>Ga0182030_10006214_pt1 | contig 25240 bp, 22 predicted proteins | sample 812S3MmetaG_FD_121299 | JGI IMG/M metagenome (GOLD analysis project Ga0182030, IMG submission 121299) | Permafrost microbial communities from Stordalen Mire, Sweden - 812S3M metaG (Illumina Assembly) | ecosystem: Environmental > Terrestrial > Soil > Wetlands > Permafrost | place: Sweden...
CCGTTGGCAAGGACATCTCCGAGTCGCACGGCGCGACCCGGCGAGAAGTGCTGATCGCCGGGATGATGCGGCGGCCAAGGATTCCGATGGCGATGCCGGTAAGAACCCCAGCTCCGTTGATGACCATGTCGCGGATTTCGCACGACCGGCCCGGCACCAGCTTCTGACCAAACTCCAAAGCTACGCCCAGCAATATCATGGCCAGGGCAGCCAGCACGGCGGCCGATCTACGCCGTATGGCTACCAGCGCCATCAAAGCTAACGACGTATATGCGCAGAAATGCAGCACCTTGAGGCTGATGTGCACACGGCCGACGGCCACAATCACGGGAGATGCGGCTGGGAGCAGCGATCCGACGACCACGCAGCAGATCAACACGGCCCAGAGAATCATGAACACGGTATGTATGTGCTGCTCTCGAAGCATGCTGTTATTCACGGGCCGCTTACTTCCTTTTCCGGTTGGGAGAGTCGGTCGGCTATGCCTTCTGAAGCGATTGATAAAAAACGGTTAGGTGCGGATGAGTTTCTTGGCCACAGGGCCAGCAGCACACCCGACTGACGCCGACGCCGTTGGCGAGGACATCTCCGAGTCCAAAAGCGCGGCCGCGCGAGTAACGCTGGCCGGCCCCCATAAGGAATTCCCGAAGGAACATCAGTATAATGAACTCCTAAGCCTGTGAGGGGTGCGGCGGACCAGGCCCAGCGGAACTCTTGTAAGCTATGTCCGGAAGCTCCCGCCCGCGAACACCCCCCCTCCTTCAACGTCTGCCCACGGTGTCGACGTGGATCGAGCGCGTTCAGAAGATCGACGTGAGCGCGAACTTGTCCTACACGTCTTCAGCGCTGTATTTGGATATCTGGAACAGTTTGATAATCGAGTGGATCTCACCGCTTGCCGACGCGACCGAATCTCATATAAGAAAGATTCCTGCGTAACCCACGAAGGAGGGGAGATGGTGAAAAGAAGCGTTTGGATGTTGTTGGCGGGCCTGGTGTGCCTGAAGGGCGTCGTACAGGTTCAGGCGCAAGGAGAATCAGTGGACGGGGCTCAGACGAAGGGCTTGGAACAAATCTGGTCGGATGATGGGACCACCGTGCGGCCGCCGGTGGGCAGGAACGTAGCGGTTGGAACTACGTTACTAAGGGACAGCGGGAACTACAATACCCTCGCCGCCGCCTGTGCTCCAGGCACGCCGCTCGTTGTGTCGAAGGCGTGGTCCGAAGTGCCCAGTCAGACCTGTGCAGCTAGTCTGTATTTTCACGGATCCGGAAGCATTCAACCCGCAAGAGGAGCTACAGTCAGATTGAGCGGAGCCGTGCAGGCAGGGCCGAAGCAAGTTTTCGACACGTCTCTTGGCGGAACGGTCGTTCTAACAAACGTGCTGGAAGTCTACCCTGAGTGGTGGGGCGCAGACCCTGACGATTCTACCGATAGCGGCCCGGCCATCAGATCGGCTTATGCAGTTGGCCGTCCAGTGCGCTTTTCGACCGGAACTTACAAGGTCGTCTCCGGTAACCTCAGTTTATCGAGTATTGGAAATGGACTTGCCTGGATCGGAAACGGATCAATAAATACCATTATCCACTGCGCAGATTCCACCATCAAGGCTTGCGTGGAGAGGCTCCAGTCCCAGTCGGCCAACTGGTCCTTCACCGGACTGTCGTTTAAGGGTCCAGGGAAGGCAGTCGGTACTGCGATCAAGGGGTTTTATTCGGCCTACTTTACTGGAGCCACCCAGAACAGCTTCTCCTACAACTTGCGCATGCACGACGTTTCATTCACGGATTTCTCTGGGGACGGGGCTGATGTATTGGACTGGTTTCAGCAGTTCTGGTCCCAGTGCTATGCCATCAACATCCACGGAAACGGGATCACGATCAGCGGCGACCAATCCCCGAGTTTTTCCGGTTCTGGGACCTATAACCTCAACATTGACGGATGGGCATGGTGGTTTGAGGGGGGGGATCCGGTGATCTCCAGTGTCAACGCCGGGAATGTGGGGAGCGGAGCCCACTTCGGCAGGTCCCCGAGCGACCTAGCGGGGCCAAGCTATTGCTTTCCCGTCATCCTCGGCATGAACCTGGAGCCTGTGCTCATCGGCGGGACCGGGCTGCTGTTCGAGGTTGGGTCCAATATTGCTTATGGGACCGGTATTCAGGTGTACGCCAATAATGCCGTGGTGGCCCAAGGAGCCAGATTTGCCGGAACCCTTAATATGGGCATGATCTCGGGAAATGGGCTCCAGTTTATTACAGTAGGTACCGGCTCGTTCACCTCCCGGTTGGATGTGGTGTCCTTGGGGACAGGAGGCGGAGTCCTAATCCTAGGCAATAGTGCTGATGCCGTGAACTCTGCTGCCGGCAAGCTAGCAACCGCTGGCCTATATGTTTACGGAGGATATTTGACTATTCCCGATAGGGGGTTAAAGCTCGCGGGCGATTTTTATCCAACCTATTCTATGCATTCCGCATTCCGGAAGGTGAGCACAGATACCACCGTATATCGCGACAATGGGCCAAAGGGAGACTATATTTTAGAGTGTGATGCAAGCAACAATGATATAGCCGTTAACATCGATTATCCAAGCTATCTTCCGAATCGTCTTTTGATCGTCAAGAGGATTGATTCATCTGCTTATCGCGTCAGGATCACTCCCAGTTCGGGCGGGATCGATAACGCCAGTAGCTACACGCTCCGTGCACTGGGCAGTGTCACCTTGTTCAGCGATGGAACCGGCTGGTGGGTCTTGGGTTCCCGCTAATTAGGTGTTGTAGCCCTGGAGTTCGGAACGACGTCGGTTGGGAGACTCTTGAGCGAGAGACGAGGTCAACGAGGGTACCGCAGGAACGGCATAAGGTAAAAGCCCGCACTTAGAGAAAAGGACCCGGCGCTGTTCACGCCGGTAAAGGTGAGCTAACACACCTCCTACCCGCGCGAGGGAGGAGAGTGAGTCGGCGCCGACGGGAATCAAGCACAGACGAGGCATGGAGGTCGCAAAGGTTGATTGTAGAGGATGTCCACAATTCGTTCGGCGGCGTGGCCGTCCCACTTGTCGGGGATGGTGCCCGAGCTAGTGTGGCCATCGAGAATCATGTTTGCTTCGTGCAGGATGCGTCGGGGGTCGGTACCGACAAGGACGTTGGTTCCGATTTCGCAGGTGATTGGACGTTCCGTATTGGGGCGCATGGTGAGGCAGGGGATTCCCAACACGGTGGTCTCTTCCTGGATGCCTCCGCTGTCGGTCAGAACCATGCGGCTGTGCGCGATCAGGCCGAGGAATGGGAGGTAGCTGATCGGGTCGACGATTCGGATGTGAGGATGCAGTTCGAGCGCTTTTAGCCGCGGTGCCGTGCGCGGGTGGACGGGGAAGATAACTGGTAGTCGTTCCGCAATTGTATTAATGGCGCCGAGAATGAGAGCCAGGCGGTCCGTGGAATCAACGTTGGCCGGGCGATGCAAAGTGAGGACAGCATACTGCCCTGGTATAAAACCGTCAGGCAACGGTAGTTCACGGGCGCGACTGATCAGATGGAACAAGGTGTCGATCATGGTGTTGCCGACGAAATGGATTTTCTCGCCGACGACACCTTCCTTCCGCAAATTCTCGTCCGCAATGGGGTCGGTTGTGAACAGGAGATCCGAAATGGCGTCGGTGCAGAGGCGGTTGATCTCTTCCGGCATGGACATGTCCCGCGAGCGCAGGCCGGCTTCGACGTGAGCGACGCGGATGCCGAGTTTCTTAGCGGTGATGGCGCAGGCGAGCGTCGAGTTCACGTCTCCGACCACAATCACCCAATCCGGGCGATGTTCCAAGCACGCCGGCTCGAACGCGATCATAATGCGTGCGGTTTGCTCGGCGTGCGAACCAGAGCCAACCTCCAGGTTGATGTCGGGCTCGGGAATACTGAGGTCGCGGAAGAAGTCGTCCTACATGTTCCGGCTATAGTGCTGGCCGGTGTGGACGAGAAGCAGATCGGCAGGTGAGCCTCCGTTTCGCTTGGATGAGAATGCCCTGTGAATCGGGGCAATCTTCATGAAGTTTGGCCGGGCCCCGGCGACTAGTAAATACTTTGTTGAGGGCATCGGGAGCGGAGGGAAATCGGGAGTTTTTCGCAGAGACCCAAAGCAACATGCAGCGGCACGGAATTAAAGCGTTGGAAAAGCTTCAACCAGCTGCTGCCGCGGCGCGGCTGCCCTGGGTTTCGATGATGCGTTTCAGCAAGTGGGCGCTGGGGCTGTAGTCGAGGACGATCTCTTTGAGGGTTAGGAGCAGGCGGCCGGCATCGCGCATCTCGCAAATCTCTCGCAGAAAACGCAGCCATGTCAGCATGTCGCCTTCCGGCATGCCATTACCTACGAAAATGCGGATCTTCTCATGGACCGTGGGCACGGTATCTTCTAGCAGGGTGCTCAGCTCTTCGTAGAGCTTTTCGCCGGGGCGCATGCCGGTGAATTCAATCTTGATATCTTCATCTGGTCTCAGCCCCGACAGCAGAATCAAGTTCCGGGCTAGGTCAACGATCTTGACTGGCTCGCCCATGTCGAGAACGCAGATTTGGCCGCCAGCTCCAATGACCGAGGCTTGCAACACGAGCTGGCAGGCTTCGGGAATGGTCATGAAGAAGCGCCGCATGTCTGGATGCGTTACGGTCACCGGTCCGCCCGCCGCGATCTGCTTCTTAAAGATGGGGATGACGCTGCCGTTCGAGCCGAGCACGTTACCGAAACGTACGGCGACGTACTTGGTCCGTCCGTTCTGTAAGGCTAGAAGCAACAGCTCGGCCACACGCTTGGTGGCTCCCATGACATTGGTGGGCCGCACGGCTTTATCGGAGGAGATCATGACGAAGTCTTTGACCCCGTGCTCCGCCGCCGCCATGGCCACATTGCATGTCCCGAAGACATTGTTTTCGATCGCCTCGAAGACGTGCGCCTCCATCAGGGGGACGTGTTTGTAGGCGGCGGCATGGTAGACGGCCGAGGGTGAGTACTGGCGTAGGATTTCGTCCAAGCGAGGGCGGCTCTGGATGTTCCCGATCTCGGCGTAGAAAGGAACCTGGGGGAAGGTCTGGCGCATTTCGCGGTCAATTTCAAATAGGGGCGACTCCGCAATGTCGAATCCGACGATGCCGGCGGCGTGGAACTGTGCCATCTGGCGGCAGAGTTCAGAGCCGATGGAGCCCGCCGCACCCGTGACCATAACAACTTTGCCTTCGAGGGCGGCACGGATCTGGCCTGCTTCGAGGCGCACGGGTGTGCGGCCGAGAAGGTCCTCCAGCGCCACCTCGCGGATTTGCCCCGCCAACCCGCGCTCCTCAATCACATCCCCAAGCCCGGGCACAGTTTTGCACTCCACACCCGCCGCGTGACAGCGTTCCAGAATCCGAGTCATCTCTGTGCCAGTGGCTGAGGGAATGGTGATCAGGACGGTTTCGATGGCCTGGGATGTGACGATTGAGGGCAGGACTGCGCCATTGCCGAAGACTCTGACACGGTGAATGAAGTTGCCGACCTTGGTCGGATCGTCGTCGATGAAGCCGACGATTTCGTAAGACAGCGCTGGATTCTGGTAAATCTCGCGGAGCAGACCGACGCCGGCGTCACCGGCTCCATAGACGAGCGTGCGTTTCTTTGTGCCCCTGTTCGGCAACCTGGAGAATTCGAACGCAAGTCTCACTGCCAGCCTGGCTCCCGCCGTCATCCCGAAACAAAGCAGGAAATCCAGGAAATAGATAGAGCGCGGAAACCCTGCGGGGGCGAACCATAGGAGGCCGAGGCAGCCGAGAACGGAGCCGGCGAAGCAGGCTGCCGCGAGGCGGGTGACATCGCGAATGGAAACATATCGCCACCAGCCGCGATCTAATTTGAAGAAATAGAAGGCAAAGACTTTAGCCGGCACAAAGACGCAGAGCCCAGTCAGCAAGTAGGGCCGGTATTCCAGAGGCATGGTGAAGTCAAATCGCAAGATAAACGCGAGGACAGGGGCGAGAGCGAATATGGCGAGTTGAATGGCTCGCATCAACCAGCGAGGGTGGCGGGTAAGATTGCGGGCGACCCCATGGATTTCAAATCTTGGCATGGCGGTAGGACTCCTCTGTTGGTGGCGACGGGTTCTTCCTGGAGTTTCGGGAGCGGTCCAGAGCCAACCGCGGCCCGGACCTGGTTGAGTAGAGTTGATCTTCGAGGGGGAGGCTGGTCGCACTTGGCACGCGGCAGCAATTCAAATGCGGTTCCGTCTACGACCGGTGCCAAACCGCACGGTTCACGTAATCCGTGTAGCTTAGGATGATGCGGACGACTTTTTCAGAGACGTTCGGAACGAGATAGTCGGCCGGAGCGCGCAAGGTGCGGTCGCCGTCTCTGCCCTGGCTCTCCAACACTGAAAGGCCCTCAAAAACCCGGCCCAGGGTGAAGCCGGTGAGCATCACCGAGCCTTCTTCCATGCCCTCGGGGCGCTCGTGGGCTTCGCGGATGTTCAGCGCCGGGAAGTTCAGGATCGAGGATTCTTCGGTAATTGTGCCGCTGTCAGAGAGCGTCGCGCGCGCGTTCATCTGCAGGTACACGTAGTCGCAAAACCCAAACGGCTTCAGGAATTCGATCTCCGGGAATAGCGCCAAGATCTCCGCGTTGATTTGTTTACGAGTACGCGGATGGGTCGAGATGATGATTCGCTGGTGGTATCTCTCAGCTAACCCGTTCAGCAGTACAATCAGCTTGCGGAAGAGTTCAGGCGAGTCGATATTCTCCTCGCGGTGGGAACTGACGACGAAGTACTCCTGGCGCTTCAGGTTCAGGCGCTGAAGCGCATCGGACCGGAGAATCTTCGGCCGGTAGTACTCCAAAACCTCATACATCGGGCTGCCCGTCTTGATCACCCTGTCTGCGGGAACGCCCTCTCGCAAGAGGTATTCCCGCGAGATCGAACTGTACGGCAGGTTGATGTCGCTGATGTGATCGACGATTCGCCTGTTGATTTCCTCCGGAACCCGCTGGTCGAAACAGCGGTTGCCCGCCTCCATGTGAAAGACTGGGATTTTCCGGCGCTTCGAGGCGTATGCCGCGAGACAACTATTGGTATCACCGAGCACGAGCAGAGCGTCGGGCGCCAGGCGGCCCAGGATGGCGTCGGAGCGGACAATGATATTGCCTACGGTTTCAGCCGCAGTCGCACCGGCGGCATCCAGGAAGTGATCCGGCTTACGGATCTCCAGCTCATCGAAGAAGATCTGGTTCAACTCGTAGTCGTGGTTCTGGCCGGTGTGGACGATGATGTGCTCGACGCTGCGGTCCAGCGCGGCCATCACTCTGGAGAGCCGGATGATCTCCGGACGGGTGCCAAGAATGGTGACGACTTTCATTGGGTGGCTCGAACGATCAAACATCAAGATAGTATGTATCCGGGCGATCCGGATTGAAGATCTCGCTGGCCCAGAAAAGCGTCACCATGACACCAGCGCCAGTATTCTTGATCGAATGGGTAAAGCCCGGCGGGATATCGACAACCTGAAAGTCCTCGCCACGTACCTTGTACTCGACGATCTCGCCGCCTTCGATGTGGCGCATCCGAATCACACCTTCGCCTTCGACTACGAAGAATTTTTCGGCCTTCGTTTGATGATAATGGTTTCCACGTGTGACGCTAGGACGTGTCCGCGATACGAAAATCTGGCCGAAATGCTGGTTCTTGATGAATTCCGCCAGCGCGCCGCGGTTATCGGAATTGGTTTTGAGCTGCTGGTCCCTGCGATCTGCAGGAACGTAGGAAAGGTACGTGGCGTACAGTGCCTGGCTGAATCGACATGAAAAATCGGGTGTCTGCAGGCTGGTACGCATGTCATGGAAGGATTGAATGCGTCCAGCCAGTTCCCTCAAGCCGATCCGGTAGGATGGTATCCCCTCGCCTGGGACACCGGAGTTCGGCTGGGCCGCGAGTTCTGAGATTAGTGACTCGACGACGTCGTCGATATAGACAAGATCGAGCTCGCGCGCTGTGGCGGAGACTGAAATGGGCAAGTCGTTCGCGATGTTGTGGCAAAACGTGGCAACTACCGAGTTGTAGTTGGGGCGGCACCACTTTCCGAAGACATTCTTCAGCCTGTAAATTCGAACTTCAGCGCCGGTTCGCTCCGCGTACAGTTGCAGGCGCTGTTCGGCGTGGCGCTTGCTGAGGCCATAAGGATTGTCCAGCTCCGCCTGGATGGATGAGGCCATTACGACTTTTGGATTGCGGCCGAGTTGCTCGAGCGCATCGCACAGTGTTTCAGTAAAGCCAACGTTTCCTGTCTCGTATTCTGCGACGTCCTGCGGCCGATTAACGCCGCCGAGATGGAACACCACTTCCGCAGATGCCAGCCATTCCCGGAGTTCGGACACGGTGTTTTCGAGATCGAAGGACCGAACGTTGCACTGCAGGCGGGCGCGTAGATGGGCGCGCAGATTCCGTCCGATGAAGCCCTTTGCTCCGGTAATGAGGACATTCATACGACGAGGGCCCCGGTCTTGAAGGCTTCCTTAACGCAATCCAGCGTTAAGAGCAATCTGATCATTTCCAGTTGATTCATCTGGTGGGTGTTGTGCGAGTTGTACTCCGAGGTTAGGGAAACCTCCACTTGCCCTTCGCTGAAGTACAACGAGTAGTTCAGGTCACGATCGTCAGCCGGGATCCGGTAGTACCCGCCGAGGTCCTCCGCCTTGGCCATTTCCTCGCGATTCAAGAGCGTCTCGTAGAGCTTCTCACCGTGGCGCGTGCCGATGACCTGGACCACGTTGTCAACCTCGAAAATCGTCCTTAAGCTCTCCGCAAGCGTGAGGATTGTGGCTGCGGGCGCTTTCTGGACGAAGATGTCACCGGGCTTGCCATTCTGGAATGCGTATAGAACTAGATCGACGGCATCGTCGATGGTCATCATGAAACGGGTCATGTTCGGGTCGGTGATAGTGAGGGGCTTGCCGCTCAGGATCTGACTAATGAAGAGCGGAATTACCGAGCCACGCGAAGCCATGACGTTTCCGTACCGCGTGCCGCAAAATACGGTGGCAGAGTCGCTGTACATTCGGGCCTTGGCAGTCATCAACTTCTCCATGAGCGCCTTTGACATGCCCATGGCGTTGATCGGGTAGACGGCTTTGTCCGTGCTAAGCACAATCACGTTTCTGACGCCATAGGCCAAAGCGCAATTGAGCACGTTCTCGGCTCCGAGCGTGTTCGTCCTTACTGCCTCTATTGGGAAAAACTCGCAGGAGGGCACCTGTTTCAGGGCGGCAGCGTGAAACACGTAATCCACGCCGGCCATGGCCGGCTCGATGCTGTCGTAGAGGCGAACGTCCCCAATATAGAACTTCAGCTTCGGCGATCGGAGCGCGCGGCGCATGTCGTCCTGTTTCTTTTCGTCACGGCTCAAAACGCGGATCTCCGCGATTTCGGTATTCAGAAATCGCTTCAGGACGGCGTTGCCAAAGGTGCCGGTACCGCCTGTGATCAGAAGCTTCTTGTCCTTAAACATCTTGAGTTCTCATCGATGCGGTGACCGTTTTAACCGCGCATGACCTACTGGCGCGCCTGATTCGTGGTCGAAAGAATACGCCGATTGCGCAGCCTTAGCCGGCCATGGTTTTCATCATCTTCCTCGAAGGGTTACAGCCGCGGTGCGCAGTATGATCATGAGGTCGCCCATGAGACTATGGCGCAGGACATATTGCTCCGCCAAATCCAGTTTGGCCGGGAGAAGGTGCTCTGCATATTCCCGCAGCGGGTCGGCGCTCCTGGAGAGGATCTCCTCTTCGTTGCGAAAGTGGATGGAGGCTAGGTCAGTTATTCCCGGCCGGACAGTCAGAACGCGACGGTAACGCTCATTAAACAATTCGACATACTCCGGAACTTCCGGACGAGGTCCAACCAGGCTCATATCGCCCCGGAGGACGTTCCAGAATTGAGGAACCTCATCGAGTTTTGTGAGACGCAGATACTGACCGACTCGGGTAATGCGAGCATCACCGCCGACCGTCACTGGAGGCCCGCCGCTACTGGCCCGCATGGTTCGGAACTTCAGGATGTGAAAGAGCCGGAACCTCAGCCCGACCCGTTCCTGGCGAAACCAGACGGGACTGCCGGAATCCAACCAGACAGCCAAAGCGATTGTCGCCAGAACCGGGCTCAGGAGCACCAGTATCACGGAACTGAACGCGATGTCCGTGCCGCGCTTCAACAGCAGGCGAATCATGCTTCTTCGAGTAGCCTCGAGTTCTGAACCGCGATAACGCTTCGGCGCGGCCGGCTTAAAATCGAACGAATGGCCCGAATGACGCACTCCTGGTCTTCATCGGTCATGCGCGTGTACAACGGAAGGCTCACGACACGCTCGTACGCGCGAGTGGCGTTAGGGAAATCCTCCGGCCTCAAATTATAGGTGTCACGCCAATACGGGTGGAGGTGGAGCGGGATGAAGTGCACGCTGGTGCCGATGCCGGCCCGCGTCATTTCGTTGATGAAGTCTTCCCGGGAAATGGGGGCTTCGTCATTCAGCCTCACGACGTAAAGGTGCCATGCGTGCACTTCACCGTCGGGAGCGTGTGCGGGAAGGCGCAGACAAAGATCGCGAAGCCCTTCGTCATACCGCCGCGCCAACGCCTCGCGTCTGAGAAGAAACCGGTTCAGCTTTCGTAGCTGATGGATGCCGATGGCAGCAGCCATGTCTGTCATGTTGTACTTGAAACCAGGCGCGACAACGCGGTAAAACCACGCAGGCGCAGTCGACGTGTAGCGATCAAAGGCATCGCGGTCGATTCCATGTAACCTCATGACACGACAACGCTTGGCCAGTTGCTCGTTACGGGTCACGATCATCCCACCCTCTCCAGTAGCTAGCGTCTTCGTCGCATAGAAGCTGAACACCGTGGCATCACTTTCAAGAGTACCGACGAGATGACGACCAGAGGTCGCTGGCAGGGCGTGAGCGCCATCCTCGACAACTCTAAGCGCATGGCATTTCGCAATTTGCAGGATTGCCTCCATGTCGGACGCCAAGCCAGCGAAATGAACGGGTATCACCGCTCTTGTGCGTGGGGTAATCGCTGCGTTGATCGCCTCGGGATCTATGTTAAGGCTGTCCTCCCGCACGTCTACGAACACGGGGTTCGCGCCTAGGTAGCGGATGACCTCAGCAGTTGCGGTGAATGTGTACGATGTGGTGATTACTTCGTCGCCGGGTCCGACGCCAGCCGCTTCCAACGCCAGGTGGAGACCCGCCGTTGCAGAGTTGACGGCCAGCGCAGCGACATTCGATCCCATGTAGGTTGTGAAGTCCTCCTCGAAACGTTTGGTTTTGGGCCCCGTTGTGAGCCACCCTGTCCGAAGTGAGTCGGCAACCTCCGCGATCTCCTCTTCACCAACGTCCGGAAGACAGAATGGGAGAAATGCGGCTTGAACGGCAAGTGCCATGCTAATCTCTACTTGCTAAACAAAGTGAGCGTGCGCGCAGCGTTCTTGAGAAGCGCGGTCAGACCGGGATGCGCATAGAAGAACGCACGCGTGGTTGCGAATGTCACCCGCCGTCTCATGGCCCGTCATCCTGAAGCAGCTGGCGGACGTCGATCCGGTGCCACGTCCCGAGTACCGATAGTATAGACGTTCAGAGCCCTTCCACCTGCATCGGTGGTTTCTCTCTCAAGTGTGAAACCGAGATCCCGGTAAAAGGCATTCGTCGCTTCGTTATTGAAAGCGTCCGTGCTCAGCATAACTTGGCGCACGCCGAGCACGTTCGATCTTTTCAGGAAAGCCCACACGAGTTGCTTGCCCGCGCCGCATCTCTGGCTGTCAGGCAGAACCGCAATTGACATCAAAATTCCAGAACTTCCGCTGCGGCGGGAATCTCTTATAGTTTCCAGAAAACGTCTGAATACGGCCAGTTTCCACACTCGCTGTCTAAAACTGACTAGCACGAGTTGTGGAGCGCGTCTGAGAAGAATTCGGAAATATACGCCACGGACATTTTTTGAGCCAGCGACAAATCCAATTGTGGCGCCCTCGGCTGTCTTGTAGACAAACGCGATGGGATCCGGCTCGTCGAGTAGTCCCATATACAGCTGCTCCAGAAACCGGGGGCCAAGGACTGTCAAGAAAAAGTTTGGAAATGCTCGCTGGTGTACCGAGACCACAGTATGGACATCATTCCGACACATCATTTGCACGTGCCCCTTCAGAGCCCTCGACGATTCGGAACCGGGCCCGGATGACCCCTTTCGCAGACCATTACACACTCCGCAAGCTCCCTTTTTCTTGATCCAGCAGAGGACGTGCGTTCTAAGAAACGGGAAAACATCGAAGAGGCCGTAGAGCGCGCCATGAAATCTCGTCACGAGACGGCTCAAAGGTGGAGCCAACGTCAATCGCCAGCTTAGGACTTCCGCATCTGGAAACAATTCACGGACGCGTCGAAGAGGCATCCCAACTACGTCTGGGTTGCGGGGGTTGCTATAGAGGAAATCGTACCATAGTATTCCCCCGCCTGGTTTCGCCAGAGCCCAGATGTGATCGGCGAGCTTCTGTCGGAAGGCGTCGTCTAGAACGGATGTAAAAACCATCGATTGGTAGACAATGTCGAAACTCTCCGGTTCAAGTGGAAGTTCCGAAGCATCGCCGGAGAGAACCTGAATGCCCGATGGGAGCCGCGAGCGCGTCACAAGGGCACGCTCCTCAATAAGTTCGTTTGCGACGAGATTGTCGGGATTGAACCCCAGGTGCATTAGCCACAGAAGATCGCTACCGTTTCCGCAGCCGATTTCGAGCAGGCGCTTCTCGCTTAGCGGCTCTAGTCCGCACTTTCTTATCCACCGGATTATCGTCCGCTCTTTCTCCTGGCGGGATAAGTACACATTCGGCAGTAGCTCGGAGTAGATTGAAACTCCGAGTTCCATGCCCCTTTCCTTTCTCCGTTCGTATCGCCTGACGATCTCGTCGACTTCAGACATCTCGCCCTCGAGTCACGCATGCCATTAGAAAGCCAGCAACGTTTGACCAATGCGTCATCGATCAGTTCGAATGTCACTGCCTGTTAGGCGTTCACTGCTAGGTAGGGCTGTCCCTGTTCTCATGAGCGCATCTTCCAGCATCGCGCCAATTTCGCCCACAAGTTTGTGGCGATTATAAGAGTGACACACAGCATTTCGTCCTTTTTCGCCGATTGTCGCCCTGGTTTCAGGGGACATCGTGTAGAATGTGCGAACCGTTGCGGCAAGCGCAATCGGGTCGCCGGGGGGGCATGTCAAGCCGGATCCCGTGGACTCCACCAGGGCCGCTACATCTCCTTCCATTGCAGCGAGTACCGGCTTGCCACTGGCCAGATAGGCAAAAACCTTATGGGGGATCGTTACACGAAACAATGGATCGTCCCGGAGGTGCACCAAGAGAACGTCGGCAAGAGCGTACAGCGCAGGCATCTCTTCTCCTGGGTAACGCCCTAGGAACCTGACATTGCTAAGGCGGCGCGTGGACGCGAGTTGCCGCAAGCGCTCGGCCTCTATGCCATCACCAACCAGGACGAATTCAACGGATGAAAGATCCCGCAGCAGCGAGGCCGCATCGAGGACGACGTCGAGTCCTTGCGCCAAGCCAATTGTCCCTGCGTACATTACGGTGAAGCGGTCGGTAAATGACAGCGTGCTGGCCAGTTCCGGGTCAGGAAGTACGGGGTGGTAGTGGTCTGTATCTACCCAATTCGAGATCACTCGAATCTTGGAGTCGGAGACACCCTTTTCGAGAAGGTTCGTCCGAAAACCCTGCGAAATCACGCGGATCGCGGAGGCTCGCCTATAGATCGCGCGGGCAAGCCACCCAACTACTGCCAGCGCTCGTTCGTGTTTAAGCATGCCTGTGGCACGGAGGTTCTCCGGCCACATGTCCTGTATCTCGATAGTAAAGGGCACCCGCCATAGAGCAGCCAACAAGCAGACCGAGAATCCAGCAGTAATCGGCGGCTGGATCAAATGAATCACATCGGATCGTGGGCAGATCCAAGCTCCCACAATCGTTGTGGAAAGACCAAACGTGACGAAGTTGAGTATTCTCCGGAGTGCGGATCGGCTGTGGTCCGGAAAGAGTGCAACACGGATGATCCGAATTCCATTCTGTTCTTCCTTTTGCCACAGCTTCAAACGATAGCCTGGATAGAGGCGCCCCGAAGGCCAGTTCGGGAAACCGGTCAGTACGGTCACCTCGTTTCCCAAAACATGCAACGTCTCGGCAAGTTCGCCGAAGATCTTCATCGGCTCCGGCGGGTACCATTGGGTGACGATCAGAATGCGCATGGTCCTTTGTGTTCCGCTGCTTACGAGGTGTTCGTCCTAAAGCCGACGAGGTGCGCGGCCACCTAGGGTCGGCTGCGTATCATCGATATAGAAACACCGTGGATCGTAACCGGAGCCCAATCTCGACATCCCCATTCGAGGGGCGTTCAACCTATGAAACACGAGAGAACATCCCGGTTTGAGCGATGCGGTCAAACCTCATCGGAAACATTCCCTCATGAGCTTATCGCAGGCTCTTGATGAGGCCGAGCCATAGTCATTAACTGCCTCCCGCAAGGAACCCAATTTGCGCCGGAGGGTGGAGTCTGGCCGAAACCCACACCTTGATGCTTTCGTTCAGATCATGGTCCGACCAGACATCTAGTCACTTTCTAACGGCTTTTCGTGCAAAAAGTCGATTGGACGCTTCGCGACAATTCTGACCTGATTGATTACAGAAGGCGTCAATCCATAATAGCTTAATCGGCCATACAAACAACACAATATGTTGAATACCCGAATTCCACACCTGGCCAATAATCTATAAATGCGTGGTGGCCATATGTGGAACAAAGGCTTGCATTCCTCCACTACAAAGCCCGCCTCGGCGAACAGGTTCGCCAGCCCCATCGGACTCCAAGAGTACAAATGATGGTTGACGTCACATGGTCTGAATTTGTAACGTATAGACTCGCATGGCACAACAAATACAACGCGACCGCCAGGCACGACCTTCGATCATAGGAGCTTCAGTTCCTGAAGGGGGTGCAAACAGTGCTCCAATACACTGTTCGAGATGATTAGGTCCGCCCAGCCCTCGTCGATCTCATCCACGGAGGCGACCACGTCGATCTGCCGCAGCATTGCCGCTCCTCGTGCCGAACTATTCACCTCGACGCCGCGTTTCTGGCGACATATAAGCTTTTCGAGTAAGTAGCCTCCGCCGCAACCAAAGTCTAACACCTTCATGTCGGGCTTCACGTAGCCTGAAAAATGCCTGATGTTCGCCCATGCACCAAACTCACCAATCGGGGCTTGGAATTGAAAGTATTCCGCATTATAGTGCTCGCTGACAGTCGTTGGAGAAGAGATAAACTCATGCTCGGCGTTCATCCTTTTGCCTTTCTATGCATACTGCACAGCACCTGAGGCTGCATTCGCCGTGGAGATTCGAGCCCACTGCGGACTTTCGTATTCGACGACTGCTCGCAACCTGATCATGAGCTTACACTCGTGACTCGATCCCCGTGGTGCCTTAATCCTCTGGCCCAGACAACACGTTGTGCTTACTCCCGGCTGTCATGACCTGCGCGCTGCTGACGGTGGCATTAGTAGGGGACTTTTGCGCCTTGACCCGAGCCGTTTTGACCGCTCGTGGTGATGGCTTCCACGAGTTCTGTAGTTACGTTTCGAGGTTGGGGCAGGCAGGAGTGTACGGGCAGCGCTTGCGTCGTTGATCGCGACAAGATCCACTGCCAAGTCTTCGCGATCCCCGCTCGGAGACTGATTGTCGGCTTCCATAATAGGGTGGTACGGGCTCTAGTGGTATCCATGACGACGTTACATGGGTCGAACGGCCGCTCGGCCTCATGAGTCACGTGGAGATCGGCTTGGGTTACATCGAGCACAAGATCAAGAAGCTGATTCAGCGTTACCGGCACGCCACCGCCGATATTGTAGATACCTCGGCCGATTTCGGGATTCGCAGCCAGTATGCATGCGCGCGCCAGATCCCCGACATAGAAATAGTCCCTTACGGTTGTACCGCTACCCCATATCGTGATCGGCTTCCGCCGCACTGCGCAATCAAGGAAGACGCCAACGGCGCCTTGGCCACGCTGCAGATTTTGCCACTCGCCGTATGGTACGGAAGGCCTCAAAATAATGTACTCTAAACCCTTAAATCGCCAATAAAACTCAAAATATGCTTCTGCAGTCAGTTTCGCCACTCCGTATGCACTGATCGGGCGCGTTGGGTGATCCTCGCGTATCAGCCCCGCTGTGGTGTTGCCGTACACGGCGCCGCCGGAGGAGAGAAACACTATACGCTTGATGTTGGCGCCCGTGCAAGCGTCGAGGAGTTTGAGCGTCGGAAGCAGATTCACAGCGGCATGCCCGCTGACATCTTGGTTTGAGACAGAGTGAATACCGCTCCACGCGAGGTGGTACACAACGTCAACGGAGTCTAGAGCGCCAGCCAGAGCCACGGCGTCTTCTAACTCACCACGGATATAGCGAATGCTCTGGCCACACATTTCCACACCTTGCGGTGCGTGGCGGTCAAGGATCGCGACGCGTGCACCTGACGCCGTGAACAGGTGCGCCAGATGCGTTCCTATGAAGCCACCTCCTCCAGTTATCAAAACTCGCAAGTCGCATCCTCCTTCTTCTGGCAAAATCCAGGCGTGACGTTAAACCATACGGAACGGTTCGGCATCGAAAACGGCCCAAGCAACCGCTTGCCGGCGCGTGCGCCCAACAAAGTATCAGGAAGTCGAGCTTTCACAAAGGCCACTGGAAGCCGGACTTATACCATCCATCTGGCTTGCCTCTGCTGTAGCTCCGGTATGGTCCGCGCTCAGATCACAAAGTCCGGCTTGTCCGCCAGGCCTTGTAGCCATGCGTAGAGGCGCAAAGATCTCGAAGCTGCTAGACGCCACGAGTACTGCTCGGCGACTAGCTTCCTGCCCCGAGCACCAAGAGTCGCAAGATCTTGCCGTGAGCGACTTGAAATATCCACTAACGCGTCGCCCAGGGAATTTCTGTCGGCAGGAACCCACCATCCGCAGTCGTGCCTCGTCAGGTCCTCCCAAGGCACCATGCGGGTGGTCAGTACCGGGACACCCGCGGCGAGAGCGTCCAAAACCGCCATGGGAGACCCCTCGCTGTGAGAGGGCAACACAAACACATCGGTTGCGGCAAAAGCGTCACGTTTGTCTTGCCCAAACAACGGGCCTAGGAAAGCGATCGCCCCCGTTATCCCGAGTGCACTGGCCTGAGCCTCTAGCTCTTCTCTATGCCCAAACTCACCGTTGCCTGCGATTATCAGCATCCAATCCCGAAGGCGCTGGCGGTGGTCTCCGATTGCGCCCAAAAGCATTGGTAGTCCCTTCTTAGGCGTAACCCGCGATAGAAAAAATAGCACGCGCTTGTCTAGAGGAACAGAGTACTTGCGGCGAAACCGCTCAGCATCGCCAGAAGCGGAGAGCCACTGCTCCGAAACTCCGTTCGGTATTAGGGCAATGTCGTTCTTGGCTCCAAAATCGCGGAAGCTTCGAACCTCAGCAGCAGCTGTAGCGTGCAGGCAAGTTGCGGAACGCACGTTGCGGGACTCATAGAGTAGCGATGCCAGTTGTTTCTTTAAACGCGATCTTCCTAAGGCATATGCTTCTAACGAACCATGTGGCGCCAACACGGTTGGTCTCTGATAACGTGCCCGCCATCTATTGACCGCTGCCGAACATGCCTGCCACATCCCATGTTGGTGGACCACGCCAAAGCGCTCCCCAGCCTCACCACCAATAGCGCGCAACATTGAAGGGCTGAAGCAAAGTCTCGCCGGCCCAACTGTCGGATATGTCACAATGGCGCTTCTGGGTTGATTAAAATCCTGACAAACCTGGGCAACTGACGCGTCATTGTCACATGACCAAATTTGCGTGTCGGCGCCCATCGACGTTTGCGCACCCATCAGCCCAAGGACTACAGAGCTGATTCCCATGCCAGACCGCCCGACATACCCCGACAGATGCAGGATTGATGCGGTCGGATTGAGCGTGCGAATTGTTTCGGCGTAAGAGATCATCGCCTGGTTGTATTTGCCAGTGAGGTAACTGCACTCTGTAAACACCTGTGACGGCGAGACAGAGACGCCAACCTATCGATCGCGCACGAGAAGTTTTGAACCTTTTTCTCAAGCGTGAAATCGTTCAACACCCGATTCATCGCGTTCAAGCCGAGCTGACGTCTGAGTTGTTCATTGTCTAGAAGGATTTCCACCTTGTCAGCAAAGTCGTCACTGTCGCCGGAACGATAGGTGAGGCCGTTCACTGTGGTCTGTAGAACTTCGAATTCCGAAGCCTGAGTAAGCGGATTATCATCCGTGATTACCGGCACGCCGTAACACATAGCGTGATGAATGCTGAGGCCGATGCAGGTTGCCATAACAAAGATATCTGCGCTCTTATACCATAGGCCAAGTCTTCGTTCGTCATAGATGGGGCCTTGAAACAGAACCCTATCACTTAAGCCGAGTTCCTTCGCTTGCCGCCGCACGGCAGCCTCAAGCGGGCCGCCACCAACGAGCACCAGGACGACATCGCTCCTTCGCTGGCACAATACACGGAATGCGCGGATCAGGACGTCAGTCCGCTTTATCTGAGTTATTCTGACAACCTGGAGAAGTATCCGCTTGTCCTTCAAGCCGAACTGGTCCTTGAAAGTCGCTACATCCTCAGGGCATATTTGATCGCGCACGCAGCAGACTGCTTCTTCATCAATAGCCGTAGACAAGACGACAAGTTTCCCCAGCGGGGTTCCTCGGTCCACCTGCTCATTCCTACCTCGCATACCATAGCTCATTATGATATCCCCCACTTGTCCGACGAAACGCATGTAAAGCTCCGACAGGAGGCGTCTCTCACCGATCCTGTGAAACATGCTCCACACCCCGACGGGAATGCTCTTCGCCTTGCACCAGAGGAGAGCGCAGTGCTGCGAAACCTCGCGCGGATCGCCGTTGATGATGACGATGTCTGGCGTTAGAACACCGAGGAGTCTTAGGAGGCCTGGCCGAATTACGAAAGGTCCACAAGTTCGAGCGCCTAAGTGCAGAGCGCTAAAGCGGTGCTGTGACCTTTCATACTGATTAAGCTGGTTCTTTGTTTGTAAGTCAGCGAGAACCGTTAGGCGCACTCCCCGCAATCCGGCTAGCCTTTCGAATAGCGGAATAGTGTATAGGGGAATTACTGGCTGTATAACAGCTATGTGTAGCGGTTCCGACTCGGTTATCGATTTCATACCACTTTAGCCTCGGTCTCCGCAAGTGCGATGAAGTAATTGGCCCCATGCCGGCGATCGCGGCGCAGAAGCACCAGAACTCTGCTACGGTAAAAAGTGCACCGGATAACATCGCAGCGACGGTAAACTGGATAAACAATAGGCCGATCCAACTTCGGTCATCGCTTGACCGCAGGAATGCAACTGAGCGAACGACGCAGGCAGCCAACAGAGCCAGGAACAGGGTACCGCCAATAACGCCGAGGGAAACAAACGCCTCCAACGCAATGTTGTGTGGATACCCTTCGTCTGGGAGGTCAATCCCATACCCGAGTGCTGGGTTGTCCATGGCAGTGGTAATGGCCCTTTCCCACAAGCCGACGCGAATGTCCTGCCCTGCCGTTTGGTCCGAGATCTTTGTGCTGCGCAGCCGCTGTTCCATCGACCCCCCAAGGCCTGTCACGAAAGGTGACAAGTTAGTGTAAAACAAAACAAGGGACAGTGCCAGGAGCGCAAATAGAACTCTTATAGTAAAGCGATGACGGGAGGGCGGCAGGCAGAACGCGAGCACAGTCGCGCCAATCAAAAGGGCAAACAAGGGTCCTCTCGATGCGCTGAGAATCACGATCATGGTGCCGAGGAGTAGACTGCCAACAAACAGCACTGAAGATTTACGAGTGCGGCCTTTTGCGCGGACCAGTAGATACAAGCTGAGAAGACCCAGCGTGGCGCCGTAATGGCCAAGGGTGATCGGATTGCTGGTGTCAGTACCCGTGAGTCGACCACTATGGGCAAAGGCTACGTCGCCACCGCTGAGACCTCGGTTGAGCGTAACAAGTGAGATTACACTCAGCAGCATGATAACCGGGTACAGGATTCTCCTCGTGGAATCCGTTGGGGTCGACTTGATAAATGCAAAGGCGGGAATAAAGCAGACCCCCAAGCCGAGGAGGACATAAATCTCCGGTTCGCGAGCGTGGGTTCGGGGGAGCAGATAAGTGTCACAAAGCAATCGGGGAATGTACAAAGCCCAGAAACAGTAGAACAGTAGCCGGGCGGTATTTCTTGTCGTGGAATGCGTGCGAGCCAAAAAATTTGTCAAGCCTACAGTCAACGCAACGACGACGACCAGTGCGCGAAATGGTATAGTGACGGTAGTCGTTTCGCCTGCTGCGAAAGGTAGTAGGGAAACGAGCCCGAATCCGCAAAGAGTCAAGATGTACAGGCTACACAGTGCTAGTTGCCCGTAGCGGCGCTTTGCTCCCTGCAAATATGAAAGCCTTTCAGTCATGTCATCGCGCCCTGACCTTGCCGAAAGGTTTTCACGTCCATATAGTTATGCTCCGGGCGCCCCCGCAGTGTACGGTCACCTTCTAAAATTCCGTCTGGGAAAGGCTACTGCATCAGTGTTTGATACAGGTCCATCATTCGTCCGCCGTACTTCGCGGCCGAGTAGGTACGCTCCACCAGCTCGCGCCCTTTACGGCCCAGGGCCTGTCGTCTACCTGGGTCGCTGACTAATTTCAGAACCGCCTCTGCCAGCTCGGTTGAGTCTTGCATTGGAACCAGCACGCCGCATCCTGAGCTAGCGAGGATCTCCTCTGGACCTCCGGAGCGCGTGGCGACAACTGGTTTCTCCATCGCCATTGCCTCCAACACCACGCGACCGAACGCCTCGGGCCCAGATGACGGGACCACCGCTATGTCCACTGCCCTCCAGAATTGTGGCATGTCCGTCATGTAGTCGATCCATTTGAAGACGCCGCGCTCGCATAGAGACCTGCTGCGTTCGAATAACTGGCGTTCGTATGGATCCGCTGACCTCGGAGAGGGAACGCCGCCTGCGTGGAAGAAAACAACGTTACATTGCGTTCGTACTACGACCTCCGCGGCCTCAATAAGGAATATCTGTCCCTTTTGCGGCGACAACCTCCCTGCCATCCCGACAACGAGAGCGCCTTCAGGCGCGCCTAGGGCGGCCCTTGCAGCGGCGCACGCCTCGGGCCCTTGGAGCCTGTAAGATTTCAGCTCGAGCCCGTCGTAAACAACCGTTGACCGTTCTTGTTGCCTTTCTGGGAGTGTTCCCAGCATTGTTGCCCTGGACACAGGTGCGAAGTGGTCGGCCCTCAGGACCATGCTAGCAGTGCGCGACGGGAGGCCGATGTTTCGCAATTGTACGAGAACGGGAACTCGCATAAACGCCTTTAGAAGCATGGCACTCCTGCCGGCCATTGCATTGTTCGCATGAATCAGATCTGGCCTTACCTCTTCCGCAAGCCGCCTTAAGACAAAAGGCAATTCTGCGTATCGGCGTACCCTCGACAATAGTGAACCTCCGCCGTGAGGCACGCAAGTGCAGCGAATACCCTTCTGCTGCAGCTTTGCTCCAATGTCATTGGCACGATTTATGACAACTATCAGTTCGTACTTGTTCGCCTCGACATTGTCGACTAAAGCAAGCAGAGAATGCTCGGACCACATGGTCGAGGTGGCGTAATAGTCGAATAGTAGAACTCTTTTTTTCGCGCTCAAGCTCTTTCCTTCTGTTCCCGCAACGGTTGGGTGGATAGCTTTGCTGGCGTTTTAGGATCACTAACGACACCGGTTCTGCTTAGAGCAGGTACGGCCCAGCAGGAACCTGCGCCGCGCATCCGTTGTAGTACTTCGTCGTCGTGGCGTTTTGCGGAACGCAGGCTGGAAGCCGAATGCCTCATGATGCGAGTTCCGAGTAGAGTGCAGAAAGCTTGTGTTTGAATGCGTCAACAGAGAAAGCCTTGGCGCGGAGTCGGGCATTCTCGCTTAACTTCTGTCGCAGCAGAGGATCGCGGTGAAGCCGAAGAACCGCAGCAGCAATGGCATCGGGCCGACCCGGCGGAATTAGCAATCCATCGATCCCATCCCGCACGAGCTCCGGAGTGCCGCCAGTGTTGGTGGCAACCAACGGCAAGCCTGCCTCCATCGCTTCAAGACTCCATAGGCCAAATGGCTCCGGGGTAGAGCGCAATTGCAATCCGACCCACGCTCTCCGGGCGAGTTCTCTGACCATTGTAACCTCTCCCAATAGGAGAACACTATCCGCAAGTCCCGCCGCGACAATCCTCTCCCTTAGCACAGACACGAAAGGGTTTTGCGACTGGTCCAACGACCCTCCTGCAATCCACAATTGAAGGTCAACTCCCATTGCCTTAAGAAGCCGCAGAGCCTCGACCGCAACTAAGTGACCCTTTTCGGCAGACAACGACGCCGCGATTAGCATGGCGTTCCTACCATCCTGCTGTTTTGCGTCGGGCGTAAGACGAGCATTGGCCAAAGGCTCAATAGCGTTGTGGATAGTCTTTAAATCGCACGCCGCCCCTTGCCAATAAAGACTGACCGCCTTACTAACGCACACAATCACATCCACGCATCGACCTAACAACTGAACCTGAGCAAAACGGATCAAGCCCCAGAGCCTCCTGCTCATCTTGCTGTGATAGTGAAGGATGATATACGTGGTCCGACCTTTTCTCCTGAAACGGACCATTGCCGCAATGAGAGCCGTAACTTGGTTATGGCAATGGAGAATCACAGTCTCGGGGCCCAGTGCATCTGCAATATGCTTGGATGCCCGCCACCATGTCGAAGCCCATCCCACCAATTGCAATAGAATTCCCGCGGTTGACGTCCTTCGTGGTCTTCTTACCACCTTGCCACACCACCGTAACCGTGCGGTCGGAAGTTCCTGGACAAAGGCGCCTTTGTTCATAGCCACGACACTTGCTTCAGGAAAGATTCTGAGGATCATCCGTAGTACCGTTGCCACACCATAGCCTTCGCCACCCTCGATCAGTTGGATTACTTGCATGGTAGCTAAACGTATGACGCTAACCCATTCCCAAGCCCCAACCGCTGCCGCAACGGGATTGTCATTCGAAAGGACAATCACTCCCTCACTAAGCGGCACCTTACCGCTGATGGCTCCATGTGGCTTATTACTGTCAACGTAAACCTTAATAGGTTGCCGATTTCGTGGCAAGCAGACGGTGACGCCGTTGCCTCATAAGGAGCAACGTCGGGTCCTCTATGGCTGGCTACCACACTGTGAGATGACGTAGCCGCTTTGCTTCGTATACAAGAATGGTTATGTCGACCAAGAGGACAGCCATAGCCAGCCCAGTGTTTCCCCAGACCGCAATTCCGACTGGTGCGACGACGAAATTGCACATCGCACCTACTAACATTGCCCGAAGGAACTCCCGGCCACGTCCACTAGCCAGTAACCCTTGAACGCCCAGAAGGTTGTTTGAGGCAGATGACCAAATCGTAAAAGCTAATATCTGGAATACAACCACCGACGGCCGGAATTTTGAGCCGAGATACGCCGGGATTAGCTTCGGGCCCAACACACTGAGCAGGCATGACAAGAAAAACGTCCCACTACTTATGTAAGGGAAGATCCACCGCAGAGACCTGCCTCCACTTTGATCCGAGACAACAAAGCGCCGCGCGAAATACGGGTAGAGTGCTCTTGGGACTGAGGCCCACAGCGATTGTACGGCGACAACCAGTCTCTGGCCAGCGCTATAATATCCGACGGATACCGGGCCTGCCATAAAGCCCAGCAAGAATATGTTAAGCGTACCGTAGACAGTTGTCGTGGTGCATGACATAAACACGTGAAATCCGTCACGTAGCTCTCGTATTACTTCTTGCAACGAAGGCAGAACGATGTGGCAGTCAAACTTCAGAAAAATTACTATCAATCCCAAGGCCCCGCTCAGTAGATGTGTCACCGACATCAAGAGCAGGTACATGGGGACATCGCGATCGCTTTTTACCAGCACGAAGATGAGTGGAGTGATCACAAGTTTCGGCACAATAGTGAACACAGTAAGCCATTTCATTTTCTCTAGTCCTTGGAAGAACCAGTCGGGGTAAATGACGCTCGCAACGGCCATTAAGAAAGCACAAGCGAAACCGCGCAGGTATTGGCGGAAGCTAGGAATTGCCTCAAATACGCAGGCGCTCAGAACAACACACAACACTAGCAGTAGTAGTTTAGTAGCAATAGTGCAGGATAATATTCTGGAAAGTGCGGCAGGGTTGTCCTTCTGAATGGCGACGTTTCTTGACGCGGTGAAGCCAAAACCGTAGTTCACGACGAGGCAGCAGTTCTGAGCGGCGGCCAGCAACAAGGCGATCGCACCAAAGGCTCTAGGGCCGAGGACCCGTGTCACATATGGCAGAACGATGAGAGGGAAGATGTAGGTTGCAATGGTAATCAGTGATAACGACCATATGTTTGTAACAATGGTTCGGTGATCGCTGTTTAGCAAATGCGCGAGAAAAGTGGGCAGGGTTGCTGGCGCTTGCGGGCTGAGCAAAGGGTCTGAGTGAGTGCACACACTTGCTTCAGAAGTGAGCTCCGCAGGTGTCACCTGTGTAGATCCCGAATTAGGCAGGATGGTCATTAGGCAGGCCGGCTTAGAGCGAGGTCGAGGTCTGCCGATCGGATCGATTTCAATGCTATACTTTCTCAACAGTTCGGCGATCCGAAGCGCGGTGCTGCCGTCCCAGAGTTCTGGCGGCGGAGCATAGGAGAAGGCGAGCGACCCTTCATGCTCTCCTCGTGGGAGCACGCTTAGGAACAGTCAAACGGAGGTGCACCCGTCTTTTGGGTACGGGATCCGGCTCGATTGCCATGCTTGTCGCAGCGACCACGAGTGGGTAGGGATGCAATTGGGGGAACTCCCACCAATTGCGTATGAGGAGAACTTTGTGGAATCTTCTAAAGGCAGCAATTGGCGAGTGTGCTTTCCCTACACTCAAACAATACTGAGGATACTTGACTAAAAATCCCCCAATTGCGTTTGGCGGACCTTCAGGACGGCGTCATCACCCTTCAACATCGTCAATTGATGGTGCTGATCACGAATCTTGCCCGGGTATGAGCCCTGCACGCCGCCGGGCGTTTCACTC
>Ga0182030_10006216_pt1 | contig 25235 bp, 24 predicted proteins | sample 812S3MmetaG_FD_121299 | JGI IMG/M metagenome (GOLD analysis project Ga0182030, IMG submission 121299) | Permafrost microbial communities from Stordalen Mire, Sweden - 812S3M metaG (Illumina Assembly) | ecosystem: Environmental > Terrestrial > Soil > Wetlands > Permafrost | place: Sweden...
GCCGCCGGCATCTCGACGGCGAATTCACCCTCGCGGAGTTCACTCTCTCGAACCATCATGGCCTCGCGCCGGATTGTCCGCTGTCATTACCCGAGCCACCCCTGGCCAGCAAGCATCGGCGCACAATCAGGACGGGCAGACCCAAGGCGACGGCCAGCCATCGGCCATGGCAGCCCACTAAACCGCGGCGTCGAATGCGGGGGGCAACGCCGGAGAAGAACGAGGCAAGGAACATCTTGCCCAGGAGGACGAGGTCATCCCCCGGCATCCGCTCATCCCCTGACGCTCATGTTGCGCAACACGAAACAGGCGCCGCCGGCGCGCCGGATCCGGTTGCAGAGATCGTCGGCGGCCATGCGGGTGTCGGCGCCGATCCGCACCTGGTAGAAAGTACGACTGCCACGGCTGCGGATGACCGAACTGAGCAGGCTGGGATCCTGGTCGCCGACAACCGAACTCAGCCGTTTCATCGCGCGGGCATACATCGCCAGCGCCAGGTCGCGGTCGAAGCCGGCAGCGAGCTGCACGCCCCACAGCTTGGCCGCCGCGAGTTCGACATGCACCTCGAGTTCGGTGACAAAGGAATTGGGCGCGCGCTTCAGCAGGGCCATCAATTCGCGGCAACTGGAATTCGCCGCGCGCTCGGGCGCTTTGGCGCTTTTCCCCGCCGCAGCCCAGTCATCGACCGTGCTTCCGGTAATGGCCATGACGTAATGGCGCGTCTGCTGCGGCAGCGAGGCCAATCCGGCAAGCCATTCCTGCACCCGGTGCGGGCCGGCATTGTAGGCCGCGGCGGCAAGCCCGAGATTGCCGAACTGCTGGCGCAATTCACTGAGGAATTCAGCCGATTTCGGCAGCGCCTGCACCGGATCGAAGGGATCGAGCAGCCGCCGCTCGCTGGCGGTCCCAGGCATGAATTGGGCGATTCCCTGCGCCTGCTGGCCGCTGCGGGTGAGCGGCCCGACCGCATCGGATTGAAAGCGGCTTTCCTGCCAGATCACCCGGGCAAAAAACTCGAGCGGCAGACCTTGTGCCCTCGCCGCCGATTCGATCATCAGGCACATCGCCTCGCGGGTGTCGCTGTCCTTGGCTTGATCGTCCCTTCGATCGGCGGGGATGGCGAGTTCCTCCACGCTCGGCCGCGCGATCCGCGCCGGTGCCGCCTCCCCGGCGAGGGCCCGCGGCACCGAAAACAGCAGCACCGCGGCAACGCCAAGCCCAGCACACCGACCGATGAGCCTTGGTAGCGCCATATCCCTTCCCGAGACCTGCTGGACACCAGAACAGTCTAGCTATCCAGCAATGATGGCGCGTCTATGGGAGCGCAAGTCAGGACCTGTCGAGCAGCGACGAACCGCTGCGGCGGCGGCGAATTCGATGCGGAGCGGAAAATCGCCCGCGGCTGGCGCGAGAGCGTGAGGCCCCGCCGAAGGGCAAGGACCCTGCAATCCGCCCGGTCCCGGCCACGACCGGTTTACGTTAACGCCGCATTTTGCCGGCCGCGGGCTTTCGCCCGCGGCCCAGCCGGCTAAGGTCCCGTCTCTTTGAGGGGGAAACATTCGATGCTGGATCGACGTCAGAGCGCGCGCGACAAGGTGATTTATGGCGGCGTCGCCGAGATCGGCGCACCCGGCGCAACCCGGGATTGCGTCGTCCGCAATATTTCCGACACCGGCGCCGGCATCGAATTCAGCAGCGTGGCCAAACTCCCGAAAGAGCCGATGTCGCTGACCATCGCGCGAAAAGGCCGCCGCTTCATCGCCAAGGTGATCTGGTGGCGCGACAATTTCGTCGGCATTGCCTTCAGTGCGGAATCGTCGGCCGAGCTGCCGGGCTCCGATCTCGCCGAACGCCTGCGCAAGAGCGAGCGTAAAAAGCGGCAGCTGCAGCGCCGCATCAAGGAGCTTCTCGGCGAAAACTGAATGCGAGCCGCGGACCGGCCGGGGGTCCCGCTGATCGCGGCTCCAGATGTGATTGGCAGCTGACGTCGGAGCCGCCGGTTCGCTTTCCGCAGCGGCCGTGGGATGCTATCGGTCGCAACCGCCAGACATTGGCGGCTTCCATACCCGGAAGGACAATGCGATGGCCGAGCAACAAATCCGCTTTGACGACGGCGCCGCCTATGAGCGGATGATGGGCGCCTGGAGCAAGCTCGCCGGCGGGGTTTTTCTGGACTGGCTGGCGCCGCGTGCCGGCCTGCGATGGATCGATGTCGGCTGCGGCAACGGCGCCTTCACCGAACTGATCGTTGCCAGGAGCGCGCCAGCGCAAGTGCACGGGATCGATCCGTCGGACGGGCAATTGGCCTACGCCCGAACCCGCAGTGGCGCAGAGATGGCCGAGTTCAGCAAGGGCGACGCGATGGCGCTGCCGTTTTCGCCCCATAGCTTCGACGTCGCGATCATGGCGCTGGTGATTTTCTTCGTTCCCGAGCCTGCCAAGGGCGTCGCCGAGATGGTGCGCGTGGTGGCTCCCGGCGGCAAGGTGGCGGCCTATGCCTGGGACATGGCTGGCGGCGGATTCCCGCTGCAGCCGATCCAGACCGAACTGAAGGCGATGGGTTTTTCCCCAGTTCGTCCGCCGAGCGCGGAGGCCTCGAAAATCGAAGTTCTGCAAGCCTTGTGGGCCGACGCCGGTCTCGTTGATATCGAAACGCGAAGGATCGATGTGCAACGCAGCTTCGTGGATTTCGAGGATTTTTGGACAGCCGCCACGCTGGGAGCAACGCTCGCCCCATTGTTCAAGTCGATGGCACCAGAGGATGTCGCGCGGATCAAGACCGGCGTGCGCGCGCATCTTGGGCAAGACGATGCCGGGCGGATTACCTATGGGGCATGGGCCAATGCGATAAAGGGCCGCGTGCCCGGATAAATCGCGGGCCCACGACATTGCCCTGCAAAAAGCCGGCGGTCTTGCGAAGCGCCGGCTTGATCATTCGTCACTTCGGCGGCTCAGGCTTCAGGCCTTGACCAGCGGAACCCGTGAGGTCGACCCCTTGGAGCCGCCGCTCGGCTTCGGCTTGCGCGGCACCGTGCGCTTGCGGGCTCCGGGCAGCTTCTCCGGCTTCGGCGTCACCGGCCCTTCGACATATTCGAAGCCGATTTTCTCGCTGGCGGTTTCCCCGGCCGCCTCGTCCTTGACCAGCACGACGCGGACGTGACCGCCACCCTTCAGCTTGCCGAACAGCACCTCGTCCGCCAGCGGCTTCTTGATATGCTCCTGGATCACGCGGGCCATCGGCCGCGCGCCCATCTGCTCATCATAGCCATGCTGAACCAGCCAAGCTTTGGCCGGCTCTGATAGTTCGATAGTGACGTCGCGGTCGGCGAGCTGCGCCTCAAGCTGCAGCACGAACTTCTCCACCACCATGCCGATCACGTCGGCGTTGAGGTGCGCGAACGAGACGATGGCATCGAGCCGGTTGCGGAATTCAGGCGCAAACTGCCGATTGATCGCTTCGTGATCATCGCCTTCGCGCTTGTTGCGGGTAAAGCCGAAGGCCTGGCGCGCCAGGTCAGCCGCCCCCGCATTGGTGGTCATGATCAGGATGACGTTGCGGAAATTGACCTGCTTGCCGTTGTGATCGGTCAGCCGGCCGTGATCCATGATCTGCAGCAGCACATTGTACAGGTCAGGATGCGCCTTCTCGATTTCGTCGAGCAGCACCACGCAGTGCGGATGCTGGTCGACACCATCGGTGAGCAGGCCGCCCTGGTCGAAGCCGACATAGCCCGGAGGCGCGCCGATCAGGCGCGACACCGTGTGCCGCTCCATATATTCCGACATGTCGAACCGGATCAGCTCGACGCCAAGCGACGCCGCCAGCTGCTTTGCGACTTCGGTCTTGCCGACCCCGGTCGGTCCCGAGAACAGATAGGAGCCGATCGGCTTTTCCGGCTCGCGCAAGCCCGCCCGCGCCAGCTTGATCGACGCCGACAGCGCGTCGATCGCCTTGTCCTGGCCGAACACCACGCGCTTCAGGGTCTGCTCGAGATGCTTGAGCACTTCGGCATCGTCCTTCGACACGCTCTTGGGCGGAATCCGCGCCATGGTCGCGATCGTGGTCTCGATTTCCTTGATGCCGATGGTCTTCTTGCGCTTGTTCTCCGCGACCAGCATCTGCGCCGCGCCGGACTCGTCGATCACATCGATCGCCTTGTCCGGCAGCTTGCGGTCGTGGATATAGCGCGACGACAGCTGCACCGCGGCCTCGATCGCTTCGTTGGTGTATTTCAACCGGTGGTAGTCCTCGAAATAGGGTTTCAGGCCCTTGAGGATCGCGATGGCGTCCTCCACCGTCGGTTCGTTGACATCGATCTTCTGGAACCGGCGCACCAGCGCGCGGTCCTTTTCGAAATGCTGGCGATACTCCTTGTAGGTGGTCGAGCCCATGCAGCGGATGGTGCCCGAGGCCAGCGCCGGCTTTAACAGATTGGACGCGTCCATGGCGCCACCGGAGGTGGCACCGGCGCCGATCACCGTATGGATTTCGTCGATGAACAGGATGGCGTTGGGATGCGCCTCGAGTTCCTTGAGAACCTGCTTCAGCCGCTCCTCGAAATCGCCCCGGTAGCGGGTGCCGGCCAGCAAGGTGCCCATGTCGAGCGAAAACACGGTAGCGGCCGCGAGAACTTCCGGCACTTCACTGTCGACGATGCGTTTGGCCAGCCCCTCCGCGATCGCGGTCTTGCCGACGCCGGCTTCACCGACAAACAGCGGATTGTTCTTCTGGCGGCGACAGAGCACCTGGATGGCACGGTTGATTTCGGCATTTCGCCCGATCACCGGATCGATCTTGCCGTCGCGCGCCTTCTTGTTCAGATTGACGCAATAGGTGTCGAGCGCCTCGCCCTTCTTCTTGGAATCCTCGTTGCCCTTGGTCTCGGTCTCCTCGTCGACGCCGCGCACCGGGCGGGCTTCCGAGACCCCGGGCCGCTTGGCGATGCCATGGCTGATGTAATTGACCGCGTCGTAGCGGGTCATGTCCTGCTCCTGCAGGAAATAGGCGGCATGACTCTCGCGCTCGGCAAAGATCGCGATCAGCACGTTGGCGCCGGTCACTTCCTCGCGACCGGACGACTGGACGTGAATCACCGCGCGCTGGATCACGCGCTGGAAACCCGCGGTCGGCTTGGCGTCATCGGCGCCGTCCGTCACCAGATTTTCGAACTCGGTTTCGAGATAATTGACAAGACTGGTGCGCAGCTTGTCGAGATCGACGCTGCAGGCACGCATTACGGCCGCGGCATCGGAGTCGTCGATCAGCGACAGCAGCAGGTGTTCCAGCGTCGCATACTGATGATGACGTTCGTTTGCAATCGCGAGCGCACGATGCAGTGATTGTTCAAGGCTCTGGGAAAAAGTCGGCATTCGCGTCCTCTGTGGCCCCCGCCATCATGATCGCCGTTGCCCGGTCAGGCAACAACAACCTTTGTCATATAGTTACATCCAATCACGGCGAAAGACCGGTTCCCGCGACTCGTTTATACCCCAGACCGCATACGCTACACCGATGCCGACGGCCTGGACCCAGGGAAAACGTCGGCAGGTCCGATCGGCGGCCGATTCGATGCAAAACCCGTTCCTGTTTCGCCTGGTTTCGACCGAGGCTACTTCTTTTCCATCACACATTGCAGGGGATGCTGGTGCTTGCGTGCAAAATCCATCACTTGCGTCACCTTGGTTTCCGCGATCTCGTAGGTGAACACGCCGCACTCCCCGATGCCGTGGTGATGGACATGCAGCATGATCTTGGTCGCGGCTTCGATATCCTTCTGGAAGAACTTCTCCAGAACATGAACGACAAACTCCATCGGGGTGTAATCGTCGTTCAATATCAGGACGCGATAGAGGTTGGGGCGCTTGGTCTTCGGCTTGACCTTGGCGATGACGGAGGTGGCAGGGCCGGTGCCGCCAACGCGATTGTCATCATTGCCCATTCGCGGAGCAGACGCGGCAATCACAGGCGGTACGGACGGATCGAATCTGGTTAATTGCAACATGGCACAGGCGTTCGAAATCCCAAGGGAAACCGGATCGCGGCCAGGCGATGTGCTCCGGTCGGAGCCATCCTGAAGTTCCCAGACACGCTTTCCAGATCGCCGCTCCCGGCCGGCCCGACCCATCAGCTGAATCGATAGCTGGAATATGGGTCCGCCCTCGGTCCGCCGCAAGCACGCAATTACCGGCGAGATACAACTTGCGGCGAGCCCAGGCCCGGCTCGGCGATCTGCGGCAGAGGTTAATCAATCCCGCCGGATTTGACAAAGCAATGCTGCGGTCGGCGGGTTGCCATGATCTGGCGAACTGGCGGGTATAAAAAAGCCCGGCCGTTGACGGCCGGGCACTTGGGTTTGGCGAATGCCGGTTCGCTTCGCCATCAAGCCTCATGCAGATGGCGCAGGCCCAGGCGACGCGCCGCGATCAGTTGGCGGCAGCCGGAGTGAACTTGGCGACAATGCCTTCAAACGGCTTGAAGGTCTGCTTGGCGAGATCGGTATAAAGCCCGGCGATCTTCTGCGACTCGGCGACGAAGCTTTCGTAGGCGGATTTGGCGTATTCGCTCTGCAATTCCATCGCCTTTTCGATCGACTTCACGCCCGACAGCTGCTCGACGAACGACTTGGTGTCCTCGAACGACTTCTTGGTGTACTCGCCATAGGCGCCTGCAATCGACTGAAGACCGCTCTGAAGGGTAGCTGCCGAAGCGGCAACGGTCTCGAGGTGCTGTTTTCCGTACTGCTGAATGTCTTCAACTTTGATCATCATGGAGTCCTTTCCCAGACTGATTTGCGACTGATCAACCGGGAAATCCCGGCTCCCTGACGCCGCCTATATATAGTGCAGTGCACAAAAAAGTCAAGATTCTTGTGCGGCGCACAAAACGGATTCGCAGCAAATACCGGGTTGTCACGTAAGGGATGCTTAACCTTTTGGAAACTCCGGCCACCTAACCTGATTCTAGGCTTGTTCGGGCTTCGGGCAAGGGTTGAAAAATTGTTTGCGGACAGTCTCTTAGCTAGAACAGCGGTCCAATCGGCCATTCCGGCGGCGATGCCTGCCAGGATCCGACGCTCCGGACAGGGAAACATCGTCGGCTATTGGGCATAATTTGGCCTCACGAACCGGTGATCAAGACAGAAATTGGGACGGGGAAGTTCATGCTTCGCACAACCTTGGCTTCCTCGCGTATTCAGCGGGTTTGGATTTTCGGCCTCGCCGCCACCGCCGCCGCGGTTGTATTCACCACCGACACCGCCAATGCGCGCTACTACCGGCATCGGCATTTTGTCCATCAACACCATGAGGAGCAGGAGAGCTACAGCCCGGCCTTCTCCTCCATCATCGTCGACGGCAACTCAGGGGCGACCCTGTCCGCCAGCAACCCCGATGCGCCGCGCCATCCTGCTTCGCTCACCAAGATCATGACGCTTTATCTGCTGTTCGAGCGGCTCGACGCCGGCAAGATGAAGCTCGACTCCGAAATGGAGGTGTCCGAGCACGCCTCCGAGCAGGCGCCCACCAAACTCGGCCTCCGCCCGGGCCAGACCATCCGGGTGGAAGACGCCATCAAGGGACTGGTGACGCGCTCGGCCAACGACGCCGCCGTCGTGATCGCGGAAGCCATCGGCGGCGATGAAGACGATTTCGCCAAGCTGATGACCCGCAAGGCCCGCGCCCTCGGCATGACCCGGACGGTGTACCGCAATGCCTCCGGCCTGCCCGACGACGACCAGCTGACCACCGCGCGCGATCAATCGACCCTCGGCCGGGCTATCCAGGACCGTTTCCCGCGCTATTATCGCTACTTCTCGACCGCCGAATTCAACTATCACGGCCAGACCATCCGCAACCACAATCACCTGATCGGCAGTGTCGAGGGCGTCGATGGCATCAAGACCGGTTACACCCGCGCCTCGGGCTTCAATCTCGTGACCAACATGATCCGCGGCAACCGCCATCTGGTCGGTGTGGTGATGGGCGGGCGCAGCGGCAGTTCGCGCGACGCCATCATGCGCAACCTGCTTGCTGAAAATCTCGAGAAGGCCGCCACCAAGCGCACCGTTGCCGCGATCACCGAACGCAATGCCGCGGACGCCAATGCCGATGTTGCGGAAGCCGAAGCCGAATCCCGGCCGGCGCAGACCGTCCAGGTCCAGGGTGCGGTCCAGCCCGCTGCGGCATCGCCGCAGGCTGCCGAGGCGCCGCCGGTGCACTCGACCGCCCCGGTTTCCAAGTCGATCTTCGCCGCCGCGACGGCAGCTGTACCGCCCGCGCAAGCCAACGCCGAGCCCGCGCCGTTTACCAACGGAGTGATCCAGACGCAGCCGATTGCGGCGATCCCCGGCTCGTCCGAACCGATGAAGCCCGTCAAGGTCAGGACCGTCCACATCAAGGCCGGGCAGATGAAGCTGGCCTCGGCCGGTCCGACCCAGTCGTCAGCCGTCATCACCAATGCCATTCCGGCGGCCCGCTCGGAGGTGCCGGAGACATCGAACGCCCTGGTTGCCAAGGCTGAGTCGAACAAGGCTGAGTCGAACAAGGCTGAATCGAACAAGGCGGACTCCAGCAAGGTCGACGCCGCCAACACTGAAATGCCGCCGCAGCCGGCCAACCACGGCACCGGCAACGGCTTGCTTGGCGTGTTGCCGGCATCCAGCGTACCGTCCTCGTCCGCCACGCAGGCGATGGCCTATGCCGATCCAACCCCCCGCGCCCAGCCGCAGCCGCAGACCATTCAGCAGAACGGAGCGATCAAATCGGTCGCCGCCCACACCGGCTGGATCATTCAGGTCGGTGCACTGGAAAGCGAGAGCGAAGCGCGCGAACGGATCGAAGCCGCGCGCAGCCAGGCCCATGGCCTGCTCAGCAAGGCAGATCCGTTCACCGAACCGGTCGTCGCCAAGGGCGAGAGGAAGCTGTTCCGTGCCCGCTTCGCCGGCCTCGATCGCGATCAGGCCGAAGCGGTTTGCCGGACCCTGAAGCACTCCGACATCTCCTGCATTACCGTCCGGAACTGAGCTCCCGTCGTCGCCGGGCCGCCATCGTCGTCGGCCTTGCGCAGACGACGCCAACAGGTCCGCGGCAAGCCGACCGGTGTGTTGGTTGCGACAATTCCCGCGCCGCAAACCTCTCGTCAAGATATTGCGGCTAGAACTGCAGCATGAAGCATCGACCATGCCGGACAACGGCGGGCGGTAACGGGGCGTCAACCGGAGCGGAAAGCAGAAGCAACTCGCTGTTGTAGCGTGTGGTAGCGTTGCCGGAGTTAGCTGAGATGCGTGCGAAGCAAAGTATCCTTGGCCTCGTTTACACGGGCGGCGAGGTACGTCGACCCCCCTTGATCGGGATGCAATTTCTTCATGAGCGAGCGGTGCGCCCGGCCGATCTCGTCGCGCCCCGCCCCCGGCTGCAGGCCAAGGATCTGATAGGCCTCCTCGTCCGTCATTTTGCCGCTCGCCGCCGCGCGGCGCTGCCCCCCTGCCGCATTTCCCTGCGCGTCCTGACGCCAGGCGGGAAACCTGCGGTCCAGATAGCTTTCGAGAAGCGGCACGCTTTCGGCGTCGAAGCCTGAAATCATAGCCAGCAATTGCGGCAGGTCGAATTCGTCGAGGGAATGACCGGCGTTCGGCCCGGCGACGATGCCGCCGCTGAGCTCGCCGCTGTCGTGGTCGAGGATCATGTCGAGGAATTGGGAACGGACCCGCGACGTCTGTCCGGGCGAGCGTTGGCTGCCGGAGCCCCCGAACATCCCCTTGATGGGGCCAAACCCCGAAGCCCCGAACGGCGACCAGCCCAGCAATCCCGCGCCGAAGATGCCGAGCGGAACCGCCACCGCGAGCTCACCCTTGAGGCCGGTAAAGGCGGCGACCGCGAGCGCCACGATGCCGCCGCCGATCTTGATCGCGCGCGCCAGCACGACCGGATTGGCCGCGCGGAACATCTGCAGCAGCGAATAGAGCAGGACTACGGCGACGACACCGGCGATCAGGGTTGGCATGAATTCAATATAGCCCGGCCGGCGGTAAAAACCATGCCGGCAGCGGATCGTACCGGGATCACTTCATCTGCCCGAGCAATTTGGCCGCGCCGCTTGCGGTTTTCGACAGCCGCAGCAAGGCCTCGCGCCCGCCGGCGGCATAGGCCGCCGCGGCGCGCAGCAGCTCGCGCAATTGCGCCGCAGCGCCGGGATCGAACCTGCACCAGGCACCGCCGGTCAGGCGCGCGATCTCGCGAAACGCCTGCTCGGCGACGCCGTCATGCCCCTCCTGGAACATGAACACCGGAACCTTGAGCAGACCGAGCTCGCCTGCCTTGGTGCAGAGCTCATCGATCGCCTCCTCCATGGCGTCGCCGACGAAGACCACCGCGCGCACGCCGGAAGCCACCGCCTCCCGCCGGGCTTCCGACAGCACCTTGCCGATCTGGGTATTGCCGCCCCGGCAATCGATCTTGCCCATCAACCCGGCCAGCTGTGCGCTGTCGGAAATCCAGCCACTGGCGCGGCATTCATTGAGACCGCGGTAATAGACGAGACGAATGTCGAGACTGCCGAGTGCTGCGGCTTCGCGAAACATGTCGGCCTGCAGCGCGCAGGCCATGTCCCAGGTCGGCTGCCTGCTCATGGTGGCGTCGAGCGCAAACACCAGCCTGCTCCTGGCGCCGGGCGCATGCGGCGACGTCGCACGGGCCCTGGCGACGAAGGCGGCAATTTCATCCGACGCGGATGGCCTTGCCTCCGGCAGCGCGCCGGCTTTGCCCGACCCGACTTGGCCGGATTCGGCCCGTTGCGCCGAGACGGTCTGCGTTGCAGATTTCGGTTTGGTCGGTTCGCCGGACATAAGTGCTCGCAAATTGCCGCAAGTCTTATGTGGAGCGGGACCAGGCAGCGGTCAATGCGCTCGTCCTTGCCACCAGCGAGGTGACACAGGGTTCACATCGAGGGATCGAGCCGATCGTCAGTTCTTGATCGGCGCGTAGAGCGCAACCGAGTCAGGTTCGGTGATCTTCGGCACGTTGCTGTCAACCGGCTTGAGCGGGCTCTCGTCATCCAGAAACTTGTCGAGCATGCCCTGAATCGAAGACTTTGCCTCTTCCGGGCCGGTGTCGCGCATGTCGTTATGCTGGAAGTCGGTACGAACCACCGTGATCCCCGCCTTCGCACATATTTCGTCGTTGGGAACGACACCCGGATCGGTCTTGAACACCGGATCGTGCGAACGGAACGACAGAATCTTGAATCTGCCGTCGGTCATGAACGGTACGCGCAGATTGTCGAGCGTCACGACTTTCTTGATCTTGTCGGGGTACAATTTGGCGAAGTACAGCGAAACATCGGCGCCCATGGAGTGCCCAACCATGGTCAGATGGTCGTAGTCCGCGTTCGGCTGGACCTTGTTCATCTCGTCGACAGCAAAGCGGATGTTGGCAACGTCGCGCTGATACTGCGGCAGACGGCCGACATAGAGCTCGCCGACTTTGGTCACCATCGGCGGATCGGTGGGCAGATCATGCTGAATGCTGACCACCAGATAACCGCGGGCGGCAAACACGTTGGCCAGAAAGGAATACTCGGTGAATTTGACGGTGTTGCCGTGGTTGAGGATCGCCACGGGCAGCTTGATCATGCCGGCGTTGGCCTGCAATTCCTTGTCGCGCCGCACGGCGAGATCAACGGCGACCGGACGGTTGTCGCGCGCCGGGTCGAGGAACGTAATGGTTTCGTGGCGGATCGCCCATTTGCTCGCGGTGAAGTACGCGACGGTCACCAGTACGCAAAGCGAAAGCAGAATAGCAATTCCACGCTTCATGTTTTTCCTCAGCAAGCTGACCTCGGGGGCCGAATTCCCTAACGGGGGCCGTATTCAAATGGTCGAGACTCTGCGGTCCCTTCTCTGCTCAGTATATGTAACGACGACGTGACGAAAAGGCCAAATGTTGTGAATTGACCGCCTGATCGTTGTGCGATGCACCCTCTTATTGTGCAGTTGCACAATTGGAGGCGCGTTCGCTCGCCTTCACTCTGGGACGTTCCGAGTGAACGGGAGGTTCAGGTCTTAGGTAAAAGTCCTGTAAAGAACCCTGTCGAAAGCGCTTTGTTCCAGCGAAGGCGCTCCCCGTGGCTCGGAATCAGGCGCGCAGGACCGAACCCGGGGCACAAGGCAATGCAGCGCATTGCAGCAAATCATCCGGACGGTAACTAATCACCGCAAAGCTGTCAGCCGCCGAGGATGTCGTGGACTTCGAGCGGCTTGTCGACCTGATTGAACCATTCGGCGCGGTTGGCGGCGCGACGGCGGCCGCGTTCATCGAGCGGCAGTTTCAACTGGCGCAGCAGGCTCGTGACCTCCTCGCGGGCGGTCACGTGACCCATGCTCGGACGGGTGCCCAGTGTCGTCTCGTCGAGGTCGTCGAGCGCGGTAAGGCCGCGCGGAAAAAATTCGCGATAAACCACCCGCTCGGCCAAACCGTCGATCGAGCGAAAGCCGAGCCGGAACGACAGATCGTTGAGGCTGTCGGCGACCAGTTGCTTGTTGCGCGATCCCAGCATCGACAATCGGTTGCGGACCACGATCCAATCGCTGCTTGCGCCGTCGAGCTGGCGGCGCTTGCGCCTAGTATCCCGCACCATCTCCGCATAGTGGCTCTCGCCGGTCACCGAATAGGTCGCGGGATCGACAGTGCCCAGCACATCGAAATCCAGGAAGCTGTCGTTGATCGGCGTCACCAGCGTGTCGGCCATAGAGTGCGCCAGCCGCATCAGATAACTATCCGACCCCGGCGTATCGATCACGATGAAATCGAAGGTCCGCTCGACCGCGCTCACGGCGTCCATGAACTGCTGGAATTCGGAAGATTCATTGTCGGCGATCTGCATGGTCTCGCCGAGCTTGATGCAGCAATGCACCGGCAGCTCGAGATCGAGGCCGGTGCGCCGAGCCCAGGCGCATCGATTGCTGATGTAACGGGTGAAGCTTTGCTGTCGGCAATCAAGATCGATGGTGGCGACGCGCTGGCCCGCCTTCATCAAGGCGACGGCAATGTGCAAGGCGGTGGTGGATTTTCCCGAACCGCCCTTCTCATTGCCCAGCACAACGACATGAGCTGAGCCCGACTGCCCTTGACTGGTTTGCACCAACATTGTTGAACCCCTGCCGATATCTTCAAATTACGCGCGACCGCGGTCAAGTGAAATGCGCGATAACGGCCTCGACTCGTTGGCCGTCTGTCTTAATCATGAATCCCGGGCGCGACCGCCGCTGCCGCTTCGCTGTGCAATGAACCCGGCGAGCGCCAAAATCGGTCGAAGCCGGAGCGCGACGGGCGACTTGGCGAAGAAGCCTCGGCCTTGGTAGGGTTGGCGTCCCCGCCGCAAGGTCAGAGCGAGCCGCCTCCCTGACCTCACAGATCGAGCCCAGATGTCACGAAGCCCCATGATCGTCCGCACGGTGCCCGCGTTGCGTCGCACCCTCGAGGCCCTGCGCGCCAGAAAAGCCTCGGTCGCATTGGTGCCGACCATGGGTGCACTCCATGACGGCCATGTGTCGCTGGTTCGGCTGGCGAAGCGCCGCGCCGCAAAGGTCATCGTCTCGATCTTCGTCAACCCCGCCCAGTTCGCGCCGACCGAAGATTTCGGCTCGTACCCGCGCACCTGGAAGGCCGATGCCGCCAAGCTCGCAGCCGAGGAAGTCGACCTGATCTGGAATCCAGACGTCAGGACAATGTACCCGGACGGCTTTGCCACCAGGATCCTGACCGAAGGGCCGGCCACCGCGGGTCTGGAGGATAGCTTCCGTCCCCACTTCTTCGGCGGCGTCACCACCGTGGTCGGCAAGCTGTTCGCGCAGTGCCGGCCGGATTTTGCCGTGTTCGGCGAAAAGGACTTCCAACAATTGCGGGTGGTGACGCGAATGGCTGGGGATCTCGACCTCGGCGTCAAGGTGGTGGGATCGCGAACCGTGCGCGAGCGCGATGGCCTCGCGATGTCCTCGCGGAACGTTTATTTGTCGCCGGATCAGCGCCGCATCGCGCCGCAACTCTACCGCGCGATGCAGCAGACCGCCGGGCGTTTGCGGGCGGGCGACGAGATCAAGGCGGCGTTGGCCGGCGGCGCCGAGCTGATCGCCAGCGTCGGGTTCACGGTGGACTATTTTGAACTGAGGCACGCCCAGACCCTCGCGCCGGTCGCTTCCCTGGATGACGGACCGATGCGGATCCTGGTGGCGGCCAGAATCGGAACAACCCGGCTGATCGACAATATCGCGGTCTAGCTAAAGCAGCCCGAGATCGCGCAGTTCGCGGCGCAGCGGCTCGGGCATCGCCGCGACGCCGGCGCCCACCGAGCCGAGATCCGGCGGGATGTCGCTTTCGGCCAGGTAGCGCCAACCCTGGAAGGGCCGCATCGGCCGCGGCAGTACGGCGATCACTTTGGGCTGCATCACCAGCCGGCATCGTCCGATGCCGGCGCGATCGCGGAACGGCTCGATCGCAATAATCTTTTCGCGCGCCGCGATTTCACCGCGGATCACCCAGTAAAGCGAGCCGCCGGCCAGCAACTCGTCACCGCGCTTCGGCGTCATGCGGGTGATGTGAATATGATGACGCGGCAGTCCCTTCTGCTTTGCCGCCCGCATGCGCTCCGCGACCCAGTCCTTGAGCTGCTTTACGGATTCGCAGCCGACGGCAAGCTTGATGAGGTGAAGCGGCATGGCGGCGAGGTTTAGCGATCAGCGGCGACTTTTGAAAGCATCAATCGTTTGCGGCGGCGGGAGCCTGCGCTGCCGGCGCAATCTGGGCGGGCGCCGGGGGGCGCGGGGGTTTCGGCGCCGCCGGCTTCTTGGCTGCCGCCAGCATCGGGGCCGTCGCCGAAGTCGGGCGCGGTGACGGCAATGGGGCGTTCGCCACCGATGCCGGCGCGCGGGCCGGCGGTGGCGTGCCCGGCTCCGGCGTCATGATGCTGACCGGTGGGGTCGAGGCTGCGGTGGGAAAATCGGCATTGGTGGGTCTGCCTGATGGCAGCGACGGTGGCAGTGCCGCGACCGGCCCGGCCACCGCCGGCATGTTCCACGATGGCGCATAGCGCGAAATCAGGCCGTCATAGACCCGCTCTTCCATGTTGACCACGATCTGGTGCGGATCCGTCAGCGCCCGAAACACCGCGCAATCCGAGGGCGTACAATGGTCGCGCGCCAGCAGCACTTGCGCCACCAGCCCGTAGCGGTCGCGCTCGACCGCACGGCGCAGCGCTTGCAGGTCGGGCGTCATGCGGCGGTTTGCGGCAGCGACATCGCCGAGCGCGGTCAGCCGCGTCACCTCGGACGCCGCATACGAGACCGCCGCAGCCGCGGATTCGGCAGAACCGAACAACGCCTTTTCGCACGCCGTCAAAACCGTTTCGCCCGCCAGATCGTCGATGCACGACAACGCCGGCAGCGTCACACTCGCCGGCTGCAGCGAGGCGGTCTCCATGGAAACGCTCCCGCTGCCGCTGCCAGACCCGAACCCGCGAATGGTGGCGGCGACGGCTATGCCGATCGCCAGCAGCGTGATGACCGTCAGTGCGCCATTGGCGACGGATTTCTCGGCCCGCACCAGCGTCACCAGCACGATAATGCCGAAAAACCCCGCCGCAGCCAATGTCAGCCACATCGGAAAGGCCGGCGAGCGCCAGAATTGATCGAGCGATGTAGCCCAGGCCCAGTTCATGCGCGGTGTCCCTCAACGCGGCATCAAACACATTCCGCCAAAGCGAATGCCGATTTTCAGCACGCGGCGCGTGTACAATGGTTCCGCGATCGGGGCGTTTTCACGGCGGATGACACCGCAGCCGCGTCACCCGGCCATGCGCGCATTTCCCTTAGGAAACGTCGAGCTGACTTTCCTTGGCCACCCGTTCGAAAGCCTCGGTCGAGCTTTTGATCCGGTATTGGCAGTCATCGCCATCGGTCGGTAGCAGCCGGATCACCTCGTAGGTACCGCTGGCGGCCGGACGCGCAACGTTGCTGGCGGTAAAATAAACGGTCTCTCCAACGGTATATTTGTGCTTCAACGCCCTCTCCATCACCCAACAAACGCCCGCCACGCTCACGGTCCCCGCAGCCAATGGCCGGCTCACACCCCCGTATCAATCTAGCACAGCGCCCGGCTTTTTGGCCAGCGTGATCCGGGCATGGCAAATACGCGAATTTGCAGATTTTTCAGTGCGATAAACCCCGCTTCACCGATTCCGGACGAATCCCGCCGGGACCGTCCGGAACCCTCCAGCCGAAGCCCTATGAGGTCGGCGGAAGGCTGCCGTCCGGGCTGGCACCGTCGACCGCTTTGGGGAGTTGCTGCGCCAGAACCTTGGCGAGTTGGTCGATCGGGATATTGAACCGCGCCGCCAGTTGCTTGACAGTGTCGCTGCCCAGCACCTGCTGCAATTGCTCGGCGGTGATCGGCAGATTCTGGCCGTTGCCGATCCAGGATTTGACCTGATCGCCGAAGCCCGCCTGCTGCAGCTTGGCGACGATGGCGGAGAGCCCGCCCTGGCTGCCATTGCCGAGCACCTCGCTCAGCACCACCGGGAGGATGGCCCCCTCAAGCTGGCCGAGTGCGCCCTTGAACGCAGGCGAGTTTTCCAATGAATCGAGGATTCCCATAGTCATAGCCTTTCGTTCGATGCGCCGGCTGGATTTCCGATTCAGACCGCTTTCGCAGGCCACCGTCAAGCCGCCGACGACGTTCGATGCTGCGTAAAGGAGCTATATCGTCTCGAATTTTTCGATCACCAGGGCTTCGGCGAGGCCCGCGCTGGTCCACTCTCGAAACGCCGGCAACGACATCATGGCGTCCATGTAGTCCCGCGCCAAGGGCGCCACCTCGACGGCATAGGTACGAAAACGATGCACCACCGGCGCGAACATCGCATCGGCCCCTCCGAAGGCACCGAACAGGAACGGCCCAGACTTTCCATGGCGCTCGCGGCATTCGATCCAGATCTGCTGGATACGCGCGATGTCGGCACGCGCGGCGGCCGACAGTGCGATCGCTCCGACCGGCCGATGCAGGTTCATGCCGCACTCGTTGCGCAGCGCGGCGAACCCCGAATGCATCTCAGCGGAAATCGAACGTGCATGGGCGCGGCTGGCGCGGTCCGGGGGCCACAGCCGGGCTTCGGCAAACCGCTCGGCGACGTATTCGATGATGGCCAGCGAATCCCAGATCGTGACGTCGCCATCGACCAACGCTGGAACCTTGCCCGATTGCGTGAAGCTCAGGATCCGCTGCTTGTCGACCTCGCCGGTATAAAGCGGGATGAAAACTTCGTCGAAGGCGATGTCATTGGCCCGCAGCGCCAGCCAGGGCCGCATCGACCACGATGAATAGTTCTTGTTGCCGATGACGAGCTGCAACGCCATGCGAAGGAATCCCTGTTGTCGGGTGATCATGCCATACCGTGCCGGAAGCGTTCAAGCTGCCGGCTGCGCGTCGGTTTGTTCGCAATTTAAGCCGGAACCCGCGCCGGACCGACCGTCGCAACGGTCATCGCCCGACCATCTAGCCGCCGGCAAAATCCTGCGGCGTGAAGCTGAGATCGAGCATCTTCCATTCCTTGTAGCGGTCCGCCGGCAACATCGCGTAGGGCTGACAGGTCTGTAATGCACTCATCGCAGCCTGCATCAATGCTGGCCCTTTCGCGGACGCGCTGGCCTCGATCAAGAGCGGTTCCCTAGCGAGTTGACCGTCGGTGGTCATGAACACGCGCAGCTTGATCTTGATGTTGTCAGAGGGCGAGACCGACTCCGGCAGCTTCGAGCAGGTCTTGAGATGGCGCCGAAAATCCGTGACCAGACTGGACTCGATATTGGCGGCCGTCGAGGCCGGCGCATCGAAGCCGTCGCCGGGCTTGTCCAGCGGCAGACCGAGCATCACGTGATATTTGAGGGACAAATCGGGCTGCGGGGGAGTAAAGGCCGACGCCGCGGCGACGGTCGAAGTCGGCTGCGGTTGAGCCGCCGCCTGGCCGGCCGGCAACGCCGATGCCGACGGCGGCTGGGGCTCGGGCTGCGGCTGCGGCTGGGCGGCGGCCTGTTGCCGATTTGAACGCGGCGTCGACGGCGCCGCCTGCTTTGGTGGCGGCGTCGCAGCCTGCTGGGGCGCGGCCGGCGCGGGTGAACTCGAAGGCTCCGATTTTGCGGAGACGTCGAAAGAATCCGACGCTTTCGGTGGCACCGGCGGCGGCTCCTCTTGCTTCGCGGGCGGTGGGACCTCCTGGGGTGAAACGATATCGACCGCGATCGGTTCGGCGGTAACCGAACCAAACGGATGCACCTCGGCAAAGATGACCACCATTGTCAGAATTGACAGATGGGCAATCGCCGATGCTGCGATACCTGAGCGCAAGAACAGTCGTGGTTCCAAAGTTCGATCACCGTTTCGATGCCGTCATTCGCGCCTTTTTCGGCAACCCGGCATCAATATACTCTGCTTTATAGCTTGGGCCTTGGCTGACCGCAAAACCGGGATCCATTCCCGGAGTCCGAAGGCGGACCCGCGAGCGGCGGCATGGCGGTGATCAGCCCCGCGGGGGTGCTTTTTTTGGCGGGAGGCGCTGAACTTGACGGGCAAACCGGGCGGTCGATCAGCTTCAATCCCATTTCGGCGCGAAACCGAAATCGGTGAGCCGGCCCTTGGCGCTGCCCATCTCGAAAATCTGGCGCATCTCCTCGGCGGACAGCACGAAGTCGAAGACGTCGATATTTTCCGACAACCGTTCGATCCGCGAAGTCCGCGGTATTGCCGATACATTCTGCTGCACGAGCCAGCGCAGGCAAACCTGCGCGGCGGTCTTGCCGTGAGTCTGCCCGATCCTGGCCAACGTCGCGTCGTTCTTGATACGCCCCCGCGCCACCGGGCTATAGGCGACGACAGCCAGGCCGTGCCGCGCGCAGGCCTCCAGCACCTTGGTCTGGTCGAGATAGGGATGGTATTCGACCTGATCGCATACCAGAGGCTCCGGGCAGGCGGCGACAGCCTCTTCGATCAATGCCACGGTAAAGTTCGAGACCCCGATGTGCCGGGCCATGCCGAGCCGCTTGACATGCGCCAGCGCGCCCAACGTCTCCTGCAGCGGCACCTGCGCGTTGGGCCAGTGCAGCAACAGGAGATCGACCTCGGAGAGACGCAGCTTTGCCAGGCTCTCCTTGGTCGATCGTTCGAGATCATTCGGCGCAAAATGCGTGGTCCACACTTTGGTGGTCACGAACACATCCTCGCGCTTGGTCCCCGACGCGCGCAGCCCCTCGCCGACCTCGCGTTCGTTCTCATAGACCTGGGCGGTATCAATATGACGATAGCCGAGCCTTAGCGCCTGCTCGACCAGTCGTGCGCAGGCTCGCCCGCGCAGCTCCCAGGTGCCGAGCCCGATCGCCGGGATTTTCGCGCCGTTAGCCTCAACGAAATGCATGGACGGATACTCGGGCCAATCGAGCCCATTATGTCTGGTCCGGACCGCGCTGCCAACATCGCTCCGTCCGGTTCCCTGGTCAGATGCTCAGGCAGACCAGCGGTGTCCGCGATCGCCCCAATCAAGTCCGGTGAATCATATCCTGGCCAACGCGGCAAACACCGTCTCCGGGGCGTGTTGTATCACCGCCAACAATGCCCGCGCCGGTCCGCGCGGCATGCGTTTGCCCTGCTCCCAGTTCCTGATGGTCTCAACCGGCACACCGAGCCTGCTTGCAAATTCCAGCTGCGTCAGACGCGCGCGGCGGCGAAGCTCGCGAACTTCCGGGGTCGGCGTCGTCTCGGCAGGCGCCGCGACAACCGGCGCCGGTGCCAGCGGAAACTCCCGCCCATCCCGCAATTCGACGATCCGCCCGTCCGCCTTCAACCGCAACCGCTGCATGTCCGACTCCAAGTCAGGGGATGATCGGCGATGCGCGTTAAGGTTTGATTGACGATGCGCCGGGCGGCGGCCGATCGCCTTATTTGAGGCCGAACCAAAGCGTCGCGATGCCGAGGAACGAGAAGAAGCCGACCACGTCGGTGATGGTGGTGACGAACGTGCCCGAGGCCACCGCCGGATCGGCCCGCACCCGTTCCAGCACCATCGGAATCAGGATGCCGCCGAGCCCGCCGGCAACCAGATTGCATAACATCGCAAGCCCGATCACGACGCCAAGCGCGGGAATCTTGAACCAGGCCACCGCGGCGATGCCGGTGATGACGGCAAATGCGAGGCCATTAACAAGCCCGACCAGCCCCTCGCGCATCACCACGCGGAACGCGTTGTTGGCGCCGAGTTCACGGGTCGCCAATGCGCGCACCGCGACCGTCATGGTCTGGGTGGCGGCGTTGCCGCCCTGGCTGGCGACGATCGGCGCCAGCACCGCCAACGCCACCATTTTTTCCAGCTGACCCTCGAACAGGCCGAGCACCGACGAGGCCAGAAAGGCGGTGGCAAGATTGACCAGCAGCCAATTGAAGCGGCCGCGGGCGATGGTCCAGACATTATCGGACAATTGTTCGTCGCTGGTCACACCGCCGAGCGCCTTCAAGTCCTCGTCGGCCTCCTCTTCGATGACGTCGACGACGTCGTCGATGGTGATGACACCGACCAGCCGGTTTGCGGTATCGACCACGGGGGCTGCAACCAGATTGTATTTGCCGAACAGCCGCGCCACCTCCTCCTGGTCGTCCATCACCGAGACGCGGCGGCGGTCTTCATCCATCAACTCGGCCAGCGGCACCGGCCGGCGGGCGCGCAGCAGCGCATCCAACGGTACCGCGCCCTGCAAGTGCTGGTCGTGATCGACCGCGTAGATCTCGTAGAAGCGGCCCGGCAGATCCGGCGTGTCGCGCATGTAGTCGATCGCCTGCCCCGCGGTCCAATCCGGCGGCAGCGCGATGAACTCGGTCTGCATCCGCCGCCCGGCAGAGTTTTCCGGATAAAGCAGGCTGCGTTCGAGCGCGTCGCGCTCCTCTGGCGGCAGCTTTTCGAGGATCTCGTCCTGATCCGCCTCATCGAGGCCTTCGAGCAATTCGACGGCGTCGTCGGATTCCAGCTCGCGAACGCCCTCGGCCACCGTTTCCGGTTCGAGTTCTTCGAGGATTTCCTCGCGCACGGAGTCGTCGACTTCGTTGAGCGCCGAGAAATGGAAATCCGCGCCGGTGAGTTCCACCAGTTCGACCCGGTCGTCAGGTTCCAGCGCCGCGATCAGATCGCCGAGATCGGCCTCATGGAGTTCCGCGACGATAGCGCGCAGGAATGGCGCGTTGGCGGCATGGATCGCGCGCGCGATTTCCTCGACAAATTCGTGGCGAATTTCGCCATCTTTGTCGCGCATCGGAAGCCGGCCGGGCGCCGGCGCATGGGCCGGTTGGGCAACGTCCACATCCTCGGCCATGCCGCGCCTCGCCGGTTTGACAGTATTGCTGAACTGGTCTGAGCTGTCGTTCAGGCATTACCCAATGGGCAACACCGAACGCAATGGTAAATGTGCAGCGGCGAAAGGAGCGCGGAGGTTTTCCGAGCGTGCTGGGGACCGCCCTTGTTGCCTTGATAGCGTGGGGTGCGGCGGCAAAGGCCGCGGACTGTTCGCGCGAGGGCGCGCTCGGTACCTCCCGCATTCTCGCCGTCGACGCCGCCACCACACCGCGGGTCGGGTTGAAAAGCTTTCCGCAGACGCTGCCGCTCGAAGACCACGAGGTGGTGCTGACCTTCGACGATGGCCCTTCGCCCCCCACGACCCGGCTGGTGCTCGCGGCGCTGGCTCACGAATGCGTGCGCGCGACGTTCTTTCTGATCGGCAAGTCTGCGTCAGAACACAAGGACCTCGTGCGGAGGATAGCCGCCGAAGGCCACACCATGGGGCACCACACCTGGTCGCATCGCAGCCTGTTGCGGATCAGGCCGGATGAGGCCATGGCGGAGATCGACCGCGGCATAGCCGCGGATGAAACCGCGCTGCACGGGATCGCGACCACAATTCCGAGCACCCCGTTCTTCCGCTTTCCCGGCTTTGAGAGTACACCGGCGACGCTCGACCTGCTGCAATCGCGCGGTATCGTCGTGTTCGGTGCCGACCTTTGGGCCAGCGACTGGAATCCGATGACGCCGAAGCAGGAACTGAAGCTGGTCACCGATCGGCTCAGAATCGTCCGCAAGGGGATCGTTCTTTTTCACGATCCGAAGGCGCGAACCGCCGCCATGCTGCCGGCGTTTCTGCGATATCTCAAGGACAATCACTATCGCGTGGTGCATCTGGTACCGGCCGCGGCCGGCGCGCCCTGAACCCGAAAGCGGGTGCGGAAGTCAACCCATTAAGGCGGCGTTCATGGCGCCGCATGTAACTATCTGATGCAAATGGCAATGTAGACGGTGTTTCATGATCGATAAAGCGTTGGGCGGTGTTTGGAAACGGCGATGGAACGTCTTAGGCCTGGGGTTACTCGGCTGTATCGCCGCACAGACCGCGTCGGCCGCCGATTGCCCCGGCCATCCCGATGCGCTGGGGACATCGCGAACCCTGGTGGTTGATCCCCGGGAGCATCCCCGGATCGGCACCATGCAATATCCGGAAACGTTGCCGCTGGAAGATCACGAAGTGGTGCTGACTTTCGACGACGGGCCACTGCCGCGCAACAGCGACAAAATTCTGGCAATTCTCGCCTCGGAATGCATCAAGGCCAACTTCTTCCTGATCGGCCAGATGGCCCGGGCCTATCCCGAAGGCGTCCGCAAGCTGCGCGACGCCGGGCATACCATCGGCACCCACACCCAGAATCATCCGCTCACCATGAACCGAATGCCGATCGAGCGTGCGAGGCAGGAGATCGACGATGGAATCGCATCGGTGAAGGCAGCCCTTGGCGATGACACGGCCCTTGCGCCGTTCTTCCGTATTCCCGGTCTGGAGCGCGCCACGGTCGTCGAGGACTATCTTGCCTCGCAGGGCCTCCAGACCTGGAGCGCCGATTTCCCGGCTGACGACTGGCGGCATATCCCGGCGTCGCGCGTCTACGACCTGGCGATCAAGCGGATCGAGGCCAAAGGAAAAGGCATTCTGCTGCTGCACGACATCCAGGCGCGAACCGTCACCGCCTTGCCGCAGATTCTGCACGAGCTGAAGGCGCGCGGCTTTCGCATCGTCCATGTGGTGGCCGCCACGCCGGACCTTATGGCGACGCCAACCGAGCCAGAGCAGTGGCAGTTGCATCCGGTCTCGGAAACGGTGGCGATCTCGCACTGGCCCAAGATCCCGAATTTCGTCTTTGCCAGCGGCGACACCCTTCCCGCCCCCGCGCTGTCGGATTTCGACGGTCGTGACGGGCAGCTGGCGCCATCCGACGAGCCGTTCGATCGCGCCGGGCGGCGCGGGCACAGCGTTCCGCTGCCGCAGCAAGCGCCTTGGCCCCGTCTTTTGCCGCCGGCGCCGGACAGCACTGCAACAGCCCTGCCGGCACCCGCGCAGAGCATCTTCCAGATCCAGGAAAACCCGCGCGCGACGGCGGAAACCCTACTGCCACGCTCACGTCACGCGGAACAGGCGGCTCCCGGGAATCGAAAAACCGACGGCATTGCCAAGCTGATTTCGGCCGACGGCGCTGATTCCGGCCTTGCGACGCGCGACAAGCACCGCTCCGGACACGCCCGGCGGCTCAGCGCGTCTGTCGCAAAGAAACGCAGCGCGCGGGTCGCCGCGCATGGCCACCGAGGCACGCTCGGGCATCTGGCCCAAATCAAGAAAAGAAGCGCTTGACGGTTCAATCCGTCACGATCTTTGAAATGCAAAGCACGATAACCAAGGTCAGAAACAACAGGTCGATGTAGGACTTCATTTCGCCGTCGCGACGCAGCGACGCGACGTCGTTGACGATGTGCTTGCGCGAGGCATGCGCGGCGGGACCCTCGCCGGTGAGACCCGCAAGGCGGCGCGCCTCAAGCTCAAGCCGCTCAATCCGCTGGAAAAAATGAAACGAACGAAGTGCCGACACCGCGCGCATCGAGGCGTAGACCAGCACGAGAATCGCTACAATCGCGCGTTGCTGATATTTCTCCATAAAATTCAGGCTGTAATAGACCAGCGCCAGAAAGACGAAATTGGAGAGGAAGCGATAGGCGTAACCTAGGAATTTCATGCATTGCTCCGATCGACAATCAGCTCGTCAGTCCTGATCGAACGCTATCCAAGGATCGCGGTCGACAGGCCATTGTCGTCGACCTGAACGCCGCATCCCGCAATCTACGCCAAGGTTGTTACAACAAGGCAACTGACGCCCGCTCGGCATCATCCGAAGCAGATTCCGGCCTGCTTGCCCCGGCCGCAGCTTCGCGCATTGAAGTGCCGGCTTTGCGCAGGCCAGTCCTCCTTGCCGCTGTTTTGGGTGCTGGTAGCAAGCCGTGTCATTCCAGTGCAACGGTTATTTTGGATGCTGCTACCACCCCGTCTTGAGGTCGGCAAGAACCTTCGCGCGATCCTCGCAACAGTCACGACACTCTCAAATAGTCTCGAGCCGAACATCCACGAACCGACCGCAGATCGAATCGAAGGCGGCGGGGTTTCCCCCGCCGCCTTGATCGTTGGTCTCGCCGTCGGGCTCAGCGCAGAAGCTGAAGCACGCTCTGCTGCGAGGAGTTGGCGAGCGCCAGCGCGGATACCGCGATCGACTGGCGGGTCGACAGCGCCTGGCTGTCCGCCGCCAATGAGTTGGTATCGGCCAGCGTCAGGTTGGACGAGCCGGTCTGCAGCACGTCGATCAGGTTCTTGGAGAAGTCCTGGCGGATTTCCACGATCGAGAGGTTCGAACCGAGGCTCGAAGCTTCCGAGCGCAGCGTGCTGCTGGCCGTGTTCAGGCTGGACAACACGTTGTTGGTGGAGGAGTTGTCGATGAAGTCGGTACCCGTCGTCAGGTTCGACAGGCCGAGGCCCGCCGAGTTGAAGGTGACGCCGGTGATGTTGAGGGTCGATTTGCCGGTCTCGTCGAACACCAGCTTGAGCTGGTCGCCGTTCAGCAGGTTGACGCCGTTGAACGAGGAGTCCTGCGAGGTGGTGTCGATCTGCTGCAGGATGTTGTTGTACTGGGTCACGAGGCTGGCGCGGGTCGCCTGGGCGTTGACGTCGGCGACCGGCGCCGAGGCGGTCGAGAAGCTCAGCGAGTTCGGCAGCGTGCCGCCGATGACGCCGCCGGCCGCCGCCGAACCGAGCGTCGAGGAGGCATAGTCGTTGGCCGCCGAGATCGTCAGACCGCCA
>Ga0182030_10006217_pt1 | contig 25231 bp, 30 predicted proteins | sample 812S3MmetaG_FD_121299 | JGI IMG/M metagenome (GOLD analysis project Ga0182030, IMG submission 121299) | Permafrost microbial communities from Stordalen Mire, Sweden - 812S3M metaG (Illumina Assembly) | ecosystem: Environmental > Terrestrial > Soil > Wetlands > Permafrost | place: Sweden...
AGAATCTGTCCACAAACTGTAGATGGAATCAAGTCAGTTATATGCTTTCGAGCGGGCTGGTTTTACGCTCGACTTATGTATCCGAGCGATCTGACCGATGCTCAGTGGGCGCGTCTGGAGCCGTTGCTTAGGCAGCCGCGCGGTTCACGTCACGCCGGTGGCCGTCCGCGCAAGCATGAGTTGCGGCACGTCGTCGATGCACTTCTTTACGTGGTGAAGACGGGCTGTCAGTGGCGTCAACTGCCCGCCAATTTTCCGCCGTGGAAGGCCGTGCACGAGCAATTTCGCCGCTGGCGGGATGCCGGGCTCTGGGAGCGCGTGGGCCATGCATTGCGCGAAGAAGGCCGCCGCGCAGCGGGGCGCCATGCGACACCGACCGTTGCAATCATCGATTCGCAATCGGCCAAGACGACCGGTAAAGGGGGGCGCGCGGCTACGACGCGGGCAAGAAGATCAAAGGCCGCAAGCGCCACATCGCCGTCGACACGCAGGGCAACCTGCTGACAGCGGTCGTGCATTCGGCCGGGATACAAGATCGCGTGGGTGCCCGCGCAGTGTTGATGCGTCTGTTCCGCCGCTACGATAGGCTAACCAAGGTCTTTGCTGATGGCGGCTACACGGGCACGCTGATCGGCTGGGCAAAAGAGATGTTCGGTTTCGATGTGGAGGTGGTCAAGCGCAATGAATTACATACGTTCAAAGTTCTGCCTAAGCGCTGGATCGTGGAGAGGAGCTTCGCTTGGATGGGTTGGTCGAGAAGACTGAGTAAAGACTACGAACTTCGCCCAACCTCCTCGGAAACCATGATCTGGATCAGCTTTACCCACACGCTGCTAAGAAGAACTTAGTTTGTGGACAGGTTCTAAGAAGGCCCAATATTGCTTCTTTTCAGGGGATAGTCAAGAATATCCCATTACCTGTCAGCGTCTTGCCGCCATCACGGGTGGGCAAAAGGAAGACGATCGGATGGCCCGAAAGGCCGAGGGGAACGCCTTGGGCATGGATTGGAAAATCGCTGCAATTCGATTGATTCCTCTCAGGCGGGATTTGCGCGAACATCGACGCCTTTCGAGCTCACCGCGCAGTCCGCCCACGGCGGGTAAGTGCGTCTGAGGAGGTAACAGGGGTGACAGTCGGATCAGGGCGGGAATGTGATTAACTATGCAATTTCCATTTCTACCTAGCAGCTATAGACCGCAAAAGCCCAGGAAAGGTGGCTCTTGTTGCGCCCAGTGAACGTGTCGGGTACAAGCGAGCAGTAATAGGATTCAAACAGAATGCGTGCGACGGCGCCAGGGCGATAGGATAATCCCGGCGCTCGAATTCAGCCTTCAGTTGGTAGAGGAGGTCTAGGGAAGAGGTGAGATACAACACCAAATCCACTTGCCGCTCGATGGTAATCGCCGAGATGATCTCCTGATAGCGCTCCGACGACTTAAGAGATCGCTCATACTCAATTGCGATTCGGTACCGGAGACCTTCGAAATCAAGATCCGCGATCGCATCGTAATCTTTAGCCAATGGAACGTCGATCGACAGATTGATCGAGCGAATTTCAAGATCGCCTGTCCATTCCTTGAGCAGGCCGGCCCTGCGAAGTGCTGCACGAACTTCGGCCAGTTCAAGATAGTGCTGCATTTGATTCAAGTTGGCCAGCGATCTGGAGTCGGAGGTCAGACTGACCAAACCTTCCCCGCACGCTTCAAGACACGCCAATCCCGCGCGCGCAATTGTGTAGACGGACCCCGGGTACGGGAGGAGCGGCGGCAATCTCCGGATGACGCCAGCTTGGGTGAGACGCTGAATTCTCCAATTGAATGACCGCCGGGAGGTCTCAACCCCTTGGGCCAAAAGATGCTCCCATAACTGACTATGGCAAATGAACGTGGCATTCCGAACAGCCAGAAGCATCGGCATGTCGCGCTGCGAGCTGTACTGGATGTAGGAGAACTGCCGCACGGAGCGAGTATCCTCAGCCTCGAAGATCTCCGCTATTCCTTGGTAATTCCGTTCCATGTAATCACCCACCTTCCGGCATCTGTCCAAACCTCTGAGCCCGGCATTGCCAACAAAAGCGTTTCCTGCACTCCCCGATAGGCGCTGCCCGCAACAATATTCACATCACCGTCGTGCCATTGCCCGTCGAAATCGATGCGGCCGATCACGGTGCTCCGCGTGCAAACCAGGAGTTTAGCGGCCAGGGCAGTATTCTTTAGCCGCTTTCCCAGGAGCAACCGGTTCCATTCACCCCGGCGCTCCGGTCCAGGGCTTTCAAAGCAGGCGTCCTCAAAATTCTCGGCGCCGATTGCCTTGCTGTGCGCTGCAAGATTGAATCTGATCACGCCAGAAACATGCCAAAGTCGCCGTTCGCGTATTCCGCAAACGAAGCCCGTAGTGTTAAACGCGGCAGCGTGAGAGGAGAAGCGCAACGGGTCCGATACCTGCTCACCCGGCCTTAGCCACCAAAGCGATCCAAAACTGAGACACCGAATCACCATTCATCTGGCTCCATCAGCTCGCTTGCGCCTTCGGCTTGCGTTGCCCTTCCAGGCTGTCATGAGCGCGGCTCAGCCGTTCGCGCAGGTTCGTGATCTGGTTGTCTTTTGCCTGAAGCTGAGCGGTCTTACGTTGCAGTTTAGTTTCAACCTCGGCCATCTGGGACCGGAGGATTTCAACTTCGGGTGCCTCTTGATCGAAGTCGAGTGCGATTTGACTGGTGACCTGCGATGCCGCAGATCGGGATGAAGGCGCTGGCACCCGATCCGCTCTGGCCTGGTTGTAGTCCAATTCTGAGTCGGATGATTTCGCGGAAAGGCCCGCCAATTGATCGGCGAGCTGCATCTTTTCCCCGTTCAACCGGTTATAGCGATCGACCAGGGAGTTGTATCTGGCAACCACTTCGAGCGCCTTTGCCCGTGAGCCGATGTAAGCATTGAACAGCTGCGTAACCACATCCGCCGAGATTGCCAGGCGCCTTTCGCGTTCTCTCATCAGCCAGCCGTTCGTTGCCACGGAAAATCCGAGCCCTAGCCCGAGCACGATCAGGCCCCACCAATAGGCTCGATTGATGGTGTTCTCAAAGATCTCTTTCCGCCAGCCAGCAACTACTTCTCCGTAATCCTTGTCCTGCGGGTTGACTCCCGCCAGAGTAGTTTCGACCATTCCCTTTGGCTGTCCGGTGTCTTTTGCACGCGCCATCGGATCATAGGAACTGCGTCCAACAGCCGACTGGGGCGCGGCAGAAGGCTGCGCATCAAGCCAATCTGAGGCCCCCAGTGAGATCAGAAACAGAACAATCCCGAATCCAAGATGCTTCATTTCTTCCGCCTCCTCTGCCTCTTTTCTTCAAGCTCCGGTACAGGGAAGTTCAGGTTGAGCCCGTGTGATTCCGCCGCCAGCGTTTCAAGTTTCGGGTACACGTTCATCGGCACGCGAGGCAGCCACTGGCTGCAGGCCTTCCTGATATGGAGGTGCTTGTGAATGGTTCCAAGGATGGGATCAGTGACCAGCATCTCCATTTGGCCGACAGGCATCTTCTTGATGTGCTCGTCCTGGGCGAGGGTATCCTTGATTTCCGTCTGGCTACCTTCCGTTCCTTCTTCGAACTCCGGGTTGAAGACGCCCTTCTTTTCGACTCGCATGCTGCGCCGCATCTGGCGCACCCTGGCGCTCGCATTCAGAAAATACTTGGCCGTCTCTTCGTCTTTGGTGCGCAGCATGAAGGTCGTATTGGGGGCGCTGGCCACGTCATTGCGGAAGCCCCGGCCGACCTGCAACAGCTGCGGTGCACTCTGGAGCGCAAACAAAAAAGCCACATTTGCCCCTCGCGCCGTCTGCAGAATGTGCGCGAAATTCTCGTACGCGAAGGGGGAGAATTCGTCCATGATGACACTGACGAAGGGCTGATGTTGACCCTCCTCTGCTCGGGAATACCGTCGGCCGATCATGAGCTGGAGGTTCTGGAGGAGCATTCTGCCGAGCGCTGTAACAGCCCGCTCGTTCACGTTCACGTTCAGGCTCATGAAGAGGATGAGACGTCTGTCGATGACGTCGTCAAGCGAAAGGAGCTCGTCGTACGGGCCGGTGATCATCGCCATGTCGTCCCCCATGAAGGTCATCATCTCGTTGATCAGCCCCTGGATCTTCGATACCCTCTCTTTGTCTTCGAACGATTCGAGCAGATTGCGCACGCTCATTGTGAGGGTCATCTTCTGCTGACGGGTGACAGTAGCGTCCGTTCCCACGCAATCGAGCGCGACCTTCATCTGCTTTTTGAGCAGCTCCTGATCGTAGGCACAGACCAGAACATCGTGGAAGTTGAAGCGCTTTCCCGAATAGTGAAGGACGCGAGCTATGTTCTCGAGATAAACGCGCTGATGGCCTTCAAAGAAATCCTTCTCCATATTGAAGGACTCGAAGACGAAACCGACGTGCTCCTCGGCGTTGCCTCCCGGCGCCCAGAACGGGTTATAGCGCGCGGAGATCTCCGGCCGCGTGGGATCGATAATGCGAAGGTCCTGCATCCGACCCGCAGCCTCGATCGAAGGCAGCAGCTCGGCCAGAAGCTTCTGATCGCCCTTACCGTCGATGAAGATGATCGGGACACCGCGCAGAATATCCTGCTCGGTGATGGCTTCGAGCAGATTTGTTTTGCCTGACCCGGTCATCCCGAAGGCGTTCGACTGCATGGTGCGCGTGTTTTCCGACCAGTAGAAAGGCTTCCCGAAGATGTCATAGCCGATCAGCACAGACGATCGCTTCTCGGCTTCTTTCAGGTATTCCTCTTCCTTGTGTTTCGAAACCACGGGAATTGGCCGCGGCCAGGCTGCCTCCATCTTGTTTGTTTTGGTCGCCTTGAATCGCAGTGCCTCCCAAAAGAAAAGCCCCACCAGGAGGGGATAAATCGTCATCTCGACTAGCTGGCCGGCGGCGATGTGCAGACGATCATAGGCAAGGAAATAGAGAACCCCGAGCACGCCAAGGATGAGCACCCATCCGAGGAGGACTGCATCCTGGGCGTCATTGTGTCGGACATACCGTGGTTGTTGTTGCATTGAGCATTCTCCTCTGCATCATCCATGAATGCTGAAAAACGCCAAGGTCGCGGCGGCCAGGACAAGAAGCACAAGACCGGCGACCAACGGGGGGTGAACTTTGCGCTTGCCTGCCGCGTTGCGCTGTTCGACAGGATTTAGAAATGGCCGGCGCAATGTCTCCACAAAAGCGCCGTCACCGGAACGCTTGTAAACAACAAGGAGGCGCGCACGCGCCTCCTGTGGGGTGATGAATTGAAGACTGGCCATCAGAGCACCGCCGTGGCTTTGATTGGGCGGGTGCCATCGTTGCCAAAGACGAATTGATAGACTCCGGGCTTTTCGATTTCGGCCGGTTGAATTGTCAGGACCCCTTCTACGGACCCGCCAGGGGCAACATCCTTTTTGGGAACATCTGCATCCCTGACTGTAACCTGAGCCGTTTGGTCCGATTGGAACAGTTGCGTTGTTTGTTCGGAGATCTGCACATCCTTCATCGACGCCAACAGTTGCGCGTTCTGCTTTGGCGTGATTGTGAAGACGTTTGGCGAGATGATTCGATAAGGGTGCGGGCTATTGTTGACAACCGTGAAGCGCACGTAGAAAGAGGCCCCGTCGCGGACCACTTCTTTAATAAGAACGCTCACGTTATCCTTTGCCGGACGCACACCGCGAGAGACCACGGGGGTTGCCTCGAGGAGTGTTGAGCCGATAACGGAATCAGTCGCTCGTTGAATTTCTTCAGGGGACGGCTTCGGACTTGCGACAGGACTGCTACCGGGCGTCTCTGGCCGAGGGCCAGTCTGGTCGAGTGCGAAGGTCATCGATTTGACGTCGCCCGGCGCGTCGAGTTCGTAGGCGGAGAACTGGTGCTCTGTCCACACCATCAGGTTTGTGGAGTGTCCGCCTTTGACCGGTTTGATGAAGACGCTATTATCGTGCCATTCGATTTGAACAGCATCGCTACCCGCCGCTACGCGCGTAATCTTCTCCGGAAAAGCCAGAATGCTGATGTGGTCAAGCGCGGTGTGGATGACGGTGACGCCGTTAGGGTTGACCGGCTGATGAACGATACTCTGAGCGACTGCCATGCTCCCGCCCAGGATCAAGAATGCAATGCCGTGTCTTTGTTTGAGCATGACGTTCCTCCTTTTTCTGTCCCGGTGAAGAGGAGGCCATGCGGCCCTCTCTTCACGCGGGTGGTTGATTCACAGCCAAACGGCGTGAGTTTCTGTCTCCGGCCCCTGCAATGGGCACCGGCCGACGAACTTCCTGACCCGCATTTCGATGTCAGCCAGTTCGCGTTTCGAGTAGCGGCGTCTTCCAGAGACTTCCCACTGGAAGAACCACTGTTTCGGAGTGCGCTGAATCCGTACGGAAACTCGCACTCCTCCATTCATTCTCTGCCAGTTCAGGAACCGCATACTGCGCTCCATTCTTCCCTGACTTCCAACAGGCCGAACCCTCCTCCCGGAGGAGAAGGACAAACGATCGACTGTTGCTCCGCCAGGTGGCTCTAGTTCGGTTGTCTACCGGCAAGCCACATTTCAACTTGTCGGATTAACTAGGGTTCCGTTCAATTCGGTTGGATCTGCGGTCCATCCGAAGCAGGAATTCTTTTCTGTCTCCTCGAACCGAGTACAGGTTCTCGCCTTCGACAACAACCCTGATTCCCTGGTTGGAACCCTGTACCTGCGAGCGAATTCCTCCCGTGCGGGTTGCAATCGATTCGACAAGCTCCTGAGGAAAAGCATGGAAGACAATCGAGCCCATGCCTTTCCCCCGCGACACGATCGTGTGGAGCGCCTGGCACCAGCCAACCCGGTCTTGCTGCTTTCCATCACCCCAACAGCGGATGATCGATTGCAGGGATGCGGATTGCTCCCGGGCCTGCTCCTGAGCACGGCGATAACGCGCTTTCGCTTTTGCGAATCCCCTCTGCTCTGAGGCGATACGCTGCCTGTCGCCTGACCGCTTGGCTTCAGCGACTCGCCGAGTCGCCTCGTCATGTGCCTTCATCTCCTGAGAGAGTTTGCCCTGAATCATTCCGTGTCCGGCTGCATACACGGTGTTGACCAGTCGAGCTTCCTCAAACATTTGGCCGGTCACTGGATTGCCTGTGATCAGTCCACGGAATTGCTCGATCGGAAATGGCTTCTCCATCAATTCCTCGATATGCTTGCGAAGAATGTTGTAGAGCCTCCCGATTCGATCCGTGGGCAGAATATCGAGTGATAGCGGCAAATCCTGAGCGCTGATTGACCTGGCTTCCTTGAGGGCAAGCCACGGCGCCGGATAAACCTGCTGACGAATCAATTGCAGCTTCTTCCGATCCGCATTCGTGTTGTGCTTGAGAGAATCGATTTCCAGTTGCAATTCGCCGACCAGCTCATAGAGAAGGTCGTAACGGCCGGCGGCGACACAGGAACTCATCAGGTCGGTGATTGCCCCGATCTGATTGCCACGGGACTTGAGGGCCACGAACTCAAGAGAAAACCACGGAGACTTGGCTTTGATGGCCTTTGTCTTCGTAATCTCGTGTTCGTGCTCCATCGAGAAGCGGCTCTCCACAAATCGAGGAAACCGATCCCCATCGATCACACACACCCAATCAAAGTCGTAGTCTCCGCCATTGCGTCTGGCAGTCTCTGAATGGAGCGTGTAAGTCCCTTCAAGCGTCAACTGATCTTTCACAACCTGAGCCGCGACGTCAGGATCGAGTCCGTGTTTTTCAATCAAGCATCCCGTCAACTTCTCCCCTTGCAGGTGAACAAGCGGGAGCAAGTCTTCTTTCATGCGCACGGGGTAACGTACGCACAGCCCGCGGCTAGATGGAAGGGTGGTGATGGCTGCGGAGCGTGGCATCCAATCGGCGCCGGACAGAACCTTGCCATGCTGGAAGACAAGGAAGCCATCGTCTGCCAAAGCGAAGGCCGGCAATTCGACCCCTCCCCCAGTCATCAGCTTGTAGGCCCATCGCGCCATCAGTCTGCTGAGTTGAGTGTGGACATACGGATGACGGGTGATTTCTCCTGAGCCATCCGCCAGTAACGTCGCCTCGACTACACGTTGGAATTCTTCTTCCTCTGAGTCGTCGCTTTGGCGAACTTGCTGGCCAATCAACTCAACCACCTTACGGTGATTGCCCTCTCGCCATGCTGTCTTGAGCGTTTCAAGTGATTCCACGGCCTGTGGCACGATCTCGGTTTCGATCGAATCCATGGGCGCGTGCTGGAGTACCGTGTAGCTCGACTCGAACTGGAGGGGACGTGACACTTCCCGGACTCCGAGAACGATGGAGCCTTTCGAGATCCGAGAGCCCAAACCGATCATGCTGGCGAAGACATTCGGCATCTTGATACTGGGTTTGATCGCACTGTCGGGAACCACGATATCAACACCCAAGGCATCGGCAACCTCGTCGGTCATAACCTTGAAGCTGCCCTTGGCTTGGGTGTCAGCGAACGCCAGACGGAACTGGTAAAAATGCCCGTCGGGAAGTGAGAGCTTCTCGAAGAGACTCTTCCTGATCCATCCTCGGCAATCATTGGTTCCAAGCTCAAGATCCTTGACCACCATTACCGTCGATTCGGCCTCCACGTGTACGGCCTTGCAGCTGGACACGAGAATTCCAAAGTAGGTAATAGCCGCCTCCGGCCATTGCTGGAAGCGTTTGGCGATCACGGGTTCATGTTGGGCGTCGCAGTAGTAGTACTTGCCGTTCTTGGCCGACCCGGAAGCGCCGACCATTCTGTAGGCAATGCCGTTGTGTGACACGGCAGTCATTCGATCCGCCACACGCGCCTCCTCCAAATCGTCAAGAGGCTCGGTGGGGACACTGACCAATGCCACGTGGATGTTGGGATACATCGCACCCAGAAGCGTGCGGTCAAGCCAGGACTCCTGACCCGTGCCAGGGATCCGTTCTTCAATCCGCCCGTTGGTGTCGATATCAAGCATCACAATTCGATTTGCGTAAACACTTTGCATGTGAGTTCTCCTTGTGTTTCAGGCACAGGAAGAAGGCCATGACAACCCGCTAAACTCCGGCTGACCTGGCACGTCCCGTCCTTGGTTGAAGGGGAACTAACCAGGCTTCAATGCCGGGTTAGCGGAACGAATCCCTGCGAGTTGGCCCGCAAGGTGGCTCAGACAACCAAATCGGAAAGCAGTGCTTTGTCGATTGGTTTTTCTGACTTCGTCCGCTCGGTGCTCTTACGTCCGCACGGAAACCTGCTCTTTCTTGATCTCTACTGTTCCTTCCCTCACGATTGCACGGGCCTGCCACACCTCGATGCGATAGTAGGGAACATTGCGCTTGAGGGACTCGACCATTGCATCTCCCTCGCTTGAGTACTCTTCTTTGAGAACGAGGCGATGGCCCTCAGGGTCTCCCCCATCTCCGAGATAAAACAGAACCCGGGAGACGCTTTTGTCCTTAGCGCCGCCAGGCTTCGGGCCGCGCCGCTTCTTTTCATCTTGGATTGCCGCCGGCATTGGCATTACGCGCGCCTCACTGCTCATTGCTGGCCCCCTTTACTCCCGCCTCATTGTTGGAGGCTAGTGCGCCGTCCGCCAATAGGCCGCTTTTCTCTTCGCCTTCAATCTGTTTGGACCAGTAATCCCCAATCAGCAGGCCGCTTGGGTTATCCGCCGAGCGATCCATATTTACCAGGCGGACGTGATGCTCCTCGACAAGCTGGTTGATCAGTTCGTGCTCATTGTTGAGGGTGCGGACTGTCCTCACCCCGAAGACGGTATAAGTAAGCGGCTCGCTCTTGCTCTCCTCGATGTGGCTCAGCTTGAAGGTGGAGCTTGCCTGCTCGTCCTCCAACTTGCCGACGGTGTCGTCTTTTTCCATCGTGGTCAGCGCAGAACGTCGCAGATTCGCCGTCATCTGATTCATCGCATCAGCCCAGTTCTGCGACAGCGTATGCGGATCGTATGTCAGGTAACGGGACAGAAAGGCTTTTACAAAGGCCTGCTTCTCATAATCGTCCGGGGCAACCCCCGGGGATCTTGTGGTGAGAATCGACGGCAAGCTGTGCGGCTTGGCGCCGCCGAACGGAGTGAGGACGCTCGCTTGCCCGTCGCTGCCGATACGAATCACCGTGGGAGGCTCCATTCTTACGAACAGGAACCCCGCTACCGAAATCAGTGCCACCAGGCTCATGATCCCAGCCAGCACGAGGCTGCGGTTTGAGTAGGCCCGAAGGGCTCCATCCATTTCGTAAAACTTGGGCGTCTCATTCTTGAACTGTGCCTTTCCCATATGGGACCTCCTGCATGATTCGCGGCTGGATGCCTGCGAATAGTTCGTGAATGTTGCTTTGCTTTTTTAGCTATACCGGGTCATGTTCGGATCATGGGGCGTATCCGGTGGCGGCATGCTGCCGCTTCCTCCCTGGCTCATGCCACCTCCGCCGTAGCTACCACCCATCGAGAACGTAGAATTGACTCCCACACCCATAATGCCCACGCCGGCTCCAACCATCCCACCCGCGACAGCCCCAACCGGACCTCCCGCAGAACCAACTCTGGCTCCATTCATGGCGCCGTTTACTGTCTTTGTCACCGCCATCGTCAGACCAGCGCCCACAGCGGAGAATTGGCCGCGAAGAATGAATGCCGCCACCATTGGGATCAGCAGGATGCAAATTGCATACATGATACTGATCAATCCAATCATCTCGACGCCGCCGTCGAGTGCTCCAAAGTCTGCGCCACCGAAGCCGAGGCTCCCGAGGTTTCCGTTGATGATCGCATTCACGTCATTTGCGTGGATGGCTGTGATCAAGCAACCGAAGACCGAATAGATAATCGACCATGCATTCCAAATCCCTAAATTCAGGACATAGTACTTCGTGAGCGAGTTGACCATTGAGCTAGGCGCAAGTGCGATCACGAACGGTCCCATCGCAAACAAACAAGAACCCCAAAACGTATATATGAGAGCGAATATCTGAACTGCGACCGGGTAGATTACGTACGCAAGCATGATCTCGAATAGGGTGAGGAGAGCAGATGGAGTCCACGGAATTGAAGTGAACATCTTGTTGTATCCATTCTGTGTGAATAGAGCTTGCAGCTGGGCCTGCCAGTTTTTAGCCAAATCAACACCCCCATAGCTGCTATCGATCGAGCTTGCGATCTGGTTGAATCCGCTGAATAAGTCCGAAAAGAATGACGACCAGTACCCAATCACGAACGCCGCGACTGCATACTTTAGGAACGTCCCAGCGAGTGATCGCACATCTCCACCCCTGAGATAGGCCTCATAGATTCCAAGCACAAGGCAGATGGTCATGAGTACATAGGACACATTCTGCTCAGTTGAAAGCAGCGTTCCGCTAATGCTGTTCACGACGGACGTAAGCATCGATTGAAACTCAAAGATTCCTGGCTGCATAAAAGTGCCTCCAATCAATGAGGAGCAAGAATTTGAATCATTCTCTTATTGAGGTTCTGCATCTGGGCGGTCGAGTCTTTCAGTTCACCGCTGTGGTTCGACAAGCCGGCACTATTCAGTCGCAGCAGTTCTGCCATCCCCATCTGCGTATAGGCGTTCGCCTGCACTACCCACGCGCTGGCTTCGGCATCGAGAATCGGCGCCGTTCCTGGTGCAGCCGCCGCAATCTGTTCATTCAACTTCTGCGCTACTTCCATCTCACGCGCGGCAAATGCATCAAGCTCGATAGCCTTCTTGATTGCGTCCTGTGCCTGGGCATCTCCCATGTCGATCTGATGGGCCACGTTCTGAGGCACTGCGGTCTGGGCAGGCAGTGGCGAGAACACGCTTTGAAAGGCGCTTCCGATGGTCCCGATGCTATTGGGGTTTGCAGACAGCATTTGCCGCTCAAGCTGTTGAGGATTTGGCAGCTGCGCGCTTGAAATGTTCATTGTTCCCAGCTGACGGAAACTTAGAAACGAACCCGTAAAACCGCTCGCCATCTGCCTTGCGCCGTTGATCGCCGACAACGGGTATAGAACCTGTTGCTGAAACTGCTGTTCTTGCTGTTCTACTTTGTTGATGGCTTTCAAGGGCGTCGCGACCGCGCTGTTCAGAGTGCTCTCGACCTGCTTGAGCCCCGCAAGAATGGCAGCGATGTCAATCCCGAATTGCGAGTGAGCCGGAGTAACCGCAACCGCCGTAAGAATCACGACTCCTGCTCCAAGAACAAAGTACTTCTGCACAGGCAAATTGTTGGGGAATGACTTCCAGAATCTCATTGGCCACCTCCAAGACGATTCAGAATGTGCTGGTTCAGGTTTTGCATGTTGGTTGTCGATTGCTTGAGTACCGATCCGCGATGGGCAAGCTCCATGGCCGCTTCGCGTAACTGACACGCGAGCAGTTTGTGCTGCATTGCGATGCTCGCCAGCTCAGCCGTCCGCGCCTCGGCCGCCACCATATCCGCCGTGCCCGGCGCCGTTGTCTGCGCCTGGTCTTCGATCTTTTGTGCAGTCTGAAGCATGGTCTGCGTAGCCTGATCGGCAGCTATCGATTGTGCCGTGCAGTCCATGGCAGTAGCGTCCTCGATGTCCATCATCTGCAAAATGACCTGGGGCGCAGCTCCGGCCGCTGGCTGCGCTCCGAAGGTCGTCCGATAGGCTTGGCTGAAATTGGCGATCTGGCCCATATTCGCACTGAGAAAGGCGGACTCGAGCGATCTAGAGTTTGGCAGGATGGCGCTGTTTACATGAAGGGCATATACATTGTTCATCCATCCCCGATAGCTCGATTTAATGGTGGTGATGTAGTTGCGTGCCTGACCAATGAGAGAAATCGGCCACAGAACCTGCTGCTCGGTCTGTAGGATCTGCGTCCGGACTTGATTGATCTCAGTAAGAGCGCCTCCAATTGGCCCGGTGATCGTGCCGAGGATTGCTGAGAAGATGCCGCCGAACTGCGCGGACGCGCTGCTTGAAGCCAGGAATAGAAGGAGCAAAGTGCTTACACCGAAGGCAACACGATTGATTCGTTGAGGTGACTTCATAGAATTCCTCCAACCTCCATCACTGAATTCATCTCGTTCTCTTCTAGCGCCGCTGGCGGAGCCGCAGACGCGCTGTCCATTCTCTTCGGGGCAGCCACTCCGAGACGGTTGACTTCGCCGGACCGCTCTTCGGGCAACTCCGGCAGGTCAGAAAGGCCATTCGGGTAGAGTCTCCCCAGTTCCTCGTAGCGCTCAATCAGGTTCATCTCCGGATGAGAGGCAAGCCACCATTGCCGGTACCAGCGCTCGCGCGGATAGGTTGTCAGCAGCCAATACTCGAGCGGCGTGGGGACGATGTGGAGACTATGCGTGGTCTCGGCCCTTTCCCCGATTACGATCAGAAACTCGCTCTTCTTGCCCTTCTCCGTCATGCCGAGGCCCTTGACCCGGTTGAGCGTTGTCTCGTTCAAGTGCACGAAATGCCGGAGGACGTCGTAGTTTCCTTTCTGACGGCCGATCATCTTGATTGCGGTAGTGGCGAGAATGGCGCCGCCGAATTCGTTTGGCTTGTCAGGCGTTCCCGTGAAATCTTCAACTGCCTGAGAGATCCCCCACACACACGCATTGCGCTTTCTAGCAGTGCGGAATAGCTGTACGACAACCGGCGCCAGACTTGGAGACTGCAAGAGCGACCAGCACTCGTCCAGAACCGTGATGCAGCGTTTGTTCGTCTTGCCCTGCGCCCGTTTTGTCGTTGTATAGGCGATCAGGAGGCTCATCGCCACTTCGAGCTTGGGATCGTCCTTCAATTGCTCCACATTGAAATAGAGCCAGGGCGTCGACATATCAATGGTGGTTGGTCGATCGAAGAGGCGTGCATACATTCCGTTGTTCACCCAGGCCCGCATCTTGGCCGCAGCGATCCGCGCTGCCTCGTTTACGCGTGGATTCTTGTCTTCGTCGTAGTAATTCTGAAGCTCGTCATACAGGTCGCTGTAGAGGGGGATTGGATTGTCGAGCCGCATTTGCGCACGGGCATAGGTCTTTCGAATCGCGTTCATGATCATGTTGTCCAGAAGATCTGTATCCCCCTCGCCGCTGTCGCCAATCATGAATCGACTCAGATTTTTCAAAAACGACAGATGGTCGTTCGAAGGCTCTGTCTGACCAGGCTCAAGATCAAATGGATTGATGGTCTGATCGCTGTCGAGCGACATGGTGATCATTTGGCCGCCCATGAAGGTAACTGGGTGGTAATAGCTGTCGCCGCGCTCGATGATCGATACCTGCACGTCCTGACGTGCGCATGTCAGAAGCATCTTTCCGACAAGGACACTCTTTCCGGTTCCAGAGGTCGCGGCGACAATCGCGTTCGCATTTTCGAAACTTGGATCGAATGGAGAAAAGGGCAGCAACTGCCGGTAGGGCGTCTCAAAGAGCATCAATGGCGATCGGGGCGTCCCAGGCCAAGGCAACTCAATCGGCAGCAGATCGGCAGCATGGGGTGTCAGCAAATCGTGATCCCTCCGGTCATCCTCCGCCAAGCCTGGCAGGGTAGAAAGAAACAGACGCCGGGTCGCAAGGGATTCTGAGAACCCGCGCGCGCCATTCATATGAGCCATCACATGGAGCAGTTGCTGGCGTCGATTGGCGAGTTCTCGCTCGGAAGTCTCGTACTGCTCCGCCGAGAAGGCTTGAGCTGATGTGTGCACGCCAACGACCAGGCTCACGCGAGCGGTCTTGACTGAACTTGCGATCAGCTCCTGCTGGATTTGGATCAGCTCCTGGGCCGCAACTTGCGCTGTGACATCGACGCGAAGATTTCCCTTTGAGTCCTTTTGCGCCGCTTGCATCTTGCGAAATTTCTTTTTGTATTTGTCCAGCACCACGCGCTGGTCGGGAACAGACACCTGCGTCGAAATGACGACCGGAAAGCCGATTGTCATCAACTTGCGCAAGATTCCTGGGAATGTCCCATCAGGGGGTGTCTTGAGGCTTATGAAGGTCCACAGAATCCCGTCGATGTTTAGGTAAGTCTCGGTCTGGCCGAGGATGCTTACGGAGGCAAGGCGTTCCCGCGCAGAAATGTAGCGCGTCTCAAAAGTATTTGCTTTGAGTGGCGTCGTGTCCGGGTCCATGGGGCTGAGCGCCCGCTTGATCTCAAGGAAAAGCTCCTGATGGGTGATGCGCTCCGGTCCAAGCCCGCCGCCTTTCATGGCAGACTCGATGCCGGCGAGGATGGACTCGAACTCGGCCAGTGTGTCCAGGTGTTCTTTCCTTGTCTTCTCGATCGCCTTCGATCGAGATAACGTAAAATCGCTCCTTGACTGTCTACGGTCTTCCTTGCTTTGGGGACCGCCGTTGGCAATCATCGCGCGCTTATGCCTGACTGGATCCCAGATTAGGTACACAGTGGCAATCCGCGACAGAAACTCCCCCTGCTTTTCCTTTTCCTCCCAGACGGCAATTCGCCGCTGATCAAGAAGTTGCACCTCTGGGTTCTCGGAGCGCGCCGCGTCCTGATACTGATCGAGAAGACCATTAAGGCTCTCGACTACCTCATAGCGAAACTGGAGCCGCATACTCTGCTCGGGCACTGCTCGGAGCAGCGATTCAAGGACGCTCTTCGCCTCGTTTCGCCCATCATCGTCGGCAAAGTAAGTCAGCGCACCAGCTACACGGAATGCGGCCACATAACAGCCATCAGTGCGAACCATGACGTTATCGAGAAAATCCCGGACCTTAAGAAGTTCGCAAACCGCCGGATCCCGAAGAGAGCGCTCCTGCTGTGCCATTGTCCTGGGCATTATTCAGTCTCCTTTTCAGTTTTCTCGCTGAGGAAGCTGGTAGTGATCTTCTGGTCGCGGGCCAGGGCGCAGTAGCTTCGCGGCAGACCGTAGTAGATGACCATGTCGAGCAGGTAACCGCGTGGCTTGCCGTACTTAAACATCGTGAGTGCCGGGATACCGACTACCAGAACCATCAACATCAGAAACCAGTTCATGGGCAGGAAGAACATGTAGCGGTCCGGAAATAGGAATTGGCCTACGAGCATGGCGACAGCGCTAGCCATCGCGAGGAATAGCATGTCCTCGAGCTCAAGGCCGAGCATCGTGACCTTGGCATGCAAGTTGCGAGAAACAGGACTCATTCTCAGTGCCATCTACGCCACCCCATTTGTGCCGGCAGCGATGAAGTGTTCCATCAGGCGCATCAGGCCCGAGACGCAAAGACAGGCACCGCCTGCAATAAAATGCCGAATCCAGTCGTCTCCGATGTTCAGCCGTTCAAAGAAACCCCCGACCCCGAGTACTGCACGCACAATCTCGATCCCGCCATAGACGGGTAGAATCACATTTCCCACCCAATTGGTAAGGCTCAATATCGCCGACCAATACTGCGTCGTCCCGGAAGCCTGACTCGCGAATGTCTCTGCCAGCCGCAATAAGCCGGATACGCAAAGGGCACCCATCGTCCCGGCAATATATGGATCAATGTGGTAGCCTCGCGAGTACTTGTAGATCCCTACAGCTAGGATGAGTGCGGCAAGAATTGGCATCACCGCATTTCCTGTCCAGTTGGTCAGATTCAGGAGCCCATTTTCGAAGGAGCCACTATTCATGCTTCGCCTCGCTCTTCAGTCTCAGTCTGCAATTCTGGTACTTTGCCCGTGCCAAATCGGAGAATCGCGAATGCTTCCCTGTCGCTCCACTGCCACAATCGTTGAGCAATCTTCGCTAAGACAAAGACTTCAGCCATCAGGCAGATTCCAGCCACCAAGATTGCAAAAAGCAGTCTTGCGATCTCAAAATGGACGGCCAAGGAAAGCGCTACCAATAGGCCTAAGCCTTGCACAATAAAGAGAGAGCTCTGTAGTAGAAGACGGTAGGTCAATGGCTCTCCTCGCTTGTACATGGCCCGAAACACATCTCCTGACACTTCGGCCATATGACCATGCGGTCAACGAACAACTCGAAAAACAAGTCCGGGAAACACTCCACTTCCACACTCCCACAGCCCAATAGAAGGAACGGAGATCGGTTGGGTCCAGTGAGTGCGAGCCAGAGACTGATTGCGCCAAAAAATGGAACACAGCGGTTGTTCACAGGCTTACCCCCGCGAATTGCTTCACCAACGCCCATATCCCTGTAACGCTCAGGAACGCGAGACCGCTCGCCACGAGACCTCCCCACGGTCGGTGCCGCACGTAATTGAGGATCGCCGCGGATAAGGCAAGACCGCCGACAATCGGACTGATACGATTGGCCGCATAGCCGAACATGTTCATGAGCATGTCGGTCACGCCATACGAATCTCCGCTTTGCATCCAGCTTCCAGTTGCCAGGTTGTAAAAGCCTTGGACTCCAAGCAGAAAGAGGGCCGCAATGATCGATGCCAGAGGACTGGTTCCCTGGCTCAGGTCGAGGATGGCTTTGAATACCAGCGACGCTGCAACTACCGGAACAACATGGCCGATCACAAAATTGTTGACGAAATCGTTTGTGACTTGTTCGATGCCGGAGGTATATTGCGCTCCGGTGGCGCCGGCCGTCGTAAGCTGTGACGCTCCCGGTACCGATTCACTCACCAGCCACGAACTCACGCCGGGCAGCGTCAGCAAAAAACACCCCCAGAACAGCCATTTCAAGAATCCCCCGCCAGCCTCAAAGTTCATCCCACCTTCGGAACGCAGACGCATGCCTGCCAGCACGAACGCGCCCAGTGACGCCGGAATGGCGAGATCCATGAGTAGACCGAGAATTGCTCTGAAGACCAGCGGTGTCTGCATACGCGTTTACCCCACCGCCTGACCTTGCGAGATGAAGTACTCGATAAGCCGAAGAATGCCGGACACGCAGATAAGCCCTCCAGCGGTCATCGCGGATGGAAGCCAACTGCGTCCACTGCGCCACTGCAATACAGTCGCGACGACAGCGATGCCAGCGCCGACCGGGCAGATCACATTGCAGACCCAGTTGACGGCATTCAGGAATGCGCCCTCCGGCTGAGCTGCGGTCTGACCCTGGACGGCACGGCCTGTTGCCGGAGTTGATCCCAGGTTTTGAGCAACACTGACGGCCGGCGCCACAAGAGTTGCTCCAATGAAGGAAACGAGCATGAACGCCTGCAGATGTTTCTGCGCGACACCCGCTGCCCGCATGAACGACTTGATCATGTGCTTGCCTCCTCGACGGGGAACCGTCGAGCAAGAAGGTCACATGCTTCTCAACTTCAGGCAAATGATCTGGCCATCTCGACAACACGCGTTCCTCTGTAGTGTTGGGATGGAGATTAGGCTTGGGAGGCTCTGCGTGAAGCGCTGAGTATAGTTATTACATTCCTATTTCTAATCTTGCTGAGTGGAGTTGGACAATCGAGGTATGACTAACATCGGTTAAGGACAAAAGCTTGGTACACGCTCTTACTTGTTTCACAAATCCCCTGCACGATAGCTTCGATTCCGATCGCGCGCTCCCGGTAGAACATTGCGGATAAAAGTCAAGTACTCGCTATTCCTCCTTTCCTGAATTCTCTCGGCCAAGCGCGCAATGCAGCGCAGCGCGATAGGCGAAGATTTCGGGACAAAAGCCAAGTCCGCACATTTACTTCTTACCCAAACATCTCCACTTTGCGCAGGCTCTTGGGTTGAGCCATCTTGAAGTCTCTCCGCGCATGCCTCCAACAAAAATGCGGCCCCGGAAGGGGGCCGCACCTCTCATTGGCTGTAATTTGTTCATGGCTGAGCTGCGGCGATTGGCTCCGGAAGAGAACCACCTGCAGGGGGAATCTGAACGGTCTCTTTTTCTAACCCAGGACTGGCTGCGGATGCTTTCTCGAAGATCACGTAAATCTCGGTGCCCGCGGGTACACTCACAACGATATGCTGCATCGTCATCATCTTCATGATCTGCTCATCGCCTGCGTTGCCGATATTGTCGGCCACTCTCATACGAAGCAGATCGTCCTCGCTGAATGCGCTATTCGCACTGGGAGCACCGACCATCATGGCGGCGGTCTCTCCAATCCCCGACAATGACCGAACCAACATGCTCCTGCTCGATTGCTTTCCCGTCACTTTTCCTTTGATCGCCTGGAGGCTCATGTCCGCGGCAACTGCATCGATGGCCACGTCTTCTCCGCCTGGAAAATCAATCGAAGAGAATGTAATGTTCATTAATCCTGAAGGGTCCGCTTGAGAGATCTTGCCTATCGCGCGGCTTCCGGCCGGGATGAGAACTTGCCCATCGCGCTCGTAGTTGTACTCGATGATGGCAGTCACCGGAGCATGAACTGCCGTGGTGGCCATCGTTTCTAGCCGTGCGGCAACATGATAGCCGGGAGCCAAGCCAAAGTTCTTGATGGTTTTCGTAGCGATGCTCGAATCGTTGCGTGCCTTCGTTTGCTGGTGCGCAGTGAATACGAGAGAAGGCTTGCTGAGTGCATCTTCCTCCTTTTTTGTGACTTGCTGGTCACTCGCAGCAGTGCTTCCATACGGCGGAGGTGTCCATTTCCCTCCACCGTTCGGCGAGGTGTCAGGTTCTTCGAACTTTCCTACATCGCCGAGTTGCTTTCCCCCGTTCGACGAACCTGATGCTGAACCGATCTGTGTCTGGGGAGCCTTGGACGACTTCGTGCGTTCGATATCGGTCGCATCAACGCTTCCGCTTCTGCCGGCCTCTTCCGGGCTTGGTTTGACCTTGTCGTTGGGAATAATATCTCCGGTTGCCGTGGCAGTCTGGGCCCGACCTAGATTCGGTCTAGCGGCCTCTGCTCCCATCTTCTTCCTGGCTGTCCCCTTGCTCGACAGAAAAGCAATCATGCAGAGACCGAAGACTACGATGACGCCCACAACCATCAACATGAGTGGCATATTGCCACCGCCGGAGCCGCGCTTCTTCTCGAAGACGAACGGCCGTCTCGATACCACTCCAGGCGAGGCGGAGTTCTCCTCATCCGGTTCCGCAATCGGTACCACCTTCTCAAACGGTTCATCGATCTGAGCATTGTCTGGTCTGGCCATGATTCACCTCGTTGGATTGATGGATTGGACTTCACGCCTACTTGCCTGGCGCAACGAACGGCACTTGTATCAACAGAGGGTGGTCCACTTCGCTCGTCGTTGCGAGTTGGAGAAGAAGCCGGTCCTTGCTCTGTTTGAATCCCGGCCGCGAGAATTCAACAGCGCCATCGGCTCGCTCTCCAGGGCCCAGACGCCGCGCATTCAATCGGTAGTCCATAATCGGCACCTGTTCGGCCAGGATCTCCACCTTCTTCTTGTTTTTTGTCTTGTCCGTCTCGATATTCGGGCTGTTCAGCTCAACCTGCGGCGGTAGCACTTCGATCCAGTGATCGGTAGTGTTCATCACCGAATAGGCAACCAGCATCTCTTCCCCTCGTTCTCGTACGTCTCCCAAGGCCCCCAGCAGGGGCTTCCCCGGCGTTTTCCGTCGAGAGATCTTCGCATCTTTATCCAGTCCGCCGAACCAATCTGGAGTTGCAATTTCTGACTGCCGTTTCAGAACCTCGTCGATGGCCGCGACCTGCCGTGGAGGTTCACGAGAAGGTGCTGCATTCGCGGCGATCATGTCAGTCGATCCAATGAGGAAGCTCTGCTTGGGCTGATAGTTCACGACAAAGTCGACGGGAGTATTTCCCGCGCTGCCTTCCGAAAGCAAGCGCATACTGATTTCCTGTCCGGACTGGAGAGCGATGACCAAATTGCTGGTCACCGCGTCTCTCGTGCTTGGTTTCACGAAGACCAGTCTGGGTTCTTCATCCGAGTGCTCTACATCGAATAGAGTGGGAGCGCCGACTGCCACAGATGTCACAGGCTCGGGCAATCGGATCGTTGTCGTGAACAGGGGCCGCAGGTGAAGATCCGTTACGGTACTGCTCGAAACCGACAGTTCACTGACTGAGGGTTGTACCTCGGCCCCCGCAGCGTTAATCGCTTTAGCCTTCTGCGCATAGACGTCGGCCAAAGATCCAGAAGCCAGAGCTAGAACTAAGGTGATGGACAGGTGATGATTCATTTTCATTGTCCTCCCGCCGGCAACGAGGAGCCCCGGCCAGCTTGCATATTCAATTCCCGCTGGTATCGACTACGAACGGATTCCACGTAGGCAACCACTTCGGGATTGCGATACGAAAGTCCCTTCCGTTCAATGTTTCGCGACCCACAGTAATAGGCTGCAACAGCAAGTCGCATTTCACCCCTAAACTGGCCCAGCAGATCAGCCAGATACTCGACACCACCGCTCAGGTTTTCTGTCACGGAATATCGATTCCGAACCCGGTAAGTCGCCGCTGTTGAAGGCATCAGCTGCATCAGTCCGGCGGCTCCTTTCACCGAAAGAGCGCGAGGGTTCCAGTTCGACTCCTGCGTAATAATCGCGCGGACCAGGGCGCGTGGCACCCCGTAGTGATCCGCGTATGCGTCGGCATAATAGACCGTCTCCGGCGCGCGTGCCTGCGCATTTAAATGAGGTCCCACTTGAAAGAGAGAAGCTACAAGGACAGCACCAACGGCAAGTTTTCTCATATCCGCTCCAACTCTGTCATGACGATCGCCTGTTCAGCGCATTCTGGCATCTCCGCGGCGTATCTTCCCGCGATGCGAACGATGGATTCGAACGCCTCCTTCATCAGCAACCGCTTACGGTCGCCTTCTGTCTTTGCGATTAACGGCAGCATGATGTCCTTATGTTCGGGGAGCACCTCGTCGATTCCCAGCAGTTCCATGGCCAGTGCCAAATCATTCATCTCTGAGATTGAGGGCGCTTTCTCCATCGTGTAGGCGCGCAGACTCTTTGCGAGGCCGGCAATAAAGCGGTGTGTGGCCGCGCGAGCATGCGGCGTGCGCTTCGCCACAATCGCAGCCTCGCGCTCGGCCGACGGGTGTTCAATGACCAGATAGAAGCTCCGGCGGCGAAGAGGGTCGCCCAGACGGCGCTCTTGATTTGATGTTAGGAATACGTGGGGAATGGAGATCGCATTCAGAGTGCCCATCTTCGGAATCGACAGGCTCCATGCAGAGAGCAGTTCAAGCAGCATTGCTTCGAATGCGTAGTCGACCTTGTCGATTTCATCAATGAGCAACACACAGCTTTTCTCTTGCTCGATCGCCTCAAGCAGCGGCCCTGCCATGAAATATGCCCGGCTAGTGACTTCGCGCTTGATCTCGGCCCAGTCGGGCGCCTGAGCGCTCTTGCTTATCAGGAGTACGTAGAGCTCTTGCAGGCTTTTGTCAAATTGCCCGATGGCCTTTTCTTCATTGATACCCTGGTAACACTGCAGACGCAGCAAGGGCACACGGTATGCGCGGGCAACCGCTTGCGCAAGTTCCGTCTTACCCGCGCCGGCCGGGCCTTCAAGCATGATCGGGCGATGAATTCTGCCTGCAAGAAATACGGCGGTTGCCGTCTTTTCATCGGTGAAATAGCCCACGCGCTCAAGTGCGGCAAGGGTCGCTTCTGGCGATTCATACATCCGGGCCGTCCTCCTGTGACGATCTCAGGTGGGGAGAGCGTAGGACGGACTCGGATTTCGGTCAAATTGGTTTCAGACTAGACCTTGGGCTCAGTGTTCCGGATACACTTGGTTATCCGGTCCCATCCAACCCTTTTCTGTCCACTGGAAAGGGAAGTCGCCCTTATAGGTTTCAATTGTTCCCGGCGGCCGGTTTCCTAATTGCACAACATCTTTGACTGTCGCTTCGTAATAGATTGTGTAGACGTTCACTCCGTTTTGCTGTGACATTTGTCCGTTCGTTTGCTTGAGAGCCACAAGATCTCGCAAATGGGGCGTTCGCGCAATGTTATGCCACACCAAAATGGCATCTTGCTCGGTCGGCGGAGGGGGCGTTCGCTTGCAAGCCGTCAATTGCCAGGTGAATAAACCGAACGTCATCAGGAGAAGGATCGAATGAAAGAGTTTCTTCATTGGGGAAGGGGTCCTTTCTGAGATTTCATCCTTTCGAGCATTGGTTTCATCTGCTCAAACGTGCTATCGAACGCGTCCCGCGCCTCGGACAAGCCTCTCTCTGGTCCGTAACGAATGACAAGGTGCACGATGAGCGTTCGCGCCAGGGCAAGGTCGGCCAGCAGTGGTATGAAAGGCTCTGGGCCCGATTTCTCCATCTCCTGGACGAACGCCAGAATCCGCTCAGTATATTCATCGCTGCGCGTTTTGCCTAGCTCGGTGATCCACGCGGAATCCATGTTGAGGTCTTCGGGCATCTATTTTCCTGCTCATCTCATTTGGGGCTAACAGTGATAGTCGATTGAGTTTCGAGCACCTTTGGAAGTCATCTGTTGCAGCCAAAAACCCAAACTCAAATGCTCTCGAAGCCGCTTTTCGGCCTTGTCGCGATCTCCCCATGAGCTTCTTTCCTCTCCAAGTAATTGTGGAGAGCCATGGAAGGGGAGAACGACATCTATCCTGTCTGGCGTGAAGGATACCATGCCTTCGCCACGAAGGACATGCTCCAAGCCGGTTGCTCGACTCCCTCAATTGCTACGGACGATCGAGGGATCAAATGGGCGATCGGTCACAGCTTCGGGTAGGCGTTGCCGATTTGACCGAGACGGGAAACCGGGAGATGATGCCAGAGTTTGAGAGCGGGTGAGACTGAGCGCAGACTCCGGCAAGGGAGGGGCGAATGGGATATCCCACGACGACATTGAGTTTTCAGCAGCAAGTATCAACAAGGACCCCTCCACAAGAGAGGCCAAGATCCGGCGGTTTCGAGGAGCTACTCGACCTGCGCGAAGCAGCCTTATTGCTTGGAATGCACTGGAAGACGTTGGAAATAATGGCGCGAGGACGAAGAATCCCCGCCCTTAAGGTGGGAAAACGCTGGAGATTTCGTGTCAGTGCGCTGAATCTGTGGCTGGAGAATGGCATAAACTCAAATACAACCAACCACGCTGCTCTGACTGGGGAGGAGTGATTTTCCTTGAAATTCAGACGGCAAAGATTTCAGCGAGGTACCCTGCGCAAGGTTGCGCGGGCCGACAATCAGCGGGTCTGGGAGTATCGTTACCAGGACCCGATAACCGGCAGACGAAAATCTATGTTTCTAGGCACAGATCGGTTTCCCACGCAGGTCGCAGTCGAGCGGCATTTGGAAGCCTTTGTGCTCAAACTCAACTCAGAAAACCCAACCCAGGCCATTCTGGAACCGACCTTCAACGCCTTACTGGATCGTTTCGTCGAGGAAGAGAAACTGCTTGAAATCAAGGAGCTTCGTCCTGGCGATCGAAACGGCCTCGAAGGGGAATTGAGCTACTCAACTGCCAGCTCGTATCTGAGCGTTATCAAGCAGCTACGCGCAAAGTGGGGTGGCAGCCGGATCACCCGGATCAAACCGGTTCAGGTCCAGGAATGGCTGAAGGAGATGGATGCCGCGCCAAAGACCAAAGGCCACGTCAAGGCCCTCATGCACCGGTTGTATGAGAAAGCCATGTTGTGGGAGATGGTCGAGTGTCAACGGAATCCGATGCAACTGGTCGAGATCAAAGGGATCAGTAAACGCCGGAAGAAGCCAATCGTCCTCACCGTCGAGCAGTTTTACCAGATCCTCGAACTGCTGCCGCAACCCTATCGCACGATGGCGGTGGTGGCGCAGTGCACTGGCCTTCGGGCCGAAGAGGTGCTGGCGCTTGAATGGCGGGACATCGATTTCGAGAACTTGAGCATGAGAGTTGTCCGGGCAGTCGTCCACGGTCGGGTGAAGATCGTAAAGACGGAATACTCGGAGGACGAGCTTCCTCTCGATCCCGATTTCGCGGCAATCCTCTTGAACTGGAAATGCAAGTCCGAGGAGGAAATCCGGCAAGTTCTGACCGTGGAGAAAACCCCATTAATGGGGTCAGAACTGGTCTTTACCAGCCCCGCTACCGGGCGTCACTTCCATACGGCTCCTATTCAGCAGGATTATATCCGGCCTGCCGGATGGTGCCTGGTGGAGTGTCCAAACTGCGGGGCGGGCGTCGGCCTCTGGTGTGATCAGGATAGTCCCACGCCAAATGGCAAACGCCTGCCCATCCATGAAGAGCGCAGGAAAGCGGCGGGGAAGTACGACGGTACGGGATGGCATACCTTCCGCCATACCTACCGTTCCTGGCTGGACGACACCGGGGCACCGATGGGGGTGCAGCAGAAACTGATGCGGCACGCCCAGATCTCGACCACGATGAACGTGTACGGAAACGCCTTGATGACGGCCAAGCGTGAGGCCAACAGCAAGGTGGTCAGGAT
>Ga0182030_10006218_pt1 | contig 25229 bp, 26 predicted proteins | sample 812S3MmetaG_FD_121299 | JGI IMG/M metagenome (GOLD analysis project Ga0182030, IMG submission 121299) | Permafrost microbial communities from Stordalen Mire, Sweden - 812S3M metaG (Illumina Assembly) | ecosystem: Environmental > Terrestrial > Soil > Wetlands > Permafrost | place: Sweden...
CTTTGCTTCATATTCAGTCACTCACTCCTTGATGACGCTGGGCCGACCACGCGTCACTAATTCGAAGTCTACCAAAGTGATGCTCATGTTCTGCTTTTGGCCATTACCGGGAATGCTGCCTTGACCAATCCTGACGAATCGGCCCAGCGAAGCTACCAATTGCTCATCGATGTGTCCAACACTGTCTATGAGAACAATATCAAACCCTTTTCCAGCGGTGAGTTTCAGTAGCTTGGAAGATGTCCACTTATCGGCGGTGGAAAATATGAGGTTTAAAGGAATTCCAAGGCCAAACAACGTGCTAATGCTCTCTTTGGAGGTCTCTATGATAGTAGTCTACCCATATATATTAGTCTCTGAGTTTTTATGCCAACAAAAAGTTGAACGTACCTTGGCTCCGAAGAATTTCGAGACCTGATAGGCAGCAAAAGCAAATTCAGCTGTATCTGACCGGATGAGAACAGACTATAGGATATCAGATTGCGTCTCAAAAGAATGTTGAAGGGTTCTCTTTACTTCTCCTTCATTGACTCTACCAATGGTATGAAGCCCATATATTGCTAAACACGTTGCAAAGCTAGCCACTCCCGCCTATGAAGTCAGTATATTTTATTGAGGTTTAGAAATCAGACGTACTTCAACCAAGTCATCGCTTGAGGTTTTTTGGAAAAAGGCTGCCTTCTCCCGTACAACATTACCCACTCTGCCAAAGGAGATGCCGAAGACTACATCGCCAACTTTTAATGTCGTGACAGCCTTGCCGACTTTCTCAACGATGCCGAAACACTCACTACCGGTCGGATGGAGTGAAAAACCTTTGGAGGTGGAGTCAACAAGCTATATTTGTGTGAGCGGTGTGCTTATATCTGAGAGAGCGGACTCACATTTCTCCCAAGTCGAAGAGATTGAGCCTTTACTTGGATACTGTCATCTTCTAATCTGACCACAATGTTTTGAGCTTCTTCCAGACGAACGGTATGAAGAGCCATAGGCTTTTCAAGAGAGAATTGCCAGGCAGTGTCTTCAATCTCTTCGTATAGAACATGATCAAGGCGATATGGGTTACTCTCCTTCTTCTGTGCTGCTTCATTCAACTCATCATCGCTCTCTAAGCGAGAGACGTGGAGAAGACCCCCTTTAGCCCTAAATTCAGTGTCCTCATCCGAGGAATGATTGTGAGCCAGCTCTTCAAGCTTCATCAGATCTTCAAATGTTTCGTGGAGCGAAGTGTTATTATTGGCTTCAATGTCAACTGTCAGCATCTTCGAGGACTTCAGCTCCGTCCTAAGCGCACTGAACAATCCAGTGATCATCCCGCACTCTGGTTTTTCGCCATCGAGCAAACTGCCTCTTGTAACCCACAACAATGACCTCGAGGTAAGTATCTTGCGCTTAAGACCTTGCCATTCTTCAGAAGTGATGCTGGGAAACAATGGTTCGTCAATTTCAGTAAGGAAGATGAATCGCTTGTTCTTTAGGTTTTCTGTCGAAGTAAGCGGCAGAAGCTGGACCAAGTACTCATGATGCGACATAAATGATGCAAATTCATGTACGAAAGATGATGCCGAGTTTCTATAGACCTATTTTCATTGTAAATATTTTGTTGCTTTCGATTCAAAAATTCTAGAGCACCTACTAGTATGAGCTCTTTGGAAGCCGGTAAACTGCGTGGTAATGGCTCTTCAGTTGCCCTAGAGAATATCACTGCTGCTTCCTTGTATTCAGTAAAACTGTCCAGCATGATATCGACCCCTCTAAAGCCTGACTGTGGCAGAACATCTTTCCACATGGCATGTGTAAGAAAAGGGCCTTCGGTCCTGCGAAACTTGACATCCTGATCTCCGTTCCAAAAGTCGGAAAAGGTACCCTACACACAAGTCAGCTTACTCAAATAAGACATTAGAGTTTATTACCAAGATCATGACCCAGGATAACCTTGCTATAAGCAATCAGCATTGTACAGGACGAATTGTATGGGGTCAGACAAACGTTGGACAATCTCGAAAAGTGCAAGTTGTCCACCTGGCTTGAGTAACGACCGAATATTTGAAAGGGTTTTTTGTATGTCAGTTGTAGCGTGAATAACCTGAAACGCTTGTTAGTGACTTAAATGGGAATGTGCGGTGTAAAGCTTACATTTGAGGCGATAACGAGGTCATAGTCAGAGTCAAACCCTTGCTCACTAGCGGGCGTCTGCATATCGAAGGTAGCATATTTCATACCTTTATATTTGTTGAAGTTGTCGTGCGCTTTAGCCAAAAAGGAGCTGGTGATGTCTGTAAAAGTATAGGTCTCGTATCCACGATACATTGTTTCACCTCGCAGAGCAGGCACAACTTCTTTTGTTGCGCTTCCAGTCCCCCCACCAACCTCCAGTATTTTAAGCCGGGGGTTCTTGTGAGACAGAAGCTCTATAATTTCTGTCAGAGCTTTATTTCCTGCTGAGTACAGCTCCATGTACTCGTAGGTATCATCCAGCAGATGATCTTGGACCGCAGCTTGGATCCCGGTCATTTCACCACGGTACACTGCAGGAAGGCTTTCGTACATATGTACCATAAGCCGTGTCTCTGGTCCATGGTGCTCCATTAGTGCATAAGACAGTCTCTCCATTTGAGTGTCGCGCTCTTGCACCGATTGTGCCAAAACATCTTTGCCTCCTGGAATTTTACCATCCCTTGCAAGCTCGACTTTTTCGGTCATCCAGTCTAGATATCGTTGAAGAAAAGGTATGCTTGAGCCTCTTGTGAAAAATTCATGGTGTTGTCCATGAAATTGCACAATCTGGTACAGAGCGAGTTGCTCGAGCAACGGAACTTTGGGCATTTCACAGCTGCGCGTAGAGGGATACAGGCGACTCAACTTCGCATTTGTAAGGAGGTCAAAGTCTGACTTCCAAACCATTCTTGTGAAAGGCGCTACATTTCCGTTCGATTGTGGGATCGAATCAGCTTGAGATGAAACAAACGTAATATCAGAAGCTCTGATAATATCACTACCGTCAGCAGTAACTATGGTTGCATTGCTAACAAATTCACGGTCGTTGTGCTGGATAACCGCGGCCGTTGCCTTGAGAGAAACTTCATTCTCAGTTGGGGTAATTTGAATACTCAGACGCCCAACGGAAACAGGCAGGAATGCCGATCCGCATTCGCTGGCTCGCCCTCTGTGATTTGCAAGAATCGCCAATTGCAAGCATGAATCTAGTGTGGCAGGATGGATGAGATAGCGTGATTCTTCAGTCATTATGTTCTTTGTTGGGTTCGGAGATAGTAGACTTTCGGCAGTTCGTGTGTCCCCATTTGCGAACACTTGGATTTTGGACAGTCCTTGGAACGTAGGCCCGTAGTTGAGCCCAACGTTGGCAAAAGAATCATACCATCTAGTGGATGAGATTGGTTTTTGGACCGAAATAGCGATGGGATCCAAGGTGACTGCTTCCAGTGAATCTATGTTTGTTAGTACAGTAGGATGTGGACCGCTGAAATTACCTTTAGATTCAAAGGCATAGCCAACCTTGCCGTGACAATGCTCCGTAAATACATCTTCACCATTGGCAGTTACGACAGAAGTCACGCTGAAGCTCCACTGTGCCCATTTCTTGCCTTGTTTATCAAGCTCAGGCCGGAGATTAGTGAGCATTTCCACCCCGCGGTCGTCGTCAGGAACAATGAGGGCCGCAGAAAGTGACACATCCTGGAATTCAAAGGTTCGAATTGCGGAAGTTGTAACGGCATTGATCTCTGCAGCTTGAAGTGCAGCTTCTACGGCGATAGCAAGGTAGCCTGTCGTGGGAAATACAACATTCGTCCCGATCTAAACCCTTTTCAGCATGCTAGGCGCAATAGGCCGTTAGAGGAATATACTTTATGATCCTGTAACCATGGCACATTCTTCTGTTTTAGTACGTTTCTCCAAATAGGCTCGTTCTTATTCCCTCCGGGATTCCTAGAACCCAGTAAGTCGTGCCGCGGATGACTGCGAAGGCGAAACTCCCGAGTCCAACGATTCTCAAAATAGAACAAGCGATTATACTGCCATTGATATTTCGGTAGGTCAACAACAGTGTTACCGACTCGTCCATCAAATACGGAATTTGTGATGGGGTCATAGTCTTCTACGGCGTTGACGCGTAGGAGGTCGACATCATGACCGTTAGCAAATAGGGCTCCAGCTGTAGACAAGACGCTTTCAGCTCCGCCCCTCTTTCTGAGAAGAGTTGGCAAGTACGGAGGGAGCTTTCTTGCTTTCAATGCTTGACCAATTTGACGTATTGGACCCTGCAGAGCCGAGTGAGGTCCAATTTCAATAAGATAATCTAGAGTCACGGTCTCTGCGATTTTAGTCAGCCCTTGACTGAAACGAACGGAAGACTCAAGATTTAGACGCCAGTATCTCGAGTCCGGCGTTTTTCTCATAAAGTCGGAATAAACAGTCGAAAAAAAATCATTTTGGTCATTTTTTGAACACTTGTCGACCGGCGAGAGCTGGGACAGCATGTCGTCCAATTCTTCTTCATAATGCTTTCCTAGTGCTTTCATATGGTGCGAATGATAGGCATTGCCATCGGTTCGTAAGACTCTGGCGAATATGCTCCGAGAGTCGAGGATTTCTTTGAGGCTTTGAACATCGTTTTGATCGCCACTGATAGTCAAGCTTTCCGGAGAGTTATAGCAAGCGATAGTGAGGGTCGGGAAATTGTTCAAGAGCGGGTCAAGAGTCTCAGTGCCTGCGCCTACAGCCACCATTGCACCTTTTTTCATGTTTCTCGAGACTGCCCGACCTCGAGCGTATGCGATCACAATGGCCTCTCCAGCGCTTAGAAGTCCAGACGCGTAGGCCGCTGCAATCTCCCCTAACCTTATTATTAGTGGCTGTAGAAGCAAGGTTCAAATTGACGGTATGTTTTACCTGATGAATGACCGATAGTGACTTTAGGCTTGATGTTCCACAAAGCCAGCAAGTCGACTAAAGCAACTTGAATAGCTGTGACAAGTGGTTGAGACATTGCAGCTTGATATAGCAAGCTTGATTCTTCCGGTGCACGTAACGCATCTAACAACCTAGTCAGACTTCTCCTTAGGGTTTTCTAACAAAATAAGAACAATTTCACCTTCGATAGTCCATTTCGGTGCCTCGGACAAACTTGCTAGAGCTTGATCCATGTTGCGAATGCTCTTTAAGTATGTAGGAAAACTTTCCATAAGATCGAGACCCATTTGAGCCCATTGTGCTCCTTGACCTTTCAAATATTAGCTACAGAAACATCTGCCATAGGAATAAATACCCGTAAAGACAAAGCCGAGTTTCAAACCTCGTGACCCTATTGCTTTGGAGATAACGAGACCCTCAATGTTCAGGGAATCAAGAAGTGTATCCCGAGAAGCTACAGCATAAGTTCTGTTTGAAAACTTTGATCGGCGGCAGCCTAATGTATAAGCAACGTCAAGAAGGTCGTATTTCTCGACCTGATTGCGAAGGCTCTCAATGTTACTCTTGAGAGTCTGTTCGTTGTGAGCAGAGAAAGTTAGCAGAAAGGGCCGTCTGGATAAAAGCGAGTGACTATTGGTGCCGTTGGTATGCCCATTTACATGGCCATTCGTGGAACCGTTTGTAAAACCGTTCGTAAAACCGTTGGAGTCATCTCTATATACTTTGGCTTTGACCCCTCCACGGCCTGGAGCAAGGTGATCAGTTGCCTCAAGAATGGTGTGAGCGTTAGCACCACCGTATCCAAAAGAGTTGACGCTTGCTCTTCGTAGTTCTCCCACAGGCCAGGCCACGGCTTCTCGCACAATCTTCAACTTTCCCTCTTGAAGATTTACTAAGATATGTTAGTGACCACAGATAGAGTACTTCATCACAGAAGCTCACCATTCGGATTCAGCTTCCTGAGCCCAAGGATGGGTGGGACGACGCCATGTTCAAGGGCGAGAACAGTTTTCATTATCCCAGCGATACCGCTTGCAGGCTCGCAATGCCCCATATTTGATTTGATCTAAAAATAATATTAGTAAAAATTTATTATTAGACTTCTAGCAAACAAATGGCCTTACGGAACCAATATACAAGGGACGGTCAACAAGTCGGTCTTTTGCAAACACTCTTCCAATCGCTTCGACTTCTAAGGGGTCACCAACGGGCGTGCCGGTTCCGTGACATTCAAAATAGAACGTATTATTGGGATCGAGGTTGCCGGCTCGTTCATATGCTCTTCTAATAGCGCCCTCTTGTCCATCTGGATCTGGGTGTGTGATGCCCCCAGTGCGGCCATTCCTGGTCCACGTTAGTATAAACCTAATCGTACCATGACGACACACTTTGAGTACATACGCGTTGATTGCAGTACCTCTGATTATGGATCGTATAGGGTCATTGTCAATGATGGCCTGTTTTAAGGTTTTGATATACAGAGCACCTATCCCGTCGGCTCTCGCATAGCCGTCTGCAGCCGCGTCGAATGTCTGGCACCTTGAACTTTTCGAAACCGCACCTAGAGACGCCGAGAATACCTGGCATTCAGGAGTGAAGATGAGATTTGAGCCACCAACTATAGCTGCAGTGCACTCTCCCGACTGAATCGAAACGCAAGCCAAATGCAACGCATACATAGAGCTTGAGCAAGCAGTGTCCAGAGTCAAACTTGGACCTTGAAGGTTGAATACGTAGTTGATGCGATTGCTTAACAATGCGATTCCTCCACCGGAGATCCCATAAGGCTCTGGATATTCCGTGTCACGATACTGCATTAGCTGGTGATCATAATTGAAATTTCCCACAAAAACGCCAGTCTTTGAACCAGACAGCGCCTCAAGCGAGGCACCTGCTGACTCCAAAGTCTCGTAGACTACTTCGAGAAGTTTTCGCTGCGCAGGATCAAGACTAGTTGCCTCTTGTGGGTTGATACCAAAGAAGGTTGGATCGAACTGTCGAGGATCATCTTTTAGAAAGCAGCCTCCACGGGTATAGAATGATCCGGGTCGGTTAGTCTCCGGATGATACCAAGATTCCAGATTGACTCGCTGGGAAGGAAAGTCACTATAAGAGTGTTTCCTTCCCTTTAGATACTCCCACAAACCATTCGGCGTATCGACATCGGTCGAACTTCCAGTCTCTCCAGGCCAACGACAACCTAGAAGGATCAATAAATGTTCAGGTATACTAGGTCGCATCTAAGAAATAAGGCGTGCTCACCCATTCCAATGATAGCCATAGGTTCGGCAGCTTGTTTCAGAACCTGCTCTTCCGCCATGTTGGGCTACCTCGTCCCTACGCTACGACGATGTTGAACCTAAGATCTTGAGGCTTAATTTTTCAAAAAATTCGAGAATAAAGCTTTTACAAAACTTCTATCTACGAGAGAGGTAGGTTTATCTGAGACTGCTTCTATCTAGAACAAAAGTTCTGAACAGTTTTTCGATAGCATCTAGTGGTGTGATTCGATCAATCTTGCAAAAATGCATTAGAAGTGGCGTTTTAAACGTACGGGCTGAGTACGGATCATGTCTGGAAAGTCTGGGTAATGCAACATGACCCAAAGGATTTTAACATGGATTCAAAGGTGTCTGTTCAGGCCCAATATTAACTTTTACTATGCTGTTTATAGAAAAGCAGTATAATAGAAAAAACCTAATCTACCCAATCAATCCGAATAATCAGTATCAACCGATAAAGGAGTTTCTTAGGGCCATTGCTATGTATGGGCCACCTTGAATGAAACTTCGGTAACCCTTTATTTTACGGATCAATCAAGTTGATATTATCCCTTATCCGGACGTCTTCATTTCCCGCTCCCACGAACGGGGGCACACAAGGACCGGACTTATCTTCCTGCGGCATACAGCCTCAAACAAGCCTACACACTCTTGATTCGTCAAAAGACAAGGAAACGGACAAGACTACAAGTAGGCCAACTAGTAAAAGCAGCAGCAGATTACCGGGACTTGGCTAGTAAGCCCTGCACACCTTCGTAGCGATAGTATTAACACCATTTCCTAAATGGTGTTTCAATGACAAACGATGGCTCATTAAAAAAATGTTAGTGACAATAATGTTTTACAGTTCTTAAAAACTGAAAGACTGTACAGACATGTTTATCTATTCATTAGCCTAGAGTGGAGTGATATTTTGGGGGTATTGTGAGTTAACTCGGCCTCGCCTAACCTTATCAATGTGCAGCGCTACAGAAACGAATTAAGTCATCAGGGGCTTGGTAATTCAAGTGAATTTAATTTTTAGGGAAGTTCTGTGTTTGGCTACCTAGATAGACAGCAAGTTGAGCCCCAACGAAATTGGAAGCTTGAGCCTTTTGATAATCTGAGATTTAGTTCTTCAAAGCTCCAAACTTTGATAAGAGATGCCTCCAGTCCAAGATTAATTCAGTATAGAGCTGAGAAGTGTAATACTCAAGCTTATATTAAAAATTCATATCTGACTCAGACTTCAAGTTGCAAGATAAGTACTAGCGCCTCACGTAACCCTCTTACACTAAAGTCGTAGCACATTCCAGCCATCCTGATACAAAAGGTACATCAGATTTTGACAGACTTTGCTTTATCTGCGAGTCCTATAATTCGCAATACCTTCTCTTTGCCCCATTCTTTCGCCGTCTGGTCTGTATCAAGGTACTGTCCAGGTCTAACTAAGGGACTGTCCACTGTTCGCATCTTAGCTTCCTCCCACGGTCGCGCCACAAGAAGCACACTGAGTCTCTGGTGCTTTCCCTGTAATCCTGGTGGCGTCACCACACGGTGTTTACCCGAGTTAAGTAAACCATTTGTCATGATATGCATAACGTCCCCCAAGTTCATAATGACGTGTCCTGGGATAGGAGGAACATAAAACCAGCTTTCCTCTGGGTCAAGCTCGGTGTCTAGTCGCTTGTACTCATTGGGGGCATTGGTAATCTGTAGCCCGCCTTGCCAAGTAAAGAGAAGGGCAACACTGACAGCATCTCGGTGTGGGGGTGTTGGCGGATCTGCAAGCGGCTTTCCATCTTTCGGCGCTGGGTAGTTGAGGACTCGGACAAAATCGCCGGAGGGCTGAGTTAATTTGTGAATAGAAGTGAAGGTACCCGATGGAATTTGCAGTTGCTTTTCGAGAATTGAAAGGATCGCATTGTGAATCACGTTTGCGTCTCGTAGTATAGAGCGAAAAATGTTTTCGTACGGTGCGAGGAAGGGGGGAAGTTGATATATGTTGGGCTCGGAGAAAAATCCAGACTGGGCAATCTAAGATGTAAAGAGGCATGGATCAGTCAAACCTCAAATTTAAGATGCGTAAGTTCTTACGTTGACCATTTCCATCTTGTTTGGGTTCCCATCTGCATCGCATCCCGTCTCTCTATATCTGTGGGAAATAAAAGTCAATCAAAGAAATTGTGGATGCGGTGATATACGAAAAAGTGAACTACCCTGTATCCAGGAGGCCGGTTTCCGGCGGGCGAGTTTTGAACATCCTCTTCTCAGTCAAAGGCGCGCCAAAAAATTGTTTCGCTGCGTCATGAACTTGTTCCGCCTGTTTGGCCAACTTCAAGCCCCTTTCGTGGGTCGTAAGATCGAGATAGCAAAACCCTTTGTCTTTGCATACTTCGAATAGCAGGGCAGCTTCATTCTCATCCCCATTAAGAAGTTTTGCCAGGCTGATCTTTGTGAGATTGATTACCGGCAGGCCTTGTGGAAATGGTTCTGGGTAGAATTTTGAGCCTAAGTCAAGCTCTGTGATAGCCATAGTGATAGCGCTAATAATCTCAGGAGTAGATGCAGGAGAGATACACAATGAATGTTTGAACGATAGATGTAAGCCTTAAATCCCAACAGTGCCAAATCCAGGATTCTTGCTATTCTGCTGTTTTAATCCCGAAGATTTCACGCAGTTCAAGGATTTGAGCGGACCAGACCAGACCCAGACCCAGGCTGTTTGATCTCTATTTTGTCACACCTCGATTTAAAGGTCATGATTCACCAACTGAGGTTAGAGAGGTTTCAGGGAAATAAGATCGCGCGATTTCCTCTGGGCCCGTATATCACCATTCAAGTGCGTTTCTCGGATCTCAAATATTTTGCTTTTTGTTCAGAGTGTAATCCCTTGGGATTCTTTGCTCCTCCATGAGTTCCTGAATACAAAACCTCCTCGAAAATACCCTCTTCATTATTACTGGGTAAAGAAATGTTTTCACTGTTGAGCAACGACATGACGGCCTACAAGACTTTTAAGGCATATTTTTTGCTAAGAGTACTTTTCCTAAAACATAACAACTATGAAGGCCTGAAGCTGGAGTATGAGCTTCTTATATATACTTTGCACTAACTTAGCGGCTGCGCCATACGCAATTTCGCATTTTGCGTGCCCATATCCTCAACAATCACAAGTAAACACCATCCCTCACGGCTTGAACAGAAGACTCTGGTAAATCAAGCTCAAATTGACTTCCAGTCTCATTATCTGACACCTCAATAAACTTAGCAATTGTCTTCTGCTCCTCCGGTAGATACATAAGGGGTAAGAATCTGGCAAGCTGATCATCAAGCGATTGAAGAGTAGGATTCAAAAGACTCAGTGTCACTTTCGTGTCATTAATCGAGTGCTGAGGGAATAGCGCTATTCGCTCTGCAAGAGCAGAAACTTCACTTCTGAGCTCATCGGCAGTGTCATAATAGGTATTGAAAAGGCCTAGTTTCTCTCCTGTGGGACCATCGAAAGACTTGGCGCCCAATAAATACTCCATTGCTCGGCCCTTGCCAATCGTCGGTCCTAAGAATGGCTGGCCTCCCGCAGCGGCGACCAGACCGATAGAGTCTTCGAAAGAGCTTGCAAGAGCGTTGGGTCCGGCGAACCGCATATCCATTTGAATACTGAGCTCCTGGCCCAACCCAATTGCCCGCCCATTTATCTCAGCAATGAACGCTGTTGTAGTTGTGTTAAGGATATAACGGGTGCAGGCAATGATCTGGTTAAATATGTCGTTTTTAGCTTGCGTGAAAGGGAGCAAAATATTATTCAGATCGTAATGGCCGAGAAACCAATCAGGATTGGCGCTATCGAAGATAACGACTTTGGGAGTTGTCTTATTTGGCGCTGGTTGTAGCCCTTGTACGAAGTCGAAGAGGTCCGAGACCAGGTAGGCGTCGACGAGGTTGATGGGTGGGTTGTTGAATGTAGCCCGCGTAACACTCCCATTGTGCTGGAAATCCAATTTTCCGTATTTGGAAGTTGCTGGCTGATACTGTTGCTGGGCTGCAGCTGAAGCCAATAGTAGAGCTTTTAAAAAAACGACACCCCTTGAAATCTGCATCTTGGCAGAGTTGTAAATGACTGTTGGTGGAACACTCTCCAAGTTATCGAGAAGCATCAATTCTGAAATGTCGGGTTTATAGGTTGTGAGCCCAGCATATTAGAGGACCAGAGAACAACTCGTTCAACTTTGCAATGCAATATTATCTGCAAGATCTTACTCTCGATCACGACCGTTGAACACCGAGTCCGGGTTGACGCTGGATGTTGCACTTGCAGCTGAAGTTGCGGATACCCCATAAGTCGGGGACGAGTCTGGGTTGAGTCTGTTCCCGGAACTCGGCCTCCTCTGTTCAGATGCTAATACGTATTAATAATTAATTTAGATGTGGTAGCGAGACGTACAGAAAAGGTTTCCCAATCTCCTTTAAGTCCGCTGCAATGGTTTCATTTAGCCGTTACACAGCATGGAGAACTAAGCGAGCCAATGTTGTCTATCAACTGTGTTACACACATAGAAAAGAAGTTCAATCCCCCATCGCTAAATGCATGGCCAACATCATACTTTTAGTAAGTCGGCCATCTTTTTGTTCGACACATATAAAATAAACACTGAGTTGTACTTCTGCTCTCTGTGAACGTTGATTCTGCCATACGGCCAACCCTACATATCACATACAAATTCCAGACAACCTTTCTCTGCCAATACAAAACAAGACAATGGATTCTCTCCCTTTACCTACCGCTCTACCTATGAAACCAACGAGACATGATATATACGACTACATATCTCCAAACTCTGGCACAAAGAATGCAGCTGGCGGAAAGACTGTTCTTGTTACAGGAGCTGGATCTGGAATAGGAGAGGTATGTTCCAGGCGACAAGCAATGCATCTCACTGCCTTGTCATTCTGAGTCACAGCCGTGGTGTTGTATACTAGGGCTTCAGGACTCGAACTGCCTAGTATTTTCGAATTTGATTAACCTCTGGTAGCATACTGCAATATATTTTGCAAAAGCAGGTGCTAATTCCATCATTCTTGCCGGACGAGATAGTTTGTCACTTGAGGATACCAAAACCAAGATTCAGGCCGACCATCCAGAGTGCCATGTTGCCTGCGTGCCGACAGATATCACAGATCCCAAAGCCGTCTCAAATCTCTTTGAAAAATCCGGTAAGGTTGATGTGCTTGTCAATAATGCTGGTTCCACCGGGACAATGGCACCATTGGCTGAGACAGACTTCGAAAAATGGTGGATGGCTTTTGTAAAGCTCCCCAAACGCGTTTACAACTAAGCACACGGAAGGCTAATATAGTGCAGGACATTAACGTTCGGGGTACATACATGGTGACCTGCGAGTTCCTGAAAAGGCTCGAAGGAGGTCCTGGGGTTGTCCTCAACGTATCGTCTCGGTCTTCATACGTCACTGCACCTGGTATGAGTGCATACCAGACATCTAAATCAGCTTTAAATAGGTCAGTACGCGTCACATGCTTCTACACTAACATACTGACTTTTCAGGCTCACCGAGTTTGTAGACAAAGGTACGTAAACCGTCAGATATTCTTTTGATGGCTTGGTTCTCATGAGTGAATAGATTATTCGTCCCAAGGCGTTGTGGCCATTGCCTTCCATCCTGGTGGAGTCCCTGGTACCAAAGTGGCAGACAATGCGCCCGAGTGGCTTCGAAAGACTTTCAAAGATTCCCGTAAGCCATTTTTTGCTCTAGTTACATTCTCTGTTGAACTGTTTATTTCCGTCATATCCGTAGCTCTTGCACAGCTAACAATTTGTTACTAGCGGCTCTACCAGCGGCTACGGCAGTTTATCTTACCACGCCTAATGCCAAATACTTAAGTGGCCGCTTCATCAATGCCCAGTGGGATATGCAAGAATTGGAAAATCATCGTGAGAGAATCATTCGTGAAGATCTATTGAAGATGCGGGTGCTGGGAATCGATGATCATCTTTGATGTCAATAAAGCATTATGACTAGAGTTTCGTTCAATGAGAGAGTGAGAGCTCAGGGTTTTTAAATCAACACTATATTTTTATCACATCATATCACGTCCTTGACATAATCATCACATGCGATATAGTCTCATATATGTTTTATCAGCCTCTTGCAGTAGTTAGGTTCTATCAGAGGCTCTGGTGGTTCAGTGAACTTCGAGGCTCTAGTAGGTATTTATCATAACCTTCCCCCGATATTAGAAGTATCATCTGTCAAATAATGGAGTAAAGCATGTTGATGTCTGTAGAGACTGCTTAGATTTAAATGTAGTGCAGATCACCACGATATTGTCCAAAAACAAAAAGAAGAAGAAAAAAGGAAAAAAAGAGGCAGGTTATCTGAACTGCCGTTATTCACAAAAATGGGTTTAAATGTCATAATACCAAATTGCGTGCCGGAAACTACGTCTATCACTTTTTATTTCGGATAATTGACCAAATGAATGGATTTATAGAAATAGCCTCAAATGCCGTACGAGAAAAATCCCTGTCGGGGTTTAATCAACCTCCTACGGAGATACCTGACTTCATTTCCATCATCACCTTCCTAGCCCATTTACAAGTGCTGACTAAACAGGGACAGGATTCATATATCCAAACTGGTCCTTTGGGTCCCATTCCTTTTTCAATGCTTTTAGTCCGGGTAACTGATCTCGATACCATACTTCTGGTCCTTCATCTCCATGGGAGTAGGTCACATAGAGCTCCAAGTCTCCGAATCCGCTTGTCGAACTAAAAGCGGCGCGTGCATCTCTCGCAAAGCTGTTGACTTCGTCGTCTATACTTAAATCTTGGTAATTGTAGCCCCACAGCCTATGCAATCCTCAAGTCAGTAGTAGCACAAGGAAAAAGGCTTGTTGCTCCAACTGTGGCTGCGAAATGATGTTTAAAAAGAGGTAAGGAGTCGGTAAAGGCTTACACGTAGTTTCTGATCTCGCGATGAGCCTGGGGTACCGAGGTTCTATTTTTCGGCTGGGCAAGGATAGCTTGGTTGGGAAATGTCTCAATGAAAGCTGTACTAGCTTGAGCTTGAGGAAACTTTGTGTAAAATTGAGATAGGTTTTGGAAATGAGCCTCGTAGGTAGAAACGTCCACACCTTTAGTTCCAGCGGTGTATGTATTGACATGTCGGCCTTTGGTACATTGGGCGTCGGCAAAGAGGCCAAACATGGCAACATCAACAAGCGATTTAGCCTGAACGTAGGTAATGTTTGTGACTAGAGGGCTGTTATCTATGAATGGCTTTATAAGAGCACGACCTTCAGCCTCTGGGCCATAGTAGACTGCGTTGAAGAGAATGTTGATCTAAAAATGTCAAGGGAAGTCAGTTTCCGGGCTTCAACGTTACTCATAGGATTGGGATTCGTACACCGCCATGATTCGTATTATAATTGATGTCAGTAATAAGAGCAAGTTCGGCAGGGATATTCGCTGAGATTTCCTTCAGAATATTCCAATGCTCTTTACTAACATTTGCTGGGAAGACGAAGTCGGCGTTGAGTGCGTATCCGCCATTGGTTTGGTCATGAATGGTATATGTAGCCCACAAAATGATACCAAAGCTAGCACCAGCTCCACGGATACCCCAGAATAGATCAGAATTCTCGGTCTCAGATGCTGTCAATAAGTCCCCTCTGGCGGTAACTAGAACCACTGAGACAAGATTGTCGATGATGAGGCCGTGGAGGCCCTGGAGCCGACCGACACCACCACCAACAGTAGCGCCCACTATCCCGGGACAAGCACAAGATCCTGTTGCTACGAGTGAAAAAAAATCATTAATATCTCTAATAAAACTTGCGCTGTTTGGCAGGCTCACCCAATTCTTTTCCCGCATTCCATACGGGCTCGAAGACATCGCCGAAGACGTTCGCTCCACCGACAGTAACTGTGCTAGCGGCTGTGTCAATTGTGACGTTTTTAAAGTTGCTAAGATCAATACTGATCCCATTTTTCAGTTTATTCAATGTGATGGAAAGCCCATGACCACCTCCCGTTGCCAAAAAGGGGATCCCATATTGAGTGGATATTTTTATCTGCGAGATTAGCACCCCCATGAGTTCTACTTATTTTTTTATAATTCGGAAGGACTTACTATAGCTTTAACATCATCAGCAATTGCTGGTTTGATTGCAGCGATGTAAGACGGCTCTTCATACACGGTCCAACGCTGAGTAGTCTCGTTCACATAACTAGGGTCTGATGGAAAATATATCTCGGCGCCAGGAGAAAGGCGGCCTTGAAACTCCTGTGTAATATCGTGCCTCTTTTGGACGAAGTACGCATTGGATATAGTTAGATACGCTGTGAGAGCTAGAACTAGAAGGGTTAAGGATGCCACCATGTTGGCTGTCGAAGGCAGACTTAGGACTAGAGATCAAAATAAGAAAGACAATGATATCTCTGATGCAAGAGGAACGGAGAAGGATCCTTGGTAAATTATTCAAATAAGAGACTGGGTGCCTATTTCATATAAGATTGCGGTATTAGGACTCCAGTCACATTCTAATTAGAAGCCCACTAACACTGAGAAAGAAGAGCCAGACCACCTCGCAATTCCTTCTTTCTAACTCTTCTGCGCCGTAGAAACATAGGCTCATCGATAATTCCATAGGCAAGACCAGATTAGCATGATCCACTTTCCCGTAGAAGATGAGGTTTTCTCGGCAGCGCAATTCCTCAAATTCAGGACCAGACTTGGACCTGACTGCAAGGTAACTTTGTGATGAAGTTGAAAAAGAAATGAGGCTTGATGTAAGCTTTGTGGCTTGTGGGATCCAAGCTTTCTGCAAGTAGCTGTCTCTCTACGGATAAGATTTCGCATGAGTTCCACGTAGCTTACGGCGTGCACCTTCGTATCGGCAATGGCTGAGAATGTTTACTCTTATACGATCCTCTGATGAGCAGAGTATCCGTGCCTCAATCTAGAATTTCCACCCACAGATTTACAAATTCTAGGAAAGTCGGGCAGAAACAACCGTCTACGAGGGGAACAATGTCATCGCAGCTGCCTAATGCAATCCCGACCACGCCAATTGATTCACGCCACCTCAGCAGAATTTTCAAGAAGCAAGCTAATTATAGACTAGTCTATTAAATGGATAGCTCGGGACCGGACAGACTCTAGCGGTGGGATTATACCGACGCTGCACCCATGCTTCCCCGCAGAGCATAAAACATATTCAAGCCAATACGTCTCCTGTTTCTTGATAGGGCCACTTAGGGAGTGAAAGTGATTTCAATTATCCTCACCGTGTGAGATAAAGGCTACGCCGGACTTGTCGCCTAGGATTTTTGGTGCAAATATTTTATCCTCCATGTAAAGTCCCTTGATATGAGCTCTCAAGGAGCTACGTATCAGGCGTCACTGACCATTACGATATGTCAGATCCGCAGCAAATACTTTCCACCTTTGTTCGTGAACATGAAGCACAATTTGAGTGGCGTAAAGGAACCTAGAGCCTTCAAGAAAATCGCACAGGATGTATCAGCTATTGAAGTCCGTCTAGGTGTGGCGATTTAGCTGTATTCCTTTGCAATTTTTTCTTCTTTGATTATTTCTAGTCCTTACTGATGAACCAATAAATGAAAAGACTGGCTTCTGTTCAAACAACACGAATCTGGCCCGGTGAGTCGAAAGATCACCGACCGCTGCAAAGAGAAAGTCTGCCACTAGGCGACTATACGTCGACACGCTTCTCTATACGAACGTAGAATCCTTCTTGTTTCAAGAGCCACCAATTTTCAACTTCGAGCAGTTTTGGGTCAATCATATGTATCTGCTTATATCGTTAGGAAGAAACTTGGGGGGGAACATGTACTTCGCTCGGCAATTGAGCTTCAAAACTCACGTCGTAGCTCAAGAGAAGATAAGAAATCATCTTCTTGACTTCGAGAATTCCAATGTGCTTCCCTATACAGATTCGCCTTCCAGCACCAAACTGAGCAAGATGACTCAGCATTTTTGTAAACTATCAATTCATTGTTGAGAGATGGAGGGTGCTTACCGTCAAGTTACACTGTTGTAATTTATTCTTATTCTTTTCATCTCCCTCAGTCCACCTTTCCGGCCTCCAGAACTCGGCGTCAGCACCAAAAGTTTCCTTGTGTCGATTGACAACATAGGCATTACCCCCAACCCATGTGCCAGCAGGGAGATAGTGTCCCAAGACAGTGATTCCGCCGTCTGGTACCACACGCTCAAAAGGTAGCGCAAATGCTGGATGCAACCTTATTGCCTCCCACATACATGCATCAAGGTACGGTAAGTTCTGTATCTCACTCATCCTGGGATATGGACGAGTAAGATTGGCGCTTGATAGCTCTTCGTAAAGCTTCCCTAGGCTATACGCATTTTGGAGTAGGTGAAACATAATTGTTGTCATAACAGCGCCAACAGAATCGGAGCCTGCAATGACATTGGTAAAAGTCCAATTTGACACAATCCTGCATATATTGTTAGTCCAGTTCATTCAATGGCTCCTCCCTCATGTGCTTGAATATGTGGCTTTACCCAGGAGGTAATTCTGGATGTTTTCCCGCAATCTCCATATATTTAGCTAGAAAGTCGGGCTTTTCCATCGACCTGACTGGCACCTCATCTTTGGTTTTGCCAACTTCTTGCCTTTCCTTGATGGCGCCAGCAACAAAGTCGAGAATCTTCAGGGACGGTGCTCGCCTTATAGCATGAGCAATATAGTTCTTGAAAAGGAGCTTATCTAGCCATGGGATTTGAGTCAACTTAAAATCATTAGTAAACTACTGTGTCAAGTTCCTAACAAGAGGCAATAGCAGGGTCGGACTCACCGGTGACAGCCTTTCCATATAAATATGCACGGCTCTCATTATACCACCAATATCTTCCCCCTCATCGAGAAATGAATATCTCTTCGAGAATGTCATCGTTCCCATTACGTCAAAGGCAAAATATTGGAACCATTTCCCAAGATCGAAAACATTTTTATGTTCCAGGAATCTTTTATCAATATTTCTTGAAAAGCATTCAAGAACTTCATCAACAAGAGGTTCGAAAGACATCACGTTTGTAGCAGAAAACAATGGCGCCACGGGGTTTTTAATCTTCTTGAGCACTTCTTCGTCTGTGGCATTGAAAACAGTAACTTGACCAACACCTGGACCGTAAGCTTTGAAGATATCATAAAAAGGGGACTAAAATCTAGATCAGCCTCAAAAAAACTCAATGGCATTTGGAATGAAACAAACCAGAATTTAGATACTACATACCTTTGGAGACCCCCGTCTCATAATATGTACGATAGGAATAGCTTCAGGATTACTAAACATCACCATGTTTGGACCGGTTCGTACAAGCTCGCCATATTGTTCATGTACTTGCTGGTGGATAAGATGGGCCCGCTTCGTTTTGACCCACGATACTCGTTGCAGGTTGGTGATCCTACCTAGGAGAGGGCCGGGAATATGTCTGAGGCGCCAATATGTCCGGAATAGTTGCAAAGTAGTGAGTAAGAGCGCGGCTGCTAGTACTAGTATGATAGCATTATACGTTGGGAAGTTCTTCATCGAGAAGGTATTCATGGCGGACAATTATCACCGTTTCACAGATCCAATGGCCCCAAATTCCAGCCGGACGGCTTCAATAGTAGAAAGAAGCGCTCGAAAGAAGCAATGTAAAACACAATATGTGGGGTTTCGAGAAAAACATGAATGAGTGATAGAATCAAAATCGACGATTCAGATTTGCGGATCCAAGCATTCAAACGATGCAGGAAAACATTGGATATTCAACGTCAATTTCAAAGCAGAGAAGTCAAAGTCCGAAAGCGGTGTTAAGGGAATTGCAGCTTTCTCAATTTTCTACGCGTTGGTTCGGATTGAACAAGTAGAAAATGCCGACGCGCTGGGACCAGACTGGGACCAGAGTCGACCGAGCTTGAACCAGACTTGTTCTGGGCTTCATATCTAGAATTCGGTCTGCAGACTCAACCCAGTCTCAAAAATTTTCGTCTCCAGACTCAACCCGCCCAAACATTAGTTCTCAGCAAAGCCGACCCTGCCCCCGCCGCTTCATGCAGCTGGGTTCACATCCGAGTAGCCTTTCGCACATTAAATGCCCAGCTCACAAGGTGGCTATCAAGGCAATTTGATATGTGCTATTTGTAAGTGGAGGTAATTACAACATCATTCTAAAGAAAAAATCAGAGAAACTCTCGAACCGTCGTCGAGGCATCGACATCATGTACATCCTGGAAGTACCGCGAGGAAAGCGCGACCTGTCTAGATCTGATGCTCAAGGAGCTCCTCTTAATTATTCTCTCCCTAAGTAGTCTGTATTGGAATTCTTAGTGTCCGTTCTTGTGCCCAATTCCTGGTATAAAGAGATATACAATTCAAAAAGGGGGTTTGGCCTAGAAAATCAACAAATCGGTCTCTCAAAGATAAGGCCAATTCTAAGTTTAAAGTCTTTTGGAAGGCACATCCACCTTTAAATCTGTTAGCAACAAGATTAAAAAGATGCTCCTTCTCAGCGGCACTCTTCATCTTCTCATGGAAGAACGCTCCATTCTCACCTTACATACTCCCAACGCTTGGAGATAAAATCTATCCACTAGTAAGTTTCACGCCTTTGAGCTGTTTCCGAAAGTCTTCTCCAGCTCCGGGATCACCACTAATATCCTCTAACAACAATCCCAGGGATTTCTTCTCCTTTGGAATTAGCTACGGCTAAACACTCCGTTCCTTTCTCGATCCGATTTCCAAGATGCTTGTCTATGTATCGAAATGTTTCTGTGCCAACAAATCAGTTCTTCTTTTCCTTGAATTGAAATTAGAACAAATATAATCTTACCGTAAGTCTGATTCCAACCTCTTTCACCACGCCCGCCGAGTCTACAGCGACATCATACACGAAGTCTTCTGATGGCTCTCCTGTCTCTCAAGAACCTCCCAGAACTCCCTCGGCTGCACGAAATCCTCATCCGCAGTCGTACTCTTAAAATCAACTACCGTGCCAATCCACTCTTCATGTGCAGCTCTCTGCTCATACTGACCAGGCTTGATAATGATAATGTTGGGCTGGAAATCCCTGACAATGCAGTTTGGTGCGGCACTGCAGTTGGAAATGTTCTGCCCTCCGCCACGGCGTGTGGGGTTGTAGGTATAGAATGGCCAGTTAGTGGGGAGTTGTGGAAAGCTAACGCAGAGGCGGATTCGGAGGACTGGATGTTTTGGTTAGTTATTGAAAATCTCATGACTGTGAGGGAACAGGAAATAAGTCCCCGCGAGTGACAATGATTATAGGTGCAAAAGCAGCCAGCTCAATTTGGGTGAAGAAATTTGTCGAGTTTTAATTCAGAGTTATCTTACCAAATGGAATTGGGGGTGGGGGGTATTTCTGCAATACGGTTTTCGTGGCATTGGAAACATTGGTCTTTCAAATCCCGGCTTCAAGGGAGTCGATGACTTGGGCGTAGACAATTCACAATGGATAGTTTCCCTTTTCAATGACGTCAAAGAGGTCTTTTGTAATCTGGTTCTCTCTTATCTTTCTTATTTTGAATCTTGATAGAATCCAATAGTAGCTTTATTTGGAAGTTCTGGGCCTCTAAGTCGCCAGCTGGTTCAGGACTCACATTGTTCTAAAGATTGTAAAGCATTCAAATCTAGTAGATACCTAACACTGTCTCAAAACTTGTTATATCCACTAATATTAGCAAGCTACCCCTGCGGAAGATACTTCGTCCATCCCACGACGTAACGGCTACTATCAAGAAAAGCATCAGGCTGGTTTGGCTCCCGGCGTTATCTTGGGCGAGGAGACTCGAAGTAAAGTTCAATTTCTTGCGGTTAGAGAAGAAGACATAACATCACAATATATAACCAGTCATTTCAAGGCGTTGAAGAGAATTACTAGTGTTTGTCATGATAGCACTTGTAAGTATTGGTCTGACCCATCCGTTGGGGGTGGAGTAGAATTCTTCTATGCAAATGACGAATTGCAATGGCCAGGTTGGATCAAAGAATTAAAAGAACTAGCAATGTACCGGCTGGAGGAACAGAGAAAGAAGCATCTAGAATAGGACGTACCAGCTTTGGCATTTGTAGTAATGACCCACAACGGGCAAGACTGTTGTATGTGATTATCTCCATCCAATAGGAAAGGCGTCAGAGAACTAATAAAAAAAAAGCTATGAAATGTAGGTATTAGAAGCTTGTTTTGAATGTGCAGGCTCATCCTGTAGATTCTCAGGACAAAGACAACTCCGTCATTCAAATCCAGCGCTGATTTTATAATTCCATAGCGATATAGTGTGGACTCATTCTTAAACTTGCTGCTTCATGAGAAGTGATAAAACATTGTAGTCTGGAGCAAAATTCCTAGTTCCCCTTGTCAACTTGGAATTTCCTTTGGTTCCCCTGGTCTGTAGATGATAAAACCCAAGTAAACTTGTAATAAAAAAATGTCCGTTGACTTGGCTTAGGTTTTGGCAAATGCGGCTTGTGCTCCTTCCCATTAGAATGGAAATGGAAGTCACAAATCAAGAAGGCACGTGTCGCTAAGACCTTCCCGCCAACATTGATCTGTAAAATCTCCAAAAGTCTCCTCCTTTTACAAGTGATCATTGCTAGCGACTGCTTCAGCTCACCATATCAACGATAAAGAATATCCTGTAAGTATACTTGAAAGTGGATATTCTCGAATTCTCGTCTCTCCTGCCTTTACGCGAGGTCAAGTCTCGAGGCTTCTCTCTCTTTTCCCCACGCAACACCTTAAAAAATGAAGCAAGACCGTCGCGAATACTCCAAAACACTTATCGAGCTGATTAAAAAAGCCGCATAAAATAATGGCGAGCGAACTACATGACGCAGACGCGTCTAGTCCCCAGGTATGTTCCAATTTCCCCAACTGCGCGATAGATTTCATTGACTGGATGCCAGACCGGCGCGCAGACCCAAGGAGCCATGACCGAGAGCGGCAAGGTAAATCACCAATTGCAAACATACAAAGAAATATAGCTTCTGACGATAAGTTCAAGATGCAGCAGATCATCAAAGTACGACAAGTTACTGAAACCACTGGCGGAGTTCAGGTAAACACCTCGACATCCAGTTTCGGGATTTTCTCCTGACGCGTGCCCAAAGCCGCAACCCGAAGAAGCGCAGTTGAAGAAGAATGCGAAGAATCATGAAGCGTCGCGTGTTGTTCAACAAGTCGGTTTCTCTTCGACCGTGATCCCTTCAAACTAATGGGTATTCTAGGCTGTCCCAATTCCAATGGGAGAGAGGACTTTCACATGCTTCCCAGATCTAGCCGTCGAGTTGCGCTTAAAGATTTGGAAGGCTGCATTGCCCGGCCCTCGAATCATCCAGATAGCTTGTGGCTACCAGCGGGCTGAGGAATTGGATTCGGTGGACTTTGAGAGCGCGAAGATATCTGTCAACGCCCCTCCACCAAAGATCCTAGCGGTATCCAAAGAAGCTCGAAACGAGGCTTTGAAGTTTTACAAGCTTCGGCTTAGCACCAAGTTCTTTGTATCGCCAAACCGGATCGACCCATCGGTAGATATTGTTTACATACCATATCGTGACGACTACCTACGTTTCTACGACATGGTTCTGGACGAAAATGTATTCGAAGACGAGGTGCTGAATAGTTTGAGATTCTTGGCAATGGATATCGATTTCGCCGAGATGGTAATGAGTCATGTCGAATTTTACAGTGCTGGTCAAGACCACCTCTTTCTCGATCGACTGGCCAAGTTCAAGTCTCTAGAAACCCTCACTATTGTCTTGCACCAAAAAGATACATGCAATGACATGTGGACATGGCGCCATAAAGATGTCGACTTCGTTGACCCAGACATGGACATTTTGACTGATCGTGGAAGCCCAGCATTTGCGGAGGACATCCAAAATGCATTCAAGGATGCGCCGACTCGTCATCCTGAATGGACTGTTCCCAAGATAGTTTTCAAATCGATGACTCGACGAGGATGTCGATGCTGCTATTCCGCGGCTAGCAATGGATTGGAAGCATATTACAGCGACGAATGGGAGACTGTGAGTGAAGGATCGGAGAATGAAGGACTAGAGGGTGAAGATCCAGAAAGTGGAGATCTAGAGAGCGAAGATCCGAAGAGTGAGGATCAGGAGGACGAATAAGCAACGAAGACAGGAGATTTGCAAATCAAAGGCTGGCTGGTTGTTATTTGAAATACGGGATGAAAATAAATTGCTCGTACGACTGGTTCGGCGCTCGCTCACACAATAGGATGGATCTATGAGCACTAGCACTAGCACAGCTCCCTTGTTTCAACTTCTTTTCTCGAAGATCAATTATGGTAATTAATCCCCTCCTAGCTTAGCATAAAATACAACTAAATTTCTTTCCTCCCAGATAGCTTTGCTGCCATCTTGTCTGGTCATCCAATCCTCTTTCCTTCCCCTCCCCATAGCTACCCAACCTCATGCAAATTCATCAAAAGTCCATGCATACAATCCATCCATCCCTCCTTGCCATCTCCAAACCGGAACCCATCCGTACCGGCCATGCAACAACCCATCCAAAAACGCCGTTCTTCTCTCCCTTTCTCTTGATACAAAGAATTATGATTGATGAAAATTCTCCATTCAACAAAACCATTCCGTCCCATATGTACTACCCTTCCCCCTGAAATTCCACATAATAATTCATAAATTGTAAAAAGAGTGTGATATCCTGCTAACGCACGCTTTGTTGTGGAAGGGGCATTAAAAGCTTTCTCTTTGTCCTTTATTTATTCATCGATTTCCTTTCCGTATCAGGTTCATGATTGATCAAGTCATCACCGCTCAATACTCTCCGGACTCATCATCCCCACCGCGCTCACATCATCTTTTTCCGTCTGTGACGCATTCCCCTGACTACTCTCTGCCCTCTCCATCGCCACCGCCCCACCATTCGGTAACCCGAGCTTTAGCTTCTTCGCAGGCGTTACGGCTTTAGGATTTGGACTCCCGTTCGTACCGCCTGATTTGGCGCCCGTGGCGGGATCCATAGCCACGCCGTTGTCGAGCTTCTTCTTTTTCTTTGCGTTGCCGGTTTGTTCTTTGAGTGGCCGTTTGCGGGGTGAGGTGATCTTGCCCGTGGGACCGAGACGTGGGCGGGAGGGGCGTTGTTTGGCGGGGAGTTCTTCGTCTTCGAGTAACGGTTCGTCGTCGTTGGCATGGAGTTTAGCGAGGAAGAAGTTCCTAACAAGTCCGATTTGATCTTGGAGATTCTCTTTCGTGACGGGCTCTAGTGCAGGTAGGGGTGCGAAGATCTCGGCAGTAGGCGCTGCTGCCACGGGTCCGGAGTAGGTGTTGTGTAGCCTCGTGTTGATAAGATGTAAGGGTACAGAAAGACTTGACATTCCGAATTCGCTGTCCAAGCCAAGGGCCTTGAACCCGAAGAAATCTTCTCCTAGTTCTTCAGCAAAGTCTCCACCCACGAACTGCTCACTGCCATCATTAAAGGCTCCAGAGCCATCTGGGCCAGCATCCGTAAGCGCAGGGCGTAGAAGATCTGAAAGATGAGCTTTCATGCGCTCGTGCATAACACCTAGTTTCTGACCAAGACGCTCAACATCGTCCTTAACATAGCTTTCCAGGGTTTCGACATCCAAGCCATTCTCATTGAGAGCATGCAAGGCGACTTCTTCATTCGTGAACCGTTCTTGCCATTTCTTCCCATCCGCTGACACACCTAAAGCTGGCACTTTAGGAGCTTCGCGGTAGACATTAAAAGATCGGGCAAGCTTGCCGAAAAAGTCACCAGCAATATCAGTGATGACATCTAAGGCGGATGGCTGCAGCTCTTCGAACCCAGCATGATAACAAAGCTTCGCAACGGATCTAGACAATGCCGCTTTACAGACCCAGGTGGACATGATCGGGCCATCATCAGATGTGACATGGGGCTCGATATCAGCTTCAATAAATGGCTCAGGCTCGTATTTTGGAAACTGGTTGTTGTACATCTGAAC
>Ga0182030_10006220_pt1 | contig 25226 bp, 20 predicted proteins | sample 812S3MmetaG_FD_121299 | JGI IMG/M metagenome (GOLD analysis project Ga0182030, IMG submission 121299) | Permafrost microbial communities from Stordalen Mire, Sweden - 812S3M metaG (Illumina Assembly) | ecosystem: Environmental > Terrestrial > Soil > Wetlands > Permafrost | place: Sweden...
GGCGACTTCCGCCGCTGGCTCGCCGAGCCGGACGAGGCCGCGCAGATGAACGTCGCCATTTTCTACGACGCCGAGGCGGTGGCGGGCGACGGCGAGCTGCTCCGGCGCGCCAAGCAGGCGCTGATCGACGCGATGCGCGGCGAGCGCGCTGAGCTGGCGCGTTTCGCGCGCGCGGTCGACGCCTTTCCGACGCCGATCGGCCTGTTCAACAATCTCGTCACCCACAAGGACCAGGGCGACGCCCTCGATCTCAAGAAAGGCGGCATTTTCCCGATCGTTCACGGCGTGCGCGCGCTGGCGCTCGAGCGCGGCCTCGCCGAGACCGGCACCGCGGCGCGCATCGCCCGACTCGCCGAAGAGGGCGCGCTCAGTCACGATCTGGCGCGCGAACTGACGCAGGCCCTGCGCTACCTGATGACCTTGCGGCTCGACGCGCAGCTCGCGGTCGCCGCCTCCGGCAGCCTCGTGCGTCCCGGCGAGCTGTCGACCATGGATCGCGATCTGCTGCGCGACGCGTTTCAGGTCGTCAAGCAGCTGCGCGAGGTCGTGCGCCGCCACTTCAACCTGGCGATGTTCTGACCATGGCGCCCGGCTGGCTTCCGTCGCTGTTCGGCGGCGCCCGGCTGCGCGACCCCGCCTATCGCTTTCTGTTCGAGCCAGGGCCGGCCGACGAAGCGGTGGCGATCGACTGCGAGACGACCGGCCTCGACACCCGCCGCGACGACATCGTCAGCGTCGCCGCCGTGCTCGTTCGCGGCGCGCGGATTCTGACCAGCCAGCGGTTTCAATCGTTCGTGCGGCCGCAGGCGAAGCTCAAGCCCGACGCGATCAAGGTGCACGGCCTGCGCGAGGCCGACGTCGCCGCGGCGCGACCGATCGCCGCGGTGCTGCCGGATCTGCTGCGCTTCATCGGCGGCCGGCCGCTGGTCGGCTATTACCTCGACTTCGACATGGCGATGCTCGACCGCCACCTGCGGCGCTGGCTCGGGATCAGGCTGCCCAACCCGCGCATCGAGGTTTCGGCGCTTTATTACGAGCGCAAATACGGCGATGCGCCGCCCGGAACCCAAGTCGATCTCAGTTTTTCGGCGATGCTCGCCGATCTGAAGGCGCCGATGCTCGACCAGCACGACGCCTATTCCGACGCGCTGATGACGGCGATGGCCTATGTCGCGCTCAGCGACCTCGCCGCGCGCGGAATCCGCATCCCGCGCCAGCCCATGCGCGGCGCGCCGAGCTTCGAGATCGGCTGACCCGCCGCCTTGGCAGTCCCCCGCGACGGGTCTACGTTGCCTTTGGGTGGGCCGGCGGGACCTCCGAGCGAACAAGGGGAAATGACGATGAGATTGGCGCGTTGGCTGGTCGCCCTGCCTTTCCTGGGCATTCTCATCGGCACGGCGTTCGTCAATCAGGTCGAGCCGCTGGTGTTCGGGATGCCGTTCGTCCTCGCCTGGATCGTCGGCTGGGTCGTCGTCGGCGCGGCGGCGATGGCGATCGTCTACGCGCTCGATCCGCTCAACGCCGTCTCCGAGGGCGAAGCCGACGGAGAGCGCCAATGAACGCCGCGCTGGTCATCATCGGCTTAGCCACGCTCGGCGCGCTGGCGCTCGGCCTCGCCGCGCATCGCGGCGTGCGCATGACCCTCGAGCAATGGACGGTCGCCGGCCGCGGCTTCGGCGGGCTGCTGGTGTTCCTGCTGACCGCCGGCGAGATCTACACCACTTTCACCTTCCTCGGCGGCAGCGGCTGGGCCTACGGTCGCGGCGCGCCGACCTTCTACATCCTCGCCTACGGCTCGCTCGCCTATTTCATGTCCTACTGGCTGTTGCCGCCGATCTGGCGCTACGCCAAGCGTGAGCGCCTGCTGTCGCAGCCGCACTTCTTCTCCCACAAATACGACAGCCCATGGCTGGGCGTGCTCGTCGCCGCGGTCGGCGTCGTGGCGCTGGTGCCCTATCTGGTGCTGCAGTTCCAGGGCCTCGGCATCATCGTCTCGATCGCCTCCTACGGCTCGATCTCGCCGACTTTGGCGATCTGGATCGGCGCGGCGACGGTGACGATCTACGTCATGATCTCCGGTATGCACGGCGTCGCGTGGAACGCCGCCGTCAAGGACGCGCTCATCCTCGTCGTCGTCGTCTTCCTCGGCATCTACCTGCCGGTTCATTATTACGGCGGCATCGGCGCGATGTTCCGCGCCATCGACGCCGCCAAGCCGGGCTTCCTCGTCTTCAAGCCGAGCGGCCAGAGCATATTGTGGTTCCAATCGACGGTCATCCTGACCGCGCTCGGCTTCTTCATGTGGCCGCACGCGTTCTCGGCCATCCTGACCTCGAAGCGCGAGCAGACCTTCCGCCGCAACGCCGCGCTGCTGCCGCTCTATCAGCTGATCCTGCTGTTCGCCTTCTTCTGCGGCTTCGCCGCGATCATGCAGGTTCCCGGCCTGACCGGCACGAAGGCCGACGAGGCGCTGCTGCGTCTGTCGATCCAGTCTTTCGACCCGTGGTTCGTCGGCGTGATCGGCGCGGCGGGGGTGATGACGGCGCTGGTGCCGGGTTCGATCATCCTCATCTCGGCCGCGACGCTGCTCGCCAATGACGTGCTGCGACCGTTGCGGCCGGGGCTGTCGGATTCCGCCATCGGGGTGACCGCGCGCGCCCTGGTGCCGCTGATCGCGCTGCTCGCCGTTTATTTCACTCTGAATAACCCACCGACGCTCGTCGCGCTGCTGTTGATGGGCTACGCCTTCGTCACCCAGCTGTTCCCGGCGTTGGTGTGCAGCCTGCTGCCGCGCAATCCGATCACCAAATACGGCGCGGCGGCGGGAATCGTCGTCGGCGTCGTCGTCGTCGCTTTCGTGACCGAGACCAAGATCGGTTTCGCCGACATGCTGCCGTTCCTGCCGGCGCGCGTCGGCGACGTCAACGTCGGTTTCGCCGCGCTGATCCTCAACCTCGTCGCCGCATTGCTGGTGAGCTGGGCGACGCGGCCGGCGCCGATTGCGGCGGCCTCGTCGTCGAGCTGATCTTTTCGTAGGCTGCCGAAGGCCGGCTCGGATTTCTGGGGCTGAGCCCCCGGCGGCGTGGACGCGCGTGAATCGTGTTCCGCGGTCTGGACCCTGGGGAAGCCGGCGCAGCCGGTCTCGAACACTGTCTGGGCTCTCGGATTCACCGTGCGGGCGAGCTTACGCCCACCGACAAAGACGCAGCCGCCGCAATTCCTCGGTCGCGCCGGATCAGAGGCGAAGGCGCGACGCGCGCAGCAAGGCGGGCGGGTTCGCTCGCCGCGCCCTTGCGCTCCGGCGGCGAAGGCTTCGCAACCCGTCGGCCGGCGGCCTCTCGAGGCTCGACGCCGAGAAATCCGAAGACGTCGGCGGCCGGCATCGGACGACCGATCAAATAGCCCTGGGCCTCGGAGCAGCCCTCGATCGCCACGTGGGCCAACTGCTCCTCCGTCTCGATCCCCTCGGCGACCGCCTCCATGCCAAGCGCTTTCGCCAGGCTGGTTGCCGCGCGCACGATCGCCACGCTGTCCTCGCGTTGTCCGAGCTCGCTGATGAACGACTGGTCGATCTTGATTTTGTCGAAAGGAAAGCGGCGCAGATAGCTCAAGCTCGAGTATCCCGTTCCGAAGTCGTCCATGGCGATCGCGCTGCCCATGGCGCGGATGGCATGGAGCGTCGAAAGGGCCTGGTCGGCGTCGGTAATCATCACGCTCTCGGTGACTTCCACGACGAGTCGCGAGCCGTCGACGCCCGCGGCCTCGATCGCCTCGGAAACACATTGGAGAATTCCAGGAGACTTGAGCTGCACTGCGGACACGTTGACGGCCACCTTGATGTGCGCCGGCCATTTTGCCGCCTCACGGCACGCCTCGCGCATAACCCATTCCCCGATCGGCACGATCAGACCGTTCTCTTCGGCCACGGGGATGAACTCGCCGGGCGGCACGGCGCCGCGTTCGGGATGCTTCCAACGCAGCAGCGCTTCGAACGATTTCACCTGCCTGTCGGGCACCGACACGACCGGCTGGAAATGGAGTTCGAACTGCTCCTCGGCGAGCGCGGCCCGCAGGTCGTTCTCCATTTTGCGACGAGAACGAACCTGCTCGTCCATCGACGGCTTGAAGAAGCTGAAGCTGCCGCGATTGGTCTTGGCGTGGTAAAGCGCCATGTCGGCGTTGCGGATGAGCTCGTCGCAGTCGAGGCTGTCGTCCGGCGCGAGCGAAATGCCGATGCTGGCGCCGATTTCAATGTCGTTGCCGTCGATCGTATAGGATTTGCCGACGGAGGCGGTCAACCGTTCGGCGAGATACGCGGCGTCGCGCGGAATGTACGAGACGCGCTGGATGATCGCGAACTCGTCGCCCCCGAGCCGCGCAATCGTGTCGCTCCCGCGGGTGACGGCTTTGATTCGCGCCGTGACCTCCTGCAGCAGCTTGTCTCCAAGCGGGTGCCCCAAGGTGTCGTTGACCACCTTGAAATGATCCAAGTCGAGATAGAGCACGGCGTACTTGGCGGCGCGGCGCCGCGCCTCCGCAAGACATTGTTCGAGGCGCTGCTTGAATTCGATGCGGTTCGACAGACCGGTCAGGGCGTCGCTCCGCGCCATTTCCTTGACCTTCTCTTCGGCTCGGTAGCGCACGGTGATGTCCTCGTGCGTCGACACCCATCCGCCCTCGACGAGCTTCTTCTTGCGCTGCGCGATGATCCGCCCGTCCGCCAATTCGCTGACGCTCAGGACGCTGCCGTCAGCCTCCTTGAGCGGCTCGCTCATAGGCTTGCCGAAGCCATGATTGCCGCGATAGCCGACGATTTGCGCGCGCGTGACCCCGGGACCCGTCAGTTCGGCGGGAAGGCCGTATATTTCAGCGTAGCGCTTGTTGCAGGCGATCAGGGCGTTGCTCCGATCGTACATCGCCACGCCCTGGACGATGTTGTCCATCGCGTTGCTGAACCGCTTGTACTGGATCGCGACCTGCCTCTGAATGGCTTCGCGCGCCTGCGCGTCGGCGAGCCGTTCGATATAAACGGCGAGCCTGATCGTCCCGAAGGCGATCGCCAGGACGATGACGGCGGCGCCGAACGCCAGCGCTTCCGCTTGATGGAGCCAGTCGGCCAGCACGTCGTTCATCGCCACGGCGACAACGGACACGACAGGAAAATTGTGCGAATGGACGACGGCGAACATCCGGTCGACGCCGTCGACGGCGCTCTTCTGTCGCGCCACGCCATCAAGTTTTCGTGAGATGAAGCGCGTATACAAGTCGCTCTCGGCGGCGTCGGCGCCGGAGACGATTTCGCGCTGCGGGAAGCAGGCGATGATTGTGCCGTCCTGTTGAAAAACCGAGACCGAGGCATGCTCTCCCAACGCCGCGCTCTCCAGGACCTCCTCGAAGGACGCCAGCTTGACGACGCCGGTCACCACGCCGAGAAACGAGCCGTCGCTCGCGGAGACGCGCTCCGACAGGCTCAACTGCCACGTCCCCGAGATCGTGCTTTGGAACGGCGTCGACACATAGACCGCGCCGGAAGACGCGTTGCGCAGAGAATCCACGTTGTCTTGACCGTGCAATTCGGCGATCGACGTGAGTTGTGCGCCATCGGGGTTGCCGATCTTTCCGTCGGCGCCGACGATGAAGACGCTGTCGAGCGACGGATCCTCGGCAAGGCGACTGCGCAGCATCGCCTGGACATCCTTGGCGCCGGCCGCGGATTCCAGAGCGCCGACCGAGCCGACGCCATCGCCTTGCAAGCGCTCGACGAGTTTGGAAACAGTCGACGAAACGGATTGCAGCGATCGATCCGTTTGGTCGGAAAGAATGTAAGATAGACTGCGCGCGCTTCTTGAAACCTCCTCGACGAGCAGGCTATGGAGGCAGACGTCGAGCGCAACCGTCCCAGCCAGAACGAACCCTATCAGGACTCCCCCGCCGACGAAGAGGGACGTCTGTCTCGCAACCAGGCGAGCGAATTTGCCCAGCCAGCGCTTGGGCCCAAACCCTGGTGACGTCATGGCCTATCGGTTTCCGACTGCGCTTTCGCCCTAACGCGCGTGGCTTAAGAAATCTCCAACGCACACCCGGGCTGCGTCGATCCGTCTTTCGCCCGACATCGGCGCCCGCCGCCATCGCCGGCGCGGCGAAGGATCGTTCGCGGAGACGAAAGCGCGCGTCGGAGCGCGCTGCGAAAACGTCGACGCCGGACTTTCGCCAAGATGCGCGCGACAACAAGAATTCCGGACCGTGCGGCGGCTCCGACCCGTCGCCGCCGTCAGGTGCCGAACATCTCGCAGTCGCTCGCCTCGTCGGGCTCGGCGTCGGAATCATTCGTATCGCGCCTGGCCAGACTCGCGGCGAGTTCGTGCAGGTCGATCAGCAGGGTCGCGGTGTTCGAATCGGCGACCCATTCGGCCGGCATGTCGCGCGCCAGACGCTCGAGGAAGCTGGCGATGCCGGCGACTTCCTGCTTGGCGCGATCGAGATCCTGCAGATCGTGGAAATGCGGTCCCTTGGGCGAAGCGGCGTCGAAGACGAGACGGCCGACGGCGTTGTCGACCCGTTCCAATCTGCGCGTGACTTTGCGCAACTCGTCGGTCACCCGGCGCAGGGTTTCGCCGATGGGGGAAAGCGGGGGGCTATCGAGCTGGCTCACGGACGCATCCTCACTTACGCGGCTCACGGGTTCACGACTCAACGGTCAAAACAGTTCGACGTCGCCGACGTCGCGGATCAGCAGCGGCTTGAGCGGCTTCTCGTCGATGCCGCCCGGCGCCACATAGGCCTGGCGAGCGCGGCCGGAGACCGGCCAATATTGCAGTCGGCGACCCCGCTCGCCGCCGAGGTCCTTGCCGATCACGGCGATGCCTTCATGCTCGAGATAGCGCTCGGCGAATTCGGCGTTCTTCTTGCCGATGTCCGACAGCCCGCCCATCATCCTGGCGCCGCCGAACAGCTTGGCCTCGAGCCGGTCGCGATGCGCGCCCTGCTTCATCAGCCCGTTGATCAAGAGCTCCATCAGGTAATCGCCGTAGCGCTCGGCTTCGTGGTCGTGCGAGCGCCCGTCCTCGCCGGGCAGCAGGAAATGATTCATGCCGCCGACGCCGGTCGACGGATCGCGAATGCACGCCGCGACGCACGACCCCAGCAACGTCGAAACGACGACATCGGGGTCGTCGGTGACCTTGTACTCGCCCTGAACGATATGGATTCGGCGCTCGGGGCGCACCGCGTGGCTCATGACAACTTCCCGACCACCGCCTCGATCGCCCCCCGCAGCTGGGCGACCGTGAACGGCTTGGTGATGTAATTGTTGAGGGCGAACTGCCGCCCGCGTTCGATCAAGGTCTTGTCGGCGCTGCCGGTGATGAGGATGAAGCCGATGCGCGAAGTCGCTTTGTTCTCGCGCAAGCGCCTGAGCAGCCCAAGGCCGTCGAGCCCGGGCATGTTCATGTCGGAAAGGACGAGATGGACCGGCTGGGTCGTCAGCGTCTGCAGCGCCGTCGCGCCGTCCTTGGCGATGACGACGCCACGCACGCCCATCTGGTCGAGGGCGTCGACGACCAGCGCCCGACTGACCGAAGTGTCGTCGACCACCATGATGCGAATCTTGTCAGCGATCGACATGAATCAGCTCTTTCCACTCGAAGTCAGCTTGAGGATGCCGGCGCGCATGTCGCCAATGGCCAACTGACGCTCCACAGCCCCGATTTCAAACGCCACCTTGGGCATCCCGTAGACGACGCTCGAGGCCTCGTTCTGGCCGAGCGTGCTCGCGCCGGCGCGCCGCATCGACAACAGACCGGCGGCGCCGTCGCGGCCCATTCCGGTCAGGATGACGCCGACCGCGCGCGAGCCGAAGGCCTTGGCGGTCGAATCGAACATCACGTCGACCGAGGGACGGTGGCCATTGACCTGCTCGTCGCTGTTGAGGCGACAGCGCGGATGGGCGCCGCCGGCGACCTCGAGATGGGTGAGGCTGCCCGGCGCCAAATAGACGCGGCCAACCTCGATCGGCGCCCCGTCCTCGGCCTCGGCGACATGGGCGTCCGTCAGCCCGTCGAGCCGGCGCGCGAACGAGCGCGTGAACGGGCTCGGCATATGCACGGTCATGACGGTCGGCGGGCAGTTCTCGGGATAGCCGGCGATCACCGCAATCAGCGCCTCGACGCCGCCGGTCGAAGCGCCGATGGCGACGATTCGGCCGTCGGGCTTGTAGGTCGCGAGTTCGTCGACCGCGCCCGGCCGCCCGAGGCTGGGGCGCTGCAGCCGCGCGCCGGCGGCGGCGCGAACCCGCGCCGGCAGGTCGTCGAAGGAGTTGGGATGATCGATCGACGGCTTGCCGATGCAGTCGACCGCGCCGAGCTCCATCGCCCGGATCGTCGCCGTCGCCCCGCGCGCGGTGAGGCTCGAGACCATCACCACCGGGAACGGCCTGAGCCGCATCACCTTTTCGAGGAACTCGAGCCCGTCCATCTTCGGCATCTCGACGTCGAGGGTCATGACGTCGGGATTGAGCGCCTTGATCGCTTGGCGCGCCTCCAACGGATCGGAGGCCTGACCGATCACCTCGATGCCGGGATCGTCGGCGAGCGAAGCCGAGATCAGGCCGCGCATCGTGGCCGAATCGTCGACGACGAGCACCCTGACCGGATTCATGCGCCGTCTCCGTCCCTGAGCCGATAGGCGGTGACGCCGTCGCTGGCGAAGCGCGCCGCCGCCGGCCCGGTCACCCGTTCCGAGTGGCCGATGTAGAGGACGCCGCCGCGCTCGAGCTTGCCGGCGAACTTGCTCCATACCGTCTGCTGGGTCTGCTCGTCGAAATAGATGACGACGTTGCGGCAGAAGATGGCGTGGAACTTGCCCGGCATCGGCCAGACGCCGTTGAGATTGAGGGTGCGGAAGACGACCAGGCGGCGCAGCTCGTCGCTCGCCTGCAGGCCGCGTCGCTCGTCGCCGCCGACGGCGGTGAAATAGCGCTTGCGCAGGGCGACGGGGGCCTCGGCGAGCGCAGCGGCCGGGTAGATTCCGCGCCGCCCCTCCTCGACCACGCGCGGGTCGATGTCGCTGGCGAGAATCCGCACGTCGAGCGAGGCCGCGTTGGGCTCGAGCGACAGCACGGTCAGCGCCATCGAATAGGGCTCGGGCCCGCTCGAGCAGGCCGCCGACCACAGCCGCACCCGCCCGCCGCGGCGCGCCAGTTCCAGCAGCGGCGGCAGCACTTGGGCGCCGAGATGCTCGAAATGGTGCGGTTCGCGGAAGAAGCGGGTGACGTTGGTGGTCAGCGCCGACAGCATCTCGAGCCGCTCGTTGGAGCCGTCCGGCGAACCGACGAGGTCGCAATAATCGCGGAAACTCTCGAGATTGAGCGCCCGCAGCCGCTTGACCAGGCGCGAATAGACCAGCGTCGTCTTCGACGCGGGCATGTAGATCCCCGCGTCGGCGTACAGCATCGCCGCAATGTCCTTGAAGTCGCGGTCGGTCATCGCGAACTCGCTCGATCCGAGCGATCCGCCGACGCCCGCCGCCAACGCCTGCGTCACGCGGCCGCCTCCGACTCCGTCGTCATGACGCCGTCGAGCTCGATGACGCCGATCATCCGGCCGTCGATCGCCAGAATGCCGCGGACGAACGACTTGACGAAATCGCTGGCGACGTCCGGCGTCGGCTGGATGTTCTCGGTCGTCAGGGTGAGGATGTCGGACACCGCGTCGACGAGCAGGCCGATGATCTGCGCGCCGACCTGAACCACGATGATGACCTGCCGCGCCGAAGCGTCGGTCTGCGGAAAGCCGAGCCGCTCGGCGAGGTCGACGATCGGCAACACCGAGCCGCGCAGATTGATGACGCCGCGCACATAGGCCGGCGCGTGCGGCAGCGCCGTCGCCGGCGTCCAGCCGCGAATTTCGCGCACCGACATGATGTCGATGCAGAACTCCTGCACGCCGATGCGAAAGGCGATGAACTCGCGGGGTTCGGCGGCGGCGACGTTGACTTCCTTCATTGGATTAACCTACTGCGGCGAGAAGGGGTTCTTGGGCGGTCGCGCTGCGATTGGTGCGCGCGACGAAGGTGTCGATGTCGAGGATCAGCGCGACTCGCCCGTCGCCGAGGATCGTCGCGGCGGCGATGCCGGGCACCTGCCGGTAGTTCGCCTCGAGGCTCTTGATGACGACCTGGCGCTGGTCGTGGATCGCGTCGACCACCAGCGCGCAGCGGGTGCTGACCTCGGTCTCGACCACCAGGACGACGCTGCCGACCGGATCGGCGGCCTCGTCGCGGTAGCCGAGCTCCTGGCCGACGTCGATCAGCGGCGCGAAGCCGCCGCGGTCGGAGATCACCCGGGCGTTGACGCCGAGCGCGTGAACTTCGCCGGCCTTGGGCCTGAGCGTCTCGACGATCGCCGTCAGCGGCACGACCAGCGTCTGATCGGCCACCTTGACCACCATGCCGTCGAGCACGGCGAGCGTCAGCGGCAGGCTCATCGAGAAGATCGAGCCTTGACCGGGACGCGAGACGATCGTGATGCGCCCGCCCAGCGCCTGGATCGAACGCTTGACGACGTCCATGCCGACGCCGCGGCCGGAGATGTTGGAGATCGACTGCGCGGTCGAGAAGCCTGGCATGAACAGCAGATTGTCGATTTCGCCGTCGGTGAACTGGGCGTCGGGCGCGATCAACCCCTTCTTGATCGCGATCTCGCGCACGCGCTGGCGATTGATGCCAGCGCCGTCGTCGGAAACTTCGATGACGATGCGGCCCGAGCGATGCGCCGCCGACAGCTTGACCTCGCCCTGGGCCGGCTTGCCGGCCGCCTCGCGCACTTCCGGCCGCTCGACGCCGTGGTCGACGGCGTTGCGGATCATGTGGGTGAGCGGATCGGCGAGACGCTCGATCACCGTGCGGTCGACCTCGGTGGCTTCGCCTTCGGTGCGCAGCCGCACGATCTTGCCGGTCGCATCGGTCAGCTCGCGCACGATGCGCGACATGCGCTGGAACAGCGGCTTGACCGGCTGGGCGCGGATCGCCATCACGCCTTCCTGGATCTCGCGGGTCAATTGCTCGAGCGCGCCGAGGCCCGCGGCGACGCTCGACGAGCGCGCCAGCCCCGCCTCCAGCACCCGCTGCGACAGCATCGCCTGGTTGATCACCAGCTCGCCGACGAGATTGATCAGGCGATCGACGCGCTCGAGATCGACGCGAATCGTCGGCGCGCTCGCCGACGCATCCGGCTTGGCGGCCTCGGTCTTGGCCTTTTCCGGCTCGGCGGCGGTCGCGGCAGCGACGGCCTCGATCGGTTCGGCCGGCGCGGAGACGCTCGGCGAAGCGAGCGCGCCGGCGGCGACGGACGGCGCGGTCGGCGCGGTTTCGGCCGGCGCGTTCGCCCCAAGCGCGGCGGCGGCGCGATCGACGACGATCTCCAGTTCGCAATCGTCGATGACGAATTCGAACAGCTCGTGGATCGCCGCCTCGTCTTCGGCGGTGGTCAGCTCGACGCGCCAGGCGAGATAGGCGCCTTCGGGGTCGAGGGCGTCGAGCGGCGGCAGGTGCTGCGTATCGCATTCGACGCGGAATTCGCCCATGCGCGACAGTTCGCGCAGCAGACGGACCGTCTCGTTGCCCTTGCGATAGAGGTCGGGCGCAGGAATGAGCGTGATGGCGTAGCGCGCCGCCTGCGGCTCGGGCGCGCCGAGATTGCCGATCTCGAGCAGGACCGGTTGGAAATCGAGCCCGTCGGCGTCGCCGCCGCCGGCGTTCGCCGCGCTCGGCGCTTCCTTGGCGCTTTCGGACAGGGCCTTCAGTTCGGCGATCTGCGCCTCGACCCGCGCCTCGTCGACCGGGTGGTCGCTGCGCGACGCCTTGACCAGGTCGGCAAGCAGGTCGGCCGAGCGCAGCATCGTGCGCATCACCGTCGGCGAAGTCGCAAGCTGATCGGAGCGGATCAGGTCGAGACTGGTCTCGAACGTGTGGGCGAAGCGCACCAGCCGATCGAGCTTGAAGGCGCCGGCGCCGCCCTTGATCGAGTGGACGGCGCGGAACACGGCGTTGACCGTCTCGGAATCGGCCACGCCCTCTTCCATCGCGTTCAGGCCGACCTCCAGCTCGCCGAGCTGTTCTTCGCATTCCTGGAAGAAGGTCTCCCGGATCGCCGCCATCGTGTCCATGCGAACAGCCCTCGAACTTCCGTTAAGCCGCCACGCGCCGCACGACGTCGACCAGCTTGGCCGAGTCGAACGGCTTGACGATCCAACCGGTGGCGCCGGCGCGCCGCGCCAGGTTCTTCTTCTCGGGCGAGCTCTCGGTGGTCAGGACGAGAATCGGAATGCCGAGGTAGCGCTGGTCGCGGCGGACGTTTTCGATGAAGCCGAAGCCGTCGAGCTTCGGCATGTTGATGTCGGTGATGATGACTTGCGGCGTCTCCTGCTCGAGCACTTCGAGCCCGTGTTGGCCGTCGACCGCCTGGATGACGCGATAACCCGCATCCATCAGCGCGACCTTGAGCATGTCGCGCATGGTGCGGGAGTCATCCACGGTTAAGATCGTCATACTCATTGGGGCAGTTCTCCAGTCACGAGCGTTCGATCGATTCCGATGAGTTTGAGATCTTCGATCATGCGCGCCGCGCAATTGACGATCGACAGCGGCACGCCGTCGACTTGCCATGTCCGTTTGGCCGACAGCAGCACCTGAACGCATTGCGCGCCGATCTGGCCGACCGCCGACGCGTCGATGGTGATCGGTTTGCCGCGACGTTCGAGCAGAGCGGCGGCGAGCGGTCGCGCGGCGGGCAGATCGAGCGAGACGGGCAGGCGCAGGACGCCATCGGCGTCGCCGCGCGGCGCGGAAGCGACAGGCGCCGGCGAAGGCGCCGCCGCGGCCTGCGGTTTGAGATAAACTACGGGCGGGGGCATGATTTCCTCCTCCTCGCGCGCCGGTTCGACTGGGGCGACCGACTCCTCGTCGGCCGGTTCCTCGGCGGGCGCTACGACGCTGGACGCCGACCACGACGACGGCAGCCTGCCGTCGAGGTCGGTGAGATCGACTTTTGGGTAGTACTCGCCTTTGGCGAACCCGGTCTTGCGCGCCGGTCGCCGCGGGGTCGAAGGCCTCGCCATCACGTCCTCCCGGCGCGGGCGCACGTCGACGCGCGGGCGTCCGACGGGGAACAGGACAGGCGTGCGAACGCGTTCATGCGACCTCGCGATAGCGTAAAATCTCCCCCCACTTGCGTCGGCGGCGGCTGGCGACCGGTCGCGCTTTGCGGCGCGCTTGGGCCGTCGCGTTCAATTGCGGAAGGGCATGTCGGCTCGGAATCCGACGCGAGCGAGTGGCGTCATGCCGCGGAGGCGCCCCCCAAGGCGGGCTCCGTCGATCGCATCACAAGTCCTAAACAGGATTGGTTTATCGAAACTTAAAAGTCATATTGATTTTGGTCCGCGCCGCCGAACTTTACGTCAACGGCATGTTTAAACCACGCCGGCGACGGAAGCAGCGCGACGGCGCCTCAGCCGAGCGCCTCCAGTTCGCCGATCATCCGCTCGATCAGCGACAGCCCGATGTCCCAGAAGGCCGGGTCGCGGGCGTCGAGGCCGAACGGCGCCAGCAGTTCGCCATGCGGTTTGGAGCCGCCGGCGGCGAGCATCGCCAGATAGCGCTCGGCGAAGCCGGCCGGGGCGCGCTCGTAGAGGCCGTAGAGCGAGTTCACCAGACAATCGCCGAAAGCGTAGGCGTAGACGTAGAACGGCGAATGAATGAAGTGGCCGATATAGGCCCAGAAGGTCTCGTAGCCGGGACCGAGCCGGATCGCCGGGCCCAGGCTCTCGCCCTGCACGCTCATCCAGGCGGCGCCGATCGCTTCCGGCGTCAGCTCGCCGGCGCGCCGCTCGAGGTGGAGCCGCCGCTCGAACGTATAGAAGGCGATCTGGCGCACGACGGTGTTGAGCATGTCCTCGACCTTCGCCGCGAGCATCGACCGGCGCATCGCCGGATCGGCGGCCGAAGCGAGCAGCGCGCGGAAGGTCAGCATCTCGCCGAACACCGAGGCGGTCTCGGCGAGCGTCAGCGGCGTCGGCGCCATCAAAGCGCCGTTGGGCGCGGCGAGCACCTGATGGACGCCGTGGCCGAGCTCGTGCGCCAGCGTCATGACGTCGCGCGGCTTGCCGAGGTAATTGACCAGGACGTAGGGGTGCGCCGACGGCGTCGTCGGATGGGCGAAGGCCCCCGGCGCCTTGCCGGGCCGTGGCGGCGCGTCGATCCAGCCCTCGTCGAAGAAGCGCCGCGCGACGTCGGCCATGCGCGGCGAAAAGCCGCGATAGGCGTCGAGCACCGTGTCGCGCGCCGCGCTCCAGGCGAAGACGCGGCTCGGCGCGTCGGGCAGCGGCGCGTTGCGGTCCCAATGCTCGAGCTGCGGCTTGCCGAACCAGCGCGCCTTGAGCGCGTAGTAGCGGTGCGAAAGGCGCGGATAGGCGTCGACGACCGCCGCCGCCAGCGCATCGACCACCTCGCGCTCGACCCGATTGGCGAGATGGCGCGAATCGGCGACGTCGGCGAACTTGCGCCAGCGGTCGGAGATCTCCTTGTCCTTGATCAGCGCGTTCATGATCAAGGTGAACAGCCGGACATTGGCGCCGAGCGTCTTGGCCAGCGCCGCGGCGGCCGCTTCGCGCACGCGGCCGTCGGAATCCTGCAGCTTGCCGAGCAGCGGCTCGAGCGTCAGCTCCTCGCCGTCAAAGGAAAACCGCAGCGAGGCGATCGTCTCGTCGAACAACCGGTTCCACGCCGCGGCGCCCGGCATCGACTTTTCCAGGAACAATTGCTCGAGCTCGTCGCTGAGTTGGTGCGGCCGCTCCTTGCGGATGTCGACCAGCCACGGACGATAATGGGCGAGCGGCGAATCCTCAGTCGCCGCGTCGAGCCCGGCGTCGTCGAGCCGGTTGAGCTCGAGCTCGAAGAACAACAACTCGCCGGCGAGCGCGGTCACCTTCTCCTGCGCGTCGCCGAAGAACTTGGCGCGCGCCGGATCGCTGGTGTCGCCGGCGTAAAGCAGCGAAGCGTAGGACATGATGCGGCCCATCAGGTCCTGCAGCTCTTCGTAGGCGCGGGTCGCCTCGAACAGGCGCGGACCCGCTTCGGCGCCCTGCGCCAGCTCGGCGAGCTTGCCCTGGTAGGTCGCGGCGAAGCGCTTCGCTTCCGTAGCGGCGCGCGCAAGATCGGCGGCGAAGCGCGGCGAATCCATGCCCGGATAGAGGTCGTCGAGGCGCCATTGCGGCAGCGGCCCGAGGTCGACCGCGGGCGCAGCGGCGCACGAGGAAGCGTTCGAACCGCGCGCGGCTCGCGCGCCGACGCCGCCCTCGAATGCGCCAGCGAAGGAAACGCGTCCGCGGTCAATCATGCCATCGGCCTCTTGGTAAGGGGAACCCCGGCACTATCGCCGAATGCGAGCGCGCCTTCAATCGAAGCGTCACGAATCGCGTCAATTTGGGACGCCATTAACATGACATTTACCGCGATGTCCGACTGTCGGCCCGCGAGCGGCCGCGCCAGGCCGCGTCGGTGGAAAGTTCATGGCCGCCTTGATTCTCGTAGTCGACGACGATCCGATCCAGCGCCGGCTACTCGAGGCGATGACGCGGCGCTTCGGCTACGAGGTCGAAACCGCCGAAACCGGCGAAGCGGGGCTGACGCGGCTCGAGGCGGCCGACCGGCCGCCGGTCGATCTCATCGTGCTCGATCTGGTGATGCCCGACCTCGACGGCATGGGCGTGCTCACCCGCATGCGTCAGCGCGGAATCGCCATTCCCGCCATCGTTCAGACCGCGCACGGCTCGATCGAGGCGGTGATCTCGGCGATGCGCGCCGGCGCCTACGATTTCGTCGTCAAGCCGGTCGGGGCCGAGCGGCTGCAGGTGTCGATCAAGAACGCGCTGCGCGTCGACGCGCTCGAGGACGAGCTCAGGCGCGCGACCCGTCGCCGCGACGGCGAGCTGACGTTCCGCGACGTGGTCACCAAGGTCGAGAGCATGGCGCGCACCATTCGCCTCGCCGAGCGGGCCGCCAAATCGAACATTCCGGTGCTGATCGAAGGCGAGTCGGGCGTCGGCAAGGAACTGATGGCGCGCGCCATCCAGGGCGGCTCCGATCGTCGCGGCAAGCCGTTCGTCACCGTCAATTGCGGCGCCTTGCCGGAGAACCTGGTCGAATCGATCCTGTTCGGCCACGAGAAGGGCGCCTTCACCGGCGCGACCGAAAGGCACGCCGGCAAGTTCGTCGAGGCGCACGGCGGCACGCTGTTCCTCGACGAGATCGGCGAGCTGCCGATGGGCGCGCAGGTGAAGCTGCTGCGCGCGTTGCAGGACGGCGAGATCGACCCGGTCGGCGCCCGCCGTTCAATCAAGGTCGACATCCGGCTGATCTCGGCCACCAATCAGAACCTGATCGACCTGGTCAAGCGCGGCCGGTTCCGCGAGGACCTGTTCTACCGCCTCAACGTCTTTCCGATCTCGATTCCGCCGCTGCGCGCGCGCTCGGCCGACGTTCCCGACCTCGCGCGCCGCTTCCTCGCCCGCTTCTGCGCCGAGGAGGGCAAGCGCATCCGCGGCCTCGCCAACGACGCTGCGGCGCTGCTCGCCGCCTACGATTGGCCGGGCAACGTGCGCCAGCTCGAGAACGCCATGTTCCGCGCCGTCGTCCTTGCCGACGGCGACGAACTGACCGTCGCCGAATTTCCCCAGATCGCCGCTCAGGTGCAAGGCTACGACGTGCGCGTGCCGCCGGCACCGGCGGCCGACCTCGCGCCGGCGCCGTCGAGCGAGGCGAGCCGCTTCGAGCCGCGCAACCCAAACGTGATGCGGCTGATCGACGACAGCGGCGACGTGCGCAAGATCGACGACATCGAGGCCGAGGCGATCCGCTTCGCCTTCGCTCATTATCGCGGGCAGATGTCGCAGATGGCCCGCAAGCTCGGCATCGGCCGCTCGACCCTCTACCGCAAGATGAAGGAGCTCGGCGTCGACACCGACGTGCTCGGCGAGGCCGCCGCCTAGCCGCCAGGCGGCCGATGGCCGAAACAGATTGCGCTCGGAGGGACTTCCGGGCGCTTCAGCAGACCGCTAAGACTCCATGAGGTCGCCGACGGGACGGCGAGGGAGAAAGACGATGGGCGTGACGTGCGACTCGATCCGGGCCGGCGCCTTGGCGCTCGTCGCCCTGGCCTGGCTCGGCGGACCGGCCGCCGCCGAAGCGACGGCCGCCGCGGCGAACGCCGAAATGGCGAGCGCGCCGCCGGCCGCGACCGCCCCCGCCGAAACGAGCCCCGCCGCCGCGCCCGCCCCTGCCCCCGACGCGGCCGCAACGCCCGCGGGCGCCGCTGCGCCCGCCGTCGACCCGCAAATGGCCGCGGCGGTGAGCGCCGCGCTCGACGCGCTCGTCGCCGCCGACGTCAAGGCGAGCCCGGTCGGGGCCGGCGACTGGCGCGCCGCCCGGCTGGCGATCCGCATTTTCTACGCCGCGCGCGGCTTCGCGCCGGTCTGGCTCGACGGGCATGGCCTCAATCCGCAGGGCCAGGGCGTTCTTCGCCGCCTCGAACGCGCCGACGAGGACGGGCTCGATCTCGCCGCCTTCCCCCTGCCCAAAGATCTGCCGGCCGACGCGACGCCGGAGCGGCTCGCCGAAGCCGAGACGACGCTGTCGGCGGCCGTCGTCGCTTACGCGATGCAGGCGAGCGGATCGCGCATCGTCCCGACCCGGATCTCGTCGCTGATCACCGCCCGTCCGACCCTCGCCGATCCCGGCGCGGCGCTGGCGGCGGTCGCCGCCGCCGCCGACCCCGACGGCGCGCTCGCGGGCTACAATCCCCAGCAGAAGGGCTACCGCGACCTGCGCGACCAGTTGTCGCGGACGCGCGCGGCGGCGCCGCCCCCGCCCCCGACGCCGTCCGCGGCGCCGACGACGATCCGCATTCCCGACGGACCGAGCCTCGGCCTCGGCATGCAGGACACGCGCGTGCCGCTGGTGCGCGCGCGCCTCGGCGTTTCGGCCGACGGATCGGCGGCGGACGTCTACGACCTTCCCGTCGCCGCCGCGGTGCAGGCCTTCCAGCGCGCCAACGGTCTGCCGCCGAACGGCGCGCTGACGCCGGCGACCGCCGCGGCCTTGTCAGGCGGCGTCGCGACGCCGGCCTCGGCGCCGACTGCAACCGTCTCGCCGGCGCGCCGCCTATCGATGCTGGTCGCCAACATGGAGATGTGGCGCTGGGAGCCGCGCGACATGGGCGCCGAGCGCATCGAGATCAACATCCCCGACTACACGCTGCGGATGATGGAGGGCGACGACCTCGTCCACCAGGCGCGCGTCATCGTCGGCAAGCCGGACACGCCGACGCCGGTTTTCTCCAACGCGATGAAATACATCCTGGTCAATCCGATCTGGCGCGTGCCGGATTCGATCGTCCGCAAGGAGCTCGCGCCGCATCTCGCCGAGGACCCGGACTATCTCACGCGGCGCGGCTACCAGGTCGCCGAGATCGGCGGCCATATGTTCGTCAGCCAGCCGCCCGGCGAGGGCAACGCGCTCGGCCATATCCTGTTCATGTTCCCCAACGAACACGCCGTCTATCTGCACGACACGCCGCTGCGCGGCTTGTTCGGCACGGCGCGGCGCGCCTACAGCCACGGCTGCGTGCGGCTCGACCAGCCGATGCGGCTCGCCGAACTGGTGATGGGCGCCGGCTGGAGCGCGCGCCTGCAGGCGATGATCGGCTCGACCGAGCGGACCGTGATGCTGCCGCACGCGATCCCGATCCACCTCGAATATTTCACCGAGTTCGTCGACGCGACCGGCGCGCTGCAGGAGCGCGAAGACGTCTATGGCATCGCCGCCCGCGTCGCAGGCACAATCGCCAAAACGAGTCAAGATTGAAATCTGTGCGGCTGGCGACTATAGGGGCCCGTCGGTTGTTTTGCGCGCGCGTGTGCCTTTTGCGACACAGCGGCGTCGTGGCGCGCGCAATTGCGAATTGACGGCGAGCGCTTTCGGGAAGGGCTCGCGGGGGGACCGGAAAAGGGATTGTCTGATTGGGGTTCGCTGGGACAATCGCCGCCTTGGCGGGGCGTAGGCGGGCGCTGGCGCAGCTGATCGCCGCGCCGATGCTGCTGGGCTTTGGGCTGAGCCCGAGCGCGACCGAGTCGGCCGTCGCCAACGGCGACACCCGCACGGTCGTCCTTTCCAGCAGCCACACCAACGAATCAGGCTCGTTCACCTACATGGTCGACGGCGTCTACGATCAGGCGACGCTCGACAAGCTCAACTGGTTCCTGCGCGACTGGCGGCTCAACGAGCCGACCAAAATGGACCCCAAGCTGTTCGACATCGTTTGGGAGGTCTATCGCGAGTCCGGTTCGAAGCAGCCGATCGACGTGCTGTCCGGCTACCGCTCGCCGCAGACCAACGCCATGCTGCGTATGCGTTCGCGCCAGGTCGCTAAATATTCGCAGCACATGGAAGGCAAGGCGATGGACGCCCGATTCCTGGACGTCGACACCGCCACCATCCGCGACATCGCCATGCGCATGCAGGCCGGCGGGGTCGGCTTCTATCCCGGCGCGTGGGTGCACATCGACAGCGGCGACGTGCGTTACTGGCCGCGCATGAACCGCGTCGCGCTGGCGCGGCTCTTCCCTGACGGCAAGACCGTGTTCATCCCCGCCGACGGGCAGCCGATGGCGGGTTACGATCAGGCGCGGGCCGAAATCGAAGCGCGCGGCGGCGAGGTGCAGGTCGCCAGCGCCGACGCCGGCTCGGGCGCGGCCGGCGGCGGGCTGTTCTCCTGGCTGGTCGGCGCGCGCGGCGGCGGCGCCGACGACGAGGAAGAGGCGAGCGGCGTCGAAGCCGCGCCGACCGCCCGTGGCGGTCGCGCGCCCGTTCCCGCCCCGGCGGCCGCGCAGGTCGCCAGCGCCGACGCGCCCCGCGAGGCGCCGGCGAGCGCCGACGCGCCGCAGCCGACCCCGGCCGCCGCCGCCGAGCCGAGCGACAGCGCCGACGCGGCCGCGGCCAATCCGAACGACGGCGATTTCCCCGCGCCGCTGCCGCCGCGCAAGCCGGTTGAGATGATCCTCGCCGATGCGCCGACGCCGCCGCCGCGGCCGACCGAATTGGCCTTTGCCCCGGCGGCCGACGCCGCCGGCGACCGCGATCTCATCGCCGCCCTGCTGGCGCGCGGCGGCCTGCCGCGCGTCATCACCCGCGGCGTCGGCGCGCCGCGCGGAATCCTGGCGCTGACCGAAGTCGACTCGCCCGAGCCGCCGGAACGCCCGGCGATCCTCGACCGCGCCGCCGCGCTCGCCGCGCCTCTGCCCCCGCTCCCGCCGAGCCGCAACCCGGCTCGCCTCGCGGCCAAGCCGGCGGCGAGCGAGACTTCGGCGGCGGCCAAGTTTGCCGCCAACCCGCCCGCCCCCGCCCCGACCGCCCGCGGGCTGGCGCTGCTTTCGCCGACCCAGGCCGCCAACCCCTATGGCGGTCTCGTCACCGACGGATTCGCCCCCGACACGGGCTCGATGTCGGCGACCGCGACCGCAGAGCTGCGCGGCGCGACGCCCTACTAGCGCCCAACGCGAATTGACGGCATCGTCGGCGACGTCATTCTCGCGCAAAGCGGAAATGGCGCGGATAGAATCGTCATTGACCGCGCCTAAAAGCAACAGGCGCGTGCGGGTGAAATTGAACGCTTGCTCCCTTTTCGGCAGGCCGCAGGGAGGGGTAAGCGGTCCTTCGCCTCGTTCGGCCGAAGGCGGGCGTCCGGCGCGGCGCCCTCCGCCCTCGGCTGTTCGTTTGACGTTCCTGTGCGCGCACGCGCCAGTAAGAAGGAAGACGCATGATGAGCGGAGCGCATTCTGACGCGCTGGTGATTTTCGGCGTAACCGGCGACCTCGCCCACAAGGCGATCTTCCCGGCGCTCTATGCGCTGGTGAAGAGCGGCGCGTTGCAGGTCCCGGTCGTCGGCGTCGCCTCGCCGAAATGGACGCTGGAGCAGTTGCGCGCCCGCATGGAGAATAGCGTCCAACAGTCGCCGGGCGGGATCGACGACAAGGACGCCATGCGCCGTCTCGACGAGCTGACCAGCTACGTGAGCGGCGACTACAACAACCTCGCGACGTTCGCCAAGATCAAGGACGCGCTCCGCGGCGCCCAGCGCCCCGCCCATTATCTCGCCATCCCGCCGGCGCTGTTCGAGACGGTGATCAACGGGCTCAAAGCGGCGGGCCTGACCGATAACGCGCGCGTCATCGTCGAGAAGCCGTTCGGACGCGACCTGGCGTCCTCTCGCGAGCTCAACGCCGTCGCGCGGGCGGCGTTCCCGGAAGACGCGATCTTCCGCATCGATCACTACCTCGGCAAGGAAGCGATCATGAACATCCTCTATCTTCGCTTCGCCAATTCGTTTCTGGAGCCGATCTGGAACCGCAACTATGTGGCCAGCGTGCAGGTGACGCTGGCCGAGGATTTCGGCGTCAAAGGCCGCGGCGCGTTCTACGAAACCGCCGGGTGTCTGCGCGACGTGATCGAGAACCATCTGTTCCAGATCGTCGCGCTGCTCGCCATGGAGCCGCCCGCCGGCCAGAGCTACGGCTTCGTCCAAGACGAGAAGGCCAAAGTCTTTCAGGCGATGCGGCCGCTGAAGCCCGAGGACATGGTGCGCGGCCAGTACGTCGGCTACCGCGACGAGCCGAACGTGGCCAAGGACTCCGACGTCGAAACCTTCTGCGCGCTGCGGCTCTACGTCGATTCGTGGCGCTGGGCGGGCGTGCCGTGGTACCTGCGCTCCGGCAAATGCCTGGCGCAGACGGGGACCGAGATCCTGGTCGAGCTGAAGGCGCCGCCGCAGCCGTTGTTCGAAGATTCGGCGCCAACCCACGGTCGTTCGAATTATCTGCGATTCCGGCTCTCGCCCCGTTCGGTCATCGCGCTGGCCGCCCGCATCAAGCGCACCGGCAAGGAGTTCGTCGGCGACCTCAGGGAGCTCTCCTTGGCCGACGAGCACCCCGGCGAAGAAACCGCCTACACCCGGCTCCTCGGCAACGCCATGGCGGGCGACGGCGCGCTGTTCACCCGCGAGGACGCGATCGAGGCCGCCTGGGCGGCGGTCGATCCGGTTCTCAAGACCTACCCGCCGGTTCGCCCCTATGAGCGCCAAAGCTGGGGGCCGAAGGAGGCCGACGCGCTGATCGCCGCCGACGGCGGCTGGCGCAATTTTGGCCCTGAGGATGGGTCAGGCGCCTGAGCCGCCGGCGGGTTGTCAAGACGGGAAAAGCCGGGCAGATGTTCGGCTTCGTCGACCCCAAGCCGGCGAACGTCAGACCAATCCACACGAAAGAGAGCCCGATTTGACTCTGATAAAGCCCTTTCGCGCTTTGAGGCCGGCGCCGGGACGCGCGGCGGACGTTCTCGCGCCGCCCTACGACGTGCTGTCGAGCGCGGAAGCGCGCGATCGCGCCAAGGGCAAGCCGTGGAGCTTTCTGCACGTCTCCAAGGCCGAAATCGATCTTGATCCGGCGATCGATCCTTACGATCCCGCCGTCTACGCCAAGGCGCGCGAGAATTTTCGCCGCATGATCGCCGAGGGCGCGCTCGTGCGCGACGACAAGCCCTGCTACTACGCCTACCGGCTGACCTGGCAGGGGCGCGTCGAGACCGGCTTCGCGGCGGTCGCCTCGATCGCCGCTTACGCCGAAAACCGCATCCGCAAGCACGAATTGACGACGCCGGTGAAGGAAGACGACCGCGTGCGCCAGATCGAGGCGGTCGACGCGCAGACCGGCCTGGTCATGCTCGCCTATCCGACCGCGCCGGCGATCGACGCCCTGCTCGCGCGCGCCGCCAAGGAAAAGCCGGCGGTCGACGTCACCGCCGACGACGGCGTGCGCCACGAATTGTGGGTGATCGACGACCCGGCGGCGATCCAGGCGCTGACCCGCGCCGTCGACGCCCTGCCCGCGCTCTACATCGCCGACGGCCATCATCGCTCGGCCGCGGCGTTGCGCATCGCTGAGGCGCGCCGCCTGAAGGACGGTTATTTTCTCGCCGTGCTGCTGCCGCAGCAGCAGATGACGATCCTCGACTACAACCGCGTGCTGCGCGACTTGAACGGGCTGACGCCCGAACAGGTCCTGAAGGAAATCGGACGCCGCTACACGATCGAACCGAGCGATCAGCCGGTGCGCCCGACGCGCGCCGACGAGGTCGGCATGGTTCTTTCCAGCCGCTGGTATCGCCTCGCGCTGAAGCCCGAGCTCGCAGCCGCGGCGGCGCAAAGCGCCGACCCGACGGCGCGGCTGCCGGTGACGCTGGTGGCGAAAAACATCATCGAGCCGGTGTTCGGCGTCGCCGACCCGCGCCGCGACAAACGCATCGACTTCGTCGGCGGCGGCCGCGGCTTGAGCGAGCTGGAGCGGCTGGTGTCCTCCGGCAAGATGGCCGTCGCCTTCGCGCTCTATCCGACCGAGATGACCGATCTGATGGCGGTCGCCGACGCCGGCGCGATCATGCCGCCGAAGTCGACCTGGTTCGAACCGAAGCTCGCCGACGGCATGGTCAGCCATTTGTTGGATTGAGCCTGCATAGCGACTCCTCTCCCCGCACGCGGGGAGAGGTAGGGTGAGGGGCCGGGCGATTGGCGGCGCCGTTGCGGCTCATCACCCAGCCCCTCATCCTAACCTTCTCCCCGCAAGCGGGGAGAAGGGACGGGGAACGCGAGTTGAAGACATGGGCGCGTTGACGGGTGCATGGCGGCGGGGGCGATGAATCGCGCGCTGCTCATCGCCGGCCCGACCGCGAGCGGCAAGTCGGCGGTCGCGCTTAGGCTCGCCGAGCGGTTCGGCGGGACGATCGTCAACGCCGATTCGATGCAGGTCTATTCCGATCTGAGGGCGCTGACCGCCCGCCCGAGCGCGGCCGAGGCGCAGCGCGCGCCGCACCTTCTGTTTGGCGAAGTCGACGGGGCGGAGAATTTCTCCGTCGGCCGCTGGCTTGCGCGGGCGCGCGAAATCCTCGCCGCGGCCCACGATCGCGCCGGGCCGCTGATTTTCGTCGGCGGCACCGGCCTCTATTTCCGCGCCCTGACCGAAGGCCTGTCCGACATCCCGCGCGTTCCGGAAGACGTGCGCGCAGCGGTGCGAGCCGAGGCCGAAGGGCAAACGACGCCGAGCCTGCACGCTGCGCTCGCGGCGCGCGATTCGGCCACCGCCGCCCGGCTCAGGCCGAGCGACCGCCAGCGGGTGCTGCGCGCGCTTGAGGTCGTCGCCGCGACCGGGAGGCCGCTGGTCGAGTTTCACGGCGCGCGCGAGGCCTCCGCCCTGCCGGCCGGCGCCTGGGCCGGCCTGTTCCTCGCCCCCGAGCGCGAGGCGCTCAACGCGCGCATCGAATCGCGCTTCGACGAAATGCTGCGCGACGGCGCGCTCGACGAGGTCGCCGCGCTCGCCGCCCGCCGGCTCGACCCCGCCCTGCCCGCCATGCGCGCCCATGGCGTCCCGCATCTGATCGCCCATCTCGAAGGCAGGCTGTCGCTCGACGAAGCGCGCGCCCTCGCCGTGCGCGACACCCGCCGCTACGCCAAGCGCCAGTTCACCTGGGCGCGACATCAGATGCCGGCGTTCGCTTGGACGCCGCCGGAGGGGGCGGAAGCGGCGGGGGCGGAGGCGCTCGGATAGAAGTGCGGGTGGTCGCGGCGCGGGGGACGAAGTTCGACCGATTGCCGACGGTCGGCATATTGCAAATAGCAAGATAATTGAAACACGCGAAAATGCCTCAAGGAACGACCCGTTTTGAGAAGCGCCCGCGCAAGTGCGCCGAGCTATCTCCCGCCGTGCGCTTTTAGAATGAAATCTACGGTGAGCAACGCGAACCAGCACACCGTTTCCGCACGAACTAGCCATATTTGCTTGGTTAGCCGGGCGTCATGCAATTCACTGTAGTCGAGACTCCAAAATACAAACCTTGAATTTGCCCAATATATACGCCCTCTATTTGGATCTTTGAAGGTGTCAGGAATCGTAAGGCGTCCTAAACTAGCCCATGTGGTTGGATGCCTCTGCCTGATATATACGAGCAGGCGCCAAACTCAGGAATCCCCTCATTTTTGACCGGACTCACGATCGCCTGAATTGAGGCGCCAAGCGGCGGCGGGACCACAAGTCAACCGCCGGGACCGGGATGCAGACCTCCACCGATCGCATTGAGAC
>Ga0182030_10006221_pt1 | contig 25220 bp, 25 predicted proteins | sample 812S3MmetaG_FD_121299 | JGI IMG/M metagenome (GOLD analysis project Ga0182030, IMG submission 121299) | Permafrost microbial communities from Stordalen Mire, Sweden - 812S3M metaG (Illumina Assembly) | ecosystem: Environmental > Terrestrial > Soil > Wetlands > Permafrost | place: Sweden...
CGGGATACCGGTTTGTCGGTATCGATTCCGGGGCTATGTTTGATTTGCTCTCGCGTGACATTGACCGGTAAGGCTCTCGCTGCCCAGTCCGGTTTGCTGATCCCGTAGGGTGAGATCAGTACTTCACGGCCGCCCAGCCAGGAAGTGGTATCGACGACGACATAGCGAATTGTCCAGGCTTGGTCGTCAAAGTAAAAATCCTTGACCTTTCCGATCGGACCGTCGGTAGCACCGATAGTGAATCCTTCAAGGCTATTGATACTGCGTAACATGGCTCAAGCTCCATCTATATTGAGAACCGGGGTATGAATTTGCACTGTAGGTCATCGTCTTGAGCGGGTCTGTTCGGTGACCCACATCGGGCCTCGAGCGCGCTAACGCTAGGTGCTCGCAATTTCTAGTTTCATGCGGCCCCACTCCTCCCGCGTAATATCCCCGCGCGCGTAGCGCTCATTGAGGATGTCCAACGCTTCTTTCCCGGGAAGCTCGCCGTACTTGCGATGAGCCCGATAGGTATAGCCCCAATTTCCGATGCTCGAGAACAACAGAAATAAGATGCCGAACCACAGGAACCAACCCCATCCGAAATACCAATTGCTCCAATAAGGCTGAGTCACGTAATTCTCCTATAACGATATGGCAAATCCGCTGAATGCGACAATATACTCGGATCAAGTGATGTCCTCTGTGCGTTAGGACGCTAAGAAGACCGATGATCTCGCACAAGAATATCTGCCAACGAGCCCCGTTATGCGGATGCACCGAGTGAGGAATTGACGGTACGCGCGTCAGTTGCTGCAACGGGCTGTGCCGTGGTGCTGCGTACCAATAGCACTGGTACGGGCGTACCGCGCACCACACTCTCGGCATCGCTTCCCATCGCAAGGCGACCAAAGCCTCGGCGTCCATGCGTTCCCATGACGATAAGATCTGCAGGCCATGCCTTGGCTTGCTCAATGATCAATGCTGCAACCGGACCGCCCATTGACTCCACCAAGAGCGCTTCCGCGTGGAGCCCTCCGCGTTGCGCAAGGGCCTGAGCCTCACTTAAAATCTTGTGCCCATCGACTCGAGCCGACTCGATGAGTTCCCCGCCGTAGGTACCAGGTCCGTATCCACAATCCACGATGCGCTCATCCGCGATATGTAACAGGCGAAGCCGACCCCGTTGATCTTTGGCAAGCTTGATTGCTTCACTCAATCCTTGATTGGCGGTCAGACTGCCGTCAAGCGGCACCAGAATCCGATGATACATAGATGCTTCCTCTGGCGGCGCGTTCGCTAGACGTACGTCTTAGTTCTTTGAGACTCGCTCTCAATAGGCCAGTAACCGGAGTATCCGTGGTAAGCGTGGAGGAGTTTCTCGTGCTCGCGCGTAATCGGCGCCTTCGGGTCGTACTCGGGCGCATTTTTCACGGACTGTCGCGTGAGAGCGACCACGAGCTTTGATTCGGCCCAATACACATCGTCAATCCATTCGGGCGCGATCAGCACTGAGTGGCCGAGCCACCAGTTGCTCGTATTCACTATGATGTAGCGAATTGCCCAGGTTTTCTCTTCTACCAGCATCCCCTGCACGTGCCCGATGTCACCATCCGTGGCATGCACGTAATATCGCATGACTTCATTGACACTTCGCAGGTGAAGATCGTTCTGACGCCGCGCTTCGCTCGAGTGCGTTCTCGAATATGCCCGCAGCCGTCGATTGGGTTGGTTGCCGTTGCTCGCTACGTTTCTGTCGAGACCTCCCTGTAGGGCGTCCGGATATAGACCCGCGCCCCAGAGCCCGCCGCCTCCCCAATAGTTTGGATAGCCGTAGTAACCCGAATAGCCGATCTCGTGCTGTCGAGATAGCGGCTTGTCGGTGTCAATATCCGGTCCGTTCCTGACCTGCTCCTGGGTGATCGATGCAGGAATTAGCTTCGATGACCATTCTGGTATGCCCATGGCCATCGGCGAGATCAATGTAAGTCGATTCGCGTGCCAGGTTCCCGTTTCAACGACAAAATATCGAACCACCCAGGATTCATCGTCAAAATAGAAATTGCGAATGTGGCCTAGCACGCCGTCGGTGGCCCCGATTGCGAATCCCTCGATATCTTTTATGTTGCGTAACAAAGGACTCTCCGGTGTAGATGCGGCTACGAAGCACCTTACGCGCGCAAATACACTACTGTCTGTCGGCTACCGTACATTCGAAACAACACGATATCGCCTTCTGGCAAACATCCCGCGACATCCTGCAACACCCTACAACGTAAGCGAATAGATCGTCTGATTTGAATCGCTGGGATCGCGAATCGAACTCATACCCAGCTCCTTCGCGAGCGCCGACATTGCCGTATCGTCAGAGAGATTGACTGAGTACATCTGCTTGATCCCTTGCGTCCTCGCGGTTTGGATCAGGGCGTTCATCAATGAAGTACCCAATCCTTTGTGCTGCCATTCGTCTGCGAGCGTAACCGCGATCTCTCGCACGTCGCTGTGTGAATTGGGGGCGTAGCGGCTCACCCCTATTTCTACTTCTCGCCCGTTTTGACGCACTGTCGCCACGAATGCCATCGAGTGCTTCAAATCGACGTCACAAAAGCGCGCCAATTCCTCGGCTGGCAATTCACGCACACCTGCGAGAAAGCGGAAATGTTTGGTTTCCGATGACAGGCGGTGAATGAATTCCGACTCCATTGCAATATCGGTCAAGCGAATAGGCCGGATGGTCACGGTTTCTCCAGCGATCGAGACAGTTGTTTGTTTGCTCATATTTTGCGCGCCGCTCCATAACACTTACCAGGCTCGGGTTGGTTGGGGTTTGCGAACCTGCACTTGGAAGGGTCCGGCATGGCCGGACCCTCTATCACATCAGTAGCTCATGGTGGTGTTGTCGACCACGTTGCGCACGCCGGGGGTTCCCCAGGCAGTGTTGCGTGCCAATTCCCGCTCCGACCAGCTGTGGACCTTGCCTGTCAACGTAACATCGGCCCCTTGGACGCTGACCGAAATCTCGTGTGCGTCTCGCTGGGCCTGCCGCTTCAGAGCGATCTCGATGTCCGATTTGACCAGGGGTGCCGACACTTTGGTCTTGATCGTAATTTGGTCGCTTACGCCGGTGACGCCCATCAAATATCGGATGGCGGCCGTCGCGGCGTTCCGTTGATATTGCCATTCCACTTCACCGGTCAAGGTTACCCAGCCTTTCTCGACCTTTATCTTGACCGTATCTTTTGTCAGGTAGGTGGTCCATTGCAGTACATTTTCAGCCGACCGAGCGATGTCCGCATCAGTTCGATTGTTCATTCCTGCGAGTTTGACGTCCATCTCTACGGCGAGCGCCTTCACGCCTGGAACCCGCTGCGTCGCACGCTCCGCGTCCCATTTTTCCGCGTAGGTGTTCACATGACCGGCCAAGGTAACGATGCCGTCTTTGACTTCCACGCCGATCTCGGCAGCATTGATCGACGGTTCCCACTTCAATTCTGCGAGAACGTCCTGCTGCAACTGTGTATCTGATTTTTTCACTCGTGATCTCCATTTATGCCCAGTGGAGAGTGAGGCTGCGCCGCGAATCGGATGCCGTCTGTGCGCCAGGGTACGCATCGCGGCCTCCCTATGAGGTGCTATCCATTGGGAGCAAGGGCAATTTCGCGGCGAAGCAACATGCCGGATTTGTGATCGACTACACCACCGTTATCATGTGTCGTTTGGCAATCGCTTCGATCTCGGGCGCCGTCAATGCCGAAAGATCGGCCGTCTCAATGGCTTTAACACGGTGAAACGTCTCTCCGTGGTGTTTCTTAAGGTAATCGGCGAGAACGTCGACCGCACTGCTCTTGCCCATTCCGTGTCCGACCAGCACGATCTCATTTGCCGGCAGCAGCGCGGTGGCCACCTCTTCATAGAACGAGGTCTCCTCCGGAACGCGGTCGCCCTTGTAGTGAGCTTCTTTGCGGTGCACTAAGTGATGGTGAAAGTGATGCGGATCATAGGGCTCAATCGTGACCTCGTCCTTGGGATGACTCCCTCCCTGATCGCGAAAAATGTGCGCCGCGTGATGATCAATGACGACGACCATGCAACTCGGCTGCTCGAATTGGGGAGGCGGCGATTCAGAGTCCGCCTCCTTGAGGAATTTGCGCAATCGTGACGCCTCCTCGAGTCCGAACTCAGGAGTGTGAGGGCGCTTGAACAATTCCCGCCGAGTGCCGACGACAAAGGCAAACTCATCGCCGCCTTGCGCCTGAACTTGACCGATGTGTCCGATAAGATCAATCGCGTCGGACCAGTGCAAACTTCTTGGCAGCTTCCCATGCAGCAGGCTCTGGTGGAGCACACCCAATTTGTGATGCAAATGCTCGCTCATCGGGAGCCACCCCATAAGCGACTCTGTAAGCGGTCGATGTTTTTCAAATATATCTCTCGTCGCGCCGTCTAAGGGCGCCCGCGTTTGGCCCGTTTGGCCCGTTTGGCACCGTTACGGTTTGGCGGGCATTTTATTGCCGTTGGCCTTGAATTCCGTTCCGAGCGGCGTTAGCGGGCCGCCGCCTTTGGCACTGGTATGACAGTCGCCGCAGGATTTACCAGTGTCTTTCGCAAATTGTGTCGTTGCGGCAGCGGGCGCCGAGAACATGATCGCGCCTGCACCGACAATGGCTATCGCAGCGGCCGTGCCGGTTGCAATGGCAAACGCTTTTCCTCTAGTGACTTGCATAAGCAATTATCCTATGCCGGCTCTTAACGAAGCGCGGCGGTTAATGAGGGTCGGATCGCACAGCAAATACCGAAACGCCGCGCGGTGGGATGAGCATAGCGATCCTCATGAGGGTCGTCTGTGCGGTAAGCGTGCGTCTTAGATGAAGCGTTCAACGAGCAGCGTGACGAGCAAGCAAGTACAGCCTATTGCCTGAGTCGCTAGCGTCAGTTCGATACCCTGCTTAAGCCGAGCACGTGCGGTGCGCGCTGTCGATATGCGCTGTGCCGCCAACAACCCGATGACGGCGAGCGCCAGCGAAGCCAGCCCGAACCACAGAGGGAGGACATGGCGCGCGATCGCTACGCCGCTTGCGATCAGAGCGACCGCCGTGAGTCCGCGGTAGATCAGGCGTGCGCCGGGTGCGCCCCAGCGAACCACAAGGGTGCGTTTGTGGGCGCGTCGATCGGCTTCCACATCCGGAACTTCGTTGATAACGAGTATCGCCGCCACCCAACAACTTACCGGAATGCAAATCAGGATCGCCCCGACATCGATTGACCCCGTCTGCAGCCAAACGGCGCCCAGTACCGGCAGCACGCCAAGCCCCATAGCAACCGCTGCCTCGCCCACGCCGCGGGCGGAGAGCTGCGGACCGGGTAATGAATACAAGAGTCCAAGCCCCAACCCCGCCACTCCGATCAGAATCACGCCCGGCCCACGCAGGTAGGTGAGCGAAGCGCCCAGCAACAAAGCGATCGCACACAGTCCGAGCGCGAGTTGAGTCATCTGTCCGCGCGATAGGAGTCCGGCTTGGATGAATCGTGAGCCGCCGGTGTAGGGATATATGCGGTCTGTATTGCCGGCATCCGCCCCAATCAGATCATCGCTCACATCGTTGTACACATTGGTCGCGGCATGTGCGAAGACTGTCGCCGCCAAGGCGATGGCAAATAGCAGGCCATCGAAGTGATGAAAGGCACTACTCGCCCATGCGGTGCCCACGAGTACGGGCAATGCCGAGGCGATCAGAAAAGCCGGACGCGTCGCTAGGAAGATGCGCCGCATCCCGCTGAAGAATCCAGGAGTCGCGAGAGCTTGTGACGGCCGATCAATTTGTACGTCACCCGGCGACATAAAACTTATCCTATAAAACTTTAAGGAGCCGTTCGCAATGCGCGTATGCTCGGACGGTGATTGAAAGTCAAGAAAAAGTCCTCGATGGTCAGTTCGCGCGGGACGGGGCGCCAAATCCCTATTGGTGGCAGCGCCTGTTTGCGACCATCGATGGAGCGGATGGCGCTGGATTTGTTGAGTTTCTGACGCCGGATGCGCAATTTAGGTTTGGCAATGCGCCCGCAGTGCAAGGCACTGCTGCGATCCTCGCCGCCGTGACGGGCTTTTTTGCATCCATACGCACGAGCCAGCATCAGTTGCTCGGCAGTTGGGACGCTCAAGAATCCGCGGGTTGTGAAGGCGAGGTGACCTATACCCGACACGATGGATCGGTCGTCAGGTATCCCTTTGCCAATGTATTTAAATTGCGTGGCGAGAAAATCTCGTCCTATCGAATCTACATTGACGTCTCGACGCTGTTTAGTCTTCCCGCCTAGAACTTTGATCATGGTGAAGCGTGCGCCGGCGTGTTGCTGTCACGTCCAAATTCATAGCGCACAGTGAGACTGACGGCATTGACGCCGTCGCGATAGGGTTGCACGCCGAACGCGAGCACATTGGGCAGTGTCGCGGGTCCGACCCCATTGATGGACCAATCACTGGAGTTGTAGTGCTCGCGCGTATAGCGCAAATGAATTTGCGTCGCCGCCGTCCATTGATACCCCAGTCCAAAATGTGTGGAATCGAGTTTGGTCCAATTCTGCGGAAACGCTTGTTGTGTACCGCCTGCGATACTCTCGTTGTTGTCGTACGATGGCGCGAGCAGATAGTCCAACGTGACGGTCCATCGTGCTTGCGGTACCCATCGTCCGCCGACGCCGACATTCCAGAAGCGGTCGGTGTCTGCGGCCAGCCACGGGGTGGTGTTGGCGCCTGTTGAACCATTCTGCAAGTTAGACAGCCGCTCGTAGCCGGCATCGATGTATGCGCTCAAGCTATCCTTTGGCGACCAAGTAAAGGTGCTCGACACGCGTTGCTCATGTGTGTTTTGCAGCCCCAATGGCGAAGATCGATAATCATCTTTTGCCAGGGACTCCTCCATCGACCAGGTGATCGTAGGGGTGATGGACCAGGCGCCGGTAAAGGTCGAAAACACACGATCTCGCGGCGCATAGTTGTATTCGCGTATGAGCGGGGTCTCCCCGGGCGGCAGAGCCATGGCAGCAAAGGAGGATGCCTTGCGAAGCGCGTCGCCGTACTTGAAGGTGAAACTGAGCGGTGCAATGGGAGTGATCGCAGCGCGTCCCCAACTTTGGGCATCTTGGGTCCAGTTGACCACTTGTCCGGGGCCGTAATGGATTTCATCGAGCTTGCCGCCGACTCCGATGCGCAACCAGCGTGCCAGGGCATAGTCCGCACCACCGTCCAAGTGCACGTGGTCCTCGCTATAGCGAGGTGTGATGGCAGTACCACCAGGAAAGGTGTCGGTGACGATGTAAGCGAATTCCAGCGGGCTGGTCTTATCGTTGCGGCCGTCGTACGCGGCGTTGCCGCGTACGCTCAACTTGGGCAACGGTCGCGATGCCAAGCCGAGTGCGTAGTGCGACAGATGCACATCGCCATCGAGTGAGTTGGGCTCCGTGGCACCTTGCCCGGGCAAGGTGCTTATGGGCAAGAAAGCGGCATTCTGCTTCAGCGTGCTCAATGATGCGCCGTACGTCAGCGTGGTCGCCCAAGGTAATTGGACATTCCCGGACGCATTGAGCTGTTGCAGAGTGTTGCTTGGGGGCAGGCTGAGTTGGCCTTGGGCGGAACCCGGCACGATGGGCGTATAGGGGTTTGCGAATGTGAGCGAATCGCTGTCGTCTTCGAACCACGACCCGATGTAACTCAATCGGAAGCTCGCCTTGCGCCCGGCCCAGGCGATGCCGGTCTCAAAGGAATTGGTCACGTAGTCGAAGGGCTGCGGCAATTGGACGGCCTCGGTTAAAAAGCTTGCCGACGTCATACCCGTGCCATCGTGCTCTTGGCGGCGGAATTCGCCATACAGAGTCCAGCTTGAACTCGCGAAGTAACGAGCGAGCAGGGCGACGGTTCGGCGGTCGGACTCTATCCTCAAAGCAGACAGGCTGCCGTTGAGCGCGCGCATATTCTGGGTGCTTCCGGCTGGTAACCAGGCTGCCGGCAGCGTGAGAGTGTTGCCGTCGACTTGATAGGGCGTCGCACCCGTATCGTAAAGGCGGCTGGGCTGCCCATCGTAACTCACGCGCAAGTCGTAACTACCTTCGCGGCCGCCCTCGACGTAGCCCTCGCGCGAGGCTAACCCTAATTGTTCAAGATCGTAATTGGTGTAATCGCCCTGGTTGCTGCGAACCTGTCCCGACGCGGAGGCGACCGCATAGGGACCGCTATGATCGATGCCGCTGTAGCGACCATAAGTCGCGTTTGCACCGTTCGCGTACAGCACGCCGGCTTCCGTCTCGGTGTCATAGCCTTGCAAGAACGGACACTGCGCGCATTTCCACGTGCTGGGGTCGGGGCTTGACTCATCGGCTGAGGCCGGCGCCGCGACGCTTGCGAGCGCCAGGCTCAACGTCAAGCATGCTGTTAAATAGGTGGAAAGTGGATTCATTCCCATTTGCCTAGCGCATCAATGCGCGGCCCGACGGATGGTTTGATCCGTGAACCTGCGAGTGGCAATTGACGCAACCGCCGTTCAACAGAAACGCGCTGGGGGCGCCGCCCGGCAGTCCCTGAGGCGTGTTGACGATCGAGGGATGGCCCGCGCCTTCATGGCAGGTCTGGCAGAGAAACGGAGTGCGTATTTTTAAGAGAGCCGGCTGCGCAGAGCCGTGCGGACTGTGACAATTGGTGCAATCCTCCGCTACCGGTTGATGCTCCCATAGAAAAGGACCACGGAACTCGGCATGACAGCTCGTGCAGGTCTCCGTAATGGTGTTCTTGACGAGTTGCGCCGGGCTACTGGAACCGTGCGGCGTATGGCAGGACGTGCATGCCATTTTCCCTTCGAGCAGCGGATGGTGTGAAGGTTTTAAAATATCGGTGTGCTGTGCTTGGTGACACGAGGTGCACACTTCAATTTGTGCCGTCGCCTCCTTCATGGGATCTTTGGCGTTGTGCAGAGTATGACAACTGGCGCAGGCCACGTTGCTCGCCGCGTGCGCGCTGGTGGCCCAATCGTGGGCGGCGTTGGATTGATGGCAGCCTAAGCACTTCGCATTTTGCACGGGCGCGAGAGTTGCAGCCTTCGCACCGAAATCAATCATGCCGGCGAGCGGACCGCCCCCGGCCTTGACATGCGCGCCGCCCGGACCGTGGCACGCCTCGCACTGCAGTTGGCCGTGACCAAAAGGGCCGTTAGGATCCCCGGGGCGGGCGTGCTTGGTTCGAAAAATTCCGGTGACAGTGGCATCGCTATGACAACCAAGGCACGTATCCGCGCCTTGTTCACTGTAGCCGGATTGTGCATGCGGCGGCCCCTCCGCCGAGTAGGCGTAAGGCACCGCGCCGAAGAAGAGCAGTGCCACGGCGGCTAGGCCCACTCGCAACCGCTTCTGCATTCAATTGGCCGCGGTAGGGATGTTGTGCACTAACTTCACATCGGCCACGCCGCCTGCGCCGTGACAGATGCTGCACGTCTCCACACTCGAGGGGTTCGTGCTGATGATGGTGCGGCCTTCCGCATCCTTTGCAACCGTGGTGGAGCCGCCGTTTTGCAGCATGTGGGTCTGCGTTAACGCATCGACATGGCATGCCGAGCACACGGACATGTTGGCGGAGGTCGCAATGGGGTTGCCCACTGTAGTCGGATTCGGAGTTTGCTTGGAGAGTCCTGTCACGAACGTCGTGGCTTGCACGGCAGTATCAACGACCGGATAGTAGCTGGTGCCGACATGACAAGCGTCGCATCGATTCAGTTGACCAGGGTACACGACGTCCGTGAAATTGTTGACCGAGCCGCCGTAACCATAAATCACGAAGGGTGAGCCCGCGGCGCCGCGCACACTGCCGTCATGGATCGCATGGATCATGTGTTTGAAGTCGATCGTTTGTTCCCAAAGGCCATCGATGCCCGCCGCGGCCAAGGTCTGCCGCATGCCGACGTCGGTGGAGGCGGGATTGTGGCAAGCAACGCAGGCTTGAGTGCTGTTGTTTCGATTGTCACCGTGGGCTGAGAGCACGCTATGGCAGACATCGCACTTCGCAATATCAACGACCGTTCTGCGTGGTACCGGTGTTGCGCCCAGTACATTCGCGTAACTGACTGCACTCGTCACGGCGAGGGCAGTCGCTCCGGGACCCGTGGTGACGACGCCTGGATGGCCTTCAATGACGACGGCGATGTTACTGATGGCGGGGCACATATTCGCACTGGTCGGCGGGCAGGCGCTGACAGGCGGGCTGGGCAGTGCGTTCGGCGATGTCAGAGTGAACGAGCCTGCGGAGTCGGGTCCGCTGATCGCCGATGCGGGCACGGCGGTTGCACATCCCGCCACCGTCAATGGATTGAGTGAGAAGGGCTGGCCCCAGCCCGCGGGCGTCGTGCCGCTGCCCCAGTTGGTGTAGTCGCTTGTCTCCCAGGCGATATCGATCGCCAATCTCGCGGTGCCGCCATTGGCGCAGACCGGCTTGCCTGTCCCGGGATCTGTCCCCGCAAAGGCGGCCGCGGTCAAGATGTTGTAGGGAGCATTGCCGTTGGTCGGATCCACCACCGAGAAATTCACGATCGGATACACGTTGTGAGCCGAGTCCGTGGTGAACTTCACGCTGTTGACGAGGTATTGAAACTTGGCAGCGGCGAGAATTTCCGGAATAACATGCGCTGCGACCACCTGCAGGGTTCCGTTGTTGATGGTCGAGGTGGGCCCGTGGCAGGTCGTGCATTGCGTGTCGTTGGCGATAATCCCTGAAGCGTGATTGGCGCCGGTGGCGAAATTGACGTTGTCGTGGCAGGCACCGCAGGCCTCCATCGTCGGTACGGTCTCGAAATTGAGGGCTTCGGTCAGAAGCGGGTGATTCTGCACGTGGCAGGTGGCGCAGTTTCGGGTGTCCTGAGGGTAGAGCACCGTGTTGAAATTCGACAGCGAGTCGCCGTGACCGACGATCCAATAGCCCTGTCCGAGGGTAGGCGTTGTATTCGGCGTTGTCGCGGTTTGAATGCTCGGCAGCGTAATTCCGGTGTGGATCTTGTGGATCATCACCTTCATATCAAGCGTATTGGCACTGTTGGGATCGATCGTGCCAGGGTTGTGGCACATCACGCAGTACTGTGTCTCGACTCGAGCGCCGCCGTGAGCGGTCAACGAGGTATGGCATGTGTCACACGTTGCGGTGTCGATGATCTCGCGGCTGAAGATGCCGGTCGTCGCCCCCGTAGATGGCTGAAACGTGTAAGCAGCATTGTTGGCCTGGACGAGATTGCGAATCTCGAAGGCCACCCGATGGGTTAGTGCTGCGCTGTAGATGACGTTAGGATCGGTAGTAATGTCCTTCTTGAACGTGTACTGGTAAGTGCCATCCCCATTATCGACCAGTGCGCCGGTAGCCCCAGCTTCAACTGTCGCTTGAGTCTCAGGGGTCGTTGCGCAGGCAGTAACGCCCGTCGGACATGCGGCAGGAGCAACCGTGCCATAAATGTAGGAATTCCATTGACTGGCTGAGCCGTTTTGGCCCGGCACCAGCTGTGCAATTGCAAATCCAATGTCTGCGGCCGGCAGTCCCTGCAGGAAGGCGTTATTTTCATCCGTAAGCTGGAACTTCACAACCGGCGGCCCAGCGATAGAGACACTTAAAATCTTGCCAGTGATGCTGGCGGCGGTACTGATGTTAAGGGCCGCCCCGGTAGTCGTAGGCCCCGTCGCGCCGGTAGTACCCGGAGAACCCGCGGGGCCAGAGGCACCCGTGGTTCCAGAACATGCGCTCAGCCAAGCGCTGAGCAGCAGCATCCACACGCCGTGCGATAGCGTGCTGCGGCCCAGTGTTGGGCGGATCCCGATCGCGCAATCCATACAACTCTCTCCCTTAAGCGACGACAGGCGGGCAGCGAGCCCTCTGGATCGCTTTGTCGATCGCGAAAATACCCTGAAGAAAAATTAGGGTCTGTTCGGTAACGTACAGTTGCACCGGGCTCGATCACTTAGCATGCGAAGAACGCAATGACCATGCCTCGCATTTCAACTCTTCGATGAACGCCGTAGGCCCACTGCGCCGTGGATTTTTCGCTTGGCTTTGGCGGCGGCCGCAGCGATGGTGGCTACTCGGAATTCCGGCGGGCGCACTGGTCGCCTTCATCGCGGGAGTGATCTTCTGGGCAAGCTTCATGGGCGCGGTAAAATACGCGGAGACGGATTCTTTTTGCACGTCGTGCCACGAGATGAAGCAGCCCTACCAGGAGCTGACGCGCAGCGTTCACTTCTCGAATGTTCTGGGCATCCAAGCCAGTTGCGGCGATTGCCACGTACCGCCGACGTTCTTTGCCGGCATGTGGCGGCACATTGAGGCGTACAAGGAGGTGTACGGCCACATGAGAGGAGAACTCAACACGCCCGCCAAGTACGAAGCGCACCGCGCACAATTGGCGCAGAAAATTTGGACCGAGTTGAAAGCCAACGACTCGGCGGAGTGCCGCAGCTGTCACACGCCGAGCCGGATGGCATTCGCCAAGCAGTCGCCCGATGCGGCGAGTTCCCATCAGTCAATGAAAAAAGACGGGACTACCTGCATCGATTGTCATCAAGGCGTTGCGCACACGCTACCTCAGGAGCCTGCCACCCCAAGCACCGGGGCTCTACTGCGCCCGCTGAAATAACGGCCTAGAATCCCGGTACGTCCGCAGTGCCTACTGAATCTTTACTTGGATGAGTTCTTCACCATCTGTATCGAGGACATGAACCGCACAGGCGAGGCATGGATCGAAACTGTGCACGGTGCGAAGGATCTCGAGCGGTTGTTTGGGATCCAAAATATGATGACCCTTGAGCGCCGCTTCGTAAGGGCCTTCGATGCCCGCCGAATCGCGCGGTCCGGCATTCCAGGTGGTGGGTACGACAGCCTGATAGTTGGAGATTTTGCCACCATCGATCACGATCCAATGAGCCAACGAGCCGCGCGGCGCCTCCATGAAGCCGACGCCTTGAGCATGTTGAGGCCAGCTTGACGGCTCCCACAGCTTTTCGTTGAAGGTCCGTACGTCCCCTGCCTTGATGTTCGACATCAGGCTTTCATACCATTGCGGCATCGCGTCGCTCAAGAGTTTTGCTTCAAGGGCACGGGCGGCGGTGCGGCCCATGGTTGAGAACAACGCATCGATCGGTAGATTGAGCTGCTTGAGCGATTGCTGCACCAGGTCTACTGTCGGGGCATTGCCACTGGCATACAGCATCAGCACGCGCGCTAAGGGGCCCGTCTCCATTGCATGGCCCTTCCAGCGAGGGGATTTGATCCAAGAATAGCTCGCCGCGGTGTCTAGGTTGGCGTACGGCGGCTGCGGGCCGGTGTAGCTCAACTTCGTTTCCCCCCGAAACGGGTGTAATCCGACGTCCTTGCCGCCTTCGTAGTCATACCAAGAATGAGCGACGAATTCTTGAATGTCCGCCTCGGCCTTTAAGTCCACTTCCTCGATGTGCGACAGGTCGCGGCCCAGGATCGCGCCGCGCGGCACTAAAAAGCTCTTCGGATCTTGAGTTCCCGTCTGGGAGAAATCTCCATAAGTAATGAAGTTACCGACGCCCTCACCGTATCCTGACTTGAACCAGTCTTTATAGTAGGACGCGATGGCAAGGGTATCCGGCAGGTAGACTTCATCTACGAACGTTCTCATCTGGTCGATGAGTGAGGCGACCTTCTGCAGCCCGACCTCGTTAACCGCGGTAGAAGCGGTGCCAGCACCGGTATGCACGCTGATGGCGGCAGGGGTTCCTCCCACGAGCACATTCGGATGTGGATTCTTGCCACCAAAAATCGTTTGTAGCTTGATGACTTCGCGTTGCCATTCGAGCGCATCGAGATAATGTGCGACCGCCATCAAATTGGCCTCTGCAGGCAGTTTATATAGGGGGTTACCCCAATAGGCATTCGCAAAAATCCCGAGCTGCCCGGATTCAACCAACTTTTTGATACGCGTCTGGACGTCCAGGAAATATCCGGGCGAGGAGCGGCCGTAACCGGAGATCGATTGCGCTAGCGCGGATGTCAACTTGGGATCCGCCTTCAGCGCAGACAAGACATCGACCCAATCGAGCGCATGTAAGTGATAAAAATGCATGACATGATCGTGCACAAACTGCGTCACGATCATCAGATTGCGAATCAGCTGGGCATTGGCCGGAATTTCGTAGTGCAACGCATCTTCGACGGCACGCACCGACGCGATGCCGTGCACCAAGGTGCACACCCCGCAGATGCGCTGCGCAAACGCCCAGGCGTCGCGCGGGTCGCGGCCTTTCAAGATGATCTCGATGCCGCGCACCATGGTGCCCGAGCTCGAAGCGCGAGTGATCACCGAACCGTCGAACTCCGCCTCGATCCGTAAGTGTCCTTCGATGCGCGTGACCGGATCAACAACGATGGTTTGTGCACTCACGGCCCCGTGCCTGCCTCGAGAAGATTGCTGGCCACCAACTCGAGCAGACTATTGGGCTTCTTGTCCCAGTTGAAATGGACTTGTGCATCGTCGAACGTACGCCGACAGTCCGAGCAACTGGTGAGCAGGGTCGGTGCGCCGGTATCGTCGATCTCTCGCATCTTTACTTCCATGGTTCGATAACGTAGCGGCGCCGCCTGCTTGATATCAATGACGCCTCCGCCGCCACCGCAGCAAAAACTAAACCCGCCATGGTTCTCCATCTCCTCCAGTTCGACGCTCATCGCTTTCAGCAACTCTCGGGGGGCATCGTTGACACCGCCTTTGCGAACTAATTGGCAGGGATCATGAAAGGTGACTTTCGACTGGACGGCTTTAGCGAGATTGAGCCGGCCGGCTTTAAGTTCATCGGCCAGAAACTCGGTGACGCTCAGAACCCTGAACGGCAGCGCTTTGCCATAGAGGTCCGCCGCCTCCCAACGCAGGGCGGTGTAGGCGTGTCCGCATTCCGGCAATAACAGTGTTTTCGCGCTACAGGCGATCGCCTGGTCTATCAATCGAAGGCTGATGTCGCGTTGCCACTCTTTGGCGCCTGCGAAATAGCCGTAATTCTCCGCGACCAGACCATCGCTGCGAAACGTGCAAGAAATCCCCAGATTGCTCATCACGCGGGCAAGAGCTGCCACGGCGCTTGGATATTGCTCGATGTCGGTCCTCGGCACGCATAGCATCACCTCCGCTTGCGATTTATCGAGGGGAATCTCGACGCCGAACCGAGCCCCTATGGCAAGTAGTTGATCGCGGTAGGGCTCCAGGCTGCTTTCGGGCTGGCCCGTCAGTTTTTGATGGGCAGCTTTTTCATAGAGTTCCTCAGGGGCTAGCCCCGCCTCGAACATGGCGTGGCGCGATTGCTCAATGAGAGCGGCGACATCGATGCCCATCGGACAGATTAGGCTGCAACGACCGCACATATTGCAACTATCGAACAATAAATGCTGCCACTGTGCCAGTTGATCGGCGGTCACCTCCCGCTTGAAGCCGAACAGCCGGTAAAGCGGGGCGAGGGCACTCGTCTCACGTTTATACGCCTGTTTGAAGGGCTCGACTTTCCAAATCGGCGTGTACTGGGGGTCTTCAGTCGCAATGTAGTAGTGACACGCGTCCGCGCAGATCCCACAGTGGATACAAGATTCGAGCCTGAAGGCGCTCAAGGCTCCAATTTCTTGCGCAAAGCCCTTCATGGCGCCCGCTACATTCGGCCCGGTGGCGGGCGATTTCACGGCAACATCGCTCATGAGGTAGCTCCTTTGCGAGCGAGTAGCGCGCCGTTGATCGCGCGCGAGGGGAAAATGTAGAATGCGTGCATGAGTTTGCCGAACGGAAACCACATCAGAAGCACATCGACGCTCAAAATGTGCAGGGCAAGCAACCTCTCATACGGACCGCCGACATGGGCAGTGGCCGCCAGTCCTGTAACCATCACCAGCATCGTGATAAACCAGCTGAAGTAGTCGTCAAAATTTGACAGCAGACGCATCACCCGGTTGGTCACGCGCCGAAAGAGCACGGCTAGGAATAGCGTGAGGGTGAGCACGGAAATGATCGTGATGAGGCTGCTCGGCAGACCCGGCCAGGAGAACCCAAATAGGCTTTCCAGAAAAAGGATGTGCGGTGTGAATAGCAATACCACCGCAAATAGGCCGAGGTGATAGCTATAGCCCAATGCCTCCCCCGCGCCGGTTCTCCCGATGAATTCGCGGTGCGGCCAGGAACGGGACCCGACGGTTATCATTCCGCTGAGCAAGTATCTGAACATCGACTCGCGCGGTCGGCTGTATTCACGGCGAATCCGCAGCAGCGCGAAGGACACGATTCGCCAGGTCACTCCCAGGCAAAACACGGCGATCGCTATCTTGAGCCCCGGCCCGCGCGCGAAATGTAATAAGTCCATGGTGTCAGCTGTCCTTTGGCTCAGGGTCGAGTGGATGCTCGCTTCGATATTGGCGCAGCCTGCCCGAGCCCGCGGAAGCCACGCCGAGCACCCCGCCGGCTAGAATCCCGCCCGCGGCAAGCTCGAGCACCTGGCGGGGGGAAGACTCGCCCGCTTTGCCCCAATCGGTTGCTGATAGGGGCGAGTACAGACTGCCCTTGTCCCAAAAGCCGGGCTCTGAACAGCCGATGCAGCCGTGACCGGATTCGATCGGAAAGCTCGTGCCGCCGTTCCACTTGGTAGTGGCACACGCGTTGTACGTCGTCGGACCCTTACAACCGAGCTCGTACAGGCACCAGCCATTGCGGGCTCCTTCGTCATCGAAGGTCTTGGCGAATTTTCCCTGATCGTAGAATGGCCGGCGGTAGCAGCGATCATGAATCGTGGTGCCAAAGAAGGCCTTGGGCCGCAGGTGCTCATCGAGATCCGGCACCTTTCCCGTGGTCACGTATTGCAATAACGTGCCGGTAATCACCTCGGGAATAGGGGGGCAACCCGATACATTGATGATAGGTTTGTCGGAAACAATCGAACTGACCGGCCACGCATCGGTGGGATTCGGATCCGCGAAGGGGATGCCTCCGAAAGATGAACACGTCCCCACGCAAATGATCGCGGCGGCGCCTTTGGCGGCTTCGCGTAGGGTGTCGACGGCGCTCTTCCCGCCCGCCGTGCAGTATCCACCTCCAGCGCCCGTTGGCACCGAGCCGTCGATAATGAGCACATATTTGCCAAAACTATCGCGCATCGCCTTGGCAAGCGCCGACTCTGCCGCGTCGCCCGCGGCAGCCATGAGAGTGTCGTCGTAATCGAGTGATATGACGTTGAAGATCAAGCTTTCCATCGTCGGTGCGAATGAGCGGGTGAAGGATTCGAAACAGCCCGTGCACTCTTGAAAGGATAAGTAAATAACCGACGGACGTTGCGCGTTCTGCAGCTGCTGCGCCATTGCGGGACCCATCCAAGGTGGCAACGCCATGGCAGAAGCCGCGGCGGTGCAGAACTTGATGAATCCACGGCGACTGATGCCATGCCGCCGCAGCATCTCGCCGACGACAAGGTCCTCAGCTGAGCGTTGCATGATCCATCCCTGCCTGAGCTTTATGAGTTGTCGCGAGCCGAGTGCGAAGCTCGCATGCACTCATCGCCATGTCCTCGGTCGAGGCTTCGAGAATCTTAGGAATTACAGTGACTTCGATCAGTTCCGCGACCAAGTCGCCGTGTCGATCACGATGTTCAACCCACCACACCCCCGACACGCCCGTTTCCTGCAACGTGGAGACGCCATCGGCGTGCAAAGTGGCGTGCACTTCTCCTTTACCCAAGGTCGACTGAAGCTCGATACGATCATCGGGACTCATCGGCAGACTGCGTAGATCGATGGTGGCTGTTTCACCCCCGAGAGCGACCCTTTCCAGTATGCCGACCAGCTCGCTCAACACCGCGGCCACCCCGCGGCCCAAACCGCCGAGGCGCACCGGCCCTTCGATGCGAACGGCGATGTCCGAGAGACGACTCATACCACGGACCATCGCGACAATAGCTCGCAGGCTTGGGATGAGGCCCCCGTCAGCGCAGCCTCCACTAAAGGCGAGAGGGTCTCGCTCCAATCAATGACAGCCGGTTGGATGCACAAGAGCGCTCGACGCCGGGGCAGGCAATCCCGCAATCGAGCCATATCCAAAAGGTCCACCAGTCCCACCTCGTGTACGGTGCGGCGACGGGTACCCTGGAGAAAGCGGTCCATATCCTCGTTTTCGAATAATTGGGTCGATCCGGCGGGTTCACCGAGTTCCGCGGCATCGATGACCAACATCGAATGGGTACTTTCGACATGCGATAGCAGGCTGAAACTCATGGTGCCGCCATCGACAAATTCATACGCGCCGTTCGCTAGCTGGGTGCGCAAACGCTCGACCAATTGTACGCCGGCACCGTCGTCGCCCAGCAGAATGTTGCCAAAGCCCAAGATCAGCGCAGTCGGCGGTCGGGACTTCGTCCACGCGTGGCTGACGTTAGGGGTACGCGAACCCATTCCATCGCTCTCCTGCCTCATCGGTAACGTCACCCTAGCTCCTCACCGAAAGAGCCCCGATCTCACCATCGAGCGCTGTGAGCGGTCTGTGCGTTGGCGTACATACAACCCGAGGAATCTCGCGCTAGCATCAACCGCGAAAGTATCTGTCCTGTTCCATCATGTATTACACGGCGGAAGCGATGTGCACGAACTATCCGTTTGCCAGGCACTGCTGACTCAAGTTGCGAACATTGTTCGGGCGCGGTGCGCGGAGGCGGTCGAATGTATCACCATTGAAGTCGGGCCCCTGTGCGGGACGGAGCCTGACCTCCTTCTTAACGCGTTCCTAGTAATGCGCTCCGGTTCCGCAGCGACTGCAAAGCTTGTCATCAAGCGCTGTCCGGTAGAAATCCTTTGTCTTCACTGTGGAGCCAAAAGCGAGACGCAGCCCAATCGCTTGATTTGCGCCAACTGCGGTGAATGGCGCACACGGGTGGTTGCCGGCGATGAATTACGTCTGCTACGAGTAGAAATGCGCATGCCTGAAGCGATTGAACGAGACCCCTGTCCAAAAATGGACCAAATGAGCCATGTGTAAAACCTGCGGTTGTGCGATACCGGCTGCTCACACTCACAAGAGCGTCATGAGCCCAGCCGCTCAATTTACGGTCGTCGATGTGCTGCAAGACCTCCTCGCCGCGAATAATTTAACCGCATCACACAATCGTAAACACTTCGATGATCATGGTGTTCTGGCGATCAACCTCATGTCCTCTCCTGGGTCAGGCAAAACGGCACTTCTGGAAGCAACGATTTTCGCGCTGAAGTCGCGCTTTCGCATCGCGGTGATCGAAGGAGACCTTGAAACCGAGAATGATGCCCAACGGATTCGCGCTTGCGGGGTGCCGGCGCTGCAAATCACGACCGGCACGGCCTGCCACCTCGATGCCAGTTTGGTGCACCAGGCGTTGCATACGTTGCCCCTGGCGGAAGTCGATCTGCTGTTTATCGAAAACGTCGGTAACCTGGTATGCCCCGCGAGCTTTGACTTAGGTCAACACCTCAACGTCACGCTCCTCAGTGTCACCGAAGGAGACGATAAGCCCGCTAAGTATCCCGTCATTTTTCGGGCAAGTGATCTGGTGGTTTTAAGTAAGACGGATTTGCTTCCCGTTCTTGATGATTTCGCCCCCTCCCGGGCAGCGAGCGCTTTGCGCGCGTTGGGCATGAACCTACCGATGATCCATACGGCGGCACGCCGGGTACCGTCGATCGATGCATGGCTTGATTGGTTGGAAAGCCAATTGCAGCAGAGGAGCATTCGGCCTGACGCCCCGCGCGGCCGGGCTATCGTGGATCAAGAGGTACTCAATCCATGTGCTTAGCGGTTCCGCTGCACGTTGTTGCGCTTTTGGGCGATGACTGGGTAGAGGCCGAGGTGGGTGGTGTCCTCAGCCGTGTATCCGTCGCGCTGATTGGTGGAGTTAGGGTCGGCGACTATCTCATTGTGCACGCGGGCTTCGCCATCACCCGGCTCAATGTTGAGGAGGCGGAGAAAACACTCGCGTTATTTGCAGAAATCTCCGCTCACTTGGCGAGGGCTCAGCATGCGCTACATCCACGGCTTCCGTGACGGCCGCGCCGCGGCGGCGCTCGCGCAGCTGATAATCGCCGAGGTCGATGCGACCCGCGAATATCATCTGATGGAGTTCTGCGGTGGCCACACCCATGCCATCTTTCGCTACGGCGTCGAGGATTTGTTGCCGAAGAACGTGCGCTTGGTACACGGCCCCGGATGCCCAGTCTGCGTGCTTGCGATGCCGCGCTTGGATGCGGCCATCGAATTGGCCTTGAGGGCTGAAGTCACGTTGGTGAGTTATGGCGATATGGTGAGGGTTCCTGCATCGCGTCGCCGCAGTTTGTTGAAGGCTCGTGCGCAAGGGGCGGATGTACGGATGGTGTATTCCGCGCTCGAGGCCTTGGACATCGCGGCAGCCCATCCAGGCCGCGAAATCGTGTTCTTTGCCATTGGATTCGAGACGACGACACCGGCCACCGCTCACCTGATCCTGGAGGCGCATCGCCGAGGTGTGCGAAATCTTACCGTCTACTGCAATCATGTGGTGACGCCGGCGGCCATTCAAAGCATCTTGAACGCACCCGGCGCAGGTGAATCGAATCAGGTCCGCATCGATGGCTTCATTGGGCCCTCGCATGTCAGTGCCGTTATCGGCAGTGCACCTTACGAGGCATTTGCGCAGGCCTACCATAAGCCGGTCGTAATTGCCGGTTTCGAACCCCTCGATGTGATGCAGGCGGTGTACATGTTGGTTAGACAAATTAACGACGGTCGAGCCTGTGTCGAAAATCAATTCACGCGCGGTGTCACTCGCCATGGAAATCTCAAAGCGCAGGCGATCGTCGCTGAGGTTCTCGAGCTGCGGCCGAGTTTTGAGTGGCGCGGGCTCGGTGAGTTGGCCCAGAGCGCGATGCGCATCAACTCGTGTTATGCAGAATATGACGCCGAAAAACGCTTTGTCATGCAAGAGAAACCCGTACGCGAAAATGCGCTCTGCCAGTGCCCGTCGATCATTCGGGGCATGAAGAAGCCGACCGATTGCACCATCTTTGGCACGCTTTGCACGCCGCGCAGCCCCATCGGCTCTTGTATGGTTTCCGCCGAAGGAGTTTGTGCAGCCTACTACAAGTATCGGCGTACCCAAAACAATGTCGCGATCGGAACGCCCGCTTGAACCATGCACAGCGATGGGACATCGGCGGATGCGTGCAAGGAGTCGGCTATCGCCCCTACATCTACCGTCTTGCGCTGTCATTCAAGCTCACTGGCTGGGTACGCAACAACGCCGGTGCTGTAGAGATTCATGCCGAGGGCGACGCGGAATGTCTGGACGCCTTTGCGGAGGCCTTGTTTTCAAGTCCACCTCCGACCGCTCGGGCGCATCTGCTGGCGCGCAGGCCTGCCCCGCTCGAGTCAAGGACCGCATTCGATATTCTGTCGAGCGAAATGGATGGTGAGCGGCACTTGAACTTGCCGCTCGACTTGGCCAGCTGCGAGGAATGCGTCGCAGAATTGCACGACCCCGAGGCGCGCCGCCATCGATATCCTTTCATCAATTGCACGCAGTGCGGTCCCCGATACACCATCGTTCGGGATTTGCCCTATGACCGCGGCAACACCACTCTCTCGGAATTTTCTCTGTGTTCGACATGTGCGCTCGAATACGCCAGTCCCGACGATCGCCGTTTTCACGCGCAGCCGTTGGCGTGTGCCGATTGTGGACCGTCGATCTACTGGCAGGCGTGCGGCGATGAGATCGTGCGCGAGGCTCGCGCCTTGGAGGCGGCGGTCCAAGCGCTGCGCGCAGGACAAATCATCGCGGTGCGCGGCGTTGGGGGTTATCACCTCTTGTGCGACGCGCGCTGCGAAGGTGCGGTGTTGCGTTTGAGGCAGCGCAAGGGACGCCCCGCAAAGCCATTCGCGCTGATGGTACCTTGGGGGGGAGAGGACGGCTTGGAGCAGGTGAGACTCCTGGGCGGTATAAGCCCCTCGGAGGCGGCGTCGCTGTTAGACGCATCTCGGCCCATCGTGCTTCTATCGCCCCATTCGCCAGCGACTATTTGTCCGTCCGTCTCGTGCGGGCTGCCTAACATCGGCGTGATGCTGCCCTACAGTCCGCTGCATCATCTGTTGCTCGAGGACTTCGGGGCGCCGGTAGTGGCGACCTCGGGCAACGTGCGCGGTGAGCCAGTCTTTACGGATATCGGCGACGCACAAGCAAGATTGGCCCCCATCGCCGACGGATTTCTCCACCACAACCGCCCGATTGCGCGCCCCGCGGAGGATCCCGTCATTCGGATGATCGCGGGTATTGCGCGGCCCTTAAGAATGGGCCGCGGCACGGCTCCATTCGAGCTGGAACTGGACCATCGAATCGATGTACCTATTCTCGCGGTAGGTGCCTACCAGAAAAGTACCATCGCGCTCGCGTCCGGAAACCGGGTGATGATCTCGCCGCATTTGGGCGATCAATCGACACCGCGTGGTCGGGCAGTCTTTGCACAGACAATCAGGGACTTTCAAAGACTGTACCGGATCACCGCAGAGCGGGTGGTGCACGACGCACACCCCCACTTTCCGTCCACGCGCTGGGCTATGGAAGGCCACTTGCCGACCACCGCCGTTTGGCATCATCACGCGCACGCCTCGGCCGTGGCAGGGGAATATCGAATCGAGGCGCCCATGGTGTGTTTTACCTGGGACGGTGTCGGGCTTGGACCTGATCTCACGCTGTGGGGTGGCGAAGCGCTGCTGGGGGCCCCGGGTAGTTGGCGGCGAGTAGGGAGTTTTCTGCCCTTCAAGCTCCCGGGGGGTGAGCGAGCGGCACGCCAGCCGTGGCGCTCCGGGCTGTCTCTTTGCTGGCACACGGGGATCACCTGGCCCAAGGGCGAACTGCGTGGTGGCGCCTTGTTGCGCCACGCGTTTGACCACGATCTGAACTCGCCCCCGACAACTTCTGTCGGCCGACTGTTCGATGCCGTCGCTGCGTTGACGGATGTCTGCATGGAATCGAGCTTCGAGGGTGAGGCACCGCTGCGACTTGAAGCGTTGTGCGCAAGCCATGAAGAACCGATCGCCATGCCCTTGGCGCGCGACGGCTTGGGCATTTGGCGCAGCGACTGGCGTCCGTTACTCGCTTCGATGCTGGACAGCAACCAAACCCAGAGCGTCCGAGCCGCTCAGTTTCATTCGAGCCTGGCGCATACACTGCTGGCCCAGGCGCTCGCCATTCGCAACGAGACGCAAGCGAACTGTGTGGGACTGGCAGGCGGCGTATTTCAAAATCGCATCCTCACTGAGTATGCCTTGCAACTGTTGGAACGAGCCGGCTTTGAAGTCTTGATTCCGAGAGCACTGCCGCTAAACGATGCGGCCATCAGCTTTGGTCAGCTAATCGAGGCGAGGATGCTGCATGCGGCAACCCACTGACTTTCGCGACACTCACGTGAGTCTTGCACATGGCAATGGTGGAAATCGGATGCGTGAACTCATCGACGAGGTGTTTGCTCGCGTGCTTAAGAATCCGTTTCTGGATACCACGACCGATGCGGTGTCATTGCCTACTCCCGTTGGAGAGGAACTGGTGGTGACGACCGACGGGTTCACCGTCAAGCCGCTGGAGTTCCCCGGGGGCAATATCGGTTCGCTCGCGGTGCACGGAACCGTCAATGACTTGGCGGTCGTGGGTGCGATGCCGCGGTTCATGACCTTGAGCGTGTTCATTGAGGAAGGCCTTGATATTGCTGTGTTGCGTCGGGTGGCCGATTCCTTGGCGCAAGCCGCCAGCGCGTGTAGCGTGTCCGTGGTCGCGGGCGATACCAAAGTCGTCGGACGAGGGGAATGCGATGGCATCTATTTATCGGCGACCGGTATCGGATTTAAGTCATCAAACCAGCGATTCGCGCTTGATCGGGTGAAAGTGGGAGATCGAATCCTGGTGAGCGGGTCGGTCGGCGATCACGGCGCTGCGGTGATGCTCGCTCGCAAGGAATTTGGCTTTCGGGGGGACCTTAAGTCCGATGCGGCTAGTGTGCTTGATGAGACAAGGGCGCTCATCGGTGTGGTAGGACTTCGGTTCATGAGAGATCCCACGCGCGGCGGCTTGGCCACCGTAGCGCACGAGATCGCGCGTGCGACCGGTTTTGCCGTTCAGCTAATCGAAGCCCAGATTCCAATCAACGATGCGGTTCGTTCCGTGTGCGAACTGCTGGGATTCGATCCGCTTTACATGGCGTGCGAGGGTCGCATTGTCGCGGTGGTAGCGCCTGAGGCGTGCGAGTCTGCGCTGAGCGCCCTGCGTCGAGTCGCACCGGCTGCTGCATTGATCGGCGAAATCCGCGCCGGGGGTCCTCAAGTCGTATTGGAGACTTCCTTTGGTGGACTGCGTTCACTCGATGAACTGGAAGATGACCCGCTGCCGCGCATTTGTTGATATCTTTTTTAGCCGGTGCTTGCTGTCTAGGCCTCGCGTCGCGGCATATCTATCCCGCTCTTACAACCAGCCTGCTGCCATTTGGGCAAACTGCAGTTCGTCCATGCCTCGTCCGTAGGCAAATTGGTAGGGCGCCTTTATGTGAGCGACCGCGGGGAGTCGGGCGCCCTGCTCATGCATGGCCGCCATTCCCGAGAGCGCTCCTGCCGCGACCGTGCTGCCGTGATACGCGGCCTCGCGGCCAATAATGATCTGGCGCGCCGGCTGTCCCTCGAGGCGCCAGTAATGGCGCACCATGCGAATTGCGGTGTCGTTGGCTTCGGAGCCCGAGTTTGCATAGAAGACGTGATTTAGGCCCTTAGGGGTAAGCCGTACCAGTTTCTCGGCGAGGGCTATCGCCGGCTTGTTGGTGTACTTGAACGGGGAGCCTGTCGCATGATACCTACCGCAACAACGTGGCGCGCATTACCCGAAATGTGTTGCGGCGATTTTTGGATGCGCGAGCTTTTTGAGACTGTCCTTCCTGACTGCTAAGGACTGGCTGGCCACGCTACCGAAACCGCGAAGGATCATCTCGGTCGGCCTGCCGCGCCACTTCTAGTTCAATCCTAAAGCACGACTTGACGCAGAACCTGCGAGGCGGACCGCGCCTCTGTATCGAGTATCGACTGCAGCTCCTCTGGCGGGTGAATCTGTCCGCCCTGAACGAACTCGACACCGAGTTCGCGCAGCTTTGCGAGCACGGCATCGGATTCGACGAGATCGGCCAGACTTTCGATGTCCAGATCCCGCGTCAGCTC
>Ga0182030_10006222_pt1 | contig 25217 bp, 16 predicted proteins | sample 812S3MmetaG_FD_121299 | JGI IMG/M metagenome (GOLD analysis project Ga0182030, IMG submission 121299) | Permafrost microbial communities from Stordalen Mire, Sweden - 812S3M metaG (Illumina Assembly) | ecosystem: Environmental > Terrestrial > Soil > Wetlands > Permafrost | place: Sweden...
CCGTCAGCGACTTGAATAACCAAACAGGGTTGGCTAAAAGTTGCGACAGAAAAAGATCCATCTAATTTGCCAATTTGACCTGTACCGGCCAGGGTCTCCACCCGATTCCTATCATCTAAATTAATTAACCTGATGCGGTGGTTGTCTTTATCGGCAACAAAAAGCCGATGATTTTCCTCATCGAGGGCAAGTCCGGTTGGATTGGCAAATTGGGCATCGGTGAAGGAACCGTCCTGAAACCCTAATTCTCCCCGGCCAGCCACTAGATCCTGAAATTGGGAAACAGGCCGAACGGCTTGAGCCATGGAAACGTTCATTAACAAAAGACCGATCCATGCAAATTGAAATTTTTTTAATTTTAGAATCAATGCCAAACCTACTTAAATTTCAAGTTAACCAAGCAAACTTAAGGAAAATGATTTCTCGGATGAAAACAAATGAGCAAGGAAATGATTATTTCTTTTCATACTGAAGCCACAAATACTCGAGTCCCGTATAGGAATAGGTATGCCTTTCCCTGGTCCAGTTTCCAGGGCAGGTTTCCTGAAACAGTTTAATTGTTTGGGTTTCAGTTCGAACATGAGTTCCCCGGTCAAAGCGACAGATAAGCCAAGCAAAGGGCCGAGTCCATGCCCTTCGAGGCCAAACCACGTCGAAAGTGATAATCCTGCCCCCGGGGCGAATGCATCGGTTCATTTCACGAATGACTACGGCCGCGTCCGAATCCGACATATGGTGGAAAAAAGACCTGGAGCGAGCCTCGTCAAAAGAAGCGTCGGGGAACGGCAGTCGATCGGCCGAGGACAAATATCCCAGACAGCGGCGATCGGTCGGCGGGTTTAAAACCAATTTCGGGTCCTGGTCCAAAAAACCGCCGGTAAAACTCCTGACATAAGACTCGTTGATATCCACACCCACCATCCAACCCTCGGTCGGCAAGGGAGTCCCGGGAGTGGGACCACAACCCACATCCAGCACCCGCCCGGCCTGGAGGTTAAAATATTTTTGGTACACGGGTTTCAGAAGCTTGCTAGCCCCAGGAACTAAGACAAGCATGGCCAAGCGATAAATAAAGGGAAATTCCAAAATCTTGTAAATCTTTTTAAACATTCCTAGTCATCCTTTGAACCGACCGCAATAAAAGACACATCTATTGTAGAACAAAATCCTTCGTGCTCATTTTTAAAAACATCTTTCGAATCAAAAACAATGGTTTCAAAGATGCAAAACCTCTTGAAAAAATGGAGCTTCATATAATTACCGCCGGCAACCGAATAGCATTCCAATTGAATAGCTCGAACTTACGTCGAACAGAAATTGGTTTGAGATTCGAATTATGACGGGAATAGTTTATACTTTGAATAATCCCAGGCCACTCCCGAGGCCACTCGTTGAAAAAAGTTGCCGTTCTTCAATCCAATTACATACCTTGGAAAGGTTACTTCGACATCATTCACGATGTTGATCTTTTCGTTTTTTATGATGACGTTCAATACACTAAAAATGATTGGCGAAACCGCAATAAAATCAAAACACCGTCCGGCGCTCAATGGTTCACCATTCCTGTCGGAAACCATAATGATTTGCTGATCAGCGAGGTCAAGTTGGATTCCCCCGATTGGGCTGAAACGCATTGGAAAACCCTTTACCAATTTTATTCAAAAGCTCCCTTTTTCAAAAATTACGAAGCGCTTTTTAAGAAAATATATCTCGAATCAAAATGGAGCTCGCTTTCCGAATTAAATCAAACTTTGATTACCCTAATTTGCAAGGAGACGCTCGGGATTCAAACCATCTTCGCTCGATCCCAGGATTACCATTTAGAGGGGCATAAAACTGAGCGTTTGATTCAGCTTCTCAAAAAATGTGGAGCGGACTATTACCTTTCGGGTCCCGCCGCACGAGATTATCTCGATGAGGCAATTTTCACGGCTGAGGGGATCCAACTGGAATATAAAGATTACGCAAGCTACCCCGAATACCCCCAGTTTCACCCGCCTTTCAGCCATTATGTTACAATTTTAGACCTTCTGTTTCACACAGGGCCTCAAGCGCCCGATTACATTTGGAGATGGAGAGACCCAGGCGTTTCCATCGCCAAGGTTTGATGTTGAAATAGGCCATCGAAAGGGAAAATATCTTTTATGGTTCATATTTCGGCTGTCATTCCGGTTTACCGCTCGAAAGAGATCCTTCCCGAGCTAAACTCCCGCTTGAAAGAATCCCTGCTTAAAATTTCAAAAGACTACGAAATTATTTATGTCGATGACATGAGCGGCGACGGCTCCTGGGAAGTCATCCAGGGGATCATCCGCAAGGAGAAGCGCGTTCGGGGAATTCGGTTAAGCAAGAATTTCGGGCAACACGCGGCCACATTATGTGGAATCGAAAAATCCTCCGGAAAATACATAGTAACTCTGGACGATGATTTGGAGCACCAGCCCGAGTTTATCCCTGGGCTTTATAAAAAAATTAGCGAAGGATATGACCTCGTTTATGGGGTATACCCCGACCGGTCCCATTCCCTCTGGCGAAATACGACTTCAAGCATCATTCGTTTCCTGTTTCGCTGGGCCATACCCAGCCTCAACTTTGAATACACCTCCTTTCGCATGTTGCGCCGCGAAACCGCCCTTGCCCTTTCCCAATTCGACTCGCCTTTTCCATTTCTCGACGGATACTTGTCCTGGGTGACGAATCATTACAGTACTGTGTTAGTCGAACATGGGAAAAGATTCCACGGGACCAGCAATTACAATCTGGGAAGACTTATCACCCACACGATTAATATCTTCGTCACCTTTTCGGATCTTCCTTTACGACTCACTTCTTGGATAGGAATTTTTTCCTTTTGCGGCGGACTTTTAGGAGTCGCAAGAATTCTTTACCTGAAGTTGGTTGGAAACATTGGCGTCAGTGGTTACGCTTCCTTAATGGCTGTTTTGATTACCCTAAACGGTATTCAGTTTTTCATATTGGGAGTCTTTGGCGAATACCTTGGACGGATCAATTTTAAAACTTCAAAAAAACCCCTGTTCCTTATCGCCGATATGGAGGGTAAAAAACCATGATCCACGCGATCCACGTTGAAACCCAGGCCAGATCAAACGCGAGGAAAAGATTTTGAAACCCATTGTGATTTTTGGATCGGGTCCTTACGCATCGTTGGTTCACGATTATTTGTCCAACGGCTCCGGCATCAAAGTGGCCGGATTCACGGTGAACCGCGAATATATGTCCGACTCGAAATGCTGCGGCTTGGAACTTTTGCCCTTTGAGGAAATCGAAACGCATTTTCCACCAAGTGATTTTGAGATGTTAGTGGCCGTTGGATATTCCCAGATGAACCGGATCCGGGCCGAAAAATGCCTGGAAGCGAAGAACAAAGGCTACCGATTGTCTTCTTTTATTCACCCCTCTAATGTCCAATGGCCTGGCATGATAATCGGTGAAAATTGCATCATCCTTGAAAACAACGTTTTTCAGGCTCACTCGAAAATCGGAAACAATGTTTGTGTTTGGGCTGGAAGTGTTATTTCCCACCACGTTGAGTTGAAAGACAATGTTTTCGTCGCCCCCGGAGCCGTTATTGCCGGGAATGTTCAGGTGGGAGAAAATTGTTTCATTGGGGCCAACGCGACTATTCGAAACGGGGTGAAAATAGGCAAAAACTGCGTAATTGGGGCTGGAGCTGTCATTTTGGACGACACCCATGAAGAGGGCGTTTATGTCGCACCTCACGCCCAGAAGCTTTCCATTAAAAGTTTAGGATTAAACTCTCTCTAAAACAAACAATTCGTTCCATCGTGGTTGGACCCGAATTTTTCAGTATTTTTTTAAGGCGGCTTCAATCCTGTGAAAAAATGTCTTTCATGCGAAAAACCATTTGAATCTGAAAAATGGGTTTGCCCCATCTGTGGGTTTGACCCCCCCGCCCATGGTCCTTTCCGTTTGTTTGCTCCCGAATTATCCAAAGAAAACGAAGGGTTCCATGTCGAAGATTTTGACATCCTGGACCGATTGGAAAAAGGCCATTTCTGGTTTGAATCCAGGAATCGTTTGCTTTCTTGGGCGCTTCGGAAATACTTTCCAAGCGCCAAAACGTTTCTTGAGATCGGTTGCGGCACCGGGTATGTTCTGTCGTGGATCGAAAAAACAAACCCGCGTCTTCGTTTGTCCGGAAGTGAAATTTACGAATCCGCCCTTCCCCATGCCCAAAAAAACGTCCAAAACACCCAGCTTTTTCAAATGGACGCCCGACGAATTCCTTACGAGGATGAGTTCGACCTGATTGGCATCTTTGACGTTCTCGAGCATATCCAAGATGATGAAAAGGTATTATCTCAAATGAACCAAGCCGTTCGAAAAGGGGGAGGAATCCTCATCACCGTTCCTCAGCATAAGTTTCTTTGGAGCGATGCCGATAAATTCGGATTACATGTACGGCGGTATGAATGCCGAGAATTGAAAGAAAAAGTCGAAAAAGCTGGGTTTAAAGTCATCCGTTCCACTTCCTTCCTTTCTTTTTTGTTGCCGCTCATGCTGGCCTCACGATTGATGAGCGGGAGAAAAATTGAAGCCAAAGGCGCCAAGATGGAGTTAGATATTCACCCGGTCTTGAACCGCCTTTTCGGTTGGATAACAAACTTAGAACGCCTATTCATTATGGCGGGTGTCCGATTTCCTTTCGGCGGATCCCTGTTGATGATCGCTCAAAAATCGGATGAAGTCGGATGATCCCCTTCAACAAACCCTTTCTCACCGGGAAAGAACTAGAGTATATCCAGCAAGCCCACACCAACGGCCAGCTGGCGGGGGACGGCCCCTTCACGAAAAAGTGTCACGCTTGGTTAGAGCAGACAATCGGATGTTCCAAGGCCCTCTTAACCCATTCCTGTACTGGAGCCCTTGAAATGGCCGCTCTTCTTGCCAATCTCCAGCCAGGCGACGAAGTGATCATGCCATCATTCACATTCGTATCAACAGCCAACGCTTTTGTTTTGCGCGGGGCCATCCCCGTTTTCGTGGATATTCGCCCCGACACCCTCAATATAGACGAAACTAAAATAGAGGCTGCTCTCACGCCTCAAACCAGGGCCATCGTTCCCGTCCATTATGCGGGGGTGGGTTGTGAGATGAACCCTATCCTCGAAATCGCCCAAAAACACGGGTTATGGGTTTTTGAGGACGCGGCCCAAGGAATTTGTTCCAAATACAAAGATGAACCCTTGGGAAGTTTTGGAAATTTGGCCGCTTTGAGCTTTCATGAAACCAAAAATATCATCTCAGGAGAGGGCGGCGCGCTCCTCATCAACCAGGAAAAGTTTGTCGAAAGAGCTGAAATCATCCGCGAAAAGGGCACGAACCGGAGCCGATTTTTCAGGGGTCAGGTGGATAAATACACCTGGGTTGACCTAGGATCCTCCTTTTTGCCTGGCGAAATCGTAGCGGCGTTTCTTTACGCCCAAATGGAACAAGCACTAGAAATCACTGGTCGCCGCTTAAAGCTTTGGGAAAACTACCATCAGGGGTTCCAAGATTTAGAACAAAAGGGTTTGATCTGTCGGCCGATCATTCCAATTCATTGCGCTCATAATGCCCATATGTATTACTTATTGGTGAAAAGCGAGGATCAGCGCAATACGCTTTTGGAACGGCTCAATAAAGAAGAAGGAATTAACGCCGTATTTCACTATCTTCCTTTGCACCTTTCTCCAGCTGGTAAGAAACGCGGGCGAACCAGCGGTTCCCTGTCTAACACGGAAAACATTAGCGGACGACTCTTGCGCCTGCCAATGTGGATTGGTTTGGCAGACAAACAAGCGGAAGTTATCGACCGAGTGCGGAAAGCGATTCTGTCTTAACTACCAATAATCCAATTATTTAAAAGTGAAAGTGGTTCCAAAGGGATTGCGCAGGCTTTCCCGTTTCTAGTGCCTTCAAAGTCACATCAGGCGGTACGTGGGATCTTTGATAGCACAATGTGACGACAACTTCGTGATCACCGGGTTCAAGAAAAAAGGTTTTTTTGTCCGTCCGAGCAGGATCCATGTATTTGGCCGTCCTGAAAAAGAACATGTTTATCATCTTGTGGCCATCAATTCGAATATCTGTCCGCCCATCCGCCGTACAAGCGATTTCGTACTTTCCTGCTTGATCCATATGAATCGTCGACTTAAAACGTTCCGCTTCACCATCCGTTCGTATATCCGGGGGTACCGGATCAGTGGCGGCAGGCACTTTGTCTTCCCAATCCAGGAGCCCAAAACTGAACCCCGTCGCACTTGAAGCAAATTGCCGCTCCCAACAGGGTTGGTTGACCCTTCGACAAACCAGCATGGCCGATAAAGGGGTGGATGGTGATTCTGTTCCCGTGGGGATCAAGGCCGCCGGAATCACACATTTGCTTACCTCATAATCAACCCCTGAAGAAAACGGTTTTTGAATGAGGTCCCAATGGACACCCGGAAACTGTTGGACGACCTGATTTTTAAAAGGGATATAATTCGCTTCAACGTTCATGTACAGCACCACCCCTTGAAATTTTTCGTCCGGACCCAAAAAGACAACATTGGTATTCCGCCAAGCATTGACCGGATGACCTTCATGGATAGTGCCTGTCGTCCATGAGCAGAAAGGGGGGCCCATAAAAACCTTGTAACCTTGTTGCATGTCCTCCATGGCGGAACAATATTCGGGTACGTGCATGTAGAACAAACTCTCGCTCCATTGGCTATAAACCCTGGAATAAACTGTTTGACCGGACCAAGCCCAAAACCCCACCACTCCACAAATCAGGACAACAAAAAATCCTTTAGAAACGCGCTCGTGAAATTGAGTGAGAAGTTCGGAAAGACCCAACCCGCCAATCAAAAGAAAAGGCACCTGGCTATTCACCAGGCGAATGCTATGGGGTCCGTTGGTTAAAACATGAGGCAGGATCCCGACAAAAGCCGTCAATAAGATAAAGCCCTTCTGTTTGTTCCATTTACCAAGGCAAAAGGCCAAACCTAAAAAAATAAGGACGGCTTCGGAATAACCAAAAAAGCAGTCGCCTGGAAGGTTCAAGTCGGATCGGTCTTCCCCGCCCCAAAACAAGAAGCTGACTGTTGTGTAGAATTTTTGGTACGCAGTAGCAATGAATGCCCAACTAAAAAACCCGCCGGTTCCGCTAAAAGTGTTTCCCTGTATTCTTCCCAAAACCATTCCGTTGGCCAAAACAGGAAAGGCTAGGACAGTAGCCAACCAAGCTCCCGCGGACCAACCCGCCCACTGTCCAAATTGGCCTTGGCCGTTTTTCTTCGGAAAATAATAATAGGCTAATAATAAAACGAACGCTACGACAGCCATTGGGAGTCCGGCCCCGGTTCCAGCCGCGAGTTTTGAGATCCAACTGTTCGTGGAGAACCCGCCGTTATAATAGAGTCCATAAATCAACACCAACAAAGCGGTGACCGCCACAAAGGGATTTGGCATGCCTAAATTTTTCCATTTACCATTAATCAACAACCAGCCCAAAGTGACGAAGATGAAATAGGGAAACATCGGAGGAAAATAACAGGACGTATAAATGCCCAGCCCGATTGCCGCGCCCCATTGTAGGAAATGCACGAAGTTAGGTCTTTTGATTGAACGAAGTATGAGTAGCATGACCAAGCCTATGAAAAAATAATGAGGTCCCAAGGGATAATTGGCTACGACCTTCCCAAGCATGGTTTTGCCTGTTGCCCCTACCGCGGCCGAAATAACTCCCAATTTTCGGCCCCCCAATTCTTTCCCCAAAAGATAAACCATCCATAACGTGGCGATATCCCATATGACACATGTGATCCTTTGAATAAACAAGGAAGTGGCGTCTGGAATCAGCCTCCACAGCAAAATTTCGGTATAGGGGACGATCGGGGGCCATATGGGTGGAAAGATAAACGCGTGTTCGTAATTAGCCGTATCCGCCACTTGCCTGACAAAACAAATATTGTCCGCCGTGTCGTCCCAATAGGACCCCACAGGCGGAGCGATGTCAAACAACCTTAAATAGACGCCCACGGCCATGATGACAATAAGGCAAAACCAGGCCTGCAAGGATGACAGGTCATGATCGTCAACCCTATCCGGCGAGAAGCGAACAACCGCTATCAAACCCACGAATAGAATCAGTACGGCCAAGACGGGCTGTTCGCGGAAAGGAATGTGGGCCACCCAATTCGGGGCCAGCCAGGCAAAGTTAGGGAAGGTCAACACGATCGCGCACAAAGCCAGCCAAACAACGCTAATCAACCCCGCCCCCCTCAAAGGGGAAAACAAGTTAAGCAGCCACATCATCCAGGCGGGTTTTTGCTCATGGTGAATTTTGACCCCCAAAAAAACGACGAACCCAAAAACGAACGTTTCTCCCAAAGGTACTTGTTTTTTTGCGAAACAAAACATGGCCGCGGAAATTAATAGGGGTCCGATCCAAGGCCCCCATGACCCGAGAAAGGGTTGTGAGAAAGGATGTGAATCCGGTTGGGATGATCTCAATGATCGGATTGTTTTGAGAGTTCTGGTTTTCCCCGGTTTTGGGACCGATTTTTTGTTTGTTTTGCGGGGCATGCCAGCTCCTTGAAACAAAATCAAAAATAGAAAAGGTCAAGAAAGGACGATTTACCGTATTTGAAACCAAGACGATGATTGGTTAGGTCTAAAATAATTCAAGGCAATGTTATCACAAGTAAATTGACTAAGCCCGCTTGGTTTTCCAGCAATTCCCTAAAACAAGAACGCATTCACCCAGAAATTGAACCTGTCATTCTGAATTTATAGATTAAAACCATTCCAAAGAGATTGTCCATTTCCCTGAGTTCCCCTGCGCTGGAGAGTGATATCGGGAGGAACGCGAGACCTTTGGAAACAGGTATCTACTTCCACCGGGTGGTCCCCAGCGGTAAGAAAGACGCTCGTTTGCCCTTTTGAAGGCGGATCCACCAAGTTGGTCGTGGTAAAAAATGATTCATCGATAACTTTTTTATCATCAATTCGGAAAATGGTTCTTCCATCCAAGTTCCACGACACGTCATACTTCCCGTCTTGTGTCACGTGAACCACACCCTGGTATTTGGCGCCTTGTTGGTCAAGATTAACCAAAGCCGGAACAGGATCGTTCGCGTTAATCGTCTTGTCCTGGTAAACAATATAAGCAAAGGTCATTCCCTTGTTCACGGGGGAAAAAACGCGTGACCAGAAGGGCGTCCCAATGTTCCTTGTCTCAAAAAACGGGAGGATGGGAGCGTTGGATTCACCCAGAGAAATCTTGGGCATCTGCCCGGCGATGGAATCATAGGGAATGGAACAACTCCAGGCGAATGGTTGATCAGTTGGGGATTGATAGCCCGGCATCCAAATAGGCGTCCACTGAACTTGAGGAAACGCCAAGGAAATCTTGTCCTGCATGGATTTGAATTCAGTTCGAACGAATATCACCACATTACGGGGTGGTTTTTCACCGGGGCCGAGATAGATGACATTATGATCCCAGAGACGGTAAATGGGATGTCCCTCATAGATTTCCGCGGTGACTTCTTCCATACCTTCGATGAAATAGATCCTATCCCCTTGGGCCATGTCTTCCAAGGCCAATTTCCGGATTTCCATGTTTTGGTTAAAGAATTTTTCAGACCATTGGTCATAAGTTCGCGCAACGGTTGACTGGGCAGACCAAAACCAAAAGACCACCAATCCCAACGCGAATAGTTTGGATACAATCCACCCCGTTCGTCCATTACCGAGACCTTCCCAGACCCGGTTCAACGCTAACGCCCCCAAAAGGAATAAGGGAATGACACAGCCGATGGCCCTGCCGCTAGAAGTTCCGCCCGAGACGACATGTGGAAGAATACCCACGCAGGCCGCCAAAAGAAGAACCGCACGATTGAAAGCCGGTTTACCTATACAAAACGCCACACCCAAAACGATTAAAATAATTTCCGAATACCCGAAATAAGCGTCTCCCGGTATCGACATATCCAACCGATCTTCCCCGCCCCAGAAAAGAGTCAAAAATCTCCCTTGGATCGTCATCGCGATTCGGCTAAGTAAAGTCGATCCGGTCCCTTCCATCGTACTCATCCGGTTGATAATGAGATGACTGGACATAATGGGAAAACAAAGGAGGACGCAAAACCAGGCCCCAATCAGCCACCCATTAAATTTCGATTTGGCCGGATCCATGGCGAATCGGGGATAAACAACCGCTCCCAAAAAGAGCAATAAGCTCAAGACGAGGCATGGCAGGAATACCCCGGAGATCTCCAAAAGACGGGATAGTAAATTGGTCGCTGGAATAAAATTATTCGTCATTAAAAAATAAACCAGCATCATGGCCGCGTTCATCCCCAAAAACAATCGTTCTAAGCCAGATAAGGCATTGTTTCTTTCCTGATACCAAACCCAACCGAGGGCCAGAAATAAAAAGAAAGGCACAAAAGGTCTATAGGTCGAGTAGGTATAGGCCCCAAAAGCCAGTGCCGCGCCGAACTGTAGAAAATGCGGCAGATTGGGTTTTTTGATCGTTCGAAAGAAAAAGAGGAGCGCTAATGCCACACCGAGGGGCATGGAAATGATGCGCATACCTACAACGACCTTGCACAAAAGATATTTACTGGCCGATCCGATGGCTGCGGCGAAAACTCCCGTCCGCCGTCCTCCTACTTCTTTGCCCAAAAGATAAAGAATCCAAATGGTCAACAAATCGACGAAGGTACCGGCGAACCGAGATATCCAAAGAGAAGGTGTCCCCGGGAAAAAATGAAATAGTGAGATTTGGAGGTAATCAAAAAAAGGTTCGTGTTGATCCAAAAAAATGAAGGCGCCCCGGTAGTCATGCAAATCAGCCACATATCTGGGAACCCCTAATTCCCCATCGTTATCATCCCAGTAACCGCCAAAAGGCTGGGAAATGTGGTAGAGACCCAAGTAAGCGGTAACACCCAACGCAACCACTAGCCAAAAACGAGCCGCACCTGATTTCCAATCCCCATCTGAATTCTCGCTGGGTAGAAAGCGGAATGCCACAATCATGCCGATAAAAAATACCAACTGAGCCGTATAGGAATGCTGAAGGGGGAAAGAATTCGCATTGTTTCGAACGAGCCAGCTGAAATTGGGAAAAGTCAGTTGGATGGCGGAATAAGCCATCCAAAGCAGCAAAATCAACCCCACGCCTTTAACCGGGGTTAAAAGACCAAAGATACGTTCCAACCAAGGCGGCCTCTGTTCCAAATAAATCTTCCCAATCCAAACCATCACCCAGATAAATAAAAAAACTTGTCCAAATGAAATCCAATTTTTCGCAAATGAAAGAACAGCGCCAACCAGAAGAATCATTGAAATCAAACTGAAATATTTCGCGATAAAGCTATTCGGTGGAGGTGGAACGGTCTGCAATGGTTCTTCAGGCGTGGTAATTTGCTTTGGAAGCTTTGAACTTGTTTTTTTTGATCTGGCGGCCATGACTCTCCCTTAAATCGGCGGAACTTTCGATCGTTTGCTTATCTTTAAAATTTATACGAAGACCAAAGGGACTGCCCTGACCCAGACTGACCAACTGGATTCAGCGAAATATCTGGTAAGTTGCAATTTTGCTGGAAGCAAGTGGTGACTTTCACCTGGTGATCTCCCGGGTCCAACCGGATGGTTTTCATTCCGCCCTTTTCTGGTGATATGAAATTATTGGTCTGGGGGAAATACACGTTCAATAAGGTTCGGCCATCTATCTGTATTTCAGTCCGGTTAACGGTTTTCCAATTCATCTCGTAATTTCCACCCCCATCCACATGGATGATTCCCTCGCATCGGACGGCTCCCCCGTTTTCCGTTTTGGGGCCTGGATCCTGCGCATTGGTCGCTTTATCTTCATAGCTAATCAAGTCAAAAGCCAAACCAAAATATCCCGTTGAATATTGGCGATCCCAACAAGGCATGGGAGTCTGGCGAACCTCAAAATAAGCCAGGGGCGGCACCAAAAGAGGTGTGGAAGCTGAAGGCTTTTTCGATAACTTTAAACTCTTAGCCTGAACCTCAGCATATTTTTGGGAATAGGCCGATATATCTGAAAAGGGGATGACGCAGCTTATAAGGGTGGGACCATCTCCCGGGTTTTGATTGGGAGTATGAAGATCTTTCCAATGGGCCGTTGGAAAATCTTTCGCTAATTGGTCTTTTAACAGCTGATTATTATCACCCCTCGAATCCGGTTCTAAAATCAAGTCGACATCTTCCGGTTTATCGTTGGGCGTGAGGTTAATAAGATTGGGACACAACCAAAGATGGATTTTATTTCCTTCGTTCAAGGGATAGGCGTTGGCATTAAACAGGGAGGATACAAAATATATGCGATACCCAAGACTTGCATCTTTATAAGCTTCCTGACTCGCCAGGACATGCTTGCTGAGGATCTTCTCCGACCACTGATCAAAGATCCTTGAGAGGCTCGCTTGTGCGGACCAACCCCACAACCCCAGCAAAAGGAGGCAGGCCAACCGCGATATAACCCGGCCTTTGGACAAAAAGAACAAACTGTTCAACACTTCGTTTAAACCCAATGAACCCAAAAGTAAAAAAGGCACGACACAGCCAAGAATCCGGCCTGTGTGGGGTTGGAGCAAAAAAGCGTTGGGTAAAAATCCAACCAAGGCCGCGATAAAAAGCAAACAGCTCTTCCAATTGAGCCTTGCGAAGAAAAAGGCCAATCCCAAGGCGATGATGATCACCTCACCGTAACCGAAATAGGAATCTCCCGGTAAGGCGTTTGTGCAATCTCCCGTATTCTGCCAAAACAGAAGCATAAACACCGTTTTGATCCGTTGAATGGATTCCAAAACAAAGGAACCCGGCCCTTGAGCAAAAGAAAAATTATTCACTCGGGCAGTGATTTGTTCGTTGGTCATGACCGGAAAAGACAACACCAGGCACACCCAAGATCCCGCTATCCAGCCAAACCATTTGGAGCTTTTTTCCTCTCCCGCTAATTTAGGCAAGGCAATGACCGTGAGTAACCCAAGGCATCCCAACACCATGCAGGGTAAAAAAGGACCACTCACGTCGATTGTCCGCGCGATCCAGCTGTCCCTCGAAAATCCGTTGTTGTTATAAAGGAAGAAAAAGAAAAAGACAGAAACCGTTGTCCAAACAACCGGGCCAATGGGATTTTCCATGTTCCGGCCTTCTTTTTGAAACCACACCCAAATAAAAACCGTGAAGATGAAAAGAGGAATAAAAGGCAGATAACTTAAATAGGTGTACATTCCAAAAGATACGGCGACCCCCCATTGCAAAAAATGTTTCATGTCAGGCTTTTTGATAAGCCTTAAAAATGACAAAAAGGCCAAGGCAACGCTGAAAGGGATGAATATGATATTGAAGTTAAGAATACAGAACTGCAAAAGAGGTTTGCTGACTGCCCCTAGTGCCGCCGCTAAAACTCCCGTCTTTTTTCCGCCTATTTCCTTCCCACAAAGGTAAAGAAGACAAACCGTCCCCAAATTACACAACGTAGAAGCCAAATGCATGATGACCAAGCTGGAAATTCCCGGCAATATTTTCCAAAGCAAAAGGACGAAATATTGATAAAAGGGCGGGCGTTTGCCGTAATCAAAAATAAACGCCCCTCGAAAATCCTCTAAATCTTTCATGCGGTGGGAATCGTTGATAAAAACACAATTGTCATCCCAAAAAGTACCCACGGGTTCTGATAGATGATGAAGGTCTAATACAGCCGTTATGATGAGTGCCGCCATTAGGAAAAATCGGGCCACCGTCGGCGAAATATCCGCGTTGGGGACTTGAGCAGGAATTAGACGAAAAGCAAAGACCAGCCCTATAAATAACACGAGGGACATCCAAAAAGACTGCTGAAAAGGGAGTATCTGGATTTTAGGAAACATCCAGCTGAAATTTGGAAAGGTCAAGGTGACCACCGAAAAGGCAACCCAAATTAACAAGACCAAACCAATTCCATTGGCAGGACCAATCATTCCTAACCAACGCTCAATCCAAGGCGGCCGCTGTTCAAAATAAATCTTTGCCACTTGAACCACCAGAAGGCCAAAAACAAATAGTTCGCCTAAGGGAACCCAGCCTTTTGCGAAAGAAAAAACCACCGCTGCCAAAAAAGCGAATGAGAGGAAGTTAAAATACTTGGGCACAGGCACCTTCTCTTTTGCGGCAACCGTCGGAATTTCTTTTGCAGTTTTCGGATTGTTTTTCGAAACAATTCTTAGGGATTTTTTTGATTTGGCTACCATAAGGCTCCTTAATGATGGGTCATCTTTTGATTAAAATTTAATTTAATGGGCCAATTTTTATTGAGGAAGTTGGTAAATCCAAACAGAGTAAGGGTCCGCCGCCAAAAGAAGGCCCCGATCTGTGCCTGAAAGACTCGTTACATCTAAGTAAGTGGTATCGGGATCGGGGTTTTCAACTTTGCCATCACCGCGAAACCAACCTTTTAAGGAATAAGCTTGTAAGAAAAAGTGGTTTCCAAAACTCACGAAGAGTGTTCCTTTTCCGTCTAACGCTACCGCGAGCGGGCGATCTCTCACATAGATATTTCTTTGAATTTTACCGCTTTTATCTGTCACGACCACTCGATATCCGTTCCAGTCGGCTGTATAAGTCAATCCTGAAACAGCATCGGTTACGGCGGCTGGAACGATCGGTGCCGAATTAGGCAAAACTTGAAGAAATTGTCCCTTCAAGTCAAAGAGCAGAAACCGGTTGTGGTCTGAATCTAGGACTTCTATTCCCGATCCTTGCAAGTAAGCAACGCCGCCCACTTTAAATAAGCCACAAGGTTGATCCGCTCCACGGATATGCCCCACCAGCTTTAAGGAATAATGTTTTTGAAAAAAACAAGAAATGCCACCCTGATTAACGACGTCCAACCCCAAAAACAGGAGAAGCAGGAGCCCCCCCCCTACTAGGGAGGATCGATTCCATATTGTTGAAAAAAGTGCAGGTTTGGCTTTCATTTCCTGGTTGATTCGGGAAGACGCTTTTCTTGTTGAAACAGCGGCCATTTTCCCCTCAAAACAATTATTTGGAGCATGCAAAAGATTTAGCATTATTGCAAAGAGCAAAAGATTTTGCCAATGGGAAACAGTCCCGTCCTATCTGTCACAAGTTATAAGCTGTTTTATGAATAGATCCTGAACATAACACCCTGTACAGCCCAAGCAAAACAAGAAAGGAGGAGTACCCAAACAAAAAAAAGGAACACTCGGTTATTAAAATCCGAATGAATATTTCTAAGAAGTGCGTCTAAACCCAACCCAGAGATGACATAAAGCGGAACCAAACAATTCAGGAACCGCCCGCCCACAGCCTCTCCTGAAAAAAGATAGGCGCTAACGCCCAAACAAGCCGTAAAGAGAAGGGTCGCTTTTTTCCAATCAAGACGAGCGATGCAATAAGCCAATCCTAGGAAAACAAGTATGGCTTCCCAATAACCTAAGTACGGATCCCCGTTCAACGTCCCACTTGAAGAGCCATCCACGGAAACGAAAAACTTATCAAAAACATCACCTAATCGTGAATAAACTTTTGATAGATAGGAAGGATTGAACGCCCACAATCCTCTCCAAAAATAATAGTTTCGCTGAGCGAGAGCGGTATCCTGAATTAATATAGGATAAGAAAATATGAGGCACAGCCAGGTTCCTGAAAGCCAGCCCAACCAGCGTTCATCTTGAGATCCAATCGCCATACGCGGAATAAAAAATACCGACAATACAAAAATAGCCGCTATGACGACACAAGGAATAAGAGAATCAGAACAGTTCAACAGATGGACTATCAGGTTGTCATTGGAGCAATAATGATTTGTCACAACAAACACAAACCAAGCCAACAACGATGTAACCATTACCAACAAAGTTACAGGCAAACCAATTTTCGTGAATTTTCCACAAGCGAGATAAATCCAGATTAAAACACCGAATATGATGAACAAAGTGAAGGCGGGGAAATAAGAAAAAGAATACACGATCAAAGAAGTGGCAATGCCCCATTGGAAAAAATGTCTCAGGTTAGGTTTCTTTATCATCCGTAAAAGAAATAAAAGAACCAGCGCCAAAATTAAGGGGTTATTGATAGCACCCGTTCCAAAAACTACCCGTGAGAGAAGACCCTGACTGACCACGGCAATTGCGGCGGCAAATAGTCCGACGCGACGGCCTGCCATTTCTTTTCCTAATAGATAAAGGATCCAAATCGTTGCCAAATCAAACGCGGTGAGGGTTAACCGCTGAAGCCATACAATCGGCTCATTCGGAAAAAATCGAATGATAACTGCTGTGAAAAAATTATAAAAAGGATCCCACGGTGTCGTGAGCAAGTTAAAAGTGTTTTGCTCGAGTGCTTTTGGGGCGATGGATTGTAGTAGGGTCCAATTAGACAAATAACTCTCATCATAGGTTCCCATGAAAGACCCCGTGTGATACAACCTCAATAACGCTCCCATTACCAACAAAAAGCCGAGCCAAATCCGCGAAGTTCGGGAGGATATTTCCACTGTCCATTCATTCAATGGTAGGGAGCGAAACGCTAGGGCCATGCCGGTCCAAAGAAATAAAAATATTAATGCGGGTACATGAACTGATTCGACTTTGAGGAAAGAAAACTTCGAATCGTATCTCGGCAAAAACATCATTAAGGCCGAAAAAGAAAACCAAAAAAGGCAAAGTAATCCGCTGGTTTTAAGAGGTCCCACCCACTTTTCAATATTCCGCAGACTGAATATATGTTGCCCCTCGATTCCCATATTGATTTTGAGAAGAATAGCTAAAGCAATAATCAACTCTCCCCATTGGACGAAATGGTTAAAGATGAAAAGCAGACCTAGGGCCATGAGTATTGGGCTTGTCCACAGAGTGAAGAATGAGGTAAGACCCTGCGGGTCAACCAGGTTTTGATGTTTAGTAATAAACTTAGGATTTACATTGGTTTTCCCCAGTTTGGTCGTCGAGCGATTTTTTATAGGTCGTTCCAATTATTTTCTCCTTTCCCCATTATTTTCCCTTGGTTTGGTTCGTTAAAATTCGAATGAATTCCAAAGGGATTGTCCGGACCGGGAATCGCCGACGCGATGTAATGTAATTTCCGGAACCGTTTTTGACCCTTGAAAGAAAGTTAACACCTCCACTCGATGGGTGCCGGCTTTCAAGGGAAATGAGGTCTTTTCTGTTTTCTCACTTACAAGAGGCTGGGTGGTTTCAAACCGCGGAAATATAAAGTCGAACAAAACTTTCCCATCCACCCGTAATTTAGTTCGAAAACTCGTCGTACAAGTCCATTCATAGTTTCCATCCCGTTCTAAATGGATGTCCGAGCAATATTGAGCTCCTTCCTGATCCAGATAAACACCAACGGGTACCGGGTCATTAACATGAGGTGTTTTGTCTTCAGCAAGAATCACCGCCGGGCGAAGATTGAAAGGCATGTACTTTCGGGTCCAATAGGGGGCATCAACCTTTTGAACCCGGAATATATCTTGGGGGATGGAGGTAATATCCGAAAAAAATAAGGTGCATCGTTCGGCTGTAATTCCCTCGTCGTCAAAAAAGGGACAGCGAATATCCTCCCATTGAGCGTTGGGGAATACCTTTTGAAATTTTTGAATCAAAACGCTGTCCTGCCTTGCATACCCTTCCAAGTTAAAATAAATAGCTAAATTTTTTGGCGGATCATTGGAACCCAGCGAGATAAGAAAAGGTTTGAGATCATCCATGAGATAGACGGGATGATTTTCATAAAGCACATTCAAATGAAATTCGGTAGAAATGTTTGCTCCTAAAAGAACCTGAAAACCGTTCTCTTCATCCTGAACAGCCCGGTGATAAACCCCGGTCCATAGTTTCAAAAACTTGTCTTCCCATTGGTTATAAACGCGATCAAAGACCCCTTGAGCGGTCCATAGCCAAAAACCAAAGAGTAAAGTTGAAACGAGAATCAAAGCATTTCGTTGTTTTACCTGAAGTGAGATTAAGTTCCATAACTGGGCCAATGCCATCGAGCTTAAAAGAAATAATGGGGCTACACATGGCATAATTCTCATGGAGGATAACAATGGCGAAACAAAACCTATGGCGAGACCCCCGCCAAATGCGGTTAAAAACAAAACTTTAATGAAATCTGGCTTTGAAACCACCGAAGCCAAACCAAGTGCGCCTAATACAATTTCTGAAAAACCAAAAAAAGCATCGCCTTTACAAAAATACCCATCCTGGCAATCTTTAAAATCGTTTAACAAACCGGCGAGCCAATTAATGGATTTAAAACCAGAAGAATTTCCTGACACACCCAATGATTTCATCATTTCAAGGGCATGGGATTCGGCCATGATGGGAAACGAAAGAACCATGCAGATCCATGTGGCTGCGACCCATCCCACCCAATTGGGATTTCGTCTCGCTTCCGCCAAAATCGACGATCTATTACTAACAACGTAAACCAAGCAGAAACTTAAGATGGCGCATGCCGACCAGGCCCCCCCTAACGAAACAAAATTCGTAATAACATTTTGAGTCGCGTAGAAATAATTGTAATAAAACACGTAAATCAAAAAAACAACCCCCGTGATAAAGACTAAACCCAAGGTCTTTTTTTCAATTTTTTTTTCGTTTTTTTCATTCAAGAAAATACAAATCAATCCACTTAAAATAAAATAAAGAACGAAGGGTCTTAAATAACCGCTGGCATAAACGCTCAGACCAATTGCTGCGCCCCAAAGAAGAAAGTTGACCATATGAGGACGGCGCATCGTTCTAAATAAAAGCCAAAAAATTAAACTTATCATCAAGGGGCAAGTGTTATGCATATTAGCGATGCTTTTTTCGACCATCGGAAGACTGACCGCCGTCATCGCGGCAGCGAAAACACCCATTCTTCGGTTGAACGCTTCCTTTCCAGCAAGATATAAAAAAATGATGGTCGCTAAACCAATCATTGCCGCGCCGATCCTTCCCATCATTAACGCCGGAATACTCGGGCACAAATGCCACAACAAGACCATTAAATCCGCATAAAATGGCTGCCATGAATCCCCATAATTGGCTTTGAAAATAAGGCTATAGTCCCCCAGATCGAATATTCGACTGGCTACGCCTGGAAACACCGAATTGTCCATTCCAGCAACTCCCAGGGGAGTATTCGGATGGTATAAAAGCAAAAAAGTTCCTAATGCTGAAATCATCACCAACCATATTTTCGTCTGCCCTGGAGAAAGATCTTGTTGGTCTGTAGGGATGCGGGGAAGAAGTGTGGAAACAACTACCATTCCGAGCCAAAAAACCAGGAGAACAATTAACGAATGCTGAACCGGCAAGATTCCAACGATAGGAACGAGCCAAGCGTGGCTTGAAAATGTTAGAAGCTCTAAAGAAAAGCAGACCCAAAAAACGAACAATAAAAAAATCAACTTCAGGGGAGATGGTATAAAATTTCGAAGCATTTATCTCTCTGGGGAAACAATAAATATAAAACCTAGGTATTGCCCGAACATCTAAAAATCAATGTTAACAAATACTATAATAATACGAGAAGTTTTCACCGCTTATAGTCAGAAAAATTGAACTACCTGAACTTCTTTCTGTGATTCGTTGAAGTACCCCATGAGCTGAGTTGAGACAACTACTAATAACTCAAAAATGTTAAGTCCTTATTTTTAGAAGATAATTTCAACAGTCTATGTGCAAACCCTTAATATTATCAAATCATGAAAAATTCAAACCGAATCAAACCCACTGACCAACAGCTTAAAAAGGCCAACGTCATTCCTTCTCATTCCACTCCCCTTTCCTTTTCTAAGGTCAACCCACTTCGACAAAATTTTAAATCTTGGATATACGGAACAATCCTTCTGTGTTTAGTCAGTATGGGTTGGAATCATTTCAATGGTGGAGGTGTGGGATGTTGGCCAAGCCAAAAGATCATCGCTCATCAAATAGGTCATTTTAACGGCAACGGACAATCATGCGGTCCTTTAACCATTCGAGGTGTGAATTGCTTGAATAACGGAAATATCGCAGTTCTCTGCATAGACAATAAAACCGTTTTAGAGTTTGATTTAAAAGGAACCCTTCTCAAATCCACCCCTTTGGAAATATTCGGACCCTTCGACTCCAACGACGCAACAATTGATCCCGAAAGCGGACATGTTTTTTATGCAGATTGGCCGAACCATCAAATTCACATACAAAGTCCAAAGGGTCAAAAAATAAGAAACATCTATTTAAAAGACAGCCCCTGCGCCATTGCCCTTGATAAACATGGCCAACTTTTTGTTGGGTTTGGCGATCGGTTTTTTATTCAGGTCTTTAAAGCTGAGACCGGACAATTTCTGGGTGACTTGACGATCGATAATCCAGATGTAGATATGACTTATTTGAACGCGAAGTCGATCAGTTTCGGTAAGGACGGTTTATTGGTAGTATCGGATCGTTATTCAGTTTGGATTTATCAGCTAGCACCAGCTAAGTCTGTTTAACCTTGATTTCGTATCACCCAAACTCAAGGTATCCATATTCGATATTCTGGGGTAAAATTGTCGCGTTTTAACACAATTTCTGGAATGGAATAAATGTCTTCTACTCATAAACATAATTTTTCCAGGAAACAAAAAGCCAATAATTTAGGACCTCAATCCCTTTCTCAAAAAAAAGAAAACCCCGTTTCAATTCTTTCATTTAAAAACTTCTTCAATTGGATTTCCGCCGGTTTAATCATTCTTGCTCTTTTGTTGATTCACAAAAATCAGGTATTTTGGGGGGAGGTGTTTTTAGTCATCGGTGTATTGGCTCAATTCGGACAGACGATTCGTAAAAACCAATCGGTACACACGTCAAATCCAAACACCCTCCATGGGATAAATCCTTCCCTCGGCCCCATCGTGAAAAGCGATCTCATCAATAGCAATTTTTTCATTGAAACTTTTAAATCACTAAACCTTTGGCTCTTTCTGCTGATAGCGGCGGGGATCTTTTTTTTCATAAACTTGCTTGCCTTTCCAAGCCATAGCTGGATGTTCCCATCGATCAAAGCACTTCCTATTGGGACATCCTACTGGGGGCTCCTGACCGCCTGGATCTTGATGGCCTATGCCATGTTTCAACTCCCTCAAACCATAACCGCCAAAGATATCTCCCCTGTCTCTTCCCGATGGTTGTTACTTCTCATTTTGGCACTCGGTCTTTTTATGGTTACTTATCGCCCTTTTTGGCCCGTGGGCGCTATGACCGAAGACAATATCGTCCACACTACTACCTCCCGCCTGGTCAACCAATTAGGCGATTGGAAGGTATTCTGGGACGCTGGAATTGGAACGAATTGGCCGCCTTTTAATTCGATCTTCGCGTGCTTCCTTTGGCTTTTTAACCCCGAGATGACGGGTTTAGCCGTCCAAAAACTGGCCAATGTTATATATTTTCTGACTTTTGTCTTGGTTGCCTATCTGGGGGCCAAAGAAGCCGTTAATCGACGGGCAGGACTCTTCGCTGCGGCAATCTGCGCCGTCTGCCATCCCTTGATCACCAAAAGTGTCGCGGGCCTTCTCGGAAGTTCTAATGCTGTCACCGTCATGATCGCTATTTGGCTTTTTTTCCGGGCCATGAACCGGCCCAAAATGGCGAATTTCCTCTGGTGGGGCGCCGCTGTAGCCTTGTCGATTTATACCTATATGGTTAACCGGCCCTTCATGTTTGTGGTTGTGATAAGCGCGCTAATTTGGATCCTGATTCAACGGGAAGAAGAGCGAAAAATGGACCGGCCCGCTTTTTTTCTGGTCGCAGGAACTCTCGGAGCTTTTGTTCTATACGTTGTTTACACGAACGAGCTTTATGCGACGGATAATTTGCTTTCTCGTTCGTTGGACGCGGCGGGATATTTACTACCGTGCCTTTTTCTGGGAGCGTTGTGGATTATGGGCCTCTTTTTTTGGCCCAAGGTCTTTACTTCGGGAAAATATCCCTATTTATCCGGCTGGATCGCGGCCACTTGGCTGATCATGATTTTAAGTTTCCCAAGGTCTTGTGATGCCTACGAACAAGCCATGCTCGCAGCAAGTGGTGGCCCAGGATTTATCGGGTTTAAACCCCTTCAATCCTTAAGCATCCTTTTCGATTCGAATTCAACCGATTGGACAAATCACCACGTATTTGATGACTCTTTCTTTGGTCCGCTGGAACTTACGCTGGGATCTGTCGGATTGGCTCTGGCGTTTGTTCGGCCCACTTTGTCCCGTTATTTCCTTGTTGGCGTTTTTTTTCTTTTTTGCGCCATTTGGTCATTTGGCGGCAGTTATCACACCCAACGATTACAACCTTGTGTCGGCCCATTGATTCTACTAGCGGGTTTGGCTGTTGAACAAATCTGGTCTTGGCTTTGCACCTTGACTCGAAGCCGATTGACTCGAGTTCTTTTCGTTGGATTATTCAGCGGGTTGATCATTTGGACCGCCCAGACCGAATTCGACCAGGTCCAGGTTCAATGGGTCGATCGGTTTTTGGACGTGGATGTCGCGGTTTGGCGCCGAACCACTTTGGACAAGGAACAGGGCCTTCACGTTTTTTTGGGACCCAGTGTGGTTTCCGGACGCGGAGCTTATTTTCTGTATGAAAACAATCCCGTCGAGTTTTTGCAATCCAACAACCTAATAACTCTTGATGCCAACCAGAAACTTCAAGACGTGGTCATTTATTTAAGGAAAGCCGAGCCTTCCCACAACATCGATGACCAACTGGACGTCCGAATCCATAATCTTTTTCCTGACGCGAAATGGGAAGATTTACGTTGCCCATGGAACTCGAATTTGGGGTTATTGGCCGTAAGGTGTGTGATACCCGCCGCCGATCTTCTAAAATCGCAAGATTTGTTCACCGTACAAACGATCCCTTCTCCCTGCTGGACCAGATCGTATTTTTTCATTGAAAATGCCCTCCGTCCAGGCGTTCTTGATTGGGAAACACGGATTGCCCAGCCCGATGCCCCTCCCCCGAATGGGGTCCTTTCTAAGGGTCCAGAATTTGTTCGTTACGAGGGGAATATCACGGTTAGCCAAAAAGGGGAATACGAGGTAGTTTGTTCCTCGTCCGATTTAACCGTTATCAAATTGGACGGTAAAAAGATCATCAGTATGATCTTTCCCTACACCCAAAATTTCCGATACACGGGTCCAGGGAAAAGCGAAGTAAAATCAATAAACCTTTCCGAGGGTATTCACATCCTTCAAATCACCACTTCCATGCCATCCACGAATAAACTTGCGGATATCAGTTGGCGGCACGCCGGAGAAAAAACACCTGGGACTCCCATCTGGGGTTCGTTTACCTGGCAATAGCAACTGGTATTTTGGTTACCTTAATTATTAGCGATGTCCGTGTTTAGCAAAATACACTCGCTCATAAAAGCAACTCATCTTCTTTATCTTTTAATGGTGGTAAGTTTTAATGACCTTCTCGGACTGTAGGATTGATGAACTTTTTTAGAAAAATTAAAAAATTCTTGATTTCTCCTGAAACTACAAAAATTTTAAAGTTTCTTTTGGACGAGTTTTTGCCGCCCATTCTTAGAGATCAAAGATGGTTTTTTGGGCCAATTGTAAAAATATTCAATGCGCGAATGGATATTGACTTCAAGCGAAAAGCGCCCTTTATGTCCGAAAAAGAATTTCAGGCAGCCTATGAGAACGTGGCTCAATCTAGAGAGACCGATATGACCATGGGGACGATTGAATGGGTCCTTGAAAATCTATTCGGGAAGAATATTTTAGAGGTTGGTAGCGGAAATGGCATTGTCTCAATCGCTTGCGCGAAAAAAGGGCTCGATGTTACTGCCCTTGATTTGGCCAAGGCGAATTTTGATGAAGTGCGGTTAAGGGCTAAAACAGAAAACGTCAAAATTAAACTCAAAACCGCAAATATTGAAAATCTACCCTTTAAAAACAAAGAATTCGATACAACTCTATGTTTGCATACATTAGAACATGTAAGAAACCTACCCGAAGCAATTCATGAGTTAAAAAGGGTGACAAAGAAAAGATTAATTTTGGTCGTTCCGCGGCAACGCTATTATTTATACACTTGCGACTACCACCTAAATTTTTTTGGCAACTCGGAACAACTCATCCTTGTCATGAAAATTAAAAACGCTCAATGTCGAATTATCGATGGTTCATTATGCTATCTAGGCGATATTTCTAATTAATGCGGGGATTTGAAACCAACAACCCTTTTAGTAAAGTTCGAAGACCTTTTTGATAAGCAAAATAAATAACCAATCGGACCCGATCATTTATTTTTTTTCTCCATTAAGCTCGAAACCCTACCGGGAATTCCCTTTACAACCGCAGAATCAGGGACATCACTGGTTACTACCGCACCGGCGCCGATCATAGCGTCCTTCCCAATCGTGACCCCACAAAGAATGATGGCTCCACTTCCCAAAGACGCACCTTCTTTTACAACCGTGGGCACTACCTTCCAATCCTCTTCTGTTTGAAGGCGATCGCCCGAACTTGATCGAGGATACAAGTCATTAATAAACATGACTCCGTGTCCCACAAAAACTTTATCCTCCAAGGTCACACCTTCGCATAGAAAGCTATGGCTGCTGACCTTGCAATACCGACCCACTTTCACTCCCTTTTGAATTTCTACAAAGGCGCCGATTTTAGTGTCGTCGCCAATTTCACAGCCGTAAAGATTTACCAGTTCGGGTTGTGGGATGAAAACATTTTTTCCAAGTTTTACAGAAGTTGATATAGGCATATCTCCCCCCAAATAAAATTTTTTAGCAATTCATAAATAATGTGGGTTTCCAAAAACCGAACAAATGCGCTTTAAATGATACTACATTTGAATTCCTCTAGGGAAAAGCGGAAGCCTTAAGCTTTCGATCAATGTTTTATGAAGTCTGAATACGCATAATGAGCGTTGACAGCTTATTGGTGCATAGTTAGATTTCTTAAAACAGTTCTTAACTAGTTCATGTTGGAGCACTTGGTAATTCCTCCCCTAGATTGAAGAGGCGACCTATCCCTAATTCCAGATTCGAATCTTTATGTTTATTGGGTCTTCTCCCAAACGTGTGGGTAGTTTAGAGGTATTTTCAGAAGTTGGGTAGGGTACAAGTCAGCACCTTGAGCCGCAGGTATTCAGGGTCTCGAAGACCGTAAGCCCGTCGCTGAATCA
>Ga0182030_10006223_pt1 | contig 25212 bp, 14 predicted proteins | sample 812S3MmetaG_FD_121299 | JGI IMG/M metagenome (GOLD analysis project Ga0182030, IMG submission 121299) | Permafrost microbial communities from Stordalen Mire, Sweden - 812S3M metaG (Illumina Assembly) | ecosystem: Environmental > Terrestrial > Soil > Wetlands > Permafrost | place: Sweden...
ATCTCCGGCGGAGGAAAGCCTTCGTTGCGCGCGCACCACAACATGATCGCGGGATGATTGCGGAACCGCAGAATCTTTTCGCGCACATTGGCGACATAGGTATCAAGATCGGTCGGATTCGGCCCATCGCTGGGATTGGGCTGGAAAAACTCATCCCAGATAAGGATGCCGTACTTATCGCAGAGTTCGTAGAAATCCTCGTTTGTACTCTGGCCAACCCAGTTCCGGATCAGGTTAACGTTGGCCAATTGGTGCATGTGAATCTCGGCATCGAGCCGTGCGCGCGGTATGCGCTTCAGCGCTTCATCGAGACCCCAGTCGCCGCCGCGGATAAAGATAGGAACGCCGTTGACGCTGATGGTCAGTGTGTCTGTGCCGGGAACACTGTAAGCGATTTTTCGAACGCCGAAGCTGACGTCCTGCTCATCGGAAATCTGCTTCTTCACCTTGAAGCTCAAATGCAGTTTCAGAAGATTCTGCGGTCCGTAGCCATTCGGCCACCAGAGCGGCGGATGCTCCATGTGCAGAACAGGAAATTCCTTTGCATCGAAGGAAACCGATTGTGTTGCGTGTGCCGCAAGAGTGACGGGCCGTCCGAAGCTGATGTCCCCAATCGTGCCTGAGACTTCCCCTGTGACGGGCTGGTCGGTGACATTCTCGACAGTTGCCTGAACGCCAATTTCAGCAGAGTCAGTCCGCGGCAACGGAAGATCGGTCGTGACCAGTGGGTTCTTCAGAACAACTGGGCCGGTGGTGGAGAGAAAGACCTTTTGCCAGATGCCGGTATCGCGATCGCGGATAGCGGGAATCCAGTCCCAGCCGATGGTGCAGAGGAACGTCGGCCCATCGATAGCCGTTTCGCCGCCATTGAGTCCCAGCCCGTTGCGCAGCGTGTGCTCGTGCGAGATGCCGGGGTGTGGCTGCGGCGAAACGAGTACCGCGAGAACAGCCTTCTGTCCTGGCTTCACATTTTGCGTGATGTCGAAGAAACCGCGCTCAAAAGCGCCGCGCGTAGTGCCGATCTGTGTTCCGTTGATCCAAACCGCGGATGCGTAATTAATGCCGTCGAAGTTGAGCCAGATGTGCTGGCCCTTGTAGGAGATTGGGACCTCGATCAAAGTCCGGTACCAGTACGAAGTGTGCGCCAGGCTTTCTGGAATCTTCTCGGGCCGGTTATTTTCCCCGTACAACGGCTCAGGGTAAACGTGGTTGTTCACCAGTGTGGTGAGCACAGTGCCGGGGACAGTGGCCGCATACCAACCTGTGGCTTTGAAGGCCGCTGCGGAAACCTCTGCGCCGGTTTCCGGCACCTTAGCCACGTCCTGCAACTGCCAGTCCCTGGACAAGACCATTGGCGTGCGGAGCGCTGCTTGTGCTGAAGCAGCGTCAATGTTCAGCAAGGCTGATATCGATACCAAAGCGATAGAAAAGAAACGGGCATAACGGATTTTCAAGGGATTCGTGCCTCGGATGATTCGCAAGAAGTTGCGGCAGGTTCCGCCGGACACACGGATTATACCGGCTGGCAGCGGGTGGCATCGCCTGCGCCCGGTCTTGCATCGGATAATGGACGTATGGAATTCAAGCGTTCCTCCGGAGTTCTTCTGCATGTGAGCTCGTTGCCCTCGTACGGGGGCATCGGCGACCTGGGCCCAGCGGCCCACGAATTTGTCACATTCCTCGCCGCCGCCAAGCAGCATATCTGGCAGGTGCTGCCGCTGTGCCCAACCGGCTACGGCAATTCACCCTATGCGGGCTCGTCGGCCTTTGCGGGCAACCCGTATCTCATCAGCCTTGAGCTTCTTTCCGACTGGGGCTGGATTGGAGTCGAGCGCATTGCCGGTCTGGCCGGCCGTGGTGGCAACGTGGACTTCGGCGATGTGGAAAACCGGAAGTTGCCACTGCTGCATGAGGCGGCTGGAAACTTTCTTGACCGTGCGCAGCACGATGCGAAACTAGCCGGCCAATGGACGGAATTCGAAGGGTTTTGCCGTGCGGAAGCGGGCTGGCTGATCGATTATGCGTTTTATGCCGTGCTGCGCCGGGAATACAACACCGGCGCGTGGACAGCGTGGCCGGAGCCTGTGCGCAAGCGGCAGCCTGAAGCGCTGGCGCAGCTTGCCCAAAAGCATGCCCGGGCGCTGGCGCAGGAGCAGGTGCTGCAGTTCGCCTTCTCCCGCCAATGGAATTCTCTCCGAGAGGCTGCTGTATGCAATGCCATTCGCATCCTCGGCGATGTGGCGATCTTCGTGAACATGGATTCATCGGACGTGTGGGTGCATCCCGAGTTGTTCGAACTGGACAAGGAACTGAAGCCGATACGCATCGCCGGCGTGCCACCGGATTATTTCTCTCCCACAGGCCAGCGCTGGGGCAATCCGCTCTATCGCTGGGATGTGCTGAAGACAAGAGGATTCGTCTGGTGGGTCGATCGGATTCGAAGAGCATGCGCGCTCTACGACATTGTGCGGCTCGACCACTTCCGCGGCTTCGAAGCGTACTGGGCGATTCCCGCGGAGGAAGAAACTGCCATCAATGGAACGTGGGTGAAGGCGCCGGGGCTGGAACTGTTCCGCGCGCTCGAAGCCGCCCTGGGACCGTTGCCGCTGGTAGCCGAAGACCTGGGACTCATCACGGCTGAAGTGGACGCGCTGCGCCTGGCATTAGGAATGCCGGGGATGAAAGTGATTCAGTTTGGCTTCAGCGACAAGAGCGCGCACATGCACCTGCCGCAACAATATACGCCGGGAACCGTGGCCTACACAGGCACTCACGACAACGACACCACGCAGGGCTGGTGGAACACCTCCGACGCTGCCACGCGAGCCGCGGTTGAGGCGCTTGTGGGTCCGGTCGGTGGAAGGCCTGTCTGGCCGCTGATCCGCGCCACGGCTGCCAGCGTGGCCGAAGTTGCAGTTTTTCCCGCGCAAGACCTTCTCGAACTCGGCTCGGAGGCGCGCATGAATACCCCTGCGGTTGGAGCTGGCAACTGGGGCTGGCGCGCGCCGGAAGCAAGCTGGAGGCCAGAGCTAGCCGCCCGGCTCGCGGCAATTACCGATGTAACCGATCGTGAAAACGACCCGCTTGGTGTCGATTAGGACCAGCTCAGAATCGCTGCATCGAGTCACGGCTCCAATGAACTCCGTGCAGGATCTGCCTCCAATGCTTCGTGCCCCATCCTTGCGAATTTTTCTGTCGCAAGGGTGGGAGACCACGAATCTCAATCGCGAGCTTGTTCCAAGACCGGCTCCTTGCCTTGAGATAGGAGTGCGCTCTACACTGAGGCGGCCAGTTGCGAAACTGAATGCGCCCATGAAGCAGACAAGAGAGCGCGTCCGTTCTGGCCCCAGGTTGAATTCTTCATGCCGCGTCACAACCGCACCAACGCCCTTATTCCGTCTGTTTCTTGTGCCATGTTGCTGACGCTGCTGGCGCTGCTTCTGCCTGCATGCAACCTGCGCGCACAAACTGCAGTAACGGGCGCCAGCATCTTTCGCAACACCGACCCCACCGTCGCCTACGTGGGTTCGAAGACCTGCGGAGAATCCGGCTGCCACGCCGAGATCAATCGCGATTACACGCCCTCGCCCCACGGCCAATCGATGGCCGCAGCCAACATTCCCAGCGACCTGGCCCGCGTGCCCAGGCCTGTGACGGTCTTCAACCAGAAGAACAACCGCTACTACACCGTCTACCAACAGAACCGCGATATGTACCAGAGCGCTTACGAGGTCGACAAGAATGGCCGCAAGACCTACGAAATTGCCCACAAGATCGACTACGTGACAGGCGGAGAAAGTGTCGGATACAGCTACCTGTTTCAGGTTGGGCCATGGATCTTTCAGGCGCCGCTCAGCTACTACGCGCGCTCCAAGACATGGGAGCTTTCTCCCGGCTACGTGGCCGACGATGTAGGTTTCACGCGGGTGATGACCACCGGTTGCCTGCTCTGCCACAACGGCCAGCCCGACCCTGCGGATAGGCACGGCATGTTCGACGGGAAGTTTAATGACCCGCCATTCCGCTTCGGCGAACTCGGAGTGAGCTGCGAGAGCTGCCACGGCCCGGGCGCCCTTCACGTGAAAGAAATGCGAACGAAAAAGGGTCGTGTGCTCGCGGCCAACGAAGTCGACACGACCATTGTAAATCCAGCCAAGCTTTCCCCACGCTTGGCCGACGACCTATGCCAGGAATGCCACCAGGCCGGCGATGCGCAGGTGATCTATCCCGGCAAGAGCGTGCTCGATTATCGCCCCGGAACACCGCTCGCCGATACGATCGCAATTGTGAAGCGCCCCATCAAGCCGGAGCAGCGCGAAGAGGCCAATCGCCTTGAGACCAATCCCCCTATTCGCGGCAGCCTTGAGCAACCTCTCTGGTGGAAAAACTCGACACTGGAACTGAGCAAGTGTTACCAGGCAAGCCATGGAAAGCTGACCTGCTCCACCTGTCACTCTATCCATCATGAGGCTAAGCCGGGAGAGGAAAAGGTAGCCTATCGCGCAGCATGCCTCACCTGCCACACGGTAAAAAGCTGCACGCTCAAACCAGACGACAGCAAGCGCGTTGCGGCAGCCGACTACTGCGTCGAATGCCACATGGAGAAGCGCCCCGTGGCAGGCATTGCCCACTCGAACGACACTAAGCATCGCATCGTCCGCTATCCCGGCCAGCCGCTGCCTGACGTTGCTTTCGAGCAACCCAGGCCCGACCTTCCCGGCCTTTTGTGGATGAACCGTCCGGCTGGCGAAGCCGATGCGCACATGCCCGACCTGGGGCAGTTGGAGGCCTACTTCACCGCTGCACGCAAGGATCCGAGCTTGTGGCCTCTGTGGTTTCGCAAGCTCAATGAACTGAGAGAGGCGGACCCCGACAATCCAACCGTATTGGCCTCGCTGGGCGCGGTTGCATTAGCCCAGACCAAGGACAACGCCACCGCGGCGAAGGATTTCGCGTTGGCAATCAGGAATGGGTCGGAAGATCCGATCATATTTCTGAACCTGGCATCTGCCCTCGAAAACCTTGGCCGTGGACAGGAGGCTGCGGGAGTGCTGGAGAAGGGACTGGCCGCTTATCCCTACTCAGGTCAGTTGACCGCCCGTCTGGCGCAGCAATATGCACTGGATGGCGAGGCCGCCAAGGCGCGCAAGTTGGTAGAGCGGTATCGGGCGCTGTTTCCGGAAGATCTCGGCGTGCGCGAGGTCGAAAGGCATTTGAATGACACGGGGAGTGCCAACCCGTTGACCGCCCCAGGCCGCTCGCCTCAAGTCCCGCTTCCAAGGTAGGTTCGACCCCAGGCCAATCGCATGAAGAAACCTGCTGAAAAATGAGTGTCCGATTTCTCCCCGGAGTTTGCAGTCTAATTCGTGAAAACGCGCACAATCAATTCATGGCCTCTACAACGCTTGAAATCCTTCCATTCCCTCTGTCCAGCCCGTCTCAGACGGCGACGATTTACCCGCAAAATACCCCACCCCTCCCCCCATTTCCTCCCACGCCTATGAAAATAAAGAGGGTTACGTCAATAAAACGCAAAACGACCTGCGAAAACAAACGACTTACGTCTCGGAGCCTGTCAAAGATCAGCCATTTTATAGCAGGAATGCAGCAGTCTTTGAGCACCGGCGAAGCCCAGCCGGCCGAAACCGCCATCGTGTCCAACCCTTCATACGACTGCCCTCGGTTCCACCGCGCGTTGTTTTGTTCCGCAACCCAAAGTTGTTATCCTTGCGGCACATGGAAAATGCGGCGATTCAAACCCATGGACTCACGCGGCGCTTCGGCGCATTGACCGCTGTCGAAGATGTCACGCTGAGCGTGGCGTCTGGGCAATTCTTCGGTTTTCTGGGGCCGAACGGAGCGGGCAAATCCACCACCATCAAAATGCTCACCGGCCTGCTGGAGCCAAGTGCGGGATCTGTCGAAATTCTCGGCCGTCCCTTCGGCGCCAGCGCACTCGATTTGAAACGCCAGATCGGCGTGGTTCCTGAGGGCATGGCGCTGATGGGGCGCCTGACAGCAACCGAGTATTTACACTTTGTAGGCCGCATGTATGGCCTGGATCGGCACACAACGAATCAGCGGACGCAGGAACTACTTGAGTTCATGCAACTGGCCGACGAGAACAAAAAACTGGTGACCGACTTCTCCCATGGAATGCAGAAGAAACTTGCGCTGGCCGCAGCGGTGATTCATGGGCCCAAGGTGCTGTTTCTCGATGAGCCCTTTGAGGGCGTCGACGCCATTGCCGCCGGCATGCTCAAGACCATGCTGACCGGCATGATCAACCGCGGAGCCACCATCTTCCTTACCACGCATGTGCTGGAAATTGTGGAGCGGCTATGCAGTCACGTGGCCATCATCAGCCAGGGTAAGCTGGTGGCGAACGGCTCTTTGGAAGATCTGCGAGCCGGCGTCGCCTCCACATTACCCGGCGTAGAGCAGGAGCAGCGCCTGACGCTCGAGGAAATTTTCCTGGCCATTGTTGGCGCGGGCGGGCAGCAGGAGCAGGCACAGGAGCTGACATGGCTAACCTAGTTGGCGCGGGCGGCTCTGGCCAGCCCGTCGCCATCGATGCCGGCGTGTTAGGGCCCTTGGCGCGAGCACAGTATGGAGCCATGTTCAGGCTGCGCTGGGAGATGTTTCGCAGCGGACTGCGCTCCATTCACGGCATTCTCGATCTTGGCGCGACCGGCATCGCATGGATGATCTATGCCTTCTTCGGATTGCTGTTTGGAACGGGCATGGGCATCGGCACATATGCCCTTGTATCCGATGCCCAGTGGCGCTATCTGCCCATTTTGTTCTGGGTGCTTTGCTTCCTGTGGCAAATGATTCCGGTGATGCTCGCCTCTTATCAGGAGCAATTCGACTTAGGGATTCTGCTTCGCTTTCCAGTGCATTTCGGGTCGTATTATTTCCTTTACCTGGTCTTCGGGCTGCTGGATGTCTCCACAGTGTTGGGAGCGGTTTGCTGCCTCGGCATGTGGATTGGAGTTGCAGTGGCGCGCCCTGCGCTGTTGCCGTGGATCACGTTAGCACTGGCGGTATTTGCCGCGTTCAACATCTTGCTGGTGCGTGCCATTTTTGCATGGATCGAGCGCTGGCTGCGACAACGCAAGACGCGCGAGATTCTGGGTGCTGTATTCATGATATTGGTGCTGAGCGCGCAACTAATGAACCCGGCGATTTACCAGAAGAGGCATTCGGGCCGCAGCCACTCGCAGCAGCAGGCGCAGCAATTTGAAGCGGCAAAGGAGCGGTATAAGCCGTATTTGAAACAAGCGAACGCCGTGCAAAAGTGGCTTCCGCCTGGGCTGGCCGCGCAGGCGCTCCGTCAGTCCGTTGAACAGAATCCGGCGGCAGGATTCGTTTCGCTAGGCGTTTTGGGGCTCTATGGCGTGCTGGTCGGCGGCATTCTCGCGGCCCGCCTTAAGTCTGAGTACCGTGGCGAGAGCCTGAGCGTCGCTCCTGGTCGAGCCAAGTCCGCGACGGGAAGCAGGACGGCTACGGGTGCAGGTGTCTCGGGCAAGGAAACTCAAGACCGTGGGGCCGCGCGGATGCTGGGCGGCTCCGGCCCTATCGCTGCAGTGATCGAGAAGGACGTGCGAGCGTTGATGAGGACCTTGCCGTTGCTCTATGCCATTGGCGCTCCGCTGCTGCTGGTGCTGGTTTTTTCAACGGTGTTCCTCAAAAACGGCGCGACACAGGCGCCGGTTTTCCCGTTGGCGCTTCCGATTTGCATGGTGTACGCGCAGCTTGGATTCACGCAGGTATTCTTCAACAACCTGGGCACCGAGGGCGCGGGGATTCAGGTCTATTTCCTTTCGCCCACGCCCATTCGAACGGTTCTCTTGGCGAAGAACCTGTTACACTCCCTGCTGTTCGCCGTGGTCGCCATGGTGGCCGGTGTGCTGGCTGCGTTGCGGCTGGGAATCCCGGACAGTGCGGTCATAGCGGCAACAGCAGCGTGGCTGGTGTTCTCTCTACCGTGCAATTTGGCCGCGGGCAACATCTTTTCGCTCAAGATGCCCTACCGCGTAAATCCCGGCCGGATTGCGCGGCAACGTGGCTCGCAGGCCAACGCGTTTCTCAGCCTGCTTGTCCAATTGGGAGTGCTTGCCATAGGCGCGTCAGTCTTTGCGCTCTGCTGGTTTCTTGAAAGGATGTGGCTGGCGGTCCCAATCTTTCTACTCTTGGCCGTAGGCGCTGTATTTGTCTGGAGACGCGTGCTGGATAACTCCGATACCATAGCCAACGAACGCAGGGACGCGCTGATGGCGACCCTGATGAAAGAAAGCTGACGGCCGCGAGTTATCGATTCCGGAAAACTGACAACTGATCACTGACAACTCAGGTGCTACTCCATATCCGCCCAGTTATCCTCCGGGTTGCGGTCGATAAGTTTGCTGTAAGGATCAATCGCGGCGCGCGTTGGCGGCTCGTTCACAATAAACTCCAGCGTCGTGCGCGGCTGCGTAATCCAAACTTTCTCCGTGTGCAGCGGCTCCTCGCTGTCCTTCTTGCCCTTGAATACCCCCACTTCAATCAGGTCGTGAATCGGGATCTCCGTCTCCGCGCCCTCTCCGTTTGCACGCATCTTCTTTGCATCCACGGTAAGCGTCACCTTGTACTTATGATCCGCCGTAGGCTGCACCTTGGCTGAGACCGCCTTGTTGTCGTAGAGCGTGATGGTCTCAAACATGTCGGTGATCATGTATTGCAAATCCGGCGGCGTCTGTTTGCGCAGCGACTCGACCAGGCCGCGCGTGTCAGGATATGGTGGCCCATTCATCTTCCACTTATCCAGAAACTCCTTGAGCGCGGTATTCAGCTTGTCTTCACCAATAGCGTCAGAGAGCGCATAGAAAGCCATCGAGCCCTTCTGATACCAGACATACGGCTCGTTCTGCACCAGCACCAGCGGCGGCTCGTGACGCACTTCCCCGGCGCGTCCGCGCAGGTAGCCATCCAACTCATGTTTCAGGAACCGCCGCATATGCTCGTCGCCGTACTTATGTTCCATCACGCGCAGCGCCGAGTATTCTGCCAGGCTCTCCGACATCATGTTTGAGCCCTTTTCAAACCCGCCCACAAGCTGATGGCCCCACCATTGATGCGCTAACTCGTGCGCGGTGACAAACCATGTGAAGTCGATGTCGTCCGGCCGCTCCAGCCGCCCAATAAAGCCGATCCCTTCTGAATAAGGAACGGTATTGGGAAACGATTGGGCGAAACTTCGGTAACGCGGAAATTCGATGATGCGGAATTGGTCGAATTGGTACGGACCGTAATTCTTCGTGTAGTAATCCAGGCCCGCCTTTGCCGAGCCGAGCATTTTGTCCAGATCGTACGTGTGAGAAGGAATGTAATAGATCTCCAGCTTCACTCCATTCCAGTTATCGTGCTTGATGACAAAATCGCCTGAGATATAGCTGAAAAAGTCCTGGATCTTCGTGGACCCCATGCTGTATTCAAAGTACCTGCGTCCGTCCTGCTGCCATTCACGCTTCAAATCGCCGGGGGAAATAGCAATCTGGCTGGGTGAAGTGCCGACCACTGAGTGATAAGTAACAAAATTTGAATCAGGACCGAACAGATCCGTATTCATGCCATACGCATCGCCGCGATCGGGGAGTTCTTCAAGCGCTCCGAGTTTTTCTTCGCGACGCCGAACCGGATTATTCAGCTCGCGTCCCTGGTCGTAGCCAAGCGACGGAAAGTAATTGCGATCGAAGAAGGTTCCATTGTATGCGAATTCCGCCTGCTCATTCGCGTTGCGGAATCCGGGGTTCTCATATCCGCATTGAAAGTGAATTTGCAGCGTTTCACCTGGATTGAGCGGAGTAGCAAGACGGTAGATCCAGAATCCGTGCTCAAAGTCGGACAGTGTCGTGGTGGAAGGGCGGTCAAAGGTGACTGCCTTGATTGATTTCTGGCCGTTGGTTACATATATGTCCTGGATCGGCTTGTCAGTCTCATTGACCGCGGTATAAGTGCCGGTTGCATTGAAGCTACGCTTTTCCGGATAGATGTTAACCGCCGTGTCCACGGCAACTATCTTCGGAATGGGGGCGCGTTCATATTTCTTGTAAAGCTTTTCGTAGTCCGCCTGCACTCTACGAGTGTCCTGATCCGTGAGAAACGGATTCAGGATGTGCGTGTTGTAGTAATACCAGGAACCGCTTCCGATCGCGGCCAACAGCGGCAGCGCAAGCAGCGGGGCGTAAGCCGGTAGCGACCGCTTCGCCGCCCGCAGTCGCGCCCGCAAGTCTGTCTCCGCGCCGCGTCGCGCCAGCAGGCTGGCCAGCACTCCCAGGAAAACAGTCCATGCCAGCCAGTAGACCGTTGACCAGAAAACCGGCTTGACGAAGTGACCGTAGCCATTCATGTCGGAGTAGGTGTACGGGACGATATCGTCGAAAAGATAAAGCCGGTCTGGTGCGCCGATCCTTTCCAGAATAGGCGGAATTATGAACGCGCCAATCGCAAGGCCGTGCGCCACAAACTTGTTACCGACCACGGTCTGCAAGAAGAACGCCAGCAGCGCGAAAACCATGATGGACGGGAAGGTGACGATATAAAGCTCCTTGAAATACTGCACAAGCTCGAAGTTGTAGTAGCCGCTGATGGCCTGCGAGACAACACCGCAAACCATCACTGTGGTAAGCAGGAATAACTCCGCAGCGGAGAGCGCAAGAAGCTTTCCAAGAGTGTCGATCCAGCCGCGATATGGCAACGCATCGTGTATCTGCTCAAAGTGCGTATCCCGCTCGCGCCAGACGAGCTCACCGGCATACATTGTCGCCACAATCAGCAAGAACAGAATCCCGCCACCTTCAATGGCTTGCAGCATGTAATAGGTGACCGGCCAAACATTGGATCCGTTCACGCTGCCGGCAAAGTGGCCGTTCAGCATGCAGATTGCAGCCATCACCAGCGTGATAGCCCAGAAGGGTATCTCGCGAAAGATATTGCGAAAATAAATCCGGGTAAGTGAAAGCAGTTGCTGCACGCTCGTTGCGAAGCCGAACCAGGTTGAAACCTGGGGTAACAGGTGATGGAAGCGCGGTGTTGCCGGAGCAGTAGACTCCTGCTCGGCTTTCTTGAGTTTGCGGCTGCGGCGGGCAGTTAGCGCCTCCGCCGACATCGGGAAGAAGATGAAGGTCGCTGCCAGCGCAATAAGTCCCGCCGATCCCCACACCACGCGATTCCAAAGAAACATGTCCTTGAGCGGAATCCAGAGCGTGTTGCGTTCAGCCACGGTCCAATAGCGCGCAACGCTGCCGCCAAGCAGCAATCCAATGGGGTCAAAGACCGCCGGCCAGAAGGGCTTGAGGCTGCGTGTCTGTTGCACCGCAACCAGGCCCATGAAATAGACGGCGTAAAGTGCTGCTCCCTGTAGGTAAACAACAATTACCCGTCGAGTAAGTGCGGCAACCAGAAAGAAGATAGTGCCCAAAAAGAAGATCTGCGGTGCGACGATCACCGCGTAATGATAGGCAAGCATCGGCACGTCCACCGGGGCAATGCGCGTATGATCGGCCCATGGCGCAAAGCTGCCGAGTAACTCGCCCAGGGGAAGGCCCAGAAAAACCAGCAGAGTAGTTATCAGCGATCCTGCCCAACGCCCGCCGAGATAGGCGAACTTGCTGATGGGCTTGGTGAAGATCATCTGGTAGGTGTCACGCTGAAAGTCTCGCAGAATGGACGTTCCGAAGATCGCGGCGATGACGATGGCGCCGAAAAAGCTGAACTGAAAGTCCATGAGCTGGGTTGCGAAAGGGCCATTCAGCAAGATCTTGCCGGGACCGACGGGTCCAAAGTCTTCCGCCGCCACGCACAGGAACGTCAACAGAACCCATAGCCCGAAGTAGCAATAAGTTGAGATGCTCTTCAGCCGAAGCTTGATCTCGAATAACAGAAAATCCAGAAACATATGCGGCTTCTCCTGGCGATGAGGCTTAGTTCACGCTCTGCGAATTCAGGGTGAGGAAGTAGACGTCTTCGAGTGCGGGATCTACTGCACGAAAACCCTCGCCCGGCGCCGCGTCCGAGTGAATCCGAATCTCATGCGCACCGCCCAGTAGCTTGGTAGACACAACCTTGTATTGAGCGGATACAGCCGCGAACTCTTCCTCGGTGTGAACCAGTGTGCTCCAGATACCGCCGCGCAGGCGCTGCAATGTCTCCTCCGGCGCGCCTTCCAGCACTAACCGCCCGTTGCTGATAATGGCCATGCGCGGGCATAACTCGCGGACATCGTCCACTATGTGAGTCGATAAGATCACGATCACGTCCTGCGCCAGCGAACTAAGCAGATTCAGAAAGCGGTTCCGTTCCGCTGGATCGAGTCCAGCCGTAGGCTCATCCACAATAATCAGCTTGGGATTGGCGAGCAAAGCCTGGGCGATTCCAAACCGCTGTTTCATGCCGCCGGAGTAAGTGCTCAGCGCCTTCTTGCGTACATCCCAGAGGTTAGTCTGCTTGAGCAGTGCATCCACGATTTCCTTGCGCTCACCGGATTTATGGATGCCCTTCATCACCGCCAGATGATGCAGCATGTCTACCGCCGAAATGCGTGGGTAGACACCGAACTCCTGAGGAAGGTATCCCAACTGTCTGCGCACTGCATCCTTATTCGCCACCACATCCAAACCGTTGAGAAGGATAGTGCCCGAGTCCGGATCCTGGAGCGTCGCAATAGTTCGCATCAGCGTCGATTTCCCGGCCCCATTCGGCCCCAGCAAACCAAACATGTTGTTTCCAATTGTGAGGCTCAGGTTGTCCAGCGCCTGAACGCCGTTGGAATAGCGCTTGGATAATCCACGAATTTCAAGACTCAAGGAATTTCTCCTTCAAGGAAATTGTTTTGCTTCGAAGTAGGGGACCCTAGGTAGTTGGAATAGTAACGCAAAATAGACGGCTTTGGTTCCCGGGAGTTAGCGAAGTTGATCGCACGCAGATGTCGGCAGACCGAAACTGGCGGTCGAGCGGTACAATCTGAGCGAATAAGTCGGCAAGAAAGAGAAGTATCATGACAGAGAAAGTCAGGCTCGATCGCCGCCATTTCCTGAAGCAGGCGGCCGGCGCGGTGGGCGCGGCCACGCAAGTCGAGAATTGGAAGGCACTGGCTCATGAGCAGGCAACTTACGTAGCGCAGGGACTGAGCCACGCGCACGTCGATCCGAGTTATCCAAGGCAATTTCAAGGACGGCAACTGCGCATGATTTCGTTTCCCTTAGGAGGAGTCGCGGCCGGGAGTCTTGGCCTCGGTGGCCGCGGCCAACTCGTGAACTGGGAGATTTTCAACAAGCCCAACAAGGGATTCCGGCCACCCTATGCTTTCCCAGCCATCTGGGCTCAGGCCGGGAGCGGGAAGCCTGTTGCGCGCGTGCTTGAGTCGCGTCTCCTACCGCCCTTCGAGGGGCAGGACGGTCTTGGTTCGGGCAATGTTCCAGGGCTTAGCAGACTCGAGTCAGCGACATTTACCGGGGAATATCCGCTGGCGAATATCGATTTTGCAGATCGCTCGTTGCCGGTGAAGGTGGAACTGGATGCGTTTTCGCCCTTCATCCCGCATGATCCGGATGACTCTGGATTGCCGGTCGCAATTCTGCGTTATCGCGTGACCAATCCCGGCACTGTGGCAGTCAATGTAGGCATCGCATTTTCCATCGAAAACCCCGTGACGACCAAAGAAGAGAAGGACGACGACGCACGCCAAAAGTCCGACGAAGGTCGACGGAACGAATATCGCACGGGCAACGGAATTGCAGGGCTGGTGATGAGCAATCCCGCACTTGCGCCTGACAATCCCATGGCGGGTGAATTTGTGCTGGCCGCGCGCGTGGATGGAGGCGTGGAGATTTCGCACTGGCAGGGATGGCCCGCTGGGCGCTGGTGGAATGCACCGCTCCACTTCTGGGATCAGTTTTCAAAGACAGGCGAGCTGGGTGAGCAACCCGACCCGCACAATACTGTGGGTGTGCTGTGCCTGAAGAGAATCATTCCTCCCGGAAAGACGGAAAGCTTCGAATTTTATCTTGGATGGCGTTTTGCTAATCGCACACCGGACTGGATTGGTTGGCCGGCGCCGAAGGGTGAGGGCAAGACGGTCATCGGCAATGCGTATGCGGCTCGCTTCAAGAATGCTTGGGACGCCGTGAGTTACACCGCAGAAAATTTAGAGCGGCTAGAAGCCGGCACGCGGATGTTTACCAACGCATTGCGCGCTAGCACGCTGCCCGCAGCGGTAAAAGAGGCGGCCAGCGCCAATCTTTCAACGCTCGCAACGACGACCTGCTTTCGCACGGCGGATGGGGAATTTCACGCATGGGAAGGCAGTGACGATCAAGGCGGATGTTGTTTTGGTAACTGTACGCACGTGTGGAATTATGAGACGGTAACAGCGTTTCTGTTTCCATCGTTTGCCCGTTCGCTCCGGCGGAGCGCCTTTGGATATTCGATGGACGATGCGGGCGCGATTCATTTCAGGCAGTTGTTGCCGGAGGGCAAGGGGCGTTCAGGCTACGCGGCCGCGGATGGGCAAATGGGACAGATTATTCATGCGTGGCTTGACTGGAAAATCTCCGGCGACGATGGGTTGCTCAGGACTACATGGCCAGAAGCAAAGAAGGCTCTGGAATTTGCCTGGGTCGAAGGAGGATGGGACGGCAATCGCGATGGCGTGATGGAAGGTGTGCAGCATAACACTTATGACGTGGAGTTTTACGGTCCCAATCCGCTGTGCGGAATTTATTATCTTGGCGCATTGCGGGCGGGAGAGGAGATGGCGCGCGCGGCCGGGGATACTGGCTCCGCGGAGATATATCGCATATTGTTCGAGAAGGGAAGACATTGGATTGACACCAACCTTTTCAACGGAGAGTTCTATGTCCAAAAGGTTCGTGGCTTTCGCAAGGATGAGATCGCGGCCAGCCTTCGCGGAGACATGGGCGCGGATAATACGGAGACGCCTGAGTACCAGGTGGGCGGCGGCTGTTTAGCAGACCAGCTCATCGGCCAATACCTCGTTGAAGTTGGTGGCATGGGGCCTCTGGTATCGCCCGAGAACATTCGTAAGACGCTGCGTTCCATTTACAAGTACAATTACAAACCAACGCTGAAGGATCACGACAATGTCGAGCGCACTTATGCGCTGAATGAAGAAGCCGCAGTCCTGGTCTGCGACTACGGCAAGGCGGAGCGGCCTCACATTCCCTTCCCGTACTATGCGGAGGCGTGGACCGGGCAGGAGTATCTCGTCGCTGCGTTGATGATGAATTGGGGCATGGTGAAAGAGGGCGTTGAGTGCGTGGAGAATATTCGCGCGCGCTTTGACGGAGAGAAACGGAATCCGTGGGACGAGCCGGAGTGCGGCCATCATTACGCGCGCGCCATGTCGTCCTGGTCAACCATCGTTGCAATGAGCGGCTTTCTCTATGATGGAGCAGCGGCAGCCGTGGTTGCAGTACCGAAGATTCCGCGGGATAACTTCGAGTGCTTCTGGTCGACGGGAACCGGATGGGGGACTTACTCGCTGCGGCGAGAGAAAAACGAAACATTGCTTCTGGTCAAGGTGCTGAAGGGAACGCTCGCTTGCCGCTCCTGTGAGATTGCCGCTGCTGGGACCGCGGCTACGGTGGTGATTGGGGCAATGCTGATGGAGAACCGGGTGGAGCGGCGCGAAGACAGGTTGCTAGTGACGCTGGGCGGAACGGTGCAGATGATCGCGAACGACGAGCTTCGCATTACGGTGCGCGCGTGAGAGAAGACTTAGAGCGGCAGAGGCCATTGATTGTCATTGTAGGCGGCTTTCTGGGTTCGGGAAAGACCAGCCTGATTCTGGCGGCGGCGCGCTTGCTGGAACAGCGTGGCCTGCGCTGCGCCGTGATCCTCAACGACCAGGGCAATGAACTGGTGGACACACGCCATGCAGATGCGCAAGGGCTGCTAGCGCGCGAAGTGACAGGCGGATGCTTCTGTTGCAGGTTTTCCGGACTGATGACGGTGATCGAAGAGCTGCGGACGCGGTCGCTCGATGTGATTTTCGCCGAGCCGGTGGGAAGCTGCACGGATATTTCGGCAACGGTGTTCGGTCCGCTGCGTGAGGAGTTCGATGGTTATCGCGTTGCGCCGTTCACGGTTCTCGCCGATCCTGCGCGCGCCAAAGAGTTGCTCAGCGAAGATGCGGATTCCGACCTGGCATTCCTGTTTCATAACCAACTGCGGGAAGCCGACCTGGTATGCATGACCAAGGCCGATCTTTATCCGAATGCACCAGGGATTCCTGGAGTAGACGGCCGTTGGCTGAGCGCGAAAACCGGCGAAGGCGTGCGGGAATGGCTTGATGAAATTCTCTTCGGTTCGCTCGAACCGGGTCGAACCACGCTCGACATTGACTATGCGCACTATGCGCGAGCGGAAGCAGCCCTGGCATGGCTCAATCTGAGCTTCACTCTCGAGGCCCGGGTGCCTGTTTCTCCGGCGCTTGTCATTGGGCCGTTTCTTGATGGGCTTGATGCAGCGCTGACTGCAGCAGGAATTTCAATTGTGCACATGAAGGTTTTTGATCGCTCCCCCACCGGCTGGCTTAAAGCCGCAATGTGTGCCAACCGCCAAGAGCCCAGAGTGGAAGGGAATCTCGATGCGTCTCCCGCAAGCAGGCATGAAGTGCTGGTGAATCTGCGCGCGAAGGGCGACCCCGACCAGGTGCGGCAAGTGGTCGAACAAATACTGCTGCAATTGGAGGGAACGGCGCTTGAGGTGCGACTCGAGTGCTTTAGTCCTGCTGCCCCCAAACCGGAGCGGCGAGTGCCAAGAGCGAGACTCTGATTGCAAGATAGCGTGAAGGCCAAAGGGCGCCTCAGTCCGGCGAATCCGCAGGACGTAAGTCGTTTGTATTCGGAGGTGCTTTTGGCTTTTATTGATGTAACGTCATTATTTTCATGGGCATGGGGTGAAAAGGGGGGAGGGGTGGGGTAAATCGCGGTCGGTAATACGGACCGGGGACATACCTGACGCTTTGAATCGGGGACATACCTGACACTGCGCGAGTCCATGAAATGATTGTGCGCGTTTCGCGGAATTAGACTGCAAACTTCAGGAAGAAATCGGACATTTATTTTGTCAGCAGGTTTCTTCATACGATTGCCCTGGGGCGAATCCGCCCTTTCCTTACAACCCTCCCGCTTGGCTGATAGGATTATTCCGCCAGTAAATAATCGTTTTACCGAGGGTATCAATGAAGGATTCTCAATTTCGCGCCGGATTCCGCATTCCGGCGCACATGCTTCTGATTTCTGTCCTGTTGGCAGTTCCCGGCTTTTCGCAGCGCGGACAGACCTCCAAACCCGCTGGTCCGTGGATGGACAAAAGCCTATCGCCCGACCAGCGCGCCGACCTGGTCATCAAGGATATGACGCTCGACGAGAAGATCGCCACGCTGCACGGCGTCGGCATGCCCACGGACGACCCGCTGACTCAAGAGAACATGCCCTCGAACCGGGGCGTCGGTTATGAAGTCGGCGTTCCTCGCCTAGGTATCCCCGGCATCGATATGAGCGATGCCGCTTACGGCGTTCGCTCTAGCGGCGTCAACGGCCGCTACTCCACGGCCCTGCCCGCGAACGTGGCGGCTGCGGCCAGTTGGGACCCGGATGCGGCATACGAATATGGCAAGCTGATCGGCAGCGAACTCCGTGCACAGGGCTACAACATGTCTCTCGGCGGTGGCACTAACCTTACGCGCGAACCCCGCAATGGGCGCACATTTGAGTATCTCGGCGAAGATCCTATCCTCGCCGGGACTCTCATCGCACGCCTCATTGAAGGAACCCAGTCGCAGCATGTCATCGGCGATATCAAGCACTATGCGCTTAACGATCAGGAGAGCGGACGCAACTCGGTCAACATCACCATCTCCAAGCGCGCCGCGCGCGAAAGTGACCTGCTGGCCTTTGAGATCGGCGTCACGCAGGGCCATCCCGCGGCCGTCATGTGCTCCTACAACCGGGTGCTCGGCGACTTCGCGTGCGAGAACAAGTACCTGCTCACCGACGTGCTCAAGAAGGATTTTCAGTTTCCCGGCTTTGTTCTCTCTGACTGGGGCGGAACGCATTCCACGGAAAGGGCTTCTGCCGCGGGGCTGGACAATGAAGAGCCCGGCCGGTATTTCTATGAAGCCAGGTACAAGGCTGCCGTCGAATCCGGCACCATTTCGCAAGCCGAACTCGACGAGCACGTACACCGCATTTTGCGCTCCATGTTCGCTGCCGGCGTCATCGACTATCCCCGCCAGCGCGGCGTGCTCGATCCCTTCGTTGGTCTCGATGTTGCGCGCAAAATCGAAGAAGGCGGCATCGTGCTGCTGAAGAACAAGGCCGCGACTCTCCCGCTGGTTCCCGCTCGCCTGCGCACCATCGCTGTCATCGGCTCTCACTCTGACGTGGGCATGATCTCCGGCGGCGGCTCCGCGCAGGTCGACCCTCCCGGAGGCAATGCCATCGCCAAGCCAGGTGAGGGCGCCACGCATTGGCAGCAGGAAATCTGGTTTCCCACTTCACCCATGAAAGCCATCCAGGCCCGCGCGCCCAAGGCTACCGTGAAGTACGACGCGGGGGACGATCCCGAGGCCGCAGCCGCTCTTGCCAAAACTGCCGACGTAGCCATCGTCTTCGCGTACCAGTGGGAGAGCGAGGGCATGGATCTGCCAACGCTCACGCTGGCGCATAATCAGGACGCACTTATCGCCAAGGTCGCTGCTGCGAACCCACACACCATTGTGGTGATCGAGTCAGGCAGCCCCGTCACCATGCCCTGGGTTGACGCACCCGCGGCAATTCTTGAAGCCTGGTACGCAGGGTCTGACGGCGCGAACGCACTGGGCAATGTTCTCTTCGGCACTGTGAACCCATCCGGCAAGCTACCCAACACATTTCCGAAGAGCGATGCCGATCTCCCTCATCCCACCATCACCATGCCGCCGCCTGAGTCGCGCCATTTTGACGGCGCAGTTACCCCTGAGCAATGGGCCAAAGGCATGCCGGCTTTTCAGATGACATACGACGAAGGCGCAAAGGTCGGCTATAAGTTCTATGACGCGGAAAACAAGCCCGTCCTTTTCCCCTTCGGTTACGGCCTTTCCTTTACAACTTACCATTACTCGGGACTGACTGTAACTCCCGGCGACAAGGTGAAAGTTAGCTTCACGCTGACTAATGCCGGCACGCGCGCCGGAGCGGAGATCGCCGAAGTTTATGCCTCTCTTCCAGCCAGTGCGGAAGAACCTCCCAAGCGGTTGGTCGGCTTCAGCAAGGTCCAACTGAAGGCCGGCGAAAAGAAAACCGTCGATGTCGAGATCGACCCAAAGTATCTGTCCATCTTCGACGAAGCCAAAGACGCCTGGACGCTGATCCCCGGCGACTACACCATCCTTGTCGGGGGCTCTTCGGACAAGCTTCCGCTCAAGGCCACCGTCAACCTGAAGTAGCTTTCAATTTTAGTTAGTAGAAACACACCGAGGGGCAGTCTCCTGGAGATTGCCCCTCTTTGCGTCTGCCCGAGAACACGACCTGTTACCACAGTTGTACTTGCTCCGAAGGGGTCGCAAACTGCCAAGGCCCGCGCCTAAAGGCGCAGGAATTTCGCGGCATTTCAGGGCGCTAAAGCGCCCTGCTCCCTCCAGAATCTGAGGTCTACAACTGTAGTACCAACAAGCCGTCTCGCCATGCTCCACAGCAATCCCCTGAAATGCGCTATGCTTGTTCAAAATCAGTTTCGCTATTGAAATTATGCACGGAGTATTTGCATGCCCAAGACGAAGATCAAGCGCCTTTACCTTATTCCGATCCTTTCCAAAGCCCTCGATGTAATCGAATTGCTCGAAGAGAGTCACGCTCCAGTTGCGCTTGAAGACGTATACCAGAAGACCCAGATCTCCAAGACCAGCGTCTATCGCATTCTGAAGACGCTGGTACATCGCGGATACGTGGCCCAGGCCCAGAATGGACTCTATCGTCTGGTGTCGCGTCCTCGACGGCTACGCTTTGGTTTTGCGGCCCAGAGCGCTGAGATGCCCTTCTCGGTCGCGGTGGCCCAGAGCGTGACAGCCGCGGCAGCCGCAACCGGCGTGGAATTGCTAATGCTCGACAACCGCTACGATCCCGACATGGCGATTCAGAATGCGGAAGAATTTGTGGCCAAGCGCGTCGACTTGGTGCTTGAGTTCCAGGTGGAAGAGCACGTGGCGCCTCGCGTAGCGCACATCTTCAAGAGGGCCGAAATCCCGCTCATCGCGATCGATGTGCCCCATCCCAATGCCACCTACTTTGGCGTGGATAACTTCGAGGTAGGCTATGAGGCGGGCACCGTTCTTGCGCAGTTCGCACAGCGCAAATGGAAGAGCAAAGCCGATTGGGTCCTGGGCGTTGGATTTGCCGAGGCCGGCAGCTTTGTCCAGAGCCGAATCACCGGTGCATTTGAAGGGATTCGCGAACGCCTTGCCGATATTCCCGCTGACCGCTACCTGCAGATTGAAGGCCGAGGCATGCGCCAGCAGAGCAAACTGGCGGCTGCGGAATTTATCAGCAAACGACGCAAAGGGGAGCATATTCTCGTAGCTGCCTCCACGGATTCAAGCGCTCTCGGCGTTCTCGACGCGGCGCGGGAGGCAGGCCGCGAATCGGACTTCGCCATCGTCGGTCAGGATTGCATTCCCGAGGCTCTCGCCGAGATGCGCCAGGGTACCGGCGCGCTCATCGGCTCGATTTCCCACGAGGTGGAAACCTACGGCCCGCGGCTCATCCAACTCGGCATTGCTCTGCTGCGAGGGCATGTCGTTTCGCCCTACAATTACGTCCGGCACAAAACAGTAACTCAGGAAAGCCTGGTTGCTGAAAACGCGAAGTAGCGCAAGCGTCATCGAATCGTCTTAGACTATTTAGAGGGGGCTGTATGAGCGATGGCCGCGAGGAGCGCGAAGAGCGTGAGAAGCGTCGCGAGTTGGAAGAGCGGGAGAATCGCGAGGACCGTCTCGACCGCGTGCCGATAGATCCATGGGAGCAGGAGCGTCCCGATTCCTAACGCCGGCCTTTGACTATGCTTTGGGCGCGAGTTGATCAGGAGGATTTCTGCGACGGCGACAACGCAACGCCTGCCTCGGTGGTGAGCACACGGAAGACGAAGGTCTCCTGAAGATACAGTTGCACCGCAGAATCGGTGTGGCTGAGATAGCCGATCGAGACATCCTGTCCGATGCTGAGTTCGAAGTCGCCGCCGCGGGTTGTCAGGACAAATGCGCCTTCAATTGCCGGCGCCCAGATCAGATTACCGTCCACGATGCGCTTCACGTGCTCCAGCACGGGATATCCGTGATCGCGGGTTTCGGCGAGCGACGTATATTCGTCGGCTCCCAGCACAACCGAGTAGGGTCCATTGACGCCCACCAGCCGCAACTGGCTTAGCGCATGGGCCACCGCGTCCGGATAGTCCCGCACGTCCGCGGGCAGAGTTTCGATGGGGTTGCTGGTGCTTTCCCGTATGCCCTGAATATTTGCGTCATGGTATCCGTTGAAGATGGCCCGGTCTTCCGCAAAGGCGAGTTTCTGTGCGGCGTCCTTCGCAGCCTGCCAGTCGGAGTCTTCGGAGCCGCGTTCCACGTCGTCGATGGTTTGGCGCGATAGTTCGAATGGAACGCGCAACTCGACCAGCGGCTTCACTTCGCGTTGTCTTGCGAGGATGCCCTCCGCAGGGGCGGAGATCGAGTTAAGATGCCCGGTTCCCACTCCAGGCAAAGCGATGCCTTGCGGCGACGGAACGTCCACGACGCGCCGCCCGGCCAGATACCGCCTCAGCGTTCTGGTCGTCTCTTCCTCAATCTCCGCCCATGCCGCGTCAGAGATGGGTGCAAGTTCCCGATGGAGGTTATTCATCTTTCTCTCCCTTGAGTGATCCTATCTTGAGCGATGTGTCGCGTAGGTCAACTTGTTTGGATGCCGGCGTGGATGAGGACGGCTCAACGAATGGAGCCTCCGCACTCACCGCTGCGTTCTGCGGGTCGGGGTTGACGTTGTCAAGAAACGTGCCCGTAGGTACGAAAAACAAGCCGCCCGTCACGGGATGGCTGAAGTCGAGCAGCCGGTCGTAGTTTCCAGGCGGGCGGCCGACGAACATGTTCTCCAGCATCAGCTCGGTGATCCGTGGCGTGCGGCAGTAGCCGATAAAATACGTTCCAAACTCGCCATGGCCGGGACGCCCGAAAGGCATGTTATCCCTCAGTATCTGAAGCTGACGTCCGTTCTCCTCGATATTGGTGAGCGCATTGTGCGCGTAGGCGGGCTTGTCCGCGTCGCTCAGTTCCACGTCTGAGAGTTTGCGACGACCGAGGATCTTTTCCTGCATTTCCACGGGAAGCGTGTTCCACGCCTTCAGGTCGTGAAGATATTTCTGCACGATGACATAACTGCCGCCTGTAAAAGCCGGGTCTTCCCCGCCGACGATTGCCGCCTCACGCGCCGCATCTCCGCGCGGATTCTCCGTGCCGTCGACGAATCCTATGACGTCGCGATCGTCGAAATAGCGGAAGCCATGTACCTCGTCGGCCACGGAGACCACGTCCCCGATGCCATCCATGATCTGCGTGGCCAGTTCGAAGCACAGGTCCATGCGTTTGGCGCGAATGTGGAAGAGAATGTCGCCCGGTGTGGAAACGGCATTGCGGCCCCCGGACCGAATCTCGCGGAAAGGATGAAGTTCGGCGGGACGAGGCGCTCCGAAGAGCTTGTCCCAGGCATCCGATCCGAACCCGGCGATGCAGGTAAGGCCGGCCTCTATGTCGCGAAACTCCACCGCACGAATCAACCCGGAGAGGCCTGCGCAGAATTCGCGTAGACGCAAGTAAGCATCCTCGCCCTGGCGGACGCACAGCACTAGAAAGATCGCCGACCGCGTAAGCGGACCGATCACATTCTGCGGAAGGACAACCTCGTTAAGTTCGCTGGGGGTAGGCATGTCTTTCGTCTCGATCTGCGTCGACTTTCACCCAAGTATCGCATTTTTTGCAAGGACCGTAGCTCGGCCGTCGCCTTGGCGGTAAACAAAACCCTGAAAAAAGCCGCCCTCATTCGCCCAAAAACAGCTCCTTCCCGCCAAACTAGCCTTTAAAAACGCCGCAGTGACCCTAGCCGGCCAAATCCGCTGCTGGGCTGTTGAGTCGGTTTCTTTCACGGCCTACTCTAATCTCACCACCACACTTTGGGCACGTGGCTAACGACCCCCTGAGGAGGAAGAAACCATCCATCGAAAGGAGGAGGACAATGAGCCCTCCCGTCTATAGCATTCGTTGGAGCCAAGCTTGCCCACAGAGTCCTCGGCCATCGATTCTATCCAAAGTTTCAATTGCGACTGTTCTCAGCGGTCTTTTTCGGGGGCACGTTCAATGCGCAAGTATCGCGCCTTTCAGTTCGCGACCCGCCTGGAGTTCTAATGGAGTTTTGAATGGCGCTGCCCGAATACGAGAAGATAGCTAACTCGGTCCGAAATGTTGGTCCCGAAGTTACTCCGAATTTAGCGCTGATTGAAGAGAGCACGGCCATCGGTGAAGTGGCTGTGCTCTACGATCACTTTCGCACGCACTTTGGCAGGCCCGATGTGCCCGGCATCCTGAAGTGCTTTGCGACTCATCCGCCGCTGCTTCGCACCATGATGGACTTATCGGAACATCTTCTCTTTTCAGAAAGCGCGCTGGGCCGGAAGCACAAGGAGATGATAGCTGTGTTTGTCTCCACACAGAACTCATGCCCTTATTGCGCAGATAGCCACGGATTCTTCCTTCGCGTGCATGGAGGATCTTCCGAAACCCTCACTGCTCTTCAAAACAACGATCTATGCTCGCCGGGCCTCAACCCAGCTGAACAGGAACTTCTGAGATTTGCAAAGAAGGTAAACCTTAACTCGCATGAGATTTCTCGCGGAGATGTAGACTTGCTCATGGATTCCGGATGGACAGAATTGCAAGTTGCCGAGGCCGTTCATATTGCCTCTCTCTTCGCCACATTCAACAGGGTTGCCAATGCATTCGGTCTTCAATCGCAGGGATTGCTTGCACTCTACGACTAGTCTCTCTCGACGAAAGCGAAATCGCAGGAAGGATTGACTTATGAGCAGAGATTGTCCGTTCCGGTCATGGGCAGTCACTATCGAGCTGGCCGCGCTGCTGTTGGCGTTTTCAATCGTCGGCGCGAGTGCTCAAACGCAATCAATCGCCGCACCCACACAACACACCTTTTTCCATGTTGTGCTGGACCGTTCTTTAACAACTCCAGTCACGGGCCGGTTGCTGCTCTTTGTTGCGCAGCCATCAGGCGATTCGGAAAACGTCGATATGAATACGATGGCGCCGGAGAGCGTCTATGTCGTCGCAAAAGAGGTCCCACATCTCGCTCCCGGAGAAACGATCGACATCGATGCCGACGATCTGATCTTTCCCCACCCGCTCTCGCAGGCAGCAGCCGGAAGTTACCGTGCTCAAGCGGTGCTTGACGTTCACCACAGTTATAACTACGATGGCCGCGCTCCCGGCGATATCGTCAGCGGTGCGGTCACGGTGAATCTTCCATTTTCCGACTCGCCCACTCTCACTCTTTCATCCGTGGTTCCCGATCTACCCGATCCGCTCGTCCAGCGCCCAGACGTGATCGCCGCATTGAAGCCGCTCGATTTTGTCAGCCCGGTGCTCACTCAATTTTGGGGACGTGAAATTCATATGCGCGGATGGGTGCTGCTCCCTCCCGGCTACGAGAATCACCCGAATGACAAATACCCCACCGTATATTTTACGCATGGCTTTGGCGGCACTCTGCAAGGGCTTCGCGCCCGCTATGCTCCCGTTCTCTATGACCGCATGAAGCAAGGACACATGCCGGAGATGATCTGGGTGTTGCTGGACGAAAGCAGTCCGACAGGGACACATGAGTTCGCAGATTCAGTGAATAATGGACCGTGGGGCACTGCGCTCACAACCGAATTGATTCCCAAAATCGAATCCGGCTATCGCATGGACGCGCGCACCTCGGGCCGCTTCCTGCAGGGACATTCTTCGGGAGGCTGGGCGACATTGTGGCTGCAGACCCATTATCCAAAGGTGTTTGGCGGCACCTGGTCAACCTCGCCTGACCCCAGCGATTTTCATTTCTTCAGCACCATCGATCTGTA
>Ga0182030_10006224_pt1 | contig 25208 bp, 19 predicted proteins | sample 812S3MmetaG_FD_121299 | JGI IMG/M metagenome (GOLD analysis project Ga0182030, IMG submission 121299) | Permafrost microbial communities from Stordalen Mire, Sweden - 812S3M metaG (Illumina Assembly) | ecosystem: Environmental > Terrestrial > Soil > Wetlands > Permafrost | place: Sweden...
GCAGGGCAATCGGATGAACCAACCAATCATGTGAACGACTGCTTTGAAGGGGCATGGCTTCACAGGCTGCGGAAAAACTCAGTCTTGGCACAAAACCTCAAGGCTTTGTAACAGGGCACGACTCTAGTCGGGCCGCAAATGTCGCAAAATGAGCGTGGGCTTTAGCCCCTGCAAAACTTCACCTCGCTTCAAAATCAGAAGCAAGCCTTTTTCCGCAGCTTGTGAAGCCGTGCCCTTTCAAGGCCGCGGGTTCATTTACAGGCACTAAGGCAGATCCCTCTATTTCGCCGTACAGCACCCCAGGTCTTGAAGGAGGGACCTGGGGTGCTTCATCAAACTGAATTAGGCCGGGAAACTTCGGCTATTGAATCAGCGTCGCAGTAACCACCACGCGCATGCTTCCCTTGCTGTCGATGGAATCAGATGTGAAGACCGTGCTGGGCTTTCCAATTGGAATCAGAACATTCGCCTGCCACCTGTTCTGGCGGGTGATGGGCGCGCGCGTGCCTGAGCCATCGGGCTGGGCCGAGCCAGTTATGTCTGCCGTTAGATTGATTGCAAGACGGTTTGTAATCTCTCGAGTATCGTGCACATCAATGTTTATCCCTACGGTTCTATATTGATATTTGTCCAATTGGTCCGATTGTCCCTCCTTTTCGGCCGGGCCCGTGTAAATCGGAATCGTCGATCCGGTGCGGATAGAAGTGGTGCCGCGGTCTTCGGTGTTGACACTCGTTGAGTAACGTCGGCTGTTTATGGGCTTTCCGTCGCTACTGAGCTCCTCGATCACAAAGTCAAACCGGTAGTAGTGAACTGGTGGCGCCGGGGGTTTTACCGCTTCCGGAGTCTTGGGAGACTCGGCATTGGGTGTGTCCTGAGCATGCACTTTGCGGCTCAGGGGCAGTGCGAGAAGCATCAGGCACAAAATGATAGTGAATTTACGCATGGAATTCTCCTTAGTTTCCGCCTTAATTGGGCGGGTCGAGTGGCTGGATTTGAAGGGCTGCTATGCTGAGAGGCGCATCAGCCTGCTTTTGCGCATCGAGGAGGGCTTGGCGTTCTGTCAGCGGAGCCTTGGCGGCGAAGACTGCGAGCACCTGCTCTTCCGGTGTGAGCGGCTGGGGAGTTGGAAAGACGTCGAGTTTTGGAAGCGGAGCGGCTGTGGCCGCACCAGTCTCCATGCGCGGACGCGGCCGGGCATGAGGGCCATTGCCGCGCAGAACTGGGTCCGGTCGAAGTCCCGTTGACAGCTCAGGCCGGACAGTGTTGATGAGCGGTTGATGTGAGGGGTGGGCCAGCCCAGAATCGTCCGAAGGCCGATGCGGTGGCCTGAGTTCGAAAAGCACGGACAGCAGAAGCAGACTGGCTGCAATGGGAAGTGCGATGGCCCAGGGAAGCCAGCGGCGTCGCGGCGCAGCTCCGGCTTCGGCAGCGACTCGTGCCAGTACGCGGCAATCGAGACCGGACTCGGGTCCGAGGTCCGCGTAGGTGCTCAGAGCGGAGCGAATCGTCCGGTCGAGCTGATCGGGTTCAGGCATAGGGAGCCTCCTGCGTGCGGGCTTGAAGGGGAGCCTTCTGGAGCGCGATGAGCTTCTGCCGGAGTAGCTGGCGGGCGCGTTGCAGACGGGTGCGCACGGTTCCTTCCGGCACGCCAAGGACTCTGCCAATCTCCCGCGAGTTCAGCTCGTCGGAGGCGGAAAGCACCAGCGGCAAGCGCAATTCTTCGGGGAGCGCGTCGATCATGGAATGGATCAAAGCGTGCTGGTTGGCGGCCATGAACTCTTGCTCGGGGCCGGGATCGAGGGACACCGGTTCCGCAGCGGGCAGGCGATCCTCGTCCGGTCCCAGGCTATCCGGTCTCGGGCTGGACGCAATCGACAGCGGAGAGCGCGGACGGCGGTCGACGGCGATGCGCCACGCGACGCGCGCCAGGAACGCCCTTTCATTCGAAAGGTTTTGCCAGCCGCCATTGCGATAGAGTTTCAAAAACGTCTCCTGAACAGTGTCTTCAGCGTCGTGGGAGTTGAGCAGAACGGCGTAGGCCACGCGGAATACAAAGCGCGACTGGCGCTGGACGAGTGCCGTGAACTCCGCATCTTCGCCTTGAGTCAAAACGCGCGTGCTCCCTTGAGCTGCCGGCGGAAGATGCTTGCCGGTTGCAAGGCAACTTTACTCCCTGTACACACGCTAAGACGGCGGGCGGAGGTCAGGTGTTCGGATATTTTGTGTGGGGATATTCGGGCGTGCGCGCGTTCCAGGTCCCAAAGCGGCAATAGAGCCGGGATGGTGTGCTCGATGGGCTCATCTGCTCACGATGCGCTCTCGGAGTTTGCGCATGTCGCGGTCGAGCTACAAACGTCGCCCCTATGAGGACGCTAACTTCGGGGCCTCGCTCGACTGTCCTCCGTTGCTCCCGAGGCGTGCAAGCAAAGAACTCTTCAGTTCCTGCAATCGCACCGTCTCCGGGCTATTCTCTCCGGTTGTTTGCTGGCGGAGCTCGATGGCCAGATTTGCCGCCAGAAGTGCGGACCGGTTCAGGCTTGCCCGATAACGCCGCTGGGCTTCTTCTTCGGCGATATCCGCTGCCCGGGCAAGGTCGACCGCGAGGAAGGCAGCCGCCCTTTCGTCGAAGGTTGTGATTGAGTCTGTCACGGAGGGCAGCCCCCCCGGAAAGGCGCGGCGAATTCTTGCCAACTCGGCCAGCAATTGCGGTGCATCCTTGCTGTGCGGATTTGCAGCGAGCGCCGCCGACGCGTATGCCTCCGCTGCAACCAATCCATGGGGCAGGATGGCGCCTACAGCGCGCGAGGTTATCCACTCGGCCCGGTGCAAGAGCTGTTCGTCCGTGCCAATGACGGCATCCCCACTGCCGACCTCCGCATTGGCAACCTCCGCCTTCTCAGGTATATTTCGGTCGACTGCTTGCCGCAGTTGGTTCTCCAACTCTCCCACCTGCGCATGAAGGGTATTCAGACTGGATTCTTTGGCATCGTTCTCGGCTCGGAGGTCCCGGATCAGCAGCTCCAATCGTTCCATGCCGGCATTCTTTTCGAGCGCTACCTGGTGTGCGATTGACTTTTCATTCTCGCTTTGGATAGCCGCCTGCCGCAGTTGCTCTTCGAGTTCTGTTGCCCGCTGCTTTGCCGCAGGCAAACTTGCGCTGCCCTCGGCCTCCAATTGACGCACGCGCTCTTCGAACTGATCCACGGTGCTCCGATGGGCCTGCGCCTGCTCACCTGCCTGCGCCTTCATCGCGTCATTCTGGATGGCCGCCTGTTGTAGTTGCTCCTCGAGTTCCTTCGAGCGCCGCGCCAGAACAGCCAGATTGGCAATGCCTTCGGCTTGCACTTCACGCACGCGTTGTTCAAGTTGATCCACAGTGTTGCGATAGCTCCGCAGTTGCTCGCCGCTTTGTGCCGCGACGTCCTCATGCCGCAGGGCCGCCACCTGGAGTTTTTCCTCGAGTTCCTCCACCCGCCGTTGCAGTCCGGCCAGGTTGGCGCTGCTCTCCGATTCCTTGTCGCGGAAGCACTGTTCCAAGTTCTCCAGGACTTTCCGATGGGTCTGTTCCTGTTCATTGGCCCGCGCCACAATCTCGTCATTCCGGAGATTGGCCTGCCGCAGTTGTTCCTCAAGTTCATTCGAACGCAACTCGAGCGCGGAAAGATAAGCGCCGCCTTCGGCCTCCATCTGGCGCAGGCGCTGTTCGAGTTGCTCCACGGTGGCTCGATAGGCCTGCAATTGATCGCCCGCCTGTGACGCGACTCTATCCTTCTGGAGGCTGGCTTGCCGCAGTTGCTCTTCGAGTTCCTTCGAACGCAACTCGAGCGCGGAAAGATAAGCGCTGCCTTCGGCTTCCATTTGGCGAATGCGCTGTTCGAGCTGTTCCACCGCTGCTCGGCCTGCCTGCGCCTGCTCGTCCGCTTGCGCGGAGATACTGTCCCTCTGGAGGGCCGCCTGTTGCAGTTGGTCCTCCAACTCCTTCGTGCGGCGCTGAAGCGCGGCGAGACTGGCGCTGCTCTCGGCTTCCATCTCGCGGATACGCTGTTCGAGCTGTTCCGCGGCTTCCCGATAGGAATGTGTCTGTTCTGTGGTTGCAGTAACCTTGCCGATCTGGAGCGACGCCTGCTCCAGTTGTTCTTCGAGTCCCTTCGATCGCTGCTGAAGCGCAGTCAAATCTGCATGCTTTGTTTCTCCCTCGGCCTCGAGATCTTTAATGCGTTGCTCCAACTGGTCGATCTTTACATCTTTGCCGCGCAGGAGGATCTCTTTCCGGTATTCCTCGTGGAGAATCTCCTCTCCATCTCCGTGAGGAGGTTCATACCCCAGCCGCTCTCCGAGCTCGCTAACGACTTTCCGCGCGCCTCTCAGTCTTATCAGCAGAAACAGCGAAAGTAGAGCGAGCACCAGAACGATCGCCAGTGCAATCGCGGAAACACTGGCAGGTTGAAGGCCAAGTCGGCCTTCGAGAAACTGGAAGAAGGAATTGATTTCAGCGGACATGGTTAGGAGCCTCGAGCGTAGGTTCACAAGCTTGCCTGGGGAAGACACGCAGTATCCGGCATCCAGTGTAGCGCATTAATTCGTTCAATATCAGGCAATTTGAAGCCGGTTCGCTTCCCTGGGGAGGGAAACGAACCGGCGCAGTAAACTAGTCGCGTTGACTTACGCCTTGGCCGAGGTCAGTGCGCCCAGGTCGGCGGCCAGTTTCTCTGTCGAGAAGGCTTCGATCAGGTCGCCTTCCTTCAGGTCGCTGAATCCGGATAGCCCAATGCCGCACTCCATTCCGTTGGTCACTTCGCGGGCATCGTCCTTGAAACGCTTCAGGGAGCCGATCTTGCCTTTGAAGAGTTGCTGATCTCCGCGCATCACCTTGACCTCTGCGTCGCGGCGGATGACTCCGTCCTGAACGCGGCAGCCGGCGATGGTCCCGATCTTGGGAATGCGGAAGATGTTCAGCACTTCGGCGCGGCCCAGATAGTTCTCCTTGAAGGTCGGATCGAGCAGACCCAGCATGGCCAGTCGGATTTCGTCCTGCAACTCGTAGATGATGGAATGCAGGCGAATCTCGATGCCTTCTTGCTGGGCAAGTTCGGCGGCCTTCCGCTCGGGGCGGACGTTGAAACCGATGATGATGGTGTTGGAGGCGGTGGCCAGCAACACATCGCTCTCGGTGATCGAGCCGACGCCGGAGTGAATGACCTTGATGCGTACCTTCTCGGTGGACATGCGGGTGAGCGAGTCGGCCAGCACTTCGACCGAGCCGGTGACGTCGCCCTTGATGATCAGGGGCAGGTCCTTGACTCCAGCGGTGCGAATCTGCTCGGCAAGGCCTTCCAGTGAGACGCGGGAGCTCTTTGCGAGCTGGGCGTCGCGCTCCTTCATCTTGCGGTACTGCGCGATGCCCTTGGCCTTGTCGCGGTCTGCTACGACCAGGAAAGTGTCGCCTGAGTCCGGCATGGATTCAAGACCGAGCACTTCGACTGGCGTGGATGGGCCGGCCTCCTCGATGGCGCGGCCGCGGTCGTCGAACATGGCGCGGACTTTACCGAAGGTGTTGCCGACGATGTAGCTGTCGTTGAGCCGCAGGGTTCCGTCCTGGACCAGGACCGTGGCCACCGCGCCGCGGCCGCGATCGAGCTTGGCTTCGATAACCGAGCCGACGGCCTTGCGGCCGGGTGTGGCCTTGGGGGCGCGGATGTCGGAGACCAGGCAGATCATCTCCAGCAGCAGATCGAGGTGGATGCGTTTCTTGGCGGAGACTTCCACAAACACTGTGCCGTCCTGGCCCGCGCCCGCCCACTCTTCGGGAATCAGGCCGCGATCGGCGAGTTGCTTCTTGACGCGGTCAGGGTTGGCCTCCGGCTTGTCGATTTTGTTCACGGCCACGATGATGGGCACGCCGGCAGCCTTGGCGTGGTCGATGGCTTCCAGAGTCTGGGGCATGACGCCGTCGTCGGCGGCCACCACAATGACCACGATATCGGTAACCTTGGCTCCGCGGGCTCTCATGCGGGTGAAGGCCTCGTGGCCCGGGGTGTCGAGAAAGACGATCTCGCGGCCCGAGGCGGGCGAGCCTTCCTTGGCGAACTTCACCTTGTAGGCGCCGATGTGCTGGGTGATGCCTCCAGCCTCGCCGGCGGCGACGTCGGTTTCGCGGATGGCGTCCAGCAGCGAGGTCTTACCGTGATCGACATGGCCCATGACGGTGACGACGGGCGACCGTGGAACCTCGAGTTCGCCGGTGTTTTCGGCTTCGAGGACTTCTTCGATTGCCTGGTTGGCGATCTCTTCTTCGTAGCTGATGACGGAGGCGGCGGCCCCGAACTTGGCGGCAACTTCCTTCACCATCTCGGCATCGAGGGACTGGTTGACGGTGACGAATACGCCGCTCATCAGCAGCGTTGCGATCAGGTCCTTGGCGCGGACTTCCAGCTTCTCGGCCAGGTCCTTCACGCTTATGCCTTCGGTGACCGTGATCTCGCGGGTGATGGGCAGCGGTTCGCCGCCGTATTGCACACCGCCATAACGTGGCGGCGGCACAAAGCCCTTCATCGGGCCTTCTTTGGTCTTGGGGTACTGCGGGCGTCCGCCGCGGCCGCGCGAGGGAGCGCGCTGCGGACGAGGAGCCTCGCCCGTGGGCGGAGCTCCGCCCGCGCCGGGCCGAGCGCCAAAGCCGGGACGAGGAGGACCGCCAAACCCAGGCCGCGCGCCAAAACCTGGCCGCGCGCCAGGACCTCCCGGTCCGCCGGGCCCTGCAGAGCCGCCCATGGGGACGCGGGTAGGATGTTTCGGGCGCGGTCCGCCGGCGAACTGGCCTGGAGCAGGCGGTCCTCCAGGGGTCCGCTGCGGGTAGCTGCCGGGGCCGCTCGTGGGACGGCGGTCGAAGATGGGCTTGCCGCGCTGGATTCCAGCGCCGGGGGCCATATTGCCGGTGCCAGGTACTGCCGGCGGCAGGATGGGGGCCTTGTATACCGGCCGGGGGCCCGTCTGGGGCATCACCATCCGGCGGGCGGGTGGCGCTGGAGCAACAGGCGCCTTGGCGCGAGCAGGTGGTGCCGGAGCGGAGGTCGACTCGGCGGCAACGGAGGGAAGTGAGGTTTCTGTTTGGGGCGCTTCCACAGGAACCTCGGGAGCGGCCACGGCGGCGGGCTCAACAGCGGGCGCGGCTGCAATCGGCTCTTCCACAGCGGGTTGGGCCGCGACCAGCGCGGGCGCCTCAGGCAGGGCAGCGGGAGCCTTGACCACGGGCTTGACGACGACAGGGGGCTTTTCCGCCGCATCCTTTACGGGGGCCGCGGGCGCAGCGACTGCGGGTACCGGAGCCGCGGGCGGCTTGACGACAACAGTGACCGGAGGGGGCGCGACCACCACAACGGGCCGCGCAGAAACTGCTCCTGCCGGGGCCTTGGCGACCACCGTGCCAACGGGAGGCCTGGAGGCGATAGCCGGGGGCGCAGGAGGCTGAACGATGGGCGGCGCCGAGCGCGGCTGGGGAACAATCCTTCTGGGTTCCGGACGGGCGGGAGGCGCAGCTGGAGGATGCGCGGCTACAACCGGCGCCGGCGGTGCTACACGGGCGACAGGAGCGGCGGGCGCAGCCGCCGGAGGCGCGGCAGCAGGCTTTGCCAGACCATGTGGATGACGCGCCTCTTCCTCGTCTTCCTTTTTCTTGGCCAGAATGGCCTTCAACACATCGCCCGGCTTGGAGATATGCGAGAGGTCGATTTTTGGCGCTATGGCCTGGGCCGTGCGCGAGGAAACAGCGCCGGCGTGGCCGACGGAGCGCGTCCCACGCTCGAACTGCGCGCGTACCTTCTCCGCCTCGTACGACTCCAATGAACTGGAGTGGGTCTTTCCCGCACCCAGGCCGAGTTCCGCCAATACGTCAAGAATCTGTCTGCTCTTGACTTCCATCTCGCGCGCGAGATCGTTGATACGAACCTTACTCATCCGCCTCTTTTCAGAATCTGCTTCCAAAGCACTTAGCCGCTCATAGCTGCCTCGTGGCAATGGATGTTTTTTGAAACTCGATTTTGTTCGATCGGCTTTCGAGGCTGCGGCGCATCCTACGCGCCGTCCTTTTTGGCCGCCTGCTCGTTCTCGTCTTCTTCTGCTAGGACGTCCGTTTCATTGTCCAGCGTGTCAATATCCTCTGCCACGGGAACGTCGTCGATGGCCTCTTCCGCCATCGTGAGGCCCTCGGATTCAGACTCGGCAGAGTTCTCTTCCTGCTCTTCGGCTGCCTGCTCGCTTTCCGCTTCTCTAATTACGTCGGCGGCGTCCTCGGCTTCGGTTTCGTCGTTCTCTTCTGCCGCGGGTACAGTTTGAGTCTCCGCTTCGCCGGAATCTTTCATACCCGTCTCGACGGAAACGCCTTCTGTGGTTTCCGAAGCTTCGGCTTCAGCGTGCTCGACGTTAAGGATTGTGCCTTCCGCCACTTCAGGCACGTGGCCTTCTTCGCCTTCTTCAAAATGGCCGAAGTAGTGCCGAACCGCTACCGAGATCTTTTCCAGCGTCTTCTCACCAATGCCGGGAATCTCCTCGAGCTGCTCCGGAGTCATGTCGGCAAGCGCCTCGACGGTCGTGATGCCGGCGGCGACCAGCTTCTGTATGATGCCGTCGCCCAGCTCGGTAACCTGCTCGATGGGCGTCGAAGGCCCGCCGCCAAAGGAGCCCATCTGCTGCTCGACCTCCTGGCGCTTCTCCTCTTCGCTCTTGATGTCGATCTTCCAGCCCAGTAGCTTGGCGGCCAGGCGGACATTCTGTCCCTTTTTGCCGATGGCCAGCGAAAGCTGCGTATCGTCGACGATCACCTCCAACTGCTTCTCGGTGAGATCGGTGATGGAAACACGGCTCACCTTGGCCGGCTGCAGGGCCTTTTCGGCAAAGGTGGTAATTTCGTCGCTGAACTCAATGATGTCAATCTTCTCGCCGCGCAGCTCGCGAATGATCGACTGCACGCGCATGCCCTTCATGCCCACGCAGGCGCCCACCGGGTCCACGTCCTTGTCGCGGCTCTGCACGGCGATCTTGGTGCGTTCGCCCGCTTCGCGCGCGATGGCCTTGATCACGACTGTGCTGTCGTAAATCTCGGGAACTTCCGACTGGAACAGGTTCGAAACCAGCTCCGGCGCGGCGCGGGAGACAATCACCTGCGGTCCCTTGGCGGCGCGGTCCACCTTCAGCAAAACCACGCGGACGCGCTCGCCGATCGAGAACTGTTCCAGCCGCGACTGCTCGCGCTTGGGACAGCGGGCTTCCGCCTTGCCCAGGTCGTAGATCACGTCCTGGCCCTCGATGCGCTTGACGGTGGCGTTCAGGACTTCCTTCTCGCGATGCGCGTACTCCTGGAAGACCGTGTCGCGCTCGGCCTCCCGGACCTTCTGGAAGATGACCTGTTTGGCAAGCTGCGCGGCGATGCGTCCCAGCGGGCTGGTGTCGCGATACATCCGGATCTCGGAGCCAACCTCGACGCCGGGGGCCAGCTCATTGGCCTCTTCCAGCGTGATCTGGTTCAGCGGATCTTCGATCTGCTCCGCGTCGGCGACAACCGTCTTGTAGATGTAAGCGGTAATCTCGCCGGTCTCTTTGTTGAGTTCCCCGCGCATGTTTTCCTGGGTCTTGTAAAACTTGCGCGTAGCCAGGGCGATGGCCTCCTCGACCGCGCCGACAACGATGGCGGGGTCAATGCCCTTTTCCTGGCTGAGGAGCTCGATGCTCTGATACAAAACGCTGCTGGCCATACTCTGCTTGCTCTCTCGTTGATCGCTTGTCGATCGTTTGTTGGTTGTTTGCGGCCGGGTCGACTGCTCGCCGGGCCGGTTTTGTTGGGATTGGGGATAGGCTGGAAAGCCACAATCCTCAACCCATTCACTTTCAAGCTGGAAGCTAGGAGCTAGCAGCTAGCTTTTCAAATCTCCGGCACCAGTTGCGCCTTCTCGATATTTCCCAAGGCGATTTCAACGGTGTCGACGCCGGTCTTACGGCTCTTGCTGTTCTGCTTCACCGCGTTCAGGTCAAGCGTTATTGTCTTTCCCACGCCGCCCTCGGCTCCCGAAATCAGGCGCCCCTGCCAGTGGCGGTTGTTACGCAGCGGCTCAAACGTCTGCACCTTCACCAGGCATCCCTGAAACCGCTCGAAATCCTCCGTGCGGCTCAGCTTGCGATCCAGCCCCGGCGAACTGGCTTCCAGCGTGTATTCCGCCCCCGGAACCAGATCTTCCACATCCAGCAGCACGCCAAAATCGCGGCTGAAGTCGGCGCAATCCTCGTGCGTTACGCCGGACAGTTGTTCCACACTCAGCTTGCCCTCGACCAGCCGTTCCGGAAGGTCTTGCGCTCCGTTCGCGATGGCTGCCGCAATGGCTGCCTTGAGCTGCGCGCGCCCCTCGGCGTTCTTCTCGAGATAGATCCGCAGGGTGCGCTCTTTCGCCGGGCCAATGAACTCGATGTCCATCACGTCTAGCCCATGCGAAGCGGCCACCCGTTGCGCCGCCGATCGGATTTCGTCCAGCTTAAGTGCCATTGTTCCAACATCCAATCGAGCGCTAACCGCTCGTTGGGAAATCTGTTTTCAGCCGATTTTCTCGGCCGCTTTCGGGGCGTTTGCCCAGGTGAATTTGCCGCAAATAAAAAGTGGGCTATGAGCCCACTCATCTCTCCGCCAGCCGGTGCGCACACGGCGAGTTCTCTGGCGGACAAATTCGTCTGCATCCTTAGCATAGGCGAATTTGCTGGGAAATTCAATAGGCATGGGCCCGTCAATCGAATTTAGACAGCCGAAAAAGGGCAGAAAGACCAAGGCCGGGTTGGTGCTAGACTTGGCAATAGTCTTATGGCTGCATCCCATCCGGCCCATTCGCCCCATTCGGTTTCGCCTTCCGCCTCCGTCAGCGATTCCCGCACCGCCCTGCTGAAACGGGCTGCCCGCGACGCTATGGACTACCTGGAGGGCGTGGACACCCGCCCGGTCGCTCCCACACCGCAAGCCATTGCCGCACTCAGCGCCCTGCGCGGCCCACTGCCGCCTGGGCCCACCAGCCCGGAGGCGGTTTTGCACCTTCTGGATACCTATGGCTCTCCGGCCACCGTGGCCAAGAACAACGGCCGCTTTTTCGGCTTCGTGAACGGCGGCTGCCTGCCCATGGCGCTGGCCGCCTCCTGGCTGGTGAGCGCATGGGACCAGAATGCCGCCTTTTTTGTCCAATCGCCCACGGCCATCACTCTGGAAGAGATTGCCCTGGAATGGGTGCGGCAGATGCTCGGGCTGCCGGAGGGAACCGGTGGCGCAGTGGTGACCGGAGCCACCATGGCCAACTTCACGGCTCTTGCCGCGGCACGCCACGCTTTACTGGCCCGCGCCGGCTGGGACGCCGAAGCCGAGGGACTGTTTGGCGCGCCGCCGATTTCTGTGGTGGTGGGCGAAGAGGCCCATCCCTCCCTTCTCAAGGCGCTGGGGATGCTGGGCATGGGACGCAACCGCGTGGTGCGGGTTCCGGTCGACGGCCAGGGACGCATGAGGGCCGATGCTCTTCCGCGCCTGGATGCCAACACGATCCTCTGCCTGCAAGCCGGCAACGTCAACACCGGGGCCTTCGATCCGGCAGCGGCCATCTCTCCCGCGGCGCGGGAGGCCGGCGCATGGATTCATGTGGACGGCGCCTTTGGCTTGTGGGCCGCCGCTTCACCCGAGTACAGGCGCTGGACCAAAGGCTTCGACCAGGCCGACTCCTGGGCCACCGATGGCCACAAATGGCCCAATATCGGCTACGACTGCGGCATTGCCCTGGTGCGCGACCCCGAGCAACTGCGGGCCGCCATGTCCATGGAGGCGGCCTACCTGGTGCAGGGCGAACACCGCGAGCCTTCCTACTACAATCCGGAACTCTCGCGCCGTGCCCGCGGTGTCGAACTGTGGGCCGGTTTGCGTTCCCTGGGCCGCTCGGGAATGGCGGAGATTGTGGAGCGGACATCGAGCCACGCGCGCCGTTTTGCCGCCGGCCTGAAAGCGGCGGGTTACCAGGTGCTGAACGATGTCGTCATCAACCAGGTGCTGGTATCTTTCGGCACGCCCGAAAAGACGCTGCGGACGATTGAGCGTCTGCAGGCGGAGGGAACCTGCTGGTGCGGCTCGACTGTTTGGCAGGCACGCACCGCGATGCGGATCAGCGTGTCTTCGTGGGCCACGACAACCGAGGATGTGGACCGCAGCCTGGCGGCTATGCTGAAGGCAGCCGGAGAGTAGTTCGAATCTGTTACGCGCGGAAGAGCGAACGCCGACGGGAGCCCGGACCTGGCACACACAGGACGATTGTGGAGCATCTGCCTGGCACAGTTGCCGGCGCTTTCGCCTCGCGGCTCGGCTTTGGCGCGCTGCCGGCGGCGATGGCGCGGTTGAGTATTCACTCCTGGCTCGGGCGAGTGCCGCATCCACGCGCGGTGAATTCTGTTTTGCACAGTGGATACGAAGGGACGACAATAGCGGAATGAAAGCGTTCCAGAAAATGGCGCTGCTGTTGCTCGCCGCCTCTACCTCCATCCCCCCGCTGTGCGCCCTCGAAAAGCAGCCCGCTGCCGCCTACCAGGCGCGCCGCATGGCGCTGGCCGCAAAACTCCACGGTGGCGTGGCAGTGCTCTTTGCCGCCGAAGAGCCCGTGCTCGACCTGACTCCCTATCGCCAGGACGAAGACTTCTACTATCTGACCGGATGGACCGAACCCGGTGCGGCGCTGCTGGTGGTGAGCGAAGCTCCGCAGGCTGCGACGCCGCGCACCTACAAGGAAATCCTGTTTTTGCCCACGCGCGACCTGCACATGGAGAAGTACACCGGCGTTAAGCTGGATGCGGCCTCAAAGGGAGTGACAGAGGCAACAGGCGTAGACGCCGTGTTGCCGATGACCGAGTTGCCGGCTGTGCTGAATGCGCTCATCGACAAGGACCGTGTGCTGGCCTACAACCTCTGGACGCAGCCGTCCGCGCCCCAGGCCAGCGCGCTCGTAAACTTCACCGCGGCGACGCTCGGGACAACCGCCGCCGCCGCTCACGATGTCACCGCCCCGACCGCCCAATTGCGGATGGTAAAAGACGCAAGCGAACTCGGCATGATCAGGAAAGCTTCGGAGGCCTCCATTGTCGGCCAGCGAGCGATGATGCGCGCCATGAAGCCGGGCGTGACCGAGCGGGCCATCGCCGGCAAAATGACAGCCGCATGGATGGAAAACGGCTGCGAGCGCGCCAGCTACGCGGCGATTGTCGGCTCGGGCATCAATTCGACCACCCTGCACTATGCGGAGAACTCCCGCACCATCGAAAACGGCGACATCGTCGTAGTCGATGCGGCTTGCGAGTACTCCATGTACGCGGCCGACATTACCCGCACAGTGCCTGCGAATGGCCGCTTCACCCCGCGCCAGCGCGAGATCTACGACATTGTTCTCGGCGCGCAGCAGGCGGCCATCGATGCGTTTGTTGCTGGCAAGTCCACCCTCAACGACCGCGACCGCAAGGACCCGAACTCGCTCGACACAGCCGCCTATAACTACATCAATACCCACGGGAAAGATCTGCACGGCCAGCCGCTCGGCCCATACTGGCTCCACGGCCTCGGTCACATGCTGGGCATCGACGTTCATGACTCTGTCGACCGCTATCCGGCAATGCTCAAACCGGGAATGGTCTTCACTATCGAGCCCGGCATTTACATACCCGAGGAAGAAATCGGAGTGCGCATCGAGTGCGACTTCCTGGTCGGCGCCGATGGAAAGCTCGTTGATCTGGACGGGGATCTTCCGCACACGGCCGGCGAAGTGGAAGCGGCAATGCATGGACAATAGCGAGGACAGGTTCGACCCGCGGGACCAAGCCGATCCCAGCCAGCTTGAGATGCTGGCCCGCGCCTTCAGCGAGCAACTGCTGGCCTGCCTCGACGAGTGTGCGCGCGGCCGCAAAGGGTTGTTTTCTGAGAACCTCAGCGATGAAGATGAAGGCGGCTGGCCGGAAGCAGCGCGTTTGCGCGAACTTGCAATCGCCCTTCAGGGGATCTTTTCGCAGCAGGCAGAGCGCAACGCCCTGTGCGAGGAGTTCCTCGACCTGTGCACAATCCACGGCGAGAGCCATCCTGGCGAGCGCAGGCTGGCGCGGGCGTTTCTTGAGCGGATTGAGCGCGGCGACGTAGGCACACCAACGCAGGAGGAGAGAAAGCCGTGGTAACCCTTCATGCGTTTCTGGCTCTGGGCGCTGGGTTCGTCACTATGGCCCTTCTCGTGGCCATCCTCACCGCGCTTCTCATGCGCTTCATCCCAAGCTGGGTTGGCGAACCGGGCAGGCCCGAGGCCGGCTATATCTTCGTCAATCTGGGCTACTCATTCCTCGCCGCGGCGGCGGGCGGCTACGTAACGGCCCTGCTGGCCGCCGCAAATCCGCTCTATCACGTGCTGGCTCTGGGTATCGTCGTACTTGCGCTTGCCGCGCTGAGCGGGATGCAATCCAAGGGCAAACAACCCATCTGGTACCAGCTCACTCTAATTGCGCTAACGCCAATCGGTGTCCTTGCCGGTGGCCTCGTGCGCCTCAGAGTCATGGGAATTCTCTAGTGCACTTCGCCTATTAGGCGCATCGCGATGCAAGCCAACGGAGGGAGGCGGGGGTTTCAACCCCCGCAAAAACGTTGCAAAACATGGGAGGGCATTAGCCCCGGCCTTGGGCGCAACTTCCGCCGCGGCGTCATCCTTACCAGCGGATGCCGGCCGATACCGGGATCACCTTTGTCCCGGCAGCAACCGTTGTCACTCCCAACCCGTTTGGTGTAACCCCGATCACTGCCGGAGTTAACACATCCAGATAGCGGGCCTCGACGAAGAGCTTCATCTTGCTGTCCTGATACATGCCGCCTAAGCGGTGCTGGTAGCCGCCGCCGATGTTGAAGCCTCCCTGGTTCGACGAGAAGTGGCCGACCACCTGGTTCACGGTACCGACGGTGCAGTAGCCGTAGTAGTAGTCGCAATACTCGGCCTGTACGGGGTCGGTAAAGCTGGTCACCTTGCGGTAGAAGCCTCCGCCGCCGGTGACATAGACGTCGTTGCTGGACTTCGGAAACAGGCTGACAACCGGATCGAGCGTCAGGGACCAGATGTGCGCGTGGCCGCCGTTGGCGCCGGTCTCGGCGATCAGTGCGCCGGGCAGCTTGTCGTCAATGTACTGGTACTCCGCCAAAAGGGCGAAGCGTTTGGAAAAGTTCACTCCGCCGCCCACGGTAAACTGGCCGCCCCAGGTGATGTAGTTCTTGTCTGTTGGGGCATTGAGTCCGCCCCCAAGCTCGAGTGCGAATTTGCTGGCCAGGCCCTGTCTCCATCCGCGGCCGCCGTGCTCCTGGCCCGCCGCTGCCATTGCCGGCCGAGGCGCTGAGGGCAATGCAGCCAGTCCCTCGGACGCTATCGCCTCGGCAACCTGCAGCGTGCCCGAATCATTGGAGGATGAGTAGGCCGAGGAGCTGGACTGCCCAGCCGAAGGCGATGATTGCCCAAATGCAAGACCGGCCGCAACAATTGAAGCGAATCCAAAGAACCCAACACGCCGCATGAGCGGCATCGAATGGAAGAAGGACATGTCTGAACCTCAATAGAAAGATTGTCTTAAATACATCCGGACATACCGCACCCGGCATTCGGTTAGACACCAAATCGGCACGGAAGGTTGCGGTGGACGAAGATTCGATTGGTGGGACAACATTTTAACGCCCCACTTTCAATCCTTGTGCCACTCTGATAGAGTGGTGACACCAAATGTGTGGAGGGACACATGGAACTGATGGAGCGTACCGAACTGAAAGCGCGGACCCGCCTAGGTCAAAAGGGCCGGGTCGTCATTCCAGCACCAATGCGCGAGGCGCTCGGGATGGACACGGGCGGAGTGCTGGATCTGCGCGTGGTCGACGGCGAGTTGCGCATTTCGACCAGAGAAAACCGCCTTCGGCGTGCCCAGGAATGGGTTCGGCAAATCGTTCCGCCAGGAGTCTCACTCGCCGACGAATTAAGTGTGGAACGGCGCGAGGCGGCAAAGCATGAGTGAGGTTGTGTTCGATGCTTCCGCCATCCTTGCACTGCTTCAACAGGAACCTGGCGCCGAGAAGCTGACGATTGAAATCCGCACCAGTGCCGTGGTCAGTACGGTCAATCTGGCAGAGGTGCAATCCAAACTTGTCAAGATGAGGAACGATCCCGACAAAGCATGGGAAGCGGCACTGTCTTCGATAGCATCAGTTGTGCCCTTTACCAGCGAACAAGCCAGGATTGCCGGTGATCTGATCACGACGACGGAGAAGTACGGGTTGTCGCTGGGCGACCGCTCCTGCCTGGCGCTGGCGATTGCGCTCAAGGCTCCGGTGTATACGACGGAACAACTTTGGAGAAATCTGAAAGTGGGCATCCCGATTCATGTGATCCGGTGAATCGGGAGAAGCTTCTTCGCGAGGAAGCACAGAAGGCCGGAGCAAAGCTCCGGCCTTCTGTGCTTGCAATTGGTTGCGCCTCATCCTTGCACGTCGAACTGCTCCGGGTGGAGCGTCGGATCGCTCTTTACCAGGATGTTCTTGCCCGTCAGCTCTTCGAATTCCACCAGCCAACTCGCGTTGTTCGATTTCAGCACCTTCACAGTCTCGGGATTCACGCGGAGCAGGATGTCGGCGCCTTCGAAGTGCTTCTTCATCTTGCGCAACTCGGTGTAGATCTCGTTGCAGACAGTCGTCGGGCTCTTCACCATGCCGGTGGCCTGACACGTCGCGCAAGGCACTGAAAGCGTCCGCTCCAGCGATTGCTTCACGCGTTTGCGGGTGATGGCGACCAAGCCAAAGTCGTTGAACTGAAGAACCTTGGTCGGAGCGCGGTCGGCCTTGAGAGCTTCTTCGAGAGCGGCCAGAACCTTGTAGCGGTTCTTGCGCTCGTCCATGTCGATGAAGTCGATCACGATGATGCCGCCCAGGTCGCGCAAACGAATCTGGCGCACGATTTCGGGCACGGCATCGAGGTTCGTCTTCACGATGGTGTCCTCGAGCCGCGCCGACTTGCCGACATATTTGCCGGTGTTGATGTCGATGGCCACCAGGGCTTCAGTCTGGTTGATGACGATGGAGCCGCCCGACTTGAGCCAGACCTTCGAACGCAGCGCCTTCGAGATTTCGTCTTGAATGCCGAAGTGCTCGAACAGCGGCGTCTCTTTGGTGTAGAGCTTTACGCGGCGAACCAGCGACGGCGAAAAGCGATTCAGGAAGCGCACAATGCGCTCGTAATCCGCCTCGGAGTCAACCCAGATATTGGAGAAGTTCGAACTCACCTGGTCGCGCAGGATCCGCTCGATCAACGAAAGATCGTGATAGATCAGCGCCGGAGACTTGGACGAGTCCGACCGCTGCTTGATGTCGTTCCAGAGATTCATCAGGAAGCGGAGGTCGGCTCTCAATTCTTCCTCCGACGCTCCTTCGGCAGCCGTCCGCACGATGAATCCGCCAGGGGCGTCGCCGCGCTCATGCACCAGAACCCGCTTCAGGCGCTGGCGCTCTTCGTCGGAGGCGATCTTGCGGCTAACACCGATGTGCGTGACCGTGGGCATGAAGACCAGGAACCGTCCGGGCAGCGCGATGTGCGAGGTGATGCGCGCGCCCTTCTTGGCGATCGGTTCCTTGGCGATCTGGACAAGAATCTCCTGGCCGGGCTTCAGCAAATCGCTGATGATCGGCAGGTCCGAGGTCTGCATCGAGCGGCGCGAGGGGCCTCCACGGCGATTGCCCTGCGGCGGTGCTCCACGGCCACGGCGGCCTCCGCGGGCTCCGCGATCCCGGCGCTGCTGGCCGGTATCCGCGTTGGCGCCACCGCCGTTGGCGGGCTGAGCCTCCGCAGTAACTTCGTCTTCGTCCTCTTCTTCGTCGAACGATTCGTCTTCGATGCTCTTATCGTCGAAATTCAACTGGATGCGGTGATCGAGATGCGCCTCCTGAAGCATTTCGCCAAGTTCCCCGGAGCGAATCTGCGTGGGCAGCGTCTCCTCTTCAAAGTCGTCCAGGTCGTGCTCATCGGTCTTTTTGCGGCGGTGCGGGACAGTGTCGAACTCCTCGCCCTCGATGACCTCCTCTTCGATCAAGCCGGGGCCCGGCGCGTAGGACGAGATTGCCGGCACCGTAGCGCTGACTGGTTTGGCCTCGGCTGCTTCCTCCTTTTTCTTGCCGAAAAAGGGCAGGCGGAAGCCGGTCGGCGTCGTGGGGCCTACGCGATGCGAGGCTTCAGCATCCGATTCAGCCTCCGCCGGTTCGAGCACAGGTTCTCCTTCGATCGACGCGTCCGGGGAATGCGTGTCGGGCGTTTCCGCGGGCTCGTGAGACTCCGAAACTGCTTCGCTCTCGGTGGAGTGAGTTTCTTCCGCCGCGTGCTCTCGGGAATCTTCCTCAACCTGGCGGGCTTCGAACTCAGGTGCGGATCCAGAAGAATCGGCGTCGAGCCTCTGGGTCTCTTCGAAGAATTCGTCTTCCTCGATTTGGTCGGGAGACGCGGCTGAAGCGTCCTCTGCGGGCTCGGCTTCGGCCTCGGGCTGGCGCGAACGGTGCTTCGAGATCGATTCGCCGGGCAGAAGGCCGCTTCCATCCCATGCGATCGGCGCTTCCACCAGGGTGGACGGCTTCGAGAAGCCAGTTGGCCGGGGGGGTGCGACAAATTCAGGTGCGGACTTTGCAGTTTCCTCTGCCGCCGTGCCGCCGTATTTCGAAAGCGACTCGCCGGGCAGAACAAAGGGAACCGGAACATGGGAGGACGGCCGGGGCGCGTGCGGCGCCGGGCCGGTCAATAAGGAGGACGAGGACGAAGACGAATGCGCATCGCTCGATTGGAATGCCGAGGCCTGAATCTCAGGGGCGACCTCCGATTCGTAGTTCGGCTCGGGAGTGATTTCGAGCGATTGCCCGGACTCTGTCCGCGCATCCGGCGTGCCGGCCTGACCCCGCGCGCCGCGGCGATGGCGGCGTCCACGCCAGCGGCGCGCGCTGTTGGTGCTGGAGTCTCCCTGATCTTCGTCGCCCGATTCGGAGACGACGAGCGGCTCCGGGGGGGGGGCAACGGAGCCCGGAGCTTCCGTGGCAGCTTCTTCCGATGGCCGGCGATCTCGTGGCCCGCGATCGTGAACGCGATCAGGATCGCGGGCTGGGGGTTGTTCCTGTCCTTGCTTCGGTCCCTGGCGGCTCGAGCGTTCGTCCGGACGAGCGGCGCCGTTGGTGTGACGCACTTCCCGCGGAGGCTGATTTGCGCCCGTGGCCGCGGCCTTCTCCAACTCGTCGGTCTCTTCCGAGTCCTCGAGCTCCATGAAGTCCGTTACATACAGGAAGGCGTCGCGCTCCAGGCCAAGGTCGACAAAGGCTGACTGCATGCCGGGCAGGACGCGGGTGACGCGCCCGTTGTAGATGGACCCTGCCAGGGTGTACTCGTTTTCGCGTTCGTAGTAGATCTCCGCGAGTTGATCGTCTTCAAGAATTGCAAGCCGCGTCTCATGCGGCGTGCTGGAAATGCATATCTCTTTTGCCATCGTACCTTTCCGTCCGGCAGCTTGAGGCCGCCGGTACCCACGGCAGAGATAGATCGAGACGCGCAAGTCCGGGAGAACAGGGGATGTGCGGAAAGGACGATCCGAAAGACTTTAACGTGACGGCTGCCGCGCGGTGGCCGGCCCCAAAGGGCGGCGAACCACGGCGGATGTTCAATGGAACAAGCCGAACCAGTCGAGTGCTGCGGTAATCCGATTGCAGAGAGTTTGTGGCCAACGATGCTGGGAAGATCCCCAGCGCAGCCGTTCCGCCGCTGTTGCATGCATGTCCGTGCCGCGCTAAAGGAGCGGAGTTTGAGATCCCGGTGCTTCCTTCGCGTTCCATGCAACCTGATTGCAGCAAGCGGTCTTCCCGTCTCTGCGTGCTCATGAGCCCTTATCCTAACCGGGCGCGATCCATCCGGATCTTGCCGGCGAAATACTTGAAAATAATGCTCTTGTGGTCCGGACGCTTCCGGGTGGCACAAGAGGCGAACTTGAGAATCGGCGTCCGGACATTCAAAGCCGGTGCGCCTTAGTTTACGAACCGGCTCATGCGGACATTCATCGCCGCACCCAGCGCCAGAAACGTGAACAGCACCGAAGATCCGCCGTAACTCATTAACGGTAAAGGAATTCCGGTGACTGGCATAAAGCCGATGACCATGCCGACGTTGACCAGAATCTGAAAGGTCAACACAGCCACTACTCCCATGATAATCAGAGAACCGGACAGGTCCGCGGCCGTTTGAGCGTTCTGAATCAAACGCATCAATATGGAGAAGTATAGCAGCAGCACGAAGAGCGCGCCGATAAAGCCATGTTCCTCGCTGAAGGCCGCAAAGATGAAGTCGGCGTGCGGAATCGGCAGGAAATTTCCCTGGGTCTGGCTGCCCTTGGCGGCTCCTTGACCCCAGATGCCGCCGGCCCCCACCGCAATCTCGGACTGGAGCAGCTGGTAGCCGGCCCCGCGCGGGTCGTCGCTGGGATTCACGAAACTGGTGAGACGCGCCTTCTGGTAAGGTTTCAGGACCTTGCCGCTCATCCAGGCACCGGCGATGAACACAGCGCCGGCAGTCATTAGAATCATCGCCTGCCGGAGATTGATGCCCCCGAAGAACAGTCCGGCAACCAGGATTGGCGCGTAGGTCAGTGTGGTTCCCAGATCAGGCTGCTTGAGCACAAGAAGCATAGGGATCACCACCAGGCCAAATGCCTTGAAGATGTCCTTCCAGGTCATGCTTCGCCCGCCCAGGTTGGCGAAGTATCGCGCCATCAATAGGATGAGGACCAGCTTCATCCACTCCGAGGGCTGAAATTGTACTGGACCGAGCTTCAGCCATCTGCGTCCGCCCATCGCCTTGTGCCCCACCACCAGGACCGCAGCCAACGCCACCAGAAAAACGCCATAGGCCCAGGGCGCCCAATCGAGCAGGCGATGATAGTCGATCCTTGAGAAGATGACCATGGCCACCAACCCGGCAGCGATCCAGAACAACTGTTTGGTGTGAAAGCCGACGTACTTGGTGTGCAGCGTGGCCGAGTAGATCTCCATCACCGAAAGGGCGCAGAGCAGCAGCACCATGGCCAGAAGTGTCCAATCGAATTCGCGAAGGCTGAGGAAGCGCCTCGTGGGGCTCATTGGTTCCTCCCCAAACCGGCGGGTCGCTGACTCGATGGTTTAGGATTCGCGAGCCGCGCCACTTCCTGCGGAGACTTGGCCCCGGCGGGATTTGAGCTGGATCGTGTCTCCGTTTTCGCCTTGCCTACGATCTGCCCGTTCTTGACCAAGAGATCTTCCGCTTTCATTCGGCTCTGGTCCGCTGCTTTGCCGGCGCCTTCTGGAGCGGTCCACACCGCCCCCATCTCCACCGGCGCATCGGACTTGACGGGCACAAGGTTATTCGCGAGACGCCGCTGCTTCTCGACATACGCCGAGACTACCTTGGCGCCAATGCGGGCCGGGTAATAGCTGAACTCGCCATTCTGCCACAGAACGGCCACAACGAGCTCAGGATTGCGCCGCGGAGTCACACCGACAAACCAGACATTCGGATACGTGACTTTGCCCTTGGAGGTTTTGCCCAGCGCCTCGTGGCTCATCAGTTGAGCGGTGCCGGTCTTGCCGCCAAAGTCGATGCCTTCCAAGTGTGCCGAGCCGGCCGTGTGGAAGTAGGCCGGCTGGGTCACCTGGTACATCCCGTCGGTAACGGTAGTCCAGTTATCCGGGTCGATGGGAATGGACGCATCGCCGCTGCCAGGATAGCTCTCGATAAGGCCTTTGCGAAAATCCTCGGGGAGCTGATCCGAAACCACCACATGGGGCCTTACCAGGTGCCCGCCGGATGCGATGCCGGCAATGATGCGCGCCAGTTGCAACGGCGTTGCCTCCACCGCTCCCTGACCGATGGCTACGTCGAGGGTTTCATCCGGATACCAGCGGGCGTGGTAGTTCTTCAGCTTCCACTGCGCAGAGGGCATCAGCCCGGCCTGCTCTCCAGGCAGGTCGATCCCCGTCTTCTGTCCGTAGCCGAATTCAGTGGCGTACTTTGCGATTCTGTCGATTCCCAGCCTGTCGCCCAGCATGTAAAAAAACGTGTCGCAGGAGAAGGGAATCGCGTTATGAATATCCACCGCCCCGTGGTGCTCGTCGCAATGGTGGAAGAACCCGTAGGGCCCCCAGCCGCCGGAGCAGTTGATCTTCATGTCCTGTGCAATGCCCTCCTGCAGGCCAGCCACAGACATCAGAATCTTGAAGGTCGACCCCGGCGCCAGTTGCGCCTGGATGGTCTTGTTCATCAGCGGATGGTCGGGGTCGGTAATCAACTTGTTCCAGTCCGTTTTGTTGATGCGGACAGCGAAGGCATTGGGATCGAAGCTGGGACGGGAGACCATGGCGAGGATTTCGCCGTTGCGCGGGTCCATGGCCACGATGGCGCCGTTGCGGTTGCCCAGAGCCAGTTCCGCGGCCTTCTGGAGGTCGTTGTCGATGGTCAGCCGCAGAGCCTGCCCTGGGATGGCGTGCTGGATTCCCAGATATCCAACCTCGCGCCCGTGGCTGTCCACAATCACCTCGCGGGAACCGTCCTGGCCCCGCAGCAACTGATCGTACGTCTCCTCCACACCCGCCTTGCCCACCACATCGCCCGGCTCGTAGTAAGCAAAGCGTGGGTTGTTCAGGTCTTCCTCGCTCACCTCGCCCACGTAGCCGATCAGGTGAGAGGCGAAGCCGTCGCGAGGATAAAGCCGCCGTTCCTCGTCGATGGTCTCCAGTTCGGGCAGCTCGTTGCGGTGGGCCTCGATAAATGCCTGCTCGTCGGCCGTAATGTCCTGCTTGATGGGGATGGGCTGATAGCCCGGCGCGGCGCGGTAACGGCGCAGGGTGGCCTGCAACTGTTCCAGGTCCAGATTGAGGCCGCGCGCGATCAGCGGCAAGTCAGCATCCACGTTGCGGTTCTGCTCGCGCACCAGGAAGCAGGAGACGGAAGGATAGTTGTCGACCACTAAGCGGTTTTCGCGGTCGAACAGCTTGCCTCGCGGAGCCAGGATCGGCACCTTGCGAATGCGGTTCTGCTCAGCCAGCATGCGGAAGTTCTGTGCGCCCAGCACCTGCAGCCGCCACAGCTGAGCAATCAGGGCCAGCATCACGAAAAGAATCGCGTACTGCACCACCGTCGCCTTGAGAGTGGAGAGCTTTTCGCCGCGGCTGGTAATCGAATCCATAGGTCTACGCCTTAGAATACCGCGACTCTCGTTTCGTCCCTATTCACCGACCACTGACCACTAACCACTGCCTTTCATCATTCTCTGATCTGCAGACGGTCAAGCAAGGGAAACAGCACAATGGCGATCATCGAATTGCCGATGGCGCGAAACACTTCTGTGAACCATCGCCATTCCAGATCCAGGCCGAGCAGAACCCGATTGGTGAAAACAAAGATCGCGCTCGAAAGCAGGGAAAGCAGAAAGTTGAAGATGAGCCTGATGGTGTTGTTCTCGACATCGAGGCGGACGCCCACCGACGCCGCCAAAAAACCGACAACGGTCTTGGCGACGCCGTTGACGCCGATGGCGTGGTGCGAGAGCGCATCTTCGAACAGGCCCATGGCCGCGCCCATCAGAGTGCCCTGGATCGGGCTGCGGCGGCCGAGCGCAAAGTAGACCGTGATCACCAGCGGCAGATCGAACCACGCATACACCGCATAGGGTCCGAGCAGACGGGGCATCCAGGCCTGTACCACAAGAGCCGTCAGCGGCACCAGCGCGTAGACCAGCAGCGGATAGCGGCGGATCTCGATATCGCGGCGAAAGTTTGCGCCCAGCACGGACATGGCTACGGATTCCTCTCCGGCTTGGCGGTCGCAGGCTTGGCCGTTGCCGGCTTTGCCTTTTGCGGATCGGCTATTGGTGGCTTGGCCGTCTTGAGTTTTTCTGTCTGGGCCTTTTCCGCCCCGTCGGGCTTTGGGGTGTCCTGCGCCGCGGGGACCGTTCCCGCGTCCGTACCCGGTGTAAACCGGTCAGGGTGCAGGGCCTGTGGTGGGTGAGCCACAGGATTTGGGTTCGAGGTGTCGAACAGGGGTTGCTGCTCCTGCGGAAGATTGGGGACGATGAGGCTGGGCAGCCGCTCAGCCATGATCTGCGAAGCTTTCAACTGATCTTTGATGGCCGCGGCCTCTGCGCCTGCGAGTGTTTCGCTTGTCGCCAGGTCCTGCTGCTGCTCGGATGAAAAGCGGGGCTGCGTATTCGTGATCACCAGCACCTCGTCGAGCCGGTCAAGATGCGCAGCGGGTTTCACAATCACCTGTACCAGGCCGTCGCGGTCCGGATCGGGCACAACCTTTTCAACTTCACCCACCGGAAGTCCCCGCGGAAATACCAGGTCGCCGCCGGCGGTCAGTACCTTTTCTCCAGGCTTGATGCGCTCGTCGGCCGAAATCCGGATGACCTCGAGCCGACCCGCGGCGTTGCCGGTAAGGATGCCCCGGATGCGCGTCGTTTCGAGGATCACCCCTGCGCCACTGGTCTGGTCATTGATAGCCAGTACCTGGGCGGTGCTGGGGAAGACGTCCCGTACCTTGCCCACGATGCCGTCGGCGGTGATGACAGCCATATCGGGCTTGAGCCCGTTGTTTGAGCCCTTGTCAAGATAAAAGACCCGCGACTGATCGCTGCCGCTGGAGCCGATGGCCTGCGCAGCCTGAGTGGTGTAGATGTACCTGTGCTGAAAGTCCAGCAACGCCTGCAGGCGCTCGCCCTGGCGCGCATCTTCCAGAAGCGAAGCCTGTTCCAGACGTAACCGGTCGATGGTCTTCTGCAAATCCTGGTTCTGTTCGCGCACGTGGCGCAAGTCCGCGTAACTCTGCCAGAGGCCAATCGCCGCCATTTTTGCGTCTTGGATTCCTCGTTCCGGAGGAGCGACCAGGCCCTCGGCCCATAGCCGGATCAGGCGCACACCCGGCGCATCCCTGGGATCGATGGTCCTGTGTCCTTCGTCGGTACGCCGCACCTGCATGGCAAGCCCAACGATCTGCACCAATAGCATGGCCAGCAGTACGATCAGGTTCCGGTAGCGGGTGAAGAAAGATTCCATAGAAGCCAGTGAACAGTTGTCAGTGAACAGTGCACAGTGAGCAGTTACAGGCTGGGGCGGC
>Ga0182030_10006227_pt1 | contig 25199 bp, 23 predicted proteins | sample 812S3MmetaG_FD_121299 | JGI IMG/M metagenome (GOLD analysis project Ga0182030, IMG submission 121299) | Permafrost microbial communities from Stordalen Mire, Sweden - 812S3M metaG (Illumina Assembly) | ecosystem: Environmental > Terrestrial > Soil > Wetlands > Permafrost | place: Sweden...
CCCTTCCCTACGAGTTGGCCCACTTCAGTTGGCCTCCTTCAGCTGGGCCGATGCACCGGATCCGACGGCGAGATCCCATTTCCCCAGAAATCCCCGCACCACTCATCGCTTCTGCGCGCCCACTGGGCGCACATTGGCGCGTCCGCTCAGATGGCGAACCGCTAGCCCCGCAAGAACTCAGCCACCCGAAACGCCAAGTCGAGCGATTGACGAGCATTGAGCCGAGGATCACAGGTCGTGGTGTAACGAGCGTCGAGGTCACCCTCGAAGATTTCCTCCGCGCCACCCAAACACTCAGTGACGTCGTCGCCGGTCAGTTCGACATGCACGCCACCCGGCCACGTGCCTGCTGCTCGATGCACAGCAAAGAACGAACGCAACTCCGCCAAAATGTCGTCAAAGCGCCGAGTCTTGCGCCCACCATCGCTAGTAAACGTATTGCCGTGCATGGGATCGCAGGCCCACACCACGGGATGGCCGGAGTCGCCCACAGCGGCCAACAACGGCGGCAACAACGCTTCGACGTTGCCCACTCCGAAGCGAGTAATCAAAGTCAACCGTCCTGGAATACGGCCGGGATTCAACCGCTCACACAGTGCAATGACCTCACCGGGGGTCGCCGTCGGGCCGAGTTTGCAGCCCAGGGGATTGCCAACACCGGAGAGAAATTCGACATGGGCCCCGTCCAACTGCCGAGTGCGTTCGCCGATCCACACCATGTGCGCCGAACAGTCGAACCAGTCGCCGGTCAGCGAGTCCATCCGAGTCAGGCTCTCTTCGTAAGGGAGGATCAGAGCTTCGTGGCTGGTCCAAAAGTCCACCTGCTGCAGCCCGGTCTCCGCATTGAGATCGATGCCGCACGCCGCCATGAAACGCAGCGCCCGATCGATCTCCGAAGCGACCTGTTCGTAGCGCTGACCTTCGCTCGACGAAGCCACGAACTGTTGATTCCACGAGTGCACCTGCGAGAGGTCGGCGAATCCACCCTTGGTGAATGCACGCAAGAGATTCAGGGTCGAGGCTGATTGTTGATAGGCCGCCACCATCCGGGACGGGTCGGGGCGGCGGGCTTCCATCTCGAATGCTTCGTCATTGACCATGTGGCCCCGGAACGAATCGAGCTCGACCTGGTCGATGAGTTCGGTATTGGCCGACCGGGGCTTGGCGAACTGACCAGCGATTCGACCTACCTTCACTACAGGCACACCGGCGGCGTAGGTGAGAGCCACGGCCATCTGCAGAATGATCTTGAGCTTGTCTCGGATGGAGTCAGCCGAGTATTCGGCGAAGGACTCGGCGCAATCTCCTGCTTGCAAGAGGAAGGCACGACCGTTGGCCACATCGGCCAACTGCGAAGTCAGGCGTCGGGCCTCGCCGGCAAAGACCAACGGTGGCAAGGCAGCGAGTTGGGTCTCCGCCTTCTTGAGTTCCTCGGCGTCGGGCCAAAGCGGTTGCTGCGCGGCGGGGAACCGTCGCCACGAAGCTGCACTCCACGTCGAAGCACCTGCTGCATTTCCGGGAGCACTCGCCATCGCACCAGGTTAACGCCATAGGATCGCCCCTTATGGCCCCCTTCCGATTTGCCATGCAGGTGTCGAAGGCCGATTCAGCTGGGGCGTGGAAGGCGATGGCGCGTCAGGTGGAGGATCTTGGCTATTCGACGCTCTATGTCGCTGATCACATGGATGACCAGTGGGCACCCCTCATCGCCCTCACGGTGGCGGCGGAGGCCACCACCACCTTGCGAGTCGGAACTTTGGTGCTCGATAACGACTTTCGCCACCCCACCGTCCTCGCCAAGGAAGCAGCAACCATGGACGTGGTTACTGGAGGACGATTCGAGTTGGGGATGGGTGCCGGGTGGGCTCGAGTCGATTACGAACAGTCAGGCATCGCCATGGAGTCACCGGGTGTCAGAGTGGCCAAGTTGGGTGAAAGCCTTGAGATCATGCGGTCCCTCTGGGGTGAGAGTTCGACCACATTTGATGGGCAGTACTACCAAGTGCACGAAGCCAAAGGGACGCCACGTCCGGTCACCAAGGGTGGACCACCATTGGTAATTGGCGGCGGCAGTAAACACATTCTGACGCTGGCCGGACGCTTTGCCGACACCGTGGGGATTATGCCAAGTCTTTCCTTTGGCGCTTTCGGTGCCGAGGTGGCGGCCGAAGCAGTGGTCGACAAGTACGTCGATCGGATCGCCTGGGCCAAGGCCGGGGCAGGTGATCGGGCCGATGAGCTTGAGTTCCAGTGTTGGACTGCTGTGGTGCAAGTACTGCCTGACGAAGGGGCTTCGTCCAACGCTGCCAACGCCACCAAAGTGCATGAAGGGTTGGCGTCCATGTTCGGTCTCGTGCCCGATCAAGTGCGGGCCATGCCGCTCGCTCTTATCGGCACGGTCGGCGACATTGTCGAGACCTTGCAGCAGCGTCGGGAATCGATGGGCTTCAGCTGCATTGTGGTGCACGAGGCCGAGATGGAAGCATTCGCTCCAGTGGTGGCCCAACTTGTCGGCATCTGAACCGGCAGCTGAGTCGGCCGCTGGGCCGGGAACTGACCGGGCGCTGAAGATCGGCATCCTTGGCGGCACCTTCGATCCTCCTCATGTGGGACACGCCGCTGCGGCCCGTGCCGTTCAGAGTGCACTCGGCCTCGATCGGCTCCTCTTCGTAGTGGCTAACGACCCGTGGCAGAAGTCGGCCACCCGTGAAATCACCCCGGCGGAGGATCGCTATGCCATGACGGAGGCGCTAGCGGCCGCGATTCCGGGCACCGAGGCCAGCCGCATGGAGATTGACCGTGGTGGCCCGAGCTTCAGCGTGGTGACGGCCGGGGAGGTGCGCAACTTGTATTGCCATGACGACATCGACCCCGAAATCTTTCTCGTCGTCGGAGCCGATCTAGTCCCTGAACTGGGGACTTGGGAGCGACCGGCCGAGCTGGCTGAGTTGGTGACACTGGCAGTGGTATCCCGGCCGGGGGCGGTCCGTCCACCTGTACCGGCCGGATGGAAGCTGACGTGGATAGACGGACCTCAGGTCGAGGCATCCAGCTCGTCAGTGCGAGAGGCCCTGGCCCAGGGTGAGGGGGTCGAGGGAATGGTCCCCATCGAGGTAATGCATTGCATTGCCCGCCGAGGTCTGTACGCTGTCGACAGATGAGCGCCCTGCCGGCACAGGTCACCGAGGAGTATGGGGAGCCCAGGATTGGTGCCGCACCCGTTCGTCGGCCGGACTCACGGGCCCAGTTGATGGCCGAGCGGCGAGCTGCGGTCAAGGCCGAACGCCAAACCCGGCAGCGGTGGGCGATCGGGAGCTGCGTTGGCCTGGGTGCATGTTTCGCAGTGACGGCGGGAATTTTGGACGTGCTCCATTGAGTGAGGATGTAGAGGGCGTGGCGATCATCCCGTCCGCAGCAACTGCAGCGGCGCAAGCGGCTGATGCCAAGCTCGGCGAGAACACAGTCGTATTGGCCATGGCCGAGCTGTTCGGAGTGGTTGATGCTTTTGTCATTACGAGCGCGTCGAATAGCAGGCATGTGCGGACAATCGTGGATGAGGTGGAGCGCGCCGTGAAAGAGGCGCACGGCCAGTCTCCAGTGCGAGTCGAAGGATTGTCGGATGCCACGTGGGTCCTCTTGGACTATGGGGACTTCATTGCTCACGTCTTCTTGCGTGAGACGCGTGACTACTACGACCTTGAGCACTTGTGGTCGGGTGCTCCTCGAGTGCGGTGGCAGGACGACGTGGAGCACGCCGGCTAAATCGTTGCCGTTTGCCGTTTGCCGTTTGCCGTTTGCCGCTCGGGGATTAGGGAGCAGTCGGCGCGACCGTGGTCGCAGTCGTCGTCGGAGTGAACTGGAAGTAGTACACCGGGCCGAAGACAGTGGCGCCACTGGAAATGGGCACGCTGGTGCGCTGGCCGTCGATTTCGAAGATCACGCCGGTGTTGGCGCCGTTCTGCGTGGCCACCGTGAACACCACTTGCGAGACCGCTAATTCGGTGGAGGCTCCGGTGATTTGGGCGAAAGCGGAATTGAAGTTCACCGTCACGACGTTGCCTTGGGTTGTTACCGAAATCACGCGAACCGATGACGGAATGGCCGTGGTGATGCCGCCCACTGATTCCGAATCAGTTGGCCCGACGATGAGGGATGACAGCACCGAGGTCAGGGGCGCCGGCGATGGGATGAGTCGCTGCACCGACTGCAACTGGTCATTGGCGCCGAGCAAGTAGATCTTGACAGGGACCAGCGAAGAGGCGAGCGGCTGTGTAGTCGTCGTGGCAGGGGAGTGCGGCTGCAAGAGACGGAACGGAACGCGATTGATGATGCTCGGTCGACTCTGCGTGGGGATGGCACACCCAGAGGCCAAGACACCGACGAGGAACGCAGCGGCGAGAGAGGCGATCCATCGGCGGGAGACGGAGCGGCGGCGGGAGACGGAGCGGCGGCGGGAGACAGATCGGCTGCGGGAGACAGATCGGCTGCGAAAGCGGGTGCGGCTCACCAGTCCTCCTCCTCGCTGAGTTCGGGCGCCAAGGGCAGCGACACAACAAAGCGAGCGCCGCCCGAAGCGGATGATTCCACCCGAACTTCACCGTGCATGAGTCGCACATGCTCGGCGACCAAGGACAGTCCGAGTCCGGTTCCGGTTCCCGTGCCACGACGACCCGACACGGGACCGCGAAAGAATCGTTCGAATACCTTGGTGCGCTCGAGGGGACTGATGCCGGGTCCGGCATCTTCGACGCCGATCTCGACGTGCTGGGAGGTGGAGGCGTCGGTGGCGCTCGGATGGGTGCTCTCGGAATGGTCGCTGCTGGCCGTGCTGTGGGTGGAATGTTCACGAGTGTCGCTGCCGCTGGGGCCGCCAGTGCCGCCAGTGCCGCCACCGCCAGTTCCGCCACCGCTGGGGCCGCCACCGCTGGGGCCGCCAGTGCCGCTGCCACCGGGGCCACCGGGGCCACCGGGGCCACCAGTGCCACCAGTGCCACCAGCCAGTTCAGCAACGCCCAGTCCACCGGGTCCGTTCGGCACCAACGTGACCGTGACCGCCGTGGCGCCGCCGCCGTAGTTGGCGGCATTTTCCAGCAAGTTGGCCATGACACGCTCAAAGCGACGCTTGTCAACGGCGACCCGGAGTTCGGTCACGTTGGAGGCAACCACCAACTGTGGCGCGCCGCTGTCTCCACCCAAGCCGCGCGTGCCGGCATCGACCGCCCGCTCCACCAGCTCGCTCACGTTCACCTGCTCCAAGAACACATCGACCGAACCGGCGTCAGCCCGCGACATCTCCAAAAGGTCAGCCACCATCCGCTGGAACCGGCGCAGATCGTCGCCGAGCAACTCCAGGGCACTGCGGGCTCGTGGGGGCAGCTGGTCGCGATCGGCCTCGAGCACTTCGAGCGAGGCCGACAGCGTGGTCAGAGGGGACCGAAGTTCGTGACTGACGTCGGAGTTGAACCTGGCTTCTCGCTCAATACGGATCTGGAGCTCATCGACCATGGCGTTGAACGAAGTGGTCAGACCCACCAGGTCGGGATCGGCCGCGTCCGAATTGAGTCGAGTATTGAGTTCACCACCGGCAATGGCGACTGCGACTCGCGACACACCGGCCAATGGACGCAGCGAACGATCGCTGGCCAACCGTCCCAGTCCAGCCCCAATCAACGTGGTGACGATTCCTGCGCCAATCAGGGTCAGTCCGAGCACGCGCAGTGTGTGATCAAGATCGGACAACGTGAAGACCTCGAAGTAGGCGGCGTGGACCGCTGGGATGGGAACCCCCACGACGATCTGGGGTTGGCTTTGCGCGTTGACCCGGTAGGTCTGGGTGGCGGCCGATCCCGCCAAGACGTCCTGGCGCAGGTGCTCGGGTATCGATGACGGGCTGAGTGAGAGTGACGACTCGTACGGCTTGCCACGGTGGATGAGGATGGAGTGGGAGTCTGAGCCGGCATCGAGAGACGCGAGTAAGTCGGCATAGCGGGTGTCGCCCGCCAGCAGCGAACTTCGGATCAATGTGGCGTTGGCGAACGCTTGATGCTGCGCCGCCGACTCCCGCTCAGCCAGCAGGAAGTGTCGGGTCGTGAAGTACGACAAGCTGCCCATGGAAAACGACAGCACCAATGCGCCGAATACGAAGATGGCCGTAATACGGGCACCGATGCCCAAGCGACGCCAGAAGGGTTTGGGTCGGAGTGATCGTTCGGGAGGTGGATCCGGCAGAGGTGGATCTGCCGGCGGTGGATCCGGCGTGGGAGTCCCAGCCCCATCCCCCTGGCTCCGTTCGTCCCGCCGCGCCACGTCAAGGCACCAGCTTGTAGCCCATGCCCCTTACGGTGAGTATGTATCGAGGCACGGTCGGATCCGGCTCAACCTTGGTGCGCAGCCGGCGAATGTGCACGTCAACCAGGCGGCCGTCTCCGAAATAGTCATAGCCCCACACCCGATCCAACAACTGTTCACGGCTGAGCACTTTGTTGGGACTGGCGGCGAGCTCACAGAGCAAGCGGAACTCGGTCCGAGTGCAATGCACTTCTTCGCCTTCGACGATCTCGCCTCCGCCACCCTCACCACCGTCACTTCCCTCGACACGAAAGTGCCGAAGGACCCCTTGCTCAGGCAGGAGCTGCAGGGTCCCGAAAGTCAGTGCCCCCGGGTCCTCCTCGGGTGGGCGGGCCCGCCGTAGCAAGGCCCGGATACGAGCGGCCAACTCTTTGGCGACGAATGGCTTGGTGACGTAGTCGTCCGCTCCAGCCTCAAGACCAGCCACCACGTCATGGGTGTCGGCTCGGGCCGTCACGATGATGATGGGCACCGCACTTTGGCGACGCAGGGCGCGACAGCACTCAAAGCCATCCATGCCCGGCAACATGAGGTCAATGAGGGCGATATCGGTCGGCGCTCCCGCAAAGAGTTCAAGGCCCTCCTCGCCGCTGGCCACATCTTTGACGTCGTAGCCCTCGCCTTCCAAGGCCAGACGCATGGACGATCGGATTCGCTCGTCATCCTCGACGACCAGAATGCTTCCGCTCATGTCATGCCGTCATAACTCTCTGCAGATCGATCCTGCTCAGTCCAGTCCTGCTCAGTCCAGCTCAGTCGAGCCCAGTGTGAGGCAATGCAGCTCAAAAGCACACCGCAGGGCAGCCCGACAACCCCACAGCCCAATAGCCTCCAGTCTAAGACCCGCTTGCGTTCAGCTGATCCAGATCTGGGTCGGCCAGATGGAGCCACCGATCATGCCGAAGGCCGGAGCACCGGCTGGCGTCTTCGGATTGTTCCAGTTTTGGACGGTCGGATTGGAGACCACGGCCCAAACAGCCCGGTCGGTCCACAGATAGGGCAGGTCGATGGCCAGACGCTTGTTGACGGTCGAATACGCCTTCTCCCTCACCGATGGCTCGGTGCTGGTGCGGCCAAGTTGGAGAGCCGCCTCAATTTGCGGGTCGTCGTTGCGAGCCATGTTGATGGAGATACCAGTACTCACCGTGGTGCTACTCCAGAAGATGTAGTTGAGGTCTGGGTCCACCGCACCGAACTGGCGCCAGGTTGTCGCTTCGTACTTTCCAGCCAGCGCCGTGTTGATCAGCGCATTCTGCTCAATAACGGTTGGCGTCACTTTGAATCCGACCGCCTCCCAGGCCTGCTGTAAGTAGGCCTGACCACGCTGAGAGTTGGGGTCATTGGTGGTAGCCAACGTGAAGGCAACCGCGCTCGCCCCCTTGGCTTTCTTGACCTGGGCCACCAGCTTCTTGGCCTCGGTGGGGTTATAAGCCGGGTACGTCGTCTTGGAGTAGTACGGAGAACCGGGCACAAAGAGCCCGTTGCTCACTGGCAAAATGCCGAGGTCGATGACCTTGGCGTATTGCGCCCGGTTGACGGCCAGAGCGGCGGCCCGGCGGACGTTTGCATCGTTGAATGGTGCGACCCCGGTGTTGAGCTGGGTGCAGTTCATGTCCGGCTCGCCGGCTACGTGGTTGCTGTCATCGATGTAGGAGTACTTCCTGTTGCCCCGGAACTGGACGATGCTCTGCGGCGTGTCGGTGATGATGATGTCGACCGTGCCCGACTGGAGCGCTTGCGTGCGGGAGTCGTCGTTGGGAATCGGTTTGAAGGTGATCTCATCCAAATACGGCAGCCCGGGCCGCCAGTAGTTCGGATTGGCCGTGGCGGTGAAGTGGCTGTTGGGGACCCACTCCTTGAACTTGAACGGACCGGTACCGACCGGGTTCGAGGTCCCTTGCGGGCTCGACAGCATGGACGGGGCGGCCACGTAGGCGATCTGGCCGCCGATGCCGCCAGCCAGCCAGTAAGGAAAGGGCGCCCACGGCGACTTGAGGTTCATGGTCACGGCCAGCGGGCCGGTCTGCACGAAGCTCTCCAAAATGGGGCTGAGCACAATCCCCGTCAGCTCCGACTTGGACTGAGCGTTGAAGTTGGTAAGGAGCGCGGCACCATTGCAAGGCGTGCCGTCGTGGAACGTGACGTTGGGACGGAGCGTGACCGTCCACGAGGTGTAGCTCGAGTTCGGCACCACGGACTCGGCCAAATACGGTGCCCAGCCCCCGGTCTCGGTGATGATGGTCAACGGATCGAAGACGGTCCGGGCGTACATGACGCCGACTTCGTCATAACGAGCCTGGGTCGGATCGAAGCCTGACTCCTCGGCGTCGACGCCGAAAATCAAGGACCCGCCCTTCTTGGGTGTCAGGGTGGACACGCCGTTTCGTCCCGGACCGTTGGTGACGGCGCCTGCGATGCCGTCATCGAGCCCGATCGCGCTGGCTACAGCGATACCGGCCGCCGTAGCAGCCCCCCCGGCCAGCAGTGTGCGTCGATCGAATGTCGAGCCCATACGTCTCCCTTCCTCGTTACGCGCCAACGGATCCCCCGCGGTTCCCGGGCGACGTTAGTGCCCCAGGCGGCGAGCATGCGGGCGGTACGCTGGAAAATGTGACCACCGGTTGGGATCTCCCTGCCTTTGATGACTGGCTGAGTGGCCGATCTGACGCCACGCGCCGGGCCTATGGCAGCGACTTGGCGGCCTTTGCCGAGTGGATGTCCCGCAGCGATATCACCGAACCTTCCGGGGTGGATCGCCTCCACCTCCGTCGATACCTAGCTTCGTTGGGCACGCGCCACCTCGCCCGGGCGACAGTGGCCCGCAAGGCGGCGGCACTGCGCTGCTACTTCGGCTGGGCCCTCCGGCAGGGAACCATCGCCGCCGACCCGTCCAAAAGCCTCCGTGCTCCCTCGGGTGGCGGTCGTCTGCCCCGGGTGCTTTCGGGAGGTGAAATTGGGGACCTGCTCGACATGTCAGTGGCCTCCCCGGTCGATCAGCGGGACTTGGCCGTCTTGGAGCTCCTGTATGCCGCTGGCCTTCGGGTGTCCGAGCTGTGCGGTCTCGATCGCCGAGGCGTGGATCTCTCAGGCCGAACGGTCACTGTGTTGGGTAAGGGTGGCAAGGAACGCCGAGTGCCGATTCACGCCCGTTGCGTTGAGACGTTGGGAGCCTGGCTGGCCGGCGGACGGGAACAGATGGCGACGTCGGTGAGCCCACCCGAAGCCGTATTCGTCAATCGCCGGGGGGCCCGACTCGGTCCTCGTGACGTGCGCCGGATTCTCGATTCTCGCTCAGCCTCACCCACCCACCCCCACGCCCTCCGGCACACCTATGCCACTCACCTTCTCAACGGGGGAGCTGATCTCCGGGTGGTCCAAGAGCTGCTCGGACATGCCTCTTTGGGCACGACGCAGATCTATACGCACGTGAGCAAAGAGCGGTTGCGTACCGTCTACCAGGGGTCGCATCCTCGAGCCTGAGGGCGGGGACTGGTGAACGATCGGCTAATGTGGCCAGGCCCATCGAGCGGTGGGCGGCAACACTGACCAACACGCACCCGGGCGCAATCCGCGGTCGCTTCTCTTCCTGAGAGGCGCGGCGCTCGGGGGAGCAACCGACTGGAGGAACATTTATGGCCGTCGTTTCCATGCGACAGCTGCTGGAAGCCGGAGTCCACTTCGGCCACCAGACGCGCCGATGGAACCCGAAGATGAAGCGCTTCATTCTGGGCGAGCGCAACGGGATCTATCTCATCGACCTACGCAAGACCCTTACTGGCGTGGAGTCCTCGTATTCCTTTGTACGCGACCTGGTCGCCGGGGGCGGGACCATCCTGTTCGTCGGGACCAAGAAGCAGACGCAGGGACCGGTGGCTGAATACGCCGAAGCCTGTGGGATGCCCTTCGTCAACCAGCGCTGGTTGGGCGGCATGCTGACCAACTTCTCGACCGTCTCAGGCCGGGTGAAGCGCATGCAAGAACTGCGCACCATGCAGGCGGCTGGTGACTTCGAAGGCATGCCGAAGCGCGAAGCCCTATCGCACACTCGTGAGTTGGAGAAGCTGAGCCGGAACCTGAGCGGTATCGCCAATCTGGAAAAGCTGCCCAACGCCATCTTCGTGATTGACACCAAGAAGGAACACATTGCCGTCACCGAGGCCCGCAAGCTCGGCCTGCCCGTGGTGGCTGTGGTCGACACCAACTGCGACCCTGATGTCATCGACTACGTGATCCCGGGTAACGACGACGCCATTCGCTCAGGTTCGCTCATGTGCCGGGTGCTGGCTGACGCCGTCGTTGAAGGTCGCTTCATCGCCGAGCATCGACGCAAGAACGCTCCGCCACCGGCGGCCGAGGAAGCCCCTTCGGGTCCCTCGCCTCGCGCCCGGCGTGTCCCTGCTCCTCCGGCTGCGACACCTGCCGCTGAAGCTGCACCTGCCGCTGAAGCTGCACCTGCCGCTGAAGCTGCACCTGCCGCTGAAGCTGCACCGACCGAAGCGCCCGAGGCGGCTGCTGCACCAACGGACGCCGCACCGCTGGCCGAGGTGGCGACTGCGACAGCGGAGGCCTGAGTATGCCCGACTTCACAGCGAAAGACGTGCAAGCACTCCGCCAGGCCACCGGCGCCGGCATGCTCGATGCCAAGAAGGCCCTCGAAGAGACCAAGGGCGACATGGACGAAGCGGCGCAGTATCTACGCCTTCACGGCTTGGCCGGTGCGGCCAAGCGCGAAGAGCGCGAAGCGTCACAAGGTGCAGTGGCGGCCGTAAAAGCAGGCGACGCAGCTTCCGTAGTCGAACTGCGGTGCGAGACGGACTTCGTCGCCAAGGCAGATGACTTCGTGGCGCTGACCGATGAGTTGGCGGCGTTGGTCGCGGCCAAGGGTGAGGATGCGGTGAGCGAGCTCTCCGACGAGGTCGATCGCCTGCGCACCACGCTCAAGGAGAACATCTCCATCGGACGGGTACACCGCCTCAAGGCCGAAGCCGGTCAAGTTGTCAATACGTACCTGCACCAACAGGCTGGGCGTGGAGTTAACGCCGTCGCCGTCGTCATCGATGGTGGTGACGAAGAGCTGGCGCACAACATTGCCGTGCACATTGCGTTCACCAAGCCGACGTACCTCAGCCGAGATGACGTGCCTGAGGCCGATATTGCTGCCGAGCGCGAGACGGTGGCGGAGATCAGTCGCAATGAGGGTAAGCCCGAAGCGGCGCTGGCCAAGATCGTCGACGGTCGCATGAACGGCTGGTTCAAGGACCGGGTGCTTTTGGACCAGTCCTACGTGAAGGACGAGAAACAGACCATCGCCGGCATGCTCGGCGAGGCGCGGATCGTGGCCTTTGCACAGGTCGTCATCGGCTCCTGAGTCTTCAAGCGAACGTGGGAGCACCCAGACGGATCGTCCTCAAGATGTCAGGCGAAGCTTTGGCTTCCGCCGCATCCGACGAGACGATCGACGCGGCCACCGTGGAGCGGATGGCGCGCGAGATGACCCGCGCCATGGCGGGCGGTCAGCTTGAGTTGGCCGTCGTGGTTGGGGGCGGCAACATCTGGCGAGGAACGACCGGGGAGAGCGGCGGCATGGACCGCGCTACCTCGGACACCATGGGCATGCTCGGCACCGTGATCAACGCGTTGGCGTTGCAAGATGCGCTGGAGCAGCAGGGTCAAGCGACTCGCGTCCTGAGCGCACTCTCCATGGCCGAGGTGGCGGAGCCGTATATCCGGCGTCGGGCCATCCGGCATCTGGAAAAGGGTCGCATCGTCATCTTCGCCGCTGGAATGGGGAATCCGTTTTTCACCACCGACACACCGGCTGCGTTGCGAGCGGCCGAAATCGGCGCCGAGCTCCTCTGCAAGGGCACCCACTCCGGAGTCGACGGTGTCTATTCGGCCGATCCAAAACTCGATCCCACGGCCACTCGCTATGACGAGGTCTCCTTCATGGAGGTCATTCAGCGCGATCTTCGGGTGATGGATCTCACCGCTATTACCTTCTGCAAGGACAATTCGCTTCCCATCAGGGTTTTTAACCTCATGATTCCGGGAAACATCCCCCGTGCGCTTAGCGGTGAGCAGATCGGTACGCTGGTCCGCTAGTGACTTCTCCGAAGGCGCACTCCGCTCGTCCCCTCGGGGCCAACTGATGGACGACGATCTGGTTGGTCTCGCAGTTGACGAGATCCGGGAGAAAATGACCAAGGCCATTGATCACATGAAGTCCGAGATGAGCAACGTCCGGACCGGTCGGGCTTCATCGGCGCTGGTCGAGCCCTTGGTGGTGGACTACTACGGCACACCCACTCCATTGCGGCAATTGGCCGGTTTCAGCGTGCCCGACGCCATGCTTTTGGTCATTACCCCTTACGACAAAGGCTCGCTGGGGGATATTGAGCGGGCCATTATGACGTCTGATCTCGGGATCAATCCCACCAACGATGGCAACGTCATCCGCTTGGCCTTCCCGACGCTGACCGAGGAACGACGCAAGGAATTGGTCAAGGTCGTGCGTCATAAGGCCGAAGAGGGCAAGGTGGCAGTGCGCAACGTGCGCCGAGATGGTCGCAAGGAGTTGGAGGGGCTACAAAAGGACGGTTCGCTCTCCACCGACGAGTTGGAGCGGGTCGAGAAAGATATTGAGAAGATCACCCAAGAGCAGGTAAGCACGATTGAGCGTCTGCTGACCCAAAAAGAGCAAGAGCTCTTGCAGGTTTGAGGATCAAGAACCCATGACCGACGAATTCGACGATCTCAACGAGGACGAGAGCCCGGGCCTGACGGACGACCGACCCGTGCTCGAAGGGTTCACCAGTGCAGAGGACTTCGTCGGAGTCGATGAGGACCCGCCGATTTATCGCTCTGGCACCGTCCGCATCATCGGGGCCGAACCGGCCGGAGATGCCGTACAGGAGGATGTCGGGCCTCTCATCCACGAAGAGTTCGACATGCCGCACTGGAACGATGCCCCGACCGGGCAGGTGCCGGCGATTCTCGATCGGGGCACCGGCGACGAGCCGGCAATGGCCCCGCCGAGTTGGCGCGAAGAAGACAGTGACTGGGAGGCCCACGAAGAGCTCTTTGAACCGTCGATGCTCTCTGACGATGCGCCCGCTGTCGGCTCCATGGTGAACGACAACAACGAGCAAGTCGACATGGAGCGTCAGCCTTGGCACTTCGACGATGACGCGCTGCCTGATGACGCCCTGACCGATGACGTGCTGTCCAATGACGTGCTGTCCAACGACGAAGACACCTTGGTCATCACCTCGCCACTGGCCGACTACGAGCCCACCTACGAACCCAAAACCGAAGCCGTTCCCCAACAGGAACCACTTCCGGTAGCCAGCTTTGAGCCACGGCCTGACGTGGCGCCCCGGGGTGTGGCTCCGGCCATGGCCTCGCCCGAAGCCTCCACGGTGGCCGCGTCGCGTTTGCGCCCTCCACAGCCACCCCAAGTCCAGTCGCACACTCCACGTTCCCCTCGTGCCACTCGGCGCAAGGTGGAAGACGGGAAGGGGAACGGATCCAATGGCAGCGGGCCTTCGACTGCCGGCACCGGTGGCCGCGACATGCGGGTCGCCGTCATTTCGGGAGTGAGTCTGGGTGTCCTTGCCCTCATCTGCTTCGCCCTCGGAAACCTGGCTTCGATCTGTATCGTGACAGTGGTCGTCCTGCTCGCTTCGGCCGAAGCCTTTGCTGCCTTCCGCCGCGGTCAACAGCATCCGGCAACACTGCTCGGACTGGTGGCGGCGCTCTCGCTCATGGTGGAGACGTACAACAAGGGAGTCGCCGCGCTTCCCTTGGTCTTGGTCATGTTGGTGGCGGCCACCTTCATCTGGTTTCTGGCCAACGTCGAACCAGGAGCAGATCCGGTCGCCGGCGTTACTTCCACCATCTTCGTGTTTGTGTGGGTCGCCGGGTTCGGGTCGTTTGCCGCCTTGTTGCTCTGCCCGAGCTTGTTCCCGGATCGCCACGGCATTGCGTTCCTGCTCGCCGCCATCCTCACCACCGTGGCGGCGGACGTCGCGTCGCTGTTGGTCGGTTCAGCTTTCGGCAGCCACCCCATGGCCCCTTCGGTGAGTCCAAATAAAACGTGGGAAGGATTCGTTGGTGGGGCAGTGGCCGCGGTCGTCGTGGCCGTCGTCGTCGTGCACTTCATCCACCCCTGGACGATTTCCAAAGCATTGGTCCTCGGGATTGTGGTGGCCATCGTGGCGCCGCTGGGCGATCTGAGCCAGTCGATGATCAAGCGCCATCTCGGCCTCAAGGACATGGGGCGCCTCCTGCCCGGTCATGGTGGAATTTTGGATCGGGTCGACGGACTGCTCTTCGTCCTTCCTGCCACGTACTTCGTGGTCAAGGCCATGCATCTCGGATGAACTGATGCGTTCGGTCAGCTTGCTGGGTTCCACCGGCTCAATCGGTACCCAAGCGGTCGACGTCCTGCAACACGCTCCCGAGCGATTCAAAGTGACTGCTCTGGCAGCGCAGACTTCGGCCGAACTGCTGATCCAACAGGCGGCGCTGTTGCATCCCGATCTCGTGGTCATCGGCGACTCGTCGCTCTATGACACGGTCCGAGCCGGAGTCGACGACGGAACCGAGGTCATGGTTGGTCATGAGGGACTGGTGGCGGCGGCCACCTGTGCCGATGTGGTGCTCAATGCTGTGGTCGGCTTCGCCGGACTCCCAGCAACCATGGCCGCCTTGGAGGCGGGCAAGCGGTTGGCCTTGGCCAACAAGGAATCGCTCATTGCCGGGGCTCCCGTCGTGCAAAAGGCACGCCGCACCCCTGGAGCCGAGATCGTGCCGGTGGATTCCGAGCACTGTGCTGTGCACCAATGCCTGGCCGCAGTAGCCGATCCAACCACGGTGGCTCGACTGTTGCTGACGGCGTCGGGTGGTCCCTTCCGCGGCTGGAGCAGTGAAGAACTCGACTCGGTCGGCATCACTGACGCCTTGGCTCACCCGACATGGTCGATGGGGCCGAAGATCACGATCGACTCGTCCACCCTCATGAACAAGGGTCTCGAAGTCATCGAAGCGCATGAACTCTTCGGCATTTCCTATGACCGCATCGACATAGTGGTGCATCCACAATCGGTGGTGCATTCCATGGTGGAGTGGCGCGACGGTTCGACGTTGGCTCAGCTTTCGCAACCCGACATGCGCCTTCCGATTGGCTACGCCCTGGGGTGGCCTGACCGCTTCGCCGCTCCGTTCGGCGCCTTGGATTGGTCTTCGCCGACCACGCTGACGTTTGAACCGCCGGACCGAGCGGTTTTCCGCTGCATCGACCTGGCCTACGCAGCCGGGCGTCTCGGTGGATCGGCCCCGGCGTGGCTGAGCGCCGCCAACGAGATCGCCGTCGAGGCGTTCTTGGCTGGTCAGCTTTCGTGGAAGGGCATTGCTGATGTAGTGGCCGAGACCATGGAATCCTGGCGCGACGAGCCAATGGACCAGGTGGAGAGCGTCTTAGCCGCCGACGAGGAGGCCCGGGCCATCGCCCGGGCCACCTTGGGCCGCCGTACCGAATGAAGGTCGGCCAGGTAGCGTTACCACTGGTATGACCGTCACCGAAAAGAAGCCAGAAACCGGGCTTCCTCCAACGGCTGAACCACCAGTCGATGACGTGGTGGTCGAATCGGGCAATTTCGGCCAGGTCATTCGCCTCGCCATAGTCCTGGCCGTCGTGACCGCCATCTTCCTGGTGGCTGGGCTGGGCGACCTGCTGATCTTCATCGTCATTTTGATCCTGACCGTGATGCTGCACGAGCTGGGTCACTTCGCCACCGCCAAATGGGCCGGCATGAAAGTCACCGAGTACTTCGTTGGCTTCGGGCCGCGCCTGTGGTCGATTCGTAAAGGCGAAACCGAATATGGCGTCAAGGCCATCCCGGCCGGGGGTTACGTCCGCATCACCGGATTCACCGTCACCGAAGACGTGGCCGAAGAGGACGAACCCAGGGCCTACCGTCAGCAGCCATTCTGGAAGCGGATCATCGTCGGTTCGGCGGGTTCGGCCATGCACTTTTTCATCGCCTTCGTACTGGCGCTCATCGTGGTGTTTGCCTTCGGTGTGCCGTCGAGCAATCAGCAGATTTCTGGATTGGAGCATTGGTCCGGGGTGAGCCAGACCCCGGCCCAGGCGGCCGGCTTGGCCGCGGGCGATGTCATCGTCTCGGTCAACGGCCACACGTTGAGCGATCCCAACACGTTGGCCAACACGATCGCCCATTCGGTGGGGAAACCAGTGCGGATCGGCGTCGAGGATGGCGGAACGACCCGCATCATTTCAGTGACTCCCGTCAAGCGGGCCGGCTTGAAGGCCGATGGATCGAAACTGGCGGCAACTGACTCCGCCCAACCACACGGATACATCGGGATTGAGTTGGAGCAGGCCACCCAATCGGTCAATCCGATTCGGGGCGTTGGATTAGCGGCCCAGAACATGTGGGACGTCACTACCGCCGAAGTCTCCGGTATCTACCATCTGTTCTCACCCAGCGGCGTGAGTTCAGTGCTGCATCAGGTCTCCAACTCCAAGTACGCCACCACGGTGGCCAACAATCCCTCCAGTGGCGAACGGCCGGTCTCCATCGTCGGTATTGCGCACCTCGGGAGCCAAGCGCAGCAGGACGGGATCCAATACCTGCTGGAGTTCCTTATCATCATCAATATCGTCTTCGGGCTGATCAACATGCTGCCCATGCTCCCCTTTGATGGTGGGCATGTGGCCGTGGCCTCTTATGAGTGGATTCGGACCAAAAAGGGCGAGCCGTACTACAAGGCGGACATCACCAAGCTGTTTCCGATTGTCGGTATCTTCCTGGCCATCTTGAGTTTCTTTGTCTTGGCCAGTCTCTATCTCGACATCACTCACCCCTTCAAGAACTTCTTCTGATCGGACCTGTGGAACTCACTTCGTCACTCCTTTCGCCTCGCCGTCACACCCGACGTATCACCCTTGGTGGCGTCCCCATCGGTGATGGGGCACCGGTCACCGTGCAGTCGATGACCACCACCAAGACAGCCGACGTCGACGGCACGTTGGCGCAGATTTACGCCTTGGCGGCGGCTGGGGCCGACATCGTGCGCTGCACGTGCAACGAAGAAGCGGCCGCCGTTGGTTTGGCGCAAATCGTGCCCCGCTCGCCCGTGCCGATCGTGGCCGACATCCACTTCCACCACGAAATGGCATTGGCCGCCCTTGAAGCCGGCGTGCAAGGTTTGCGACTCAATCCCGGCAACTTGCGCAAGGAAGCCGAGATCAAACAGGTGGCGGCCGAGGCGCGCGACCGTGGCGTCCCAATCCGCATCGGGGTCAACGCCGGGTCGCTCCACCCTGATATCTACAAGAAGTACGGGGGCGCCACGCCAGAAGCGTTGGTCGAGTCGGCGCAAAACGAACTGCATTACTTCGAAGAGGTCGACTTCGATGACGTCAAGATTTCGGTCAAGGCCTCGTCGGTTGCGCTAATGATCGCCGCCTACCGCCTGGCCGCCGAAACGTTTGATCACCCGCTCCACCTCGGGGTCACCGAAGCCGGACCGCCGCCGGCCGGCTTGCTCAAGGGCACGGCCGGGATCGCCACGTTGTTGGCCGAAGGCATCGGCGACACCATCCGCTTCTCTTTGACCGCCGATCCGGTGGAGGAAGCCCGGGCTGGTCGCCAATTGCTCGAGTCGCTCGGTCTGCGAGAGCGCAAGGGACTCGATCTGATCGCCTGCCCGTCGTGTGGCCGGGCCCAGGTAGATGTGATCGCCGTGGCCAAGGCGGCTCAGGAAGCGCTCGAGGCGCTCAACCTCCCCATTCAGGTGGCAGTGATGGGTTGTGTGGTCAACGGTCCGGGAGAAGCCCGGGAGGCCGACATCGGCATTGCCGCAGGCAAGGCCAAGGGCCACCTCTTCATTAAGGGCAAGATCGTGCGCGTCGTGCCCGAAGACGGCATGGTCGACGCATTGGTCGAAGAAGCTGAACGGCTGGTGGCCGAAGGTGTCGAAGCTCGTCTGGCCGCCGCCGACGCTGGTGCAGAGGCCGAGGCCGAGGCCGACCGTCAGGAACTCCTCACGACCACCGGAGTGGACCCCAATCACACCTCCGAGAAGATTGAGATCATCCGCCGCCATCGAGACGGCTAGGGCGCACCGCAACCCAGGCACCGCAACCCAGGCACCGCAACCCAGGCACAGCCAGCCCGTCACAAAGTGGCCAGCGACGCAAGTAACCTGCGCCCTCATGCGCATGTCCAAGCTCTTGTTACGCACATTGCGCGACGCTCCGGCCGATGCTGATGTCGAGGGTCACGCGCTCTTGGTGCGAGGCGGTTTCGTCCGACGCTTGGCTTCGGGGGTCTACACCTACTTGCCCTTGGGCTGGCGGGTACTGCACAAGGTGGAGAACTTGGTGCGCCACGAACTGGACGAGGCTGGTCTCCAAGAGATGCTGATGCCGGCGCTTAGTCCCTATGAGTTGTGGGAAGAGAGTGGTCGGTCGGAGTATTTCGGCCAAGATGCGCTTCCCGCCATGATCGTGGAGGCTCGGGGCGGGCGGTTCGTCCTCGGTCCGACCCACGAAGAAGTTACGACGCGCACTGTGGGCGCCGAGGTCGATTCCTATCGCCAACTTCCGGTGACCGTCTATCAGGTGCAGACCAAATTCCGAGACGAGGCTCGTCCGCGTTTCGGCCTCATGCGCACACGCGAACTGGTGATGTGCGACGCCTACTCCTTCGATACCGATAAGGCGACCATGGGGGAGAGTTACCGCAACGTCGTGGCGGCCTACTTGCGTATCTTCTCCCGGCTTTCGCTCGACGCCACTCCCGTGGTGGCCCAATCCGGAGCCATTGGTGGCGACGTCAACCATGAGTTCATGGTGCCGTCGGTGGTCGGGGAGGATCACTTCGCCCGCTGCTCATCATGTGGCTATGCCGCCAATGTCGAAGCCGCCGTGACGCGGGCGGCGGCGAGTGATGGTGCTGGCGGCGGGGCTGATAGCGGCAGCGCTGGATCGAGCGATCCGATGGTCACGCACGACACGCCCGATACGCCCGGCATCGACCAAGTGGTCGACTTGCTGCGCCAGCGCGGCGAGACCTTTGGCCCTGAGCAATTCCTCAAGTCGATGGCCGCCGTCGATAGCGATGGTGCGCCCCTGGTGATTCTGGTGCCCGGCAACCGTGAAGCGCGCGTCCCGCACGGTTGGCGTCTCTTCGAAGAGGCCGACTTCGTGGCCCATTCACACTTGGTGCGCGGATACATCGGTCCGCCTGGACTCCAAGCCGCTGGCGTGCGTGTCGTCGCCGACGAGTCCATCCGCAGCCGACCCGGTCCGTGGGTGACGGGATCGAACCAAGTCAATGCCCACGTGAGCAACGTCTGGCTCGACCGCGACTTCACGGTCACCGAGTGGGGTTCCTACGTCGTGGTCCAAGACGGCGATCTGTGTCCCGAATGTGACGGCGAGATCGCCCTGGTGCGCTCGGTCGAAGCGGCCCACACCTTCCAGCTCGGCCTGCGCTATTCCTCCGTGATGGAGGGAGCCACGTATCTCACTGAAGAAGGCAAAGAAGAGCCCATGTGGATGGGTTGCTACGGCATGGGGATGTCCCGTCTCTTGGCCATCGTGGCCGAAGAACACCATGACGACGCCGGGTTGATTTGGCCCATGCGCTTGGCCCCCTATGCCGTCCACCTCCTTTCCCTCGGCGCTGGCCGCAACCCCGCCGTGGCTGAGGCGGCCGATCAGCTGTACGCCGCCCTCACTGCTGCGGGTGTGGAAACGCTCTATGACGACCGGGATGTCTCGCCTGGGATCAAGTTTGCTGACGCCGACCTGTTGGGCATGCCCTACCGTCTGTTGATCGGGGCCAAGGGTCTTGAACGGGGGATGGCCGAAGTCCGCCAGCGGGCCGATGGCGCCGATCGGGAAATGGCGATTGACGAGGTAGCGGCAATTCTGTCGACCGAGGTCACGGCCGCATTGCTATAATCCCTCGCGCTGTCCAGTTTTATATCAGTACCTCGTTGAAGCGTGGGCTGCGGCCCACGCTTTTGCTTTCCCGGTATCGAGGACGTTCGAGAGGAGGTGATGGCGATGGTGAAGAGTACAAACGACCTGGTAGATGCGCTGTCACCCCTATTGGAGACACAGGGATTGGACCTGGTGGATGTCGTACTGAAGGGTGGCGAGCTTGAGGTCTTCGTCGATCGTGAAGGTGGCGTCGACCTTGAGGCATTGAGCGCCGCAACCCGGGCTGTATCCAACGCTCTCGACGAGATCGACCCCATTCCGGGCCGCTACACCCTGACTGTCTCGAGCCCTGGGCTGGAGCGACGCCTGCGGACGCCAGCCCATTTCGCCCGCGCCATCGGGGAAACGGTGACGTTGCGCACCCACGCCGGGACCGACGACGTGCGCCGAGTCACCGGCAAGCTTGAGGCGGCCGATGACACTGGATGCACCCTGGTTGGACCCGAGATTCCCGACGGAAGTCTCCGCATCGCCTACGACGAGATTGAGCGAGCCCGCACTGTTTTTGCATGGGGACCACAGCCAAAGAAAGTGAGAGGGTGAGCCGGTCATGAGCAAGACCAACTTTGAATTCCTGGACGCGCTGGGACAAATCGCGCGCGACAAGGGAATTTCTGTCGAAACATTGCTCGACGCCCTGGCCAACGCTTTGGTGGCGGCTTACAAGCGACGTCCCGATGCAGCAGAAGAAGCGGTCGTCACCATCGATCCCGATTCGGGCGAGATCCGCGTCTACGGCCAAGAACTGGACGAAGACGGAGAGGTCGTTCGCGAATGGGATGACACGCCCGACGACTTCGGGCGCATTGCAGCCCAAACGGCCAAGCAGGTCATTTTGCAACGGATCCGCGAAGTTGAGCGGGACATGAAGTACGAGGAATACGCCGGACGCGAGGGCGACATCGTCACTGGCATTGTTCAGCAAACCGACAACCGCTACACGTTGTTGGACTTGGGCAAGGTCGAAGCGTTGTTGCCCCAAGCCGAGCAGGTCTCCTACGAGCGCTACGAGCACGGCACGCGCCTCAAGGCGTACATCGTCGAAGTGCGCAAGACCACTAAGGGACCCCAGATTGTCGTCAGCCGTACGCACCCCGGATTGATCAAGCGACTCTTTGAACTCGAAGTTCCCGAGATCTCCTCGGGGGTGGTCGAGATCAAGGCGGCCGCTCGCGAGCCAGGACATCGCACCAAGATCGCCGTGTGGTCTAACGATCCCAATGTCGATCCGGTTGGCGCCTGCGTGGGTGCCCGCGGATCGCGTGTGCGCATGGTCACCAACGAGCTACGCGGCGAGCGGGTCGACGTCGTCCCGTTCTCTGACGATCCAGTCGAGCTGATCCAAAACGCCTTGGCTCCGGCCCGGGTGCGCGAAGTTCGCCTTGACGACGAGACCGGCACCGCCACTGTGGTGGTGAGCGACTTCCAACTGTCGTTGGCTATTGGCAAGGAAGGGCAGAACGCCCGCCTGGCCGCTCGCCTGACCGGTTGGCGTATCGACATTAAGAGCGAGACCCAGCTTGCTGAGGAAGAGGCGGGCTATTCCGATGAGGAATGGGCCGAGGGCGAATGGGTGGAAGACGAAAAAGGCGAGATGGTGTGGAAGCCGGCCGAGGGCGGCGAAGCCATGTCAGCCGAGGAGTGGAGCCACCAGTCTGAGGACACGCCGGACGAGGCAGTGGTTGAGGCCGTCATTGAGGCAGTGATTGAGGCCGAAATCGAGGCTGAAGTAGAGGCCGAGGTTGAAGCGGTGATCGAGGCGGTCGTTGAAGCCGAGGTAGAGGCCGAAATCGAAGCCGTGATTGAGGCCGAATTCGAAGAGGAGCTCGAGGAAGAACTCGAGGAGGAACTCGAAGCTGAGCTTGAGGCTGAGGTAGAAGCCGAAGCTGGGACGACCCCAGAGGCAGACGCATAGGACCGACACGGACGTGCGTCGGCTGCCGCAAGGCCCTGCCAGCCGGCGAGTTGATCCGAATAGTGCGGCAAGCCGATGGCGAGCTGCAGGTTGTGCAGTCGAGCCAAGGACGAGGAGCCTGGTTGTGCCAGGGAGCACCCTCTTGCTTTGAGGCGGCAGCCAAGCGGCATGCCTTCGATCGGGCCTTTCAGTGTTCGATCGAGGCGGGGGCCGTGAAGCGATTACGAGAACGACTGGGCGGCGCGTCGGAGCAGCCCACACATGATGTGCGAGGATAGAGGGCTGCGGGTAACCCCGCAGCTTCACCACTACAAGGGACATAGAGAACCACTTGCCGAAGAAGATCCGCGTCTATGAGCTGGCCAAAGAGTTAGGCCTCAGTAACAAGGAAGGGCTTGACCTGGCCCTTTCTCTTGGAATTGGGGTCAAGAGCCACTCGTCCTCCATCGAGGACGCTCAGGCCGACCGCGTCCGGCGTAAGGCCGACGCCGAGGGACTGCGCCGGGAAGTTCAGCCCGAAGAAGCGGCGCCCGCCAAGAAAGCCGCGGCCAAAAAAGCGGCCGCGCCAACCGAATCTCCGGCCGAGGCCCAGCGCGCGCCCCGCCTGATCAGCAGCCGATCTACCTCCTCGACGGCTCCCGCCGCAGCTCGTGCCGCTGCCGCACCAGCTGCGACCCGACCGGCCGCTCCGGCCGCCAAGCGTCCAGCGGCGCCAGCTGCCGCTGTCGCAGGTGCAGCGGCTCCAGTCACTCCAGCCGCTGCCGCACCAACTGCCGCACCAACTGCCGCTCCAGCCACCAAGCGCGCCGCCGCAGCCAAGCGCCCAGCCGCCGCCGCCCCGGCTCCTTCGGCTCCAGCCGCCGAGGCCCCCGCGGCAGCCCCAGCAAAGGCAGCCACGAAGGCTCCGGCCAAGGCCCCTGCATCTGCCCCGGCCCCGGCCGCCGAGCCAAAAGATACTCCGGGCGAAATGGCCCCAGCCGCCGCCGCAGGCGCCGCAACGACAACGGCTCCCGAGCCAGCCGCTCCGGCAGCTCCCGTCACCCCTGGTTCGGCAACGGAAGCTCCCGTAACCGAGCGCCCAATACGCCCGCCTCTCAGCCCGAGCGGCAAACCTGTCCCGCCGCCGCCCGGCAACAAGCCTCCGGTTGGCCCCAGTGGTCGACCGATCCCACCTCCTCCCGGTATGGGTGGCCGCCGTCCCTCGGCGCCGTCCGGTCGTCCCGGTGGTGGTGGCTATCCAGCCCGTACTGGCGGACGACCCGCACCTGGTGCCGGTCGTCCCACTGGTGGCCCTGGTGGTCCCGGTTCCAGCAGCTTCGGCAGCCGTCCTGGCGGCGGTGGCGGCGGTGGCGGCGGCTTTGCTGGTCGTCCCGGCGGGGGAGGCCCGGCCGGTGCGCCTCCTGCTGGCGGACGTGGCGGCATTCCCGGACGACGCCCGCCCCAGCGTCGAGCTCGTCGTCGGCGTCGCAATCTTGAAGAGCTCGAGCCAACCCAACTCACCACGTACCAGCCGTCGACGGCACCGGTACCCGACGGCGAAGTCATAGTCGAGCGGGGATCCACTGCACGCGATCTCGGTCCGAAGCTCAACCGGAGTGCCGGCGACATTGTCCGGTTCTTGTTGCTCCAAGGCGAGATGGTCATGGCCACCCAGTCCTTGAGCGACGACATGATCGAACTCTTCGCCGCCGAAATCGGGGCCGAAGTTCGTCTGGTCGACCCGGGTGAAGAGCAAGAGGCCGAGTTGTTGGCCCGGTACTTCGAAGAAGAGGAAGAGGTCGACGACGCCGACCAGCGCCCGCGACCCCCTGTGGTCACGGTCATGGGTCACGTTGACCATGGAAAGACCCTTCTCCTCGACCGGATCCGATCGACCGACGTCGTGGCCGGAGAAGCGGGTGGCATCACCCAGCACATCGGTGCCTACCAGGTCGTCTGGAATGACCATCGCATCACCTTCATCGACACACCGGGCCACGCCGCCTTCACGGCGATGCGCGCCCGGGGTGCCCAAGCCACCGACATCGTGATTTTGGTAGTGGCGGCCGACGACGGCGTGATGCCGCAGACCATCGAAGCCATCGACCACGCCAAGGCGGCCGAAGTGCCGATCATCGTGGCCGTCAACAAGATGGATCGCCCGGACGCCGATTCGGCGCACGTACTGCAGCAGCTCTCCGAGCGGGGGCTGGTGCCCGAGGCGTGGGGTGGCGACACCATTGTGGTGGAAGTCTCGGCTCTGCAGGGCACTGGCATCCAAGAGCTGCTCGAGCAGATCACCTTGGTGGCCGAAGTCGAGGAACTCACGGCCCGGGTCGAGGGCGAAGCCCGCGGCGTCGTGCTCGAAGCCAACCTGGAAGCCGGGCGGGGCCCGGTGGCCACCATCATTGTGCAGCAGGGCACCTTGCGAGTCGGCGACCCGGTCGTGGCCGGCGCCGCCTGGGGCAAGGTCAAGGCATTGGTCGACGACATGGGCGACCATGTCAAAGAGGCACACCCTTCGACGCCGGTGCAGGTGCTCGGATTCTCAGAGCCACCACACGCCGGTGACGAAATGCGCGGCGCCAAGGACTTGGCCCGAGCGCGCACTCTCGGTGAAGCCAGAGCCCAGCGTTTCCGCCTCTCCGGCCACAAGCCGGTGGCATCGGCAGCGACCGGAGCCAAGCTGGAAGACCTGTTCGAACAGATTCAGCGTGGCGAGACGGCCACCCTCAACATCGTCCTCAAGGCCGATGTGCAAGGTTCGCTCGAAGCGGTAACAGAGAGTCTCAAGCGACTTGAGCGCGACGACGTCAAGTTGAGCTTCGTGCTGCGCGGCATCGGCGGCATCACCGAGAACGATGTGCAGCTGGCCGCGGCGTCGAGTGCCACCATCATCGGATTCAACGTCCGGCCCGA
>Ga0182030_10006230_pt1 | contig 25197 bp, 26 predicted proteins | sample 812S3MmetaG_FD_121299 | JGI IMG/M metagenome (GOLD analysis project Ga0182030, IMG submission 121299) | Permafrost microbial communities from Stordalen Mire, Sweden - 812S3M metaG (Illumina Assembly) | ecosystem: Environmental > Terrestrial > Soil > Wetlands > Permafrost | place: Sweden...
CAAAGAACAGGCGGCATTGGCTAAAGAACAGGCGGCACTGGCGATAGAACCGGCAGGATTGGACAAAGCACAGGCAGCGCTGGCCAAAGAGCAGGCAGTCCTGGCGACAGAACCGGCAGGATTGGACAAAGAACAGTCAGCCGGCAATGCCGAGGCCAATGCCAAAGCCCAGGTAACTGGAACACTCAGCCATTAACCTGCCGATGGATACCAGCCTTCCAGTCGAAGAACACAGCGTGTCTCCTGGACTGGCGCGTAGCACCGCAAGTACTCGCTGGTCCCGCCGGAATGTTGTCTGGGCGATCACCGTTGCGGGAGTCTGGGTCTGGACTTGCAAGCAACTCTCCCTGGATTGGAGCGCCTCCGGAAGCTACCAGTTTGGTTTTGCAGTCCCGTGGATTGCGCTTTTCATCGCATGGCAGCGCATCAGTTTAATACCGGATTGTCTGGCGCCCTCTCCACGCAAATTTCCCGCTGCTGGAATGCTATTCTTTGGTCTCGTGCTCATTACGGCTTGGTGCAGCGTCTTCTTCGGAGAACTTCTGCGCGAGCTCGATCCCAATTGGCGAATGGTGAGCTGGGTGATGACCTTGGGTGCGACCCTCCTCACGGTAGCCTGGCTGTATGGCCGCGGCGGCACGAGACTGCTTTGGGCGCTGGCTTTCCCTCTGGCATTCGCTTGGATGGCCGTGCCGTGGCCAACGAAAGTAGAGGACGTCATCACGCTTCAGCTACGGGGCTGGGTGACAGGCCTGGCGGTTCAGATTCTCAATGTCGTGGGAATCTCGGCCTTGCAGCGTGGAAACATCATCGATATGGCAGCGGGTCCCGTCAGCGTGGACGCGCCGTGCGCCGGCATTATATCCCTGCATTCGAGCCTGATGGCCTCGCTCTTTCTCGGGGAGTTCTTCCGATTCACGCTAAAGAAGCGCGCGATCTTGATTCTGGCCGGTTCTCTGATCGCGTTGAGCGCAAATCTCCTCCGCGCGCTGGCCCTCTCACTTATCGCGAATGCCCAAGGCCCGGAGAGGATGACCGCTTATCACGATACGCTGGGATGGATGGAATCGGTCATCATCGTGCTGGCGATATTCCTCCTCGGCTGGGCCATGTCGTCAAAATCCCAACCCGAACGCGCCCAAGCCTCTGCCTTGCGGCTCTTCGCGCCCGGTGCCCCCGCCGCCCCGGGGGCCTACGCCACTTTCCTCACCTTTCTCTCGCTGCCACTGCTGGTATGGGTTTGGTTCGCCCTCACCCCCGGCGGTCCGGTTCCCATGCAACAGGCCCCACTCTGGGCGCTGAAGACAACCGCAACCGCGGCGGGTTGGACAGTTGCGCCGGCCGCATTTTCCCAGCTTGAGACCAATACTTTTCAATTTAATGAAGGGCAAAAGATCGATGTGAGCGGTCCTCTCGCGGTTCATAATGTCGAGATTTATCATCTTTTCTGGAAAACCAGTGCCATTCTCCTCTGCCACTTCGGCCATACTCCCGATGTCTGCATGAAAGGGGCGGGTTGGGAGGAAGTGGGCAAGCCGATTGCCACAAAGATTCGAATAGGAGGGAACGACCTTCCAACGATGTATTACCGCTTCGAGCAGAGCGGCCACGAGATGACAGTCTTTCAAACAGTCCTCTTCGGCGGCGCCGCGTTACTTTCTTCGGCGCAGGACTTTACCGAGGGGGATGGGACAAACCCGCTTGCGAACTTGCGAGCCTCCCGGCTGGCGATGTTGTGGAGGCAACCGCGCCGGTTCGGCTTGGAAGCTTTGAACCTCTATATGTCCGCCAGTGGAAACCAGGAGGAGAAAACCGTAGCGGCGGGGGAAGTGCTCGATCAGGTGCTCGTTCCGAATCCGTCAAAACGCTGAATCGTCCAAACTTCAAGGAAGGTATTGCGTCCACCGCTGAAAATCTCCTCCCTTTCCTTTAGGGAAACGCTGATTAAAGCTGGGGTTTAGAGGGCCGGGGCTGGTGGTATAAGGGATGGTACGATGGAACGCCAAAGAAGTTTCGCCCAAGCCGAGTACGCACAAAAGAAAAAGACTACCCGCCGGGAGAGGTTTTTGAACGAAATGGACCGGGTAGGTCCGTGGGCGAGGCTCGTGTCCTGCATAGAGCCGCATTACTTCAAGGGAGAGCGGGAGCGCAAGCCGGTGGGGATCGAGCGGATCCTGCGGATGTACTTTTTGCAGCAGTGGTATGCGCTGGCCGATGAGGCGCTCGAAGATGCCCCTCCAGCAGTAGGACTTGAGCGGGTAACCCCTCTTTTCCGCCCTTTTTGAAGGTTCGCTCCAGAGTAATGCGACAATGCTTCAACTTGCTCCATAAGTGCTCAATGACTTACAACGACTGGAGATATTACTGGAGGTCATGCGTAAGTCAACCCTTCCGGCGGTCGCACCGAATCTGTTAAGAGATCGCTTTCGCGATAGCGAATGCGACGCCCGCGGCAAGGCTGCCGATGAACGCCGTCTGCCAGGCACTCTTGAATTTTGAAACGCCTGTGAAATGGCCTTTTACGAATCCGAAGGTTGCGAGCGCCACCAGCGTTACGCCGACAGAGATCATGAGCGCTTGGTGACCGTTCGCAGCCAGGATGTAGGGCGCGAGGGGGATCATGCCACCGATGACGTAAGAACCGGCAATCGTGAATGCGCTGCGGAGCGCCCGCTTAGGGTCTGGCGCTTCCAAGCCCAATTCAAAGCGCATCATAAAATCACGCCAGGCTTTCGGATTCCGGCGTAACGCCGCCACCACCGGAGTTGCTTCACTTGCCGCCACACCATAGTCGTTGAACAATTCCGTTATCTCCTCGGCTTCCTTATCGGGCACCTCGACGATTTCCCTCTCTTCGCGGTCGAGTTCGCTCTGATAGTGCTCCGCGTCTCCGCGGGCGGCGAGAAAACCACCCAGTCCCATTGCGATAGACCCGGCGGCGACTTCAGCCAGGCCGGCTGTGACGACAATGTGGGTCGAGGCTATGGCTCCCGAGACGCCGGCTGCGAGCGCGAAGGGAACGGTGAGGCCATCCGCCATGCCAATGACGACGTCACGTACGGTTTCGCTGCCGGAGAAATGTTTTTCGACATGTTGCATCGGACGATCCTGCGCAAGGCTTGCATTTGGAGCAAGCGTTGCACGGCGCCGGGGAAGTTTGAAATTGTTGTGAATGGCACCGCGATACTCACGCCAGCGGGGGGACGATCACCTCCCCTGAACAGGGCGGATCGCGGGTTGTGAGCCAGGAGAAATAGCTCTATGTTTGCGCCTGCATCCGGAACCGCTCTGTGTCGATGCTGTACTTCTTGACGCGCAATCCCATGATTCGCTCGCTGATGCCAAGTTGGAGCGCGGCCTTGGCCATATTGCCCCGCGTTGTCTTGAGCGCATCCACGATCATTTCGTGTTCGAGAGCGACCATCGCGCTTTCGAGCGTCCCGGCGGACGGCTTGTCGAGTTGATCGGAGGCTTGCAAGGTAGGGGGAAGGTGGTGTGCCTGGATGGCGTCGCCGCTGCATAACAGGATGGCGCGCTCGATGCAGTTCTCCAGTTCGCGCACGTTGCCGGGCCAGTGGTAACGCATCATCAGGTCGATGGCCGCGGTGGAAATGCGGTGGATTTTCTTCTGGGTGGCCTTGCTGTATTTTTCGACGAAGAAATCAGCCAGTTGCAGCATGTCCGATTTTCGGTCCCGTAAGGCCGGCACGTAGATGGGAAATACGTTGAGCCGGTAGTAAAGATCGGCGCGGAAGCGTCCCTCTTCGATCAGTTTTTCAAGGTCGCGACTGGTGGCGGTGATTAGTCTGACATCGCACCGCAAGGTGGTCTGGCCGCCGACGCGCTCAAATTCGTGCTCCTGCAGGACGCGCAACAGTTTGACCTGAGTCGTCGGGGAGAGATCGCCGATCTCGTCGAGAAAAAGCGTGCCTCCATCGGCAAGCTCGAAACGGCCCTTTCGCATCGCGATTGCGCCGGTAAACGCTCCCTTCTCGTGGCCGAAGAGTTCGCTCTCGATTATGGAGTCGGGCAGGGCGGCACAGTTCACTTTCACGAACGCGCGCAGGCTGCGAGGACTTCCCTTGTGCAAGGCATGCGCGATGAGTTCCTTGCCGACGCCGCTTTCTCCCCGAATGAGGACGGTCGTCTTGCTCGTGGAGACCTGCTCAATGTGATTATAGACGCTCTGCATCGCGCCGGAACTGCCGATCATGTTCGATGGCTTGAAGTGGTTGCGAATCTGTTCCTGCAACCGCTCGTTCTCGCGGCGCAGCGCCGCGATGCGTTCCTGCGCGGATCGCCGCAGACTCACCGCCTGTGCGATGACGGATGCAATGATGGTCAGCAACCGCAGATCGTGCTCGAAAGTGTCTCCGGGCCGCGTGATCCTTTCGACGCTCAAAGTGCCCAATGTTTCCTGGCCCGAACGAATCGGCACGCAAAGGAACGAAGTGACCGCACCCTCTTCGGCCGGCAGGCGCTTCGGAACCACTCGCCCGCGAAAATGCTCGTTCGCCGCCACGTCGCGGATGACGAGCGCCTCGCCGGTTTCAGTCACCTTTAGCAGCAGCGGTTGCACCGAACGCGAGCACAAGTCCGCCTTTTCCTCCGGCAGACCGTAGGCTTCGTCCACGGTCATTTCCGATGTCTCGCGATTGACGATGGTGACGGTGCCCCGCTGAAGCCCCATCTGGGTAGCCAGTTTCTTCAGGGCAGGCCGGATGACCTCGCGCAGTTCGAGGCTGGTTTCGAGGGTCTGCGAGATTTCAAAAAGTAGGCTCAAATCGCTGATGATTCGGCAGGCGCCCGGGTCGAGGTGCTCCGAATCCACGCCGATGATGGGGGTTTCCAAAAAACCGCAGTTCGCGCTCCGACACGTTTCAATTTTCGGGCGCAATGGCATACGAAGTAAATCCGGCCTGCCGCTGCTGTGCGGCAACGCGCGCTTCATGATGAAATTCAGGCATCGATTTGTCCAATTTGAGACATCGGACAATAGGGGGAATGCCAGCGCCACCCAGGCAGCCCAGGCTTTGTCCTCCGTGATCGCCGAAGGTTAAGCATCTCACGTGCCGGTCGGCTCTTAAATCGGGTTCGCCGCCGCGCCGCGGACGGTTTCCGGCTTCGAGAGAACGGTTGCAGTCACGGCGGCCGGCGACTCGCCCCAGGTCCAATCGCCACCAACGGTGCCGCCGTCGAGGCGCAATTGCTCGAAGCGCTCCGGCCCGTCAAACCAGCCGGTAAACGCTGCCTCCGCCGGTGGCCCGGCCGGCAGCGCCGTGAGCACCTTGAAACGAAAAAGCGCGTCCGTGAGCAGCGATACGGTGCGCCCGCTTACGTCGACCAGCCGGAAGAGAGTTTTCCGCCCTCCCGCCCGTTGCGTCACATCGAGAACGATCGCGTCGGATTCTGCGGCATTGGGCTCCGCCATCCGCAACAGGGCTTCCGCCGAGAGGCTCCATGTTCCATCCTCTGTCGCGAGTAGCGGCAAATGGCGCGCAAAGAGTCCCGATTTACCGGAGAGCGCGAGCGGCCGGATGGTTTCGATGGTCACGGACCCGCCATCGAGGGGGTGGATTCGGCAGATCAAAAAGCCCATAGGGAATTGCGCACGGTACTCTGCGAGGTTGACTTTCCACGGTTAATATGAAATTTGAACGCATGAAAATGCTCGCCCGGATTCGATACATGATCGACGAAGGGTTCGAGCTTTCCTCGATCAGCGGGTACGACGACGCCTCCGGGAACGGCAACGCAAAGCTGATGTTCGTAGAGGAGACGGAAGATGGCTCGCGACGCGTTCATTCGGAGATTTTCGATGTGAGCGGCGAGGAGATGGAGCAGTGCTCCAACCTTTTTCTCGAACATCTGGCCAGGCACGGAAAGGAATAGGGGCTTCACTTCGCGAGCGCCTCCTCGACGAGCGTCCGCAATTGTTCCGGACTCACAGCGCCCTTATTAAGGAGGGCAAGCTGTCTGACTTTTCCCGTAAGCGCATCCATATCCATGCCGTCCCGATCCAGAGGAATGCCGGCGCCGAGGCAGACTTCCACCAAGGCGGCGGGACTTGAGTGCCGGCCAACCAGAAACCCGGGTTGCTGCTGTCCGACTTCACCGCTCGAAAACGGCTCGTAGGTCGCGCGATCCCGCAGCACTCCCGCGCAGTGGATGCCCGATTCGTGCAGGAAAGCCGACGCGCCGATGACTGGTTTGGACGCCGGGACGCTGCGTCCCGAGGCTCCGGCGACTCGCCGTGAGAGTTCGTAAAGCCCGGGTGTCTTCACACCGCAATCCACGCGGCATCCTATCTTGAGCGCCATGACGACTTCTTCAAGCGCGGCGTTCCCGGCGCGCTCGCCCAGTCCGTTCACCGTGACGCTGGCACACCGGGCTCCGGCTTCGAGCGCGGCAATGGTGTTTCCAGACGCCATGCCGAGATCGTTGTGGCCGTGAAACTCCAGGGCGATATTCGGGGCAACGCGGCGGAGGGATTCCACCATCCGCGTCGTGTGTCCCGGAGTGAGGATTCCGACCGTATCGGCAAGCCGAAGGCGGATAGCTCCGGCCTCGTGCGCAGCGCACGTGAAATCGGCAAGGAACCCGGCATCTGCGCGCGATGCAGCCTGCGCCCCCACCGACACATACCCGAACAAGCCGCGAGCGTAGCCAACCAATTCGGCAAGCGTGCACAAGACCCACGTTTCATTTTTCTTCCACGCGCTCAGATGCACCGCGGAAACCGGCCACGAGATATGCACCCCATCCACGCGGCACCGGGCGGCTGCCTGGAGATCGGAGAGTCTCGCGCGGCACCAGGTTTCGATGAAACAGCCATCAACCGACCCGGCGACGGCATTGATGTCCTCGATCTCGCTCCGGCCCATGGCCGGAATGCCGACCTCAAGTTCGGGGATGCCGAGGGCGGATAACGCCCGGGCAATTTCGACTTTTTCGCTTTGCGAAAAGACAACGCCGGCTGCCTGTTCGCCATCACGTAGCGTGGTGTCGATCAGCCAGACCGGACGCGTGGTGAGATCAATCATCGACTCCGACCATGACATGGTCCGCCTTGATCACGGCGTAGGCGCTTTTGCCTTTCGCGAGCTTGAGGCTCTTGACCGATGCCTTGGTGATTTGCGAAACGATTTCGATCCCGTTTCCGACGTCGATGACAACCTCGGCAATAATGGGGCCGGCTGTGATTTTCTTGACGGTTCCTTTGATGATGTTGCGTGCGCTGATTTTCATAAGTGCTTTGATCTTAACCTCAGGCATCTTGGAGCGACAATCACATCCAGCGCCGGAATTACGGCGCACGCCAATTGGCCGCGCCTGGGATTCATGGCCGCGAACGAGGCTGCTGTGAGGCGCGAAATGATTTCCAGGCCGGGAGCCAGTTCAACGACGAGATCGGCGCCCATCGCACATGGGATGACGCGCTTGATTCTCCCTTTGAATACGTTGAGCGGCGTTCGCTTCATTGGAAAAGGGATCATACCGGCAGCAAATGCTCCTCGGCTACCGTGCCATTTTCGATTGCGTCCAGAATATCGTCGGCGACCGCTTCGGTCACACCGCGATACCAGGAGCCTTCCGGATAAACGATCAGCACGGGCGCGTGATCGCATAGCTTCATGCAGCCGGTGCTGGATACCATCACTCCATCGAGGCCCCGGTCGGCGGCTTCCTGCTCAATGTATTGCAACAGCGCGGCGGATTCCTTTTTGTGGCAGACGCCCTGGGCGCCCGTCGGCCGAAAGCTGCCGCAGACGAAGATATGGTGAGTTGGTTTGGTCATTGTTTGGTTCCTTTCGTTACTTCCTGGTTTATGGAGAAATCATGCGCAACCGGTGCCGGTGCCTTTACAGGACGTTCCCGATCCACAACTGGTGAAGCGGCGTTTGAGAGTGGCCGGGATCGGCTGGTCGGCGTAAATGGCCGCAAGACCTTCCTCGATCAGTCCCTCCATCTCAATGACCTCGATTCCGCGATCTTCGAGCGCGTTTTTCGGCGACGGTCCGGCGGCGTTTACGAGAAACGCGCGGCAGTCGTGCAGAGTATCGGCGAGTTCCGTCCACCGTGTCTTTCCGCTTCCAGGTTCGGATGAGCGGCGAATCTCGATGAATTTGAACCCGGACGACGTTGTTTCGTCGCGTCCGAAAATCAGTACCCTCGCGGCCTCGCCCAGGTGCATGTTCACGAGCGCGCCTTCGCGCGTGGCTACGGCAACGTAAGGGCGCGTCTTGCCCGTGTCGATGGCGCGGCGCGCGAACCGATTCAAGGTCTCCATTTGCTCGACGGACATCTTTTCGTTGATCAACCCTACCGCGTCGGCGCGGCACCGCGCGCAGTGGATCATCTGCGGCAGGTGCAATCCCGATTGCAGCCGCACGCGGGCCGTCATCGTCCCGTCCGGCGCCGGCAATTCCTCGAACATCGCGCCGGCCACCGGCACGAGCGGCATGCAGTTCATGATGTCCACGCCCATCGGGCCGACTACTTTCGCGATCTCCGGGATATGCTCGTCGTTGATGCCGGGAATGATGATGGAGTTGATCTTCACGACCATGTCGCGCGCCTTGAGTTCGCGCACCGCGGAGAGTTGCCGCTCCAGCAGCAAGGCTGCCGCCTCTTCTCCCCGGAGCGGCATTTTACCATCTCGAATCCATGCGTAAATTTTCGCCCCGATTTTCGGATCCACGGCGGTGATCGTTATCGTCACGTGGCTCACGTTCATCGTCGCCAGTTCGTCGATATACGGCCCAATCCCCAGACCGTTGCTTGCAAGGCAGAGCATCATCTTGGGAAAGCGTTCCCGGGTCAGCCGAAGCGTTTCCATGGTTTCATCGGGATTTGCGAATGGGTCCCCCGGCCCCGCGATGCCCATCACGGCGATCTCCGGCCGCTTCGCAACCACTTCCGCTAAGTACGCAACCGCCTGGTCGGGCTTGAGCACACTACTCGTCACCCCAGGCCGGCTCTCGTTCATGCAGTCAAATTTCCGGTTGCAGAAATTGCACTGGACATTGCAGCGCGGCGCGACCGGCAGATGGACTCGCCCGTATTTATTGTGCGCCTCGCGGTTGAAACAAGGGTGCTTCGAGAAATCGATGCCCGGTTTCGCGGTTTCGACCCCTGGCAATTCCGCGTTAGAGATAGCTGTATCCGACATTTGATTTCTCCTGTTTCACTTCCAGCAGTGCGTTGACAATGGTGTCGTAAAGTTGCTGCGCTCCGCGGTAGCCGAGGTGCAGAATCCGCTGTCCGCCGATTCGGTCGTGGATCGGGAATCCGACGCGTACGATCGGGATATCCAGCTTGCGGGTGAGGCTGTAGCCTTTGCTGCTGCCGATGAGGATATCGGGCTTGAGGCTGTCAGCCGTCTCGCTGATCTCCGCAAAGTCGAAGCCTTCGCGAATTTCCGTTCGCTCATCGAGCGTCGGAATCGCCTCGCGCAATGCCGCCGCGAGCCGCCTGCTTTTCCCGCCCGAGGCGCAGAGCACCGGAACGATGCCGATCTCGCTCAGGAACGACGCGATCCCGACCACCAGGTCCTCCTCGCCGTACACAATCGCCCGCTTCTCAAAAACGTATTTGTGCCCGTCAATGATCGAGTCCACCAAACGGCCGCGCTCCTTGCAGTATTTCGAGGGAGTGGTGTGGCCGGAGGCGGTTTCAAGCAGTTCGAAAAATGCGTCCGTCTCGCGAATGCCGATGGGCAGGCCGATCAGCCGGCGCGGCAACGCGAAGCGTTCTTCGAGGAAACGCCCGGCCGTTTTGAATGTATCCAGCGTCCGCCCGAACTCGATGGAGATCTGCGCCGTGCCCGCCGCAATGATGTCATCAATCGGCGTGCCGCCGCTTTGCAGCTTCTCGTATTCGCTCCACGTCTCGCCATCCATGGACTCCGAGTAATCCGGCAGCAGAGTGAGCGGCAGGTGAAAGTCTGCAAGGATTTCCTTGAGATGCCGCACGTCGGCGGCACTCACCATGCCGGGAAAAAGATTGATGCGCCGCGTGCGCTCGCCGGGCCGCGCCAGTCCAGCCACTACTTCTCGCACCGCCGCGTGGAAGCCGTCCATGTGCGTGCCGCTGTAGCTGGGTGTGGAGACGTGGATCATGTGCGGATGATCTTCGGTCCAAAATTCACGCATATATTCGTGGAACATGAGCTTCATGTCCTCGCCGATGGTCTCGCTCAAACAGGTCGTCGCAACGGCGACCATTTTTGGCTGATACTGCCGGATCACGTTCTGGATGCCGGCCTGGAAGTTCGACTTGCCTCCAAAGATCGCTGACTCCTCGGAGAAATTGGATGCCGCGATGTCGATCGGCTCGCGAAAGTGGCTGATGAGATAGCGCCGGATGTAAGTCGAGCAGCCCTGCGAGCCGTGCAGGAACGGAATCGTCCCATCGATGCCCCGGAACACCAGGCAGGCGCCGAGCGGCGTGCAGAGCTTGCAGGCGTTGGTAGTGGAGGTGCAATGCTTCGGCTCATCGATTTCATGCTCGATGTCGCGTTCGGTGGCGCAAACGACTTTCATACCGCTCCCGCCTTTATTCGCTCAAAGTCCCGCGACCCATTTTCGGCGGTGTAGGTTTTGTTCGTTGATTGGCAGGTCATGCGCTTTCCTTGATTCGCGCACCCCTCTAGCAGAGCCGATGCCAGGGATTTGAAGGGCCGGGGCCGTCAGTCATTTATCCCTCTGTTTGAGCGGGTTGCACCGGCACGAATTTTCGCGCCGTCTTCCCCTGGTGAAGAGCTTGCCTACGTTCCGGTATTTTTTGGAGCGGCAAGCTACATTCCGGTAGCTTCAAACCGGTTGTCGGCGATGACTTCCCGATCCGGCACGGTATCGACCCAGCCGCAGTGCCGGACCGGGTAGTTATCGTATTGTGGCAAGTAGGGCTTGATATCCAACAGGGGGGTGTCGTCGAGAATGTCCACTTCGGCGATTCGGAGGATGTTGGAGTCGATGCCGAGAAGCCTGACGCACGAGAGGCCCAGGGGGTTGGGGCGGGCGGGAGCCCGGGTGGCGAAGAGGCCGCGCTGGACTGTATCCCGGTAAGGGACGATGAGCATTTTCGCTTCGGAGGCGCGGTGACACCAGAAGATCAGCCAGATGCGATCGAAGCCAACGAGATCTTTCAATCCCGGAACAAACGCCGCTTTCATTTCAATGAAACCTTCTATCCCAATTGCGCGACAAGGCTGGATGGGGGTACCTGCCGCGCGCGGGAACGGGGTATGGATTCGTCCGATTTCCGTGAGATTCATTTCAATTCCAGGACAGGCACGTTTCTGGTGGTGAACAGTTCCCTGGGATGACCGCGGCTGACCAGCCTTCCGGATTCCAGTACGATCATAAAATCGCAAATTGCCGTTATCTCCTCCGGCGAATGGGAGACGTAGACCATCGGGGTGGAAAATTCCGCACGGACCCGTTGCAGGAGGTCGAGACCCTTGGATTTGAGGTTTTCATCCAGCGAAGCCAGCGGCTCGTCCAGCAGCAACAGGCGTGGCTGGGAGAGAAGCGCGCGCGCCAGCGCGACCCTCTGCTTTTCGCCGCCGGAAATCATGCGGACGCCAGATTTGAGCAGGTGAGAAATTTCGAGGACATCCACGACGTGATCCATGGAGAAAATGGAGGAACCATTCGCGCGCCTGGAACCATAGGTCAGGTTTGCCAGGACGGACAGGTGCGGGAACAACGCCCCATCCTGCGGAACATAGCCAATCCCTCGCTGCTGCGGGGGAAGCGACTGGCCGACCCGTGTATCGGCAAGCACCAGTCCGTCGATTTGGATGAATGCTGATTGCGGCTTCCGAAGCCCGGCAATCAGGTCCAGCGCTGACGTTTTACCCGATCCGCTCGGGCCAAAAATCGCAATCACTTCGCCTTCCATTTCGACGTCCAGATCCAAGGGAAAGCGTCCGAGGGGCAGATGGATATTTTTCAGTGATAGTTTCATCGGATGGATGAACGCTTTCGCAACACAAACTCACTGATCCAAACCGCGCCAAAGGCCATCAAAACCGACACGCCCAGGAGCTTGAAAGCAGCGCTGTCCTGACTCAGTTGGACGAACTGGTAAATGGAAAGGGCGATTGTCGATGTTTTGCCGGGAATATTGCCGGCCACCATGATGGTCGCTCCGAACTCACCCAGCGCGCGGGCAAACGCAAGGATGGTTCCCGCAATGATGCCGCGCGCCGCGAGTGGCAGGGTCACTGTAAAGAATATGCGAAGTTCTCCCGCGCCCAGCGTCCGGGCAATTTCCTCCAGGCGTGGATTGACCCCCTCGAATGCAACCCGCGAGGTCCGCACCAGCAAAGGGAACGACATCACTCCGATGGCGATCACCACCGCCCGCCACGTGAATACGATTTCAACGCCAAATGTTTTTTCAATGAACGAGCCGAGCACGCCCCGCCGCCCCAGCAGCTTTAACAGGATCAAGCCGGTGGCCACTGGCGGGATCACAAGCGGCAGGGCGACGAGAGTTTCCACGAGAGACTTGCCCATCCATCTGGGCCGGGCCAGCAGCCACGCAAGGGCAACGCCGCCCGGCAGGATTAAGAGGGTGCTCAAGATCGAGACGCCCAGTGTGAAATAAACAATCTGCCAGTTTTCGTTTTCCATGTCGCGACCGGCTAATGCTTCATAATGAAGCCATATTTTTCGAAGACAGCCCCCGCCGGCCCGGAGTCCAGATAAGCCGCCAGTTTTTTTGCGGCATCAGGCGCCTTTGATTCTTTAATGACGGCAAGTGGATAGGAGATTTTCGGGCCTTCCGACTCCGGCACTTCAAATGCCACCTTCACTTTTTTTGAAATCATTGCATCGGTCTTATAAACGATTCCGGCTTCCACGTTTCCCGATTCGACAGCGGCGAGTGCCGCGCGGACATTTTCCGTGGGCACGATCTTCCCCGCTAACTGCTCCCACAGGCCGAGTTTCTCCAGGTAAGCCTTTGCATAGATGCCGGCCGGGACGCTGCTGGGCTCTCCGAGCGCGATCTTCTTGATGTCCGGTCCGGCTAGGTCTCTGGCGGCTTTGATATTGATCGCGCTGTCAGCGGGCACGACGACCACCAGCGTGTTGGAAAGAATGCTCTTGCGCGTGCCAGGCAGCAGGAGCCCTTTCTTTTCCAAGGCGTCCAGTTTTGCCTCGTCCGCGGAGACGATCAAATCGGCGGGGGCTCCTTCCTCGATTTGCCGGGCCAGCACGCTGGATGCGGCAAAATTGAAAATTAGCGTGTCTCCCGATTCCTTGTCATAAGTGACGGCGATTTCCTTGAGCGCATCGGTGAGACTGGCTGCGGCACAGACATAAACTTCGGCTGCCCGAAGACTGGATGCGAGCAACCCGGTTGCCAGTGCCAACGCAACGGCCAATGAACGAATGATGCTTTTCACTGCGGGATTGTTGAAGTCGCCCTCCGGCAGGTTTCTATCCCGCAAAAGCTCGAAGCGCAATGAATCCAAGAAAAGCGATCATCGCGCCGTTTGCGCCGGCAATTCCCAGCAAAAGACGAGGACGGCCCTCTCTTACCCCATACCGAAGCGCCCGTTCGGGAACCGGTCCCCGCATAACTGGATGTTTGCATAGTCATTGTTCCGGCGTCACCTGCGTCACAGGATAGAATATCGGCGCTCCATTGCTTGGCCGGGCCGCGAGGATTCGCAATTCCAACTGGCCGCGCGGAGAGGTGAGGTAATCCGCGAGCTTTCGGGCGCCTTCGTGATTGCCGGCGGGATGGCTGGCGGGATTGGCCTCGATGACGACGTAAGGCCGCTGCATTTCCGGATCGCCCTGGACCATGATGTCCATGCCCTGCGAGGGTATTTTTCCAAAAACGATGGGAATGCGGCCGACGATGACATAGGCGTGACGTTGCGAGGCGAACTCGACGACCTGCTGCGGAGTGGGGCTCTCGTCCTTGATCAGCCATGCGCCGCTGGGGGTGAAGTCGGCTGCGCGCCACAAGTGGATTTCGATGGTCTGGCTTCCGGTGTTGCGCGCTTCTACGAAAGGGGCCTTGCACGCGGCGATTTTCAGCAGCGCCTGCATGCCGCTTTTCATGCCGCGGATGCCGGCCGGGTCGTCGTGAGGGCCGACAATGACCAGTTCATTGCGAGCCCAGGGGCGCATGTTGACGCCGAGGCCGTCGGCAAGGAAGTTGGTGGCCGTGTCGCTGGAATGCAGGGTCACCAGATCGACATCTCCGGCGCGGAAGGCATTATCGAGGATTTCCTTGGGGCCGGTGGCAGTCACGGTCACTTTGATGCCCGTCTGCATGGTGAAGTCGGCGGCGATTTGCTGCCATACGCCGGTCATGACCATCCCGCCGATTACGGCAACCCGAACATCTGTCCTGGCTGCGGGAGTGGGTGGCCGACCGCAACCCGCGAGCGCGCAGCAAAGCAGGACCATTACTCCCTTCATGGGGCCGTCCATGTAATCCCCGGGATATCAGGTTGCCAACGCACGTCTGGTTGCTCGATTTCCCCAACGCCGCAGCCGAGATAACTGCCGGCAAACGCCTGCACATGTCCATCGAGAAAGGATACGTTGGCGTATCCATTGTGCCTCGGGACCACGCCGTATGGCAGGGCGGAGGGCACCGTGGAGGCGTAACCGCCCGGCGAATCGGCCATGAAGGCTAGAAGTTCCGGATTGGGCACCTGGATGAGTTTGGTGGCGGCGGCTTGATTCCAGGTCGAGAGATTCATGTTCATCCCATAGCAGAGGAAATACTGGCCCGCGCTGCCCGCGGCGGCCGCCGGGCAAACGAAGATCGATTTATCACCCGGCTGCGGTGGGCGGACACCGTTGGAGCCGCTCACCAAGACCTGGAAGGAGGCCGTACCGAGGTACGGCGGGAGCGCGTTGAACCAATCCGTCGGGTGATTGATTTGGGACACCGGCTGCACCCCCTGCCCGCGGCGCGGCAGGTAGCCATCATTGTCATTGCAGTAAAGGATCATGGCGGCGGCCCATTGCCGGAGATTGGACACGCATTGCGTTGCCTGCGACTCCCTTCGGGCGACGGCGGTAGCGGTCATCGCCAGCGCCGCCAGGATCCCGATCACCGCGATCACGACCAGCAATTCCACCAGCGTGAATCCGGCCTGCCTTGCCATAACGTCAGATACTCATGCGCGCCGCCGCCGGCGCAGCAACATCAAGCCACATAGCCCGGTCAAAACGGACGCGCAGACCGCGGGTTCCGGAACCGCTGTGACAACAAGCGTCGGGTGATTGCTTGCAAAACTCCTCGAATTGAAGAGATAGCCTATCGTCGAGTCCGTAGGGAATGCGGCGAGGCTCACTTCGGTTCCGCTCGTAATTTCCGACAGGAGGTCCGATGTCGGGTCAAGGTTGTACGTCTCGCCGACATTGTTGCCCGGGGGAGTGTATGTGAACGTGCCAAGGCTCTCGGAACCGGTAACGACGGAGGCGAAAGTATTATAGGTGACGCCCCCGATGGTCGATGCGGTTCCGGGATTCCCGTTACCCTCCACCCAACTGTTATCCGGGATCCAGTCGAAGCCAATGCCTCCCGTATTGACCCTCGGAAAAATGGCGTTGTTAGATACAGCGCCCTGTGTGCCGGAATTCGAAGCCAAGGTAAGGGTCACGCTGGAGATCGTCCAGTTTCCAACGCCGAATTGGGTGTTGAATTCGGTTTCCGCAGCGGAAAGGTTGAACTCGATCAGGCTTTCGAACGTGCCGTTGCCAGAATTGGCCCCCGCTACCACCAGTGTGCCGGCGCCGCCAAAGTTGGAATCTGACTGGCCTGAGCCCTGGTACGTGCCATTCGTTACGAAGGTGTCAGCGATAGATGTCGCGGTTGCAGAGACGCTCTGCGCCAACGCGCTGTGGGCGAAGAGGACGGCGGCGCCGGCCAGAAGAGCCGGGAAGAATGTTTGGATTCTCATGGATACAGGTTCGGAATGGTTTTGAGTGCGGGTATGTCAAGGATAAGCGACATGGGTAATTTATTTATGCGGCACCCTAAGCAATGGTGATGCCAAATACCGCCGAAACCGTCCCGGCCCTGACGAATGACAAGAACAGCTTATGAGTTAACAAGATGCACGTGCTATAATTTGGACCGCGTCCTGTTTCTTTGACGATTTACCGAAGTTCACTGGTCGAATTAAGGCAGCGTGGATAATTGCAGACAATCAGGCAGAGCCACGCATAAATCGATGGCAACCTGCTGATTCCGCATGCTTTACTTTGTCCATTATAATTGCTAGCGTGCATAACAAATGACTGAACCTGCCTTCGTTTGCCATGTCCAGTCTCTGAGGGAGCGTTTGGGGCTTTCCCAGGCCGAATTGGCACGGCGAGCCGGGTTGAGCCGGCAGGTGGTAAACATGGTGGAGCGTGAGCGAGTGGTGCCGTCCGTCTTGATTGCGCTGGCTCTGGCCGAGGCGCTGGAGTGCTCGGTGAGCGATCTCTATAAAAAGCGAAAGGGGGAAAGCCCTCTGGAGGTCACTCTGTCGAGTACCATTCATTCCCAGCGAGGGCCCGTGGGGCTGGCCGCCGTGGGAGACCGGTGGATCGCCGTTCCTGTTGGCGCTTCGGAAAACGCCGGATTCGGCGAGGCGGATGCCCAGCTTATTTCCCGGCAAGGCAACTCTGGCTCCGTGAAGCCCCTGCTGCCTGAGGCTCAACTGCGCCACAATCTCCTGGTGGCAGGGTGCGATCCCGCTCTCGGTATCGTGCGAGACCTCTGGAGACGCGGTAATATGGAGGGCAATTTGCGCTGGCAGAACCTTTCCAGCACTGCTGCCGTGGAAGCGCTGGCGCGAGGCGAAGTCCACATCGCAGGGGTGCATTTCCCTGACGGCGATTCGGAAAGGCGCGCGCTTGCTTCTTTGGGAATGGAAATGGTCATGGTGCGCTTTGCCCAGTGGGAACAAGGTTGGATGTTTCGTCGCGGCAACCCCCTGGGCTTCCGCTCGGTGGAAGATTTAGCGTCAAACCGCGTGCGTTTTCTGAATCGGGTGGACGGCTCCGGGAGCCGGTTGCTGCTCGACGGGCTGCTGGACAAAGCCGGTCTCTCTCCCACGCTCGTTCCGTTATATTCCAGCGTCGCTGCCACCCATTTTGATTGCGCCGGCGCCATTCGGGAGGGCCGGGCAGACGTTGCGATGGGGCTTTGCGCAGTGGCGGAGTCGTGTGACCTCGACTTCCTTCCAGTGCAACAAGTTGCCTTTAACCTGATCATTCCACAAACCTTGCTCGATTTTGCCCCGGTGGCCAAATTACTGAACCTTCTTCAAAACCGCGGATTCCGCAGGCAACTCGATGGACTGCCTGGTTATGCAACCGCTGAAACCGGGAAGCTCCTGCCGCTAACCTGAAATTGGAACCACGGATCGATAAACGCGGATAGAGTTCTATCCCGCGAAAGCCCGAAGCGCGATGAATCCAAGAAAGGCCATCACCGCGCCGCTTGCGCCGGCAATTCCGAGCCAAAGGCGGGGACGGCCCTCTCTCTTGCCCCACACCGAAGAGCCCGTCCAGAGACCGTTGCTCGCATGAAATGCGATGCCGGCTAGGGCCAGCGCGTAAAAGGCTGTCAGAAACGGATTGCCGCCCAGTGTAAAGCGGTGCGACACGGTCGCAAATGACGGCTCACCGGGCCACAATTTGAACATTGCAAGATGCAGCGCCAGAAATGCCAGCAGGAGCACAGCGGTCCATCGCTGAAAGAAATACCGCAACTGCCCGTCGTCCTTGCAACGCGATGAACGATAGGAGAGCCCCGATCGGATGAGCAGGCGGATTCCGACAGCCCCTTGCGCAGCGACCAGGACCAGCAAAGCGGTTTCGAGGATCGGAATCCTATCGCCGATGCGCTGTAGCGCTGACGCAGCCGCATCATAGCGGGCGGGGGCCAACCCCAGTGCGACAACGCCAAGGTGGAAAAAGATGAAACATGTCAGCAACAATCCCAGCGCCGCATGAATGCGCCTGGGCGTACAGACACCACGGCAGCCGCCGCCGCACGAATGCTTCTCGGGAGCAGGTGAAGCCGGTGAGGCATGGCAACCGCAGCCGGAATGATGCCGTTCTTCTGTGGCAGCCGCACGGTCATTGCCCCCACAGCCACAACCGGCGTGTTCGACTGAGTTATGAGCGCAATGAGAAACCTGCTCGGTTTCGCTCGATTCACTGAATGTTTGCATAAGTCTTCACATCGGCGCGTGCGTCCCCGGTAATGCACGCAACCGACTGGCCCCGCTCCAGCGTGATCGAGGCTGGTACCTCGGCCGTCGTGTACGCGCTCAGATAGCGGTGGATTCCCGCGGCGGCTTTGCGCCCATCGAGCACCGCATGCACGACCAGACTCGGCCCGCGGATCACGTCGCCGCCCGCGAAAACTCCGGGCATACTGGTCATTTGATTCGCATCCGTAATGGTCCCGCCCCATTCATTGACCGCAATCCGCGACAAATCGCTTTCGGGCGGGAACCGCACGGGATCGAATCCATACGCGATGAGTAACAAGTCGGCCGGCATCGTGATTTCCGAGCCTTTCACGGGCCGCGGTTTGCGCCGGCCCGAGGCGTCCGGCTCGCCCAATTCCATCCGTACGCAACGTACCGCCGTGACTTCGCCCTCGGCGTTGCCTTCGAGCGCGAGCGGGTTGGTGAGGAACATAAAGCGCGCGCCTTCTTCGAGGGCATTAGCGTATTCCTTGCGGCTGCCGGGCATGTTGGCCAGGTCGCGCCGGTAAGCACAGACGGTGTCGGCCGCCCCGCAGCGGATCGCGGTGCGCAAACAATCCATCGCGCTGTCGCCGCCGCCAAGCACCACTACGCGTTTGCCTTTCACTTCCACCGGCGGCAATCCGAGCGAGATCGGCGCGTTCTTCTGCGCGAGAAACGGCAGCCCCTGATAAACGCCCTTCAAGTCCGCGCCCGGGACATCGAGTGCCTTCGACTTAAGTGCCCCAATCCCGAGGAAAACCGCCTGATGCTTGGCGAGCAAAGCGTCAAGACCGATGTCCTTGCCCACCGTAACGCCGACTTTGAACTCGACGCCCTGCCGCTTCAAAATGTTGACGCGCCGCTCGACAACCGCCTTATCGAGTTTGAATGCCGGGATGCCGAACAGCAACAAGCCGCCGGGCAAAAGTTGCGATTCAAAAACCGTGACGGCGTAGCCGAGTTTGGAAAGTTCGTCGGCGCATGCCAGTCCGCCCGGACCCGCGCCAACCACGGCCACGCGTTTGCCGTTGGGAGTTGGCTTGATGGAAGGCACGGCACCGCGGGACAGGGCATATTCGTTGATGAACTTCTCGATGGCCCCGATGCAAACGGATCCCTGGTCGCGCACCGCGCAAGCGCCCTCACAGAGACGTTCCTGCGGACAGACGCGCGGGCAAATCTCCGGCAAGTTGCTCGTCGAGCGGGAAATTTCAGCCGCTTCCAGGAACTTCCCCTCCGCCGCCAGCCCGAGCCATTCCGGGATCCGGTTGCCGAGCGGGCAGCCGGACACGCAGGCGGGCGAAGCGCACTGCACGCAGCGGCTGGCCTGCTCGCGAATCGTAGCTTCGTCCAGGAGAGAATAGATTTCATGAAAATCCGTGACGCGCTCTGCCGCCGTCCGCTTGGGCGGCTCTGCGCGGTCAATTTCCCGCCACAAATGGCGGGCCTGACCAGTGTCAATTTGGGAATTCATGACTTCCCGGCAGGAATTTCGGCGCTCATGGCAGCTTCCGAATGCTGGACAACGCTCGCCGGTATTGTCGCACACCCATTGAGCGAACGCCTTTCGCGCCGCGGTGCAAACTGCCAGACCGGGCTGGCAACGGATGAATAGACTTCGCGTGCAAAGTTCAGCATCCCGACGAAGCCGGCGAGGGGCTCCTTGCGCTCGTGATTGTGGTCGCAAAAACCAATCCCGAGCTTGTAGGCAATCGGCCGCTCCTTCACGCCGCCGATGAATAGATCGACGTCCTTTTCCAAGCAGAACTTCGCCAGTTCGAGCGGGTTCGAGTCATCGACGATGATCGTGCCCGGATCGCACATTTCCTGAAGCTGTTTGTAGTCGCTGTCGTCCCCGGTCTGCGAGCCAACCACGGCCGTTTCCATGCCGAGCATCTTGAGCGCGCGCACGAGTGAGAACGCCTTGAACGCACCGCCGACGTAAATCGCCGCCTTTTTGCCTTCGAGTTTTTTCCGGTATTCGCGGAGTTGCGGATAGATGGCTGCGACTTCCTCGGCTACCAGCTTTTCCGCCCGCTCCATGATCGTCGGATCGTCGCTGAAGAATTTCGCCGCTTCGTAAAGCGCCGCCGACATATCCTCGATGCCGAAATACGAAACGCGTTTCATCGGGATGCCGTGGTCGCGCTCCATGACTTTGGCAAGATGAGTCATCGAACCTGAGCATTGGACAAGATTGAGCTTCGCGCCGTGGCATCGCCGGATGTCGTCCACGCGGGCATCGCCAGTGATGCACGAGACCACCTGGATGCCCATGCGTTGGTAGTAATCGCGAATGATCCACGCCTCGCCTGCCAGGTTGAACTCGCCGAGGATGTTAATGCTGTGCGGCGAGACGCCGCTGGTATCTCCCGTGCCCACCAATGTGTAAACGGCCTCGCACGCCGCACGATAGCCATCCTTTTTCGTGCCCCGGAAACCAACGGAATTCACCGGCAGCACCGGGATGCCCTTTTCCGCCGAGACACGCCGGGCGACCGCGTCGACATCGTCGCCGATGAGTCCAACGATGCAGGTGGAATAAATGAACGCCGCGCGCGGCTCATAGCGCTCGATCAATTCAATCAGTGCCGCGTAGAGCTTCTTTTCGCCGCCATAAATGACGTTGAGTTCCTGAAGATCAGTTGAGAATGAATTGCGGTGCAACTGCGGTCCGCTCGAAAGCGCCCCCCGGATATCCCACGTGTAAGCCGCGCAGCCGATCGGCCCATGCACCAGGTGAAGCGCGTCCGAGATTGGATAAAGCACGACGCGCGATCCGCAAAACACGCACGCACGCTGACTTACGGAGCCAGCCGCGCTATGTTTTCCGCAGGAGATGGGAGCCTGGTTTTCTCCCTTGCGGTGGATGGAAGCCTCGCGCGCCGGGAGAATGCCGATGTCCGAGTTTTCCGGGATGATCGGGCTTCCAGGCATACGTGGTTACCCGGCCGGTACGATTGCGCTGGAAGGACAGGCCGTCTCGCACGAGCCGCAGTCGATGCAGGCATCCGGGTCGATTTTATACGGACTGCCGGCCGTGATGGCTCCCTGCGGACACTCGTCCTTGCAGCCGCCGCAGCCCTCGCATTTTTCGGTGATTTTGTAGGCCATGGTTTTCTTTGGTTACTGAATGAGTTCCATCCACTCCTCAGCGCACTCACGGTCCTTCTTGTCGAAGAGCGCGTCGATGATCTTATCAAGGATCCGCAGGGCTCCCTGGTAACCCACCGTTGGGAATACGCGGTGGCCCATCCGGTCTAGGATCGGCCAGCCGAACCGCACAAACGGAATGTTCTCCGCGCGGGCAATGTATTTGCCATAGGTGTTGCTGATGAGCAGATCGACCGGCTCGTTCTTGATCCATTGATGAAGCTCGAAGAAGTCCGCGCATTGCTTCACCTTCGCGTTGGGAGCGTGATCCTTGAGGATTTCCCGAACGCGTGTCTCGAAGTGATTGCCGGGCGAGCCGGTGATCACATAAGCGGGCTTCATGTCCAGTTCCACCAGGAATTGGGTGAGCGCGATGACGTGATCGGGATCCCCGGCAAGCGCGACGCGTTTGCCGAAGAAATACTGGCTCATGTCGCCCATGACATCGAGCAGCCGGCCGCGCTCCAGGGTGATCGAAGCGGGTACCTCGGTGTTCGCGTAACTGCGCAGCGCGTCGATGTATCTATCGGTCCCGCCGACGCCGATGGGGAGTTCGAGCAATGCAGCGGGGACGTTGCATTTCGCCTCCAGCGCGGTGGCTGCGGGATGAGAGGCGAAATGTCCGAGTGCGAGCGTCACCACACTATCGCCGCTGCTGGTGATTTGCTCCACCGTGGCGCCGCCTTTGGGATACATCTCGTAAACGCCTGTCTGAGGCGAATCGAGCACGTCAGAGGTGTCGGGGAACATGACGATGTTGACACCGAGTTCCGCAGCCAGGCGCTTGAGTTCCCGCATATCGGAGGGATCGACCCAGCCCGGGATGACGTTGATTTGGTCGCGGGTATTGCCCGTTTTCTCGGCGAGATATTTGACCATCGCCGCAGTCATATTGGAAAAGCCGGTAATGTGGGAGCCGACGAAGCTCGGCGTGTTCGCGTGGATTACGCGGCCGCTGGGCGGCACCTTGCCCTCTTCAATCGCTTTCTTGATGATCGTGGGAATGTCGTCGCCGATGACCTCGGAGAGACAGGTGGTGTGCACCGCAACGATCTCCGGTTTATAAATCGTGAAGATGTTTTCCAGCGCCTGCGTCAGGTTGGCCATACCGCCGAAGACCGACGAGCCTTCGGTGAACGAACTGCTGGTGGCCATGACGGGATCCTTGAAATGCCGGGTAAGATGGCTGCGATGATATGAGCAGCAGCCCTGCGAACCGTGACTGTGCGGCATGCAGCCGTGGATCCCGAGCGCGGCGTACATCGCGCCGATGGGCTGGCAAGTTTTGGCCGGGTTGATGCGGAGTGCGGTGCGCTCCTTGATTTCCGCTGTGGTTCCGTTGAGCATGGTCTTTTCTCCTTCTATTGCACTTCCTGGTTATTCAGTAATCTGGTCGTTTGCGGTGACAGGCATCGCGTTGAGCGGCTCGGGCGCGGCCGGCGCCTTGGGATCCTTCATCCAGGGCGGCACCACGAATTTCCAAACCTTCGTGTGCAGCATACGGTCGATCTCCTTGTAGAAATTCGCCGCGCCGGTGAATGCCGCATACGGTCCGCCATAGTCGTAGCTGTGAAGCTGCTTGCACGGGATGCCCATCTTCTCGATGACGAACTTGTCCTTGATGCCCGAGCAGATGATGTCCGGCTTGCCCAACTCAATGAGCTTCTCGATCTCGTGATGGCTGATGTCGTCGATGACGAGCGTATTCTTTTTCATCTGCGACATCATGCCGTTGTAATCCGTGAAGGTGAAACCGCCGGCCTCCAGCGCGGCGATTTGCTCCGGCGTCTTGCGCGGTTGGTAGCGCACGGGATCGGCCTCGACTTCGAGTTGCTCGATGTTCCGGCTGTCAGCGTCAATTTTGATCGTAGGGAGCACGTGCCGGCCTTCGTAATCGTCGCGGTGCGCGAATTCGTAGCCGGCGGCAATGGTTTCCATGCCAATGTCGGAGAAGAGATCCTGGTAATGGTGTGCTCGCGAGCCGCCCACGAATAGCGCGACCTTCTTTCCCTTGCACCGCGCGGTGGCCGCATCCTTTATCGGCCGGAGCACGGCCATCTCCTGGGCGATGACTTCCTCCACTCGGTCGGTCAGCTTTTTGCTGTCGAAATACTTCGCGATTTTCCGGAGCGATTTCGCCGTCGATTCGGCGCCGATAAAGTTCACCTTGAACCACGGAATCCCAAATTTCTTCTCCATCATCTCGGCCATGTAATTGATCGAGCGATGGCACATGACGGTGTTGAGTTGCACGGTGTGCGCCCGGCAAACCTGGTCGTAGCTTATGTCGCCACTGAGCGTGGCCACGACCTTGATGCCGCACTTCTGAAGCAGCGTGTCGATCTCCCAGGCATCGCCGCCGATGTTGTATTCACCCAGGACGTTGATGGTGAACTCGGCCTCAACGGGTGTGTCATCGAGCCCAACCATGTGTTTGAACACGCCGTTATTGGCGATGTGGTGGCCGGCGGACTGGCTCACGCCCTTGTAGCCCTCGCAACTGAACGCAAAGACATTGATGCCGAGCTTCTCCTTCATTTCACGCGCCACGGCGTGCACGTCGTCGCCAATCAGACCCACCGGGCAGGTCGAGTAAATCGAAATCGCCTTCGGTTTGAAAATGTCATACGCCTCCTGAATCGCCGCCTTGAGCTTCTTCTCGCCGCCGAAAATGATCTGCTCCTCCATCATGTCCGTGGACATGGCGTATTGCAGGTAATTGGTTTCCCCCTCCGCGGGGCGCACGAGATTCCGGCGGGTCAGCCACGAATAGAATCCGCATCCGATCGGCCCGTGGGTAATATGGAGGATGTCGTAAATCGGCCCGATGACCACGCCTCGGCAGCCGGCGTAAGTGCAGCCGCGTTGGGTGATGATTCCGGGAATGGTGCGGCTATTGGCTGCCACCTCCGGAATCTTATCAGGATCATTGACGAGAGCCTGCTTCGCCCGCTTGCGCAGCGTCTTGGGAGGGTAGGCCTTCATCATCTCGTCGAGGGTCGCTTTCGCAGCAGCGGCATCGGCGGTATCAAACTGGTCCGGTGTGTTTTCGGTTTCCATGGTGTCTTCGTGTCTCGTTGCCTGATCAGCCCAGGAGGCCGTAATCCATGAGCGTCTTCTCCAGTTCGTCGGTGGAGAGCGGTTTTGGAATTACGAACTTATCGTTGGCGTGGATCGCTTTCGCGAGGTTGCGGTATTCGTCGGCCTGCGTGCATTGAGGCTGCCATTCGATCACCGTCTTGCGGTTGATTTCGGCACGCTGTACATCGTTGTGGCGCGGCACGAAATAGATCATATGGGTGCCCAGTTTCTTGGCGAACTGCTCGATCATTTCCTTTTCGTTATCGACGTTGCGGCTGTTGCAGATCAGCCCGCCCAGACGCACCTTGCCCGAGGTGGCAAACTTCAGGATGCCCTTGCTGATGTTATTGGCCGCGTACATCGCCATCATTTCGCCGGAGCAGACGATGTAGATTTCCTCGGCCTTGCCATCGCGGATCGGCATGGCGAACCCGCCGCAAACGACATCGCCCAGGACGTCATAGAAGACATAGTCGAGCGCTTCGCTTTCCGCGTAGGCTCCGAGTTGTTCAAGGAGGTTAATGGATGTGATGATGCCGCGTCCCGCGCAGCCGACGCCGGGCTCCGGGCCGCCGGATTCCACGCACATTGTCTTGCAGAAGCCCGCCTTGCGCACATCCTCCAGTTCCACGTCCTCGCCTTCGTCGCGCAGGGTATCGAGCACTGTCCTCTGTGCCAACCCGCCGAGCAGAAGGCGCGTCGAGTCCGCCTTGGGATCGCATCCCACG
>Ga0182030_10006231_pt1 | contig 25197 bp, 22 predicted proteins | sample 812S3MmetaG_FD_121299 | JGI IMG/M metagenome (GOLD analysis project Ga0182030, IMG submission 121299) | Permafrost microbial communities from Stordalen Mire, Sweden - 812S3M metaG (Illumina Assembly) | ecosystem: Environmental > Terrestrial > Soil > Wetlands > Permafrost | place: Sweden...
CTCGCCTACGGCTCGCCTACGAGAAGTGGGCTCGGGGCGACTCGCCGCCGGCCTCGCTTGGTCTCGACGAAAATCACCCCACTTCTTGGTTTCCGTCCACTCATTCGCCGACTACCGGAGACAGTCCTCGGGCCGGAAGGAGGGTGAAACTTCCGGTGGGACCGAGGTGACTGGAAGAGCTTGCGGTTCTGGCTCCCGAACGTTGACGAACGTCACTCCGATGTTATCGTTGTTGGTGTTCCCTCTGCGGGGTTCGAGGTTGCCGGCATCACATGGATCCCGAACAACTAAGAACCCGGGTGGCTATGACCGCTCGGTGTGCATGCTGGGGGCGCAACACTGCGCCATCCCGGAAGCCTGAAGAGCCGTCAACGCTTCCCACCTAGCCGTTGGCTAGGGGTTCATGTTGCCCGACACACGGCCCACGCGGTAAGGAACGACTTTTTTTGCGATCTACCGAGGTGTAGCACCAGGACTATTCGAGGCAGAGAGCGTCGTTCTCTCCAATGCGGGAGACGACCTCGTCGATCTCGTGAAGAACTCGGAGGCGGCGCGATTCAGCAGCGGCTACTTTGCCTGCAGCGAGCAGGGGCGTTCTTCCCTGGTCCTCTCTCAGCGCGGCACGAAAGGTGTCTAGATCGATCGCGCGAAGGCTCGACACGAACGACCTCGAGAAACGGATGACTCGGCTCAGCAGCGAGAATTGCTTTTCGATTTCTGCACGGGGTGGCGGATCATAAAATGATCCATCATTGTCCACGAAGAGCACGGTGTCCGTCGCGCGATCCCGAGCAATGTTGGCGCCGCTCCAGCGGTCCCAATTCGCCGTGATGCAGTCGAACGCGATGAGCGTGGAAATCACGCCCGCCATCGCTCGGGCAGAAGAGGGAATTTCCGCATGGCGATCGGTGAGCCATGGGATCCACCGCTCTTGCCATTGAGAGCTTTCCAGAGGCAGGACTTCGTAGGCATCCACCCAGGTAGTAAGAGCTCCTGTCACTCCGTCGTCCAAATTTCGCTTTGCCAGGCTGTCAAACTCCGCTCGCGCCTCGGAAGGCAGTGCGGAGCGCAGATCAGCAGCACGAAAGGTCCGCGCTATCGTTCGGGGCACGTTGTTCAAGCCAAGGGTCTTCGCGAGCTGATATGCCGCGATTTCCCCCATGTATCTACTATCGCCCAAAGGCTTATTCGAGCGAGGCTTGAACGCCCCCACCGCGCCGTTATCGAGCGAAACTTTGAGCACGTACGAAGTGTGACCAATGCTTCGAGCTTTGCGCGGCGTTCCAGAACCGAGCGCGTCAGCGTCGCCGGTTGGCCCCGTCATCGACGCACTATCCGATGCGGTCCTGGACGCCGCTGCTGTGATGGACCCCGCCGCAGGTGCAGTTGGGACATTTCTCTGAGCGTCTACGTGCGGCCGTGCACACGAAATCCCACCCATCGCACTTGCCAACTCTAGTGCGAACAGAACTCCCGCTCCGCAGAGCGACCGAGAGTGCGCCTTGGAAGCGCTCGCTAGAGAGGGTAGTTCACAGGCTGCTGCGCGATTCGTCTCGTCGGCTGACCTGCACGCGCGTACGGATTGTACGATCGGCTCGGCCTTTCTAGCTCCAAATCGCCCGCGACGCCTGTGGCTCACCTTCTCAGGTCGCCTCCTCTTCCTCCGTCCCGTCGACGTCATTGACGCTCGGCAGCTTTTTGATCTCGACGCGAGAAATCTTCCAAGCCCGCTGGACTACCCATGAAAGGGAGCGGTCGAGACGAGCTGCCTCTTCCTTGATCTCCTGCAACATCGATTCGGGAAAGTAAAGACTCTGTTTGCGCTTGTCGGTCTTGGAGCCAGACAAATTCGGAATCGACTCCTTGTCACTCGTCGCCAAGGGGAACCTCCTATCGGGTGTACTGGGTGTTTGGATGTAACGTGGTTGGGAACCCGCGCGGGCAGTTTCGTCAGCGCGCGTGCAATTGTCGGTCGCATTAGGTCGCGGATCAAGCCGCTCATCGCTCCCGTGTGCACATCGCTGCTTTTCTACCACGATGCCCTTCGACGACGCGACAGCCGAACCGGAGTAGGTTCATGTCTGCCATGCGACGATCTTCGCTACACACTCTCCAATGGCTCGTATTTTCTTGTGTCGCGTTCCTCGGCGGGGCGTGCGTGACAGTTTTGGGATCCGGACCGGGTCTGGCTCGGGGAGACAGTCCGTATGCCGTTCTGGACGTGATGGGCCACGCTCTTTTTGCCATCGAGCATGAATATGTTGATCCCGTAGATCGCTCGCGGTTGCTCGTAGGTGCGCTGCGAGGCATGGTCGCCGAGCTCGACCCCCATTCGAGCTACATGGATCCGAGCGAATTTCAGCGTTTTGATAGCGATACGCAAGGGCAGTTCGGGGGCATTGGGATCGAAGTTGAAAACCGAGCGGGTTCACTCGTCGTCCTTGCGCCAATTGAAGGGGCGCCCGCACAGCGAGCCGGTCTGAGGGCGGGAGACGTCATTGCGAGCGTGGACGGACGAGATCCGGTCCTCGAGCCTATCGAAAAGCTTGTCATGCGACTGCGGGGAGCGCCGGGTACCCACATCAAGGTGGGCATACGTCGACCACCATCTGAGGAGTTGAAGCTCTTCGACTTGGTGCGCGATGTCGTCCACGTTCCGAGTGTTTCGTTCAAGCTGTTGACGAGTCGAGTGGCATATGTTCGGGTGAAACAGTTTCAAGAACACACGCACGACGAACTCTTGGAAGCGGCTGCACACCTGCGAGAGCGCTCGCGAGGATCGCTAGACGGGATTCTTCTCGACTTGCGTGGCGATCCGGGTGGCCTCGTCGATCAGGCGGCGGACGTGGCGGACGAGTTTCTTGGAGGGGGGATCATTTATACGACGCGTCACCGCGGCGAAGTGGTCGACACAGTCGTCGCCCATTCGGGAGGCGCGTTCGACACGATCCCGTGTGTCGTCTTGGTAGACCCCTACACGGCCAGTGCAGCGGAGCTCGTTGCTGCGGCTCTTCAGGACCATCGCCGTGCGACCGTCGTGGGTCAGGTGACCTTCGGCAAGGGTAGTGTTCAGGCCGTGATGGCTCTTCCGGGAGGCTCGGGAATGAGGATCACGGTGGCGCGCTATTACACTCCGGCAGGCCGCGCAATTCAGGCCGACGGAGTCCATCCCGACGTTCGCGTGGACGTGGCTTCAGACGGGGCTAGCGCCTCCGAGAGGGAGATGGATCTCGACGGGCACCTCGTCCCCGAGTCGCCGGCCGCGACGATGGCTTCCCCACAAGGCAGGGTCGTCGTCGTCGACGCAGGTGTGCCGCGCGAGGTCGCGGAGTCGAACTTGAAGGAAGCGAACGTTCCCGACGACCCATCTCAAAGCGCCGATGTCGTGCTTCGCGTGGGGTGGGACGTGCTTCGCAAAGCGAGTCATGCTCGTTAGTCTCGACCGGAAAGTGTGCGCTTTCGCATAGACGGAACTTTCAAACGATCGATGAGTTCGTCGACCGCATCAAAGAGCTTTCGGTTCCCGTCTTGACGATGTTTCCCAACCCGGGCCGCGTATCGGGGTGCTTCTCGCAAGAATAGGCTAAGCAGGTCAGCCTCGATGTGATCTACGGATAAACCATAATCCAAGTTTTCGACGTAGCGAGCGTTGAGTACTTGTTCATACTGGTTTCCTACTGGAACGCTCATAATCGGTTTCCCGAGAAACACCGCTTCACCGATAAGAGATAATCCCCCATTACATACCACGGCCCGAGCGGATGCCAGAGCATCGACGAACCCGTCCTCACTGAACGCCCGCAGTTCGCAGTTTCCGCGGCGTCCTCCCGCTCCGCGACCGTACACGACGAAATGTGCGTCCTTGACGGTTTGGAGCTCGTCGATCAGGCGATTATCGCTTGCCGAGGTCTGATACACGAGAACATGTGAATCGAGGCGAGCCCGGGCCTTGGCCTCAATGATCTGAGGTCGCAGGATGGGAGGCACGAGCGTCGTGTTCGCTTGATAGCGTCGGCGGACGGGAGGGAAGAAAAACGATGTAATGATGTAGTGGTCGCAAGACGGCAATTTCGCATGCACGAACGCTTTTGTCAGTTCGTAGTCCACTCGTACTCCCGACTTCGCAAACTTGCCAAGCTTGCATCGACTGATGACTTGCTGGTTGTCGATGGACACGATCGGTAATCTGTGACGCTTGGCGTACAGGTAAGCGAGGGAGTCGAAGTCACTTATAACGAGATCGGGGCGAAATGGGGCGAGCTTCGCGAGATACGTGTCGATGTTGGCAGCGACCATCGACGGCGCTGCAAGAACGTTCCGAGCGAGCGTCCCATCGCGGTCCATCCGGTTGTCCACGTATCGAATCGTGAGACCACGGATCTCGACGACGTCCGGGAAGGCTTTGGCCAAGAACGCGTGAGCTCGACCGCTCACCACAATCTTGATGTCGTGCCCCGAAGCGACAAGATGTTCACATACGACTTTGCTGCGGGTCGCATGGCCCATGCCTTCCCCGACGACCCCATAAAGGATTCGCATAGAGAAGGAGGTTAGCCGTTCCGAACAGACTTTGTGCGCGGGACTCGCGCTATCCGCGAACGCGAATCGACCACGTCAGCCGAGCGAGGCTGCGAAGTACATTCGGCACGCGTTTGAACAAGTTGATGCTTGGCGGGCGTTTTTCAATCACCTGCACGGGGATCTCCTGAATGGAAACCCCTGTTCGGTCCGCACGGATGACAAACTCGCTCGCGAACACGTCTCGCTCGACGAGACATGCTTGCACGGTGGCGAGCAGGGCACTGCGCCGGAACGCCTTGAGCCCATGTGTATCCGTCCCACGGAATCCGAGCAGAACTTTGAGCAGGCCTGAGTACGCAACGCTCGCCGCATGCCGAAGGAGTGGACGATCATCGGCGGCCCCATGAGCGAGCTTGCTGCCAATGACAAGGTCCGCAGCCCCGCTCTGGAGAATTTCGATCGCGCGCCTGTGGAAGTCGGCATCGCAGAGATCGATCTCGTCGCAGATGACGATTTCCCCGCGCGACAGGAGAATTCCTTGCTTGAGCGCCTTCCCATAGTTCGGCTCGCCCAGGCTAAGCATAGTGACCTGTCCGTCGGACGGGTCGCAATACTTCGCCGCTAGTTCATTGCCGATCTCGATCGTTCGGTCTTTTGAGCCGTTTTCTGCGAGGATGATCTCGTAGCTCCATCCGCACGGCTTAAGTCGCTCACGGAGGTCGACGATCGCAGCATGCAAAATTGCCTGCTCGTTGTAGATCGGGATGACGATCGAGACTATGGGAGGCATCGGCTGTTTTTCGACGCCTGTTTGTTCGGATTCAACCACGGCGGCTGACGTACTACAAAATCTACCTGGATGCCGCGAAAAAACTCGAGACGGCTGCCCGTGCCTCCAAGATGTTGTCCTCGATGGAACAGTAGGTCCAGCCGCCGTAGCGCCCGATTGACCAGATGTCTCGGTCCTGAAGCCGAGCGGACAGTCGGGCGTGTTCGGCCAGCGAACTGCGAGTGATGTGTACGTACGCGGGCTCGAGAATCACCGAATGCTCCGCCACGAGCTTCTGTGTCGTGATAACCCCCTCGCGTCGCAAATCATCGAGGACGCGGTTTCTCGTAGAGGCAATGTCGACCTGCTCGCGTTTCGGCAACCCAACCTCGACATACAGGCTCATACGAGAACTTCCAAAGATGTTATCGTACCATCCGACTCGGTAGAATATGGTGCTCTTCGAGGGATAGTAGGTCCAATGCACGTCGGGAGAGCCCTTCGAGTCGAACCCGAGGTTATACACGAGCACCTGATTGGATGCCCACACACTGCGATCGTGCTCGAGCCCGCAATAATCCGCGAACCGGTCGAACGGCGCGCTGGATACCATCCGTTCAAAGCGAATGTTTCGTCGGCTAGTCGTGGCGACTTTTTGTCCAATATCAACCTTCACGAGCTCTTCTTCGAGAGCGATGTTCTCGGAGCGGACAGCGGTCAGAATCGCACGAACATACTCGATGGCTCCCCCCGCGGGGTACGTGAACTTCGCGTTATAGCTCGTGTTATCCGCGAACTTCATGTTTCGTATGATGTCAGTCAAGTCAGCATGTGGAAAAAAACGCCCCATCGCATCTTTATCGAGTGTTCCGAGGTCACAGGCGTAGAGTTTTTCGTTATACGGGACTAGAAATTTCTCGCAGATACTCCTGCCGAAACGCTCGTACAGCATGTCGCGGAAGGTCTCGGCGATCGCATGGTCGGAGCGGGGAACATCGCTCGAACGGGCGAAATAGAGATCATAAAGACAATCGATGAACTCCTCTCGGGGGAGCTGGTGAATGTTCTTCTGGAAGGGGAAATCGATGCGTTGGCCCCCATATGCGATAAATGACTTCTTCTCGACGGAAACAATTTCCTGTCCGACCATCCGCTCGCGTAGCCAGGCTTCGATATGCGGGTGTTTGAAATGGAAGAAATGGCCGGAATAGTCCCAGACGAATCCGTCCTTCTTTACGGTCTTGCAAAAGCCACCGACCTCGGAGCTCGCCTCGAGAACGAGGTAGTCGTCGTCCCCGCGCGATGATAGCTCCGCCGCAGTCGCGAGTCCGGTGACGCCAGCGCCGATGATGAGCGTTCCAACCGAGTCCATCGTCATTGCCTTTCGGCGCTAGCGCTAACGCGCCCTTGCGTAACTTCCGAGGTTTCGAACGAACGTACAGTGTTCGCGAAGGCGTGTGAAGGCGCGCTGGATCGACTGGTCTTCGCGGTGCCCTTCGAGGTCCACAAGGAATACGTAGTCCCACGGTTTCTCGCGGCTTGGCCGCGACTCGATCCGGGACATGTTGACCCCCTCGGCGTCCAGAATGGCCAATGCCCGCATGAGTGCCCCGCGACCGTGACCATCGGTGAGACCGAACGCGATTGTGGTCTTGTCACGCCCCGTTCGCGGGGCATCCTCGTGCGAAACAATGACGAACCTGGTGACATTCTCGACTCGATCTTGAATCCGCTCGCGCACGATGGGAAGGCCATAGAGATCCGACGCGAGCCTGCCTGCAACCGCTGCTCCGTGCGAGTCTCCTAGCGCCTCACGCACGGCGAGGATCGTCGACGGAACCTGAACGAGCTGCGCAGCCCCCAAGTTCTTCGCAAGCCAGACTCGGCACTGCCCGAGCGGGTTCGGATGGGAGTACACGCGTTCGATCGACGCTAGGCTCGGTACACGAGTGAGCAAACACAGCGAGACGTCGAGCTCGAACTCTCCGCGAATAAGGAGGTCTCCGTCGATGAGTGCGTCGAGGGCCATATTCGATGACCCTTCGGTAGAGTTCTCGACGGGCACGACGCCGTGCTGCGCCTCGCGTCGAGAGACGGCGTCGAACACCCCTTCGAACGTGGTCGCCTCGCAGTACCTCGCAGAAAGCCCGAAAAGCGCGCGCGCCGCTGCGTGAGAAAAGGTCCCCTCGGGCCCTAGGTACGCAATCTTGATGGGTTCCTCGAGCGCGAGGCTCGCGCTCATGATCTCGCGATATACCGAGCGGATGGCTTCCTTGGGGAACTGCCCATCGCGCGATGCGAGGCGATCAAGTACTTGTCTTTCCCGCTCTGGATCATGAGTCGGAAGGTTTGCCCCTTGTTTTGCACGGGCGATATCGATGACGACACGAGCGCGCTGGTCGAGCAAGTCCAAAACGCGGTCATCAATTTCGTCGATTTGTTTGCGAAGGTCGTCGAGGATCATGGCGTTTGCGACTAACGCACGACAGTAGAGCGGTTTTCAATCGTGTGGAACGGTCTTCGTGATGATCGAGCCTTCAGGGTGAGGCTCGATCATCACGAAAACTTTAGGCATTGCTCTGGTCACCGCCCGTATGACCGTGACGAGCATCCCTGCGCCGCGGTGGCAGAGATGCTCTAGCGCAGCGGGTTCGATATCGTATCGCTGCCTCAACAGGTCTGCACCTCCACCAGCGCTCGAATGTGGGGCGGGTAGGTGGCCCGACATAGGCACGAGCCACCGTTCGGCGTCCCGGCACTGGCGCAACGCCCGGTCCCGGCGTAAAGCGGAGACCTCTGCCACTCGAGAAGGAGCTGTAGCCCATGGCTGAAGGCTTGAACCGTGTGATGTTGCTCGGAAATCTGGGTGCCGATCCCGAGTTGAAGGTGACGCAGGGGGGTCAGGCCGTGCTGAAACTTCGGATGGCGACCACCGAGACGTACCTCGACAAGGGCGGCCAGAAGCAGGAACGCACTGAGTGGCATCGAGTGACGGTGTGGGGCCGGCGAGGCGAAGCCTTGAGCAAGTTTCTCCGAAAAGGGGACGTTATTTTCGTGGAGGGCCGTCTTCAGACGTCAAGCTACGAGAAGAACGGCGAAAAGCGATACTCGACGGATGTGATCGCAGTGAACGTCGTGCTCCCGTCGAGCGGTCGAGGTCGCGGAGAAGGTCAGGCTGTTCGGAGCGACTTTCCCGGTGCTGCGCGGGTAGGGACTACCCCGAGCCGGGATGTCGGCGTTTCGGGCTTCGGCGATGTTGGCGACGAGGGCCCTCCCATCGCCTCGGGTGGTCAAGGCCTTGATCCGGGGAATCTCGACGGTTCGGGAGATGATGACATCCCGTTTTGATCCGACCAGAAGGCCGGTGTCTTGCGGCCGATCCCATCGCGATCACGGCATCGGGCGTGCTCGCGTACAGTCGTACGCTCTGTGCGACCCTCCGGCGGGCTCGCTCGGTTTCGATTGAAAAACACCGACCTTCTCGACGCGTGTGGTGCTTGTTAGCGATTACAGCGTGACCCGAGAGTCTATCGTCGTCACCTATGGGAGGTGGGATCCGAGCGACTTGCCTCCAGCCTCGCTCGCGAGGAAAACCAGCACACTTCCAGTGTCATATCTCCGAATTTAGCTGAATCACTTCGAGCGAGGCGGGCGAACGGCCCTTGCGGATAGCGTGCGGAGCGACTACGTTTGCCGGGTTATTATGAAGGACGGCATCCATCCCAATTATCCCGCGGCACGCGTCGCTTGCGCGTGTGGCCATACTTTTGTCACCCGGTCCACACGGGGTGATTTTCAAGTCGACGTATGTGCGGCTTGTCATCCGTTTTATACGGGCACGCAAAAGCTCATCGACACCGCAGGTCGGGTCGACCGCTTCCGCAAGCGTTACGAGAAGAAAAAGTCGCTGGCTCCCGCTTCTGCTTCGGTGGCGCCGCCAGCTGAACCAACGGCTGAGACCTGATAGAGCCCGTAAACATTTGAGCGACCGTTGCGGCGTCCGAGAAGGGGGAATAGCCCGGTGACCAGTGTGGGCGGTGTGTATATCCATGTCTCGCGCTGACTTTGGGCCCCATCGGAACGGCACGATATCGCCCCAGCTGGAAGGTTCGGTTTCCCGTTCTGAGGACGGCGGTCTCCACGCGGGGGAAGCCGTGAGGCCCTACATTGGCGGGCAGGCGGTCCTCGAGGGTGTGATGATGCGGGCGCCGAAGTCGTTCGCAGTCGTGGTGCGCCGTCGAGATGGGTCGCTCATTGTTCGTGAGCGAAGGATGCCGGAACGTGCGACCGGGATTTCTAGGTTCCCCTTGGTCCGTGGCGTCTTGTCTCTTGTCGAGTCCCTTCGCCTCGGCAGTGAAGCGCTCAAATTTAGTGCTGACGAGTTCGAAAAGGATCTCGGCCTAGAGACGGCCGCTGGTGGATTTGTCTCCTTGCTCGGTGCCGTCGGTCTGTCGCTTTGGAGTGCGATCACCCGGGACGAACGTTCTATTTTGCCGGCGCCATCGCGCACACGTAGCAACTCGGGCCTTTGGGTGATGCTAGGAGTAGCGATCACGGTGTTCGTGGCCCTGCCTCAGGCGGTGGCTGCGGGCGTCAATCGGGCGCTGGGAATGGGACTCGAATTGCAGGAGCCTCGCTTTCAGGCAATGACGGGCGTCTTCAAGCTGACGATCGTCATCGGATACTTGCTCGCGATTCGACTTATCCCCGACATCCGACGAGTGTTCCAATATCACGGTGCCGAACACAAGACGATTACAACATATGAGGCAGGTGAGCCATTGACCGTGGAGGCAGCGCGAACGAAGACGACCCTTCATCCGCGTTGTGGAACCACGTTTCTCGTCATGATCGTGTTCGTGTCAATTCTCGTATTTGCGGGAATGGGTGCAGCGCTACCCCGCATTCACACGGGTAGCCGATTGCTGGACAATATATTGTTTTTCCTCGAGAAGTTGCCGTTCTTGCCTCTGATCGCGGCGATCACGTTCGAACTCCAGCGCGTGATAGCTAGGACGTGCCAAACGGGACCACTTCGGTTGCTTCTATGGCCCGGATTTCTCGTTCAGAAGATCACGACAGCGGAACCGACGGATGAGCAACTCGAGGTCGCTCTCGCAAGTCTTCGCGTGACATTGTTCCGGCAAAATGGCGCCGAGCGCGATGCCGAGTCGTCCGATGCCCGCTTCTCGGATTACGCTGAACTCGTGGCGGCCGACGGGTTGCAATCGAACGTTTCTACGGCCGTCGTTCCGGCCGCGGTCGTTCCGTGATAGCTGGCGAGTTGCCATGCTTCCGTTCGAGAAACTCGTTCAACTCATCCAGCGCTACGGCGAGCTCGACGAGCTCATGTGTCGACCAGACGTACTTTCCGATCGCAGCAGGCTCACACGCCTAAATAAGGAGCGAAGCGATCTCCAGCCACTCGTAGAGTCGTTCGCGAGATATCAGGACGTAGAACGAAGGATCAAGGAAGATCAGGAAGCGCTCGCCGACCTCGAGCTGCGCGAGCTCGCGCAAGCGGAGTTGCCCGCGCTGGAGAACGAGCGTGGAAAGCTCGAAGCGTCCATCCAACTGCTTCTTCTGCCGCCAGATCCCTATGACTCGAAAAATACGATTCTAGAAATTCGCAGCGGAGAGGGTGGAGAAGAAGCTGCTCTCTTCGCGGCCGACCTCTTTCGTATGTATGCCCGTTATGCGGAGGTCAATCGCTGGAAGATCGAGATTCTAAGTCTCAGCGAGAGCGCAACGGGCGGCACGAAAGAGTGCGTCGCTCTCGTCAGCGGTAAGGACGTATACGCGCGCTTGCGTTTCGAGGGCGGCGTTCACCGAGTTCAACGAGTCCCGGTGACGGAGACCCAAGGACGGATCCACACTTCGACAGCGACTCTCGCCGTTCTACCCGAAGCCGACGACGTGGAAGTCCACATTGAAGACAAGGATCTCGAGGTGAGTATCGCCGCGAGCGGAGGTCCCGGCGGACAAGGCGTCAACACGACCAATAGTGCTGTCCAAATTATTCACAAACCGACAGGGATCCTCGTCAAGTGCCAGGACGAGCGTTCGCAACTCAAGAATAAGTCCAAGGCTCTCAAAGTATTGCGGGCTCGATTACTCGATATGGAACGCGAAAAGCGCGAAGCTGAAGAGGCTGCAACGAGGCGCAGCATGGTGTCCACAGGCGAGCGCAGCCAAAAGATTCGCACCTACAATTTCCCCCAAAACCGTGTCACGGACCATCGCATTCGGCTCACGTTGAGCAAGCTTGATCGCATCATTGAAGGAGATCTCGACGAACTCGTCACCGCCTTGCGTACGGACTATCAGGCGAGGCGGCTGCAGGATGCTGGAGTTGCGAGCGGACCGAGCGGCTCGATTGCGCAGCGCGCGGATCTCGAGGATGTAGAGGGGTAGGCGATGGACTGGGCGCGACGAGATGCGCTTGTCGTCGGAATGACTCTGGTACCGAGCTTGGTGTCTAGAAATCGGTGCTTTGACCTGTTCGAAGATCGGGAGGTGCGTCGCGCGAAGGCTCGGTCGGCGGTGTTGAGAGGAATCGTCCGGCATATTGCGGGAATGACCGGTTGCGTTGCGTCATTGGAGTTTGCAAGCAGCGCAAACGGATGTGAGCTCAGATACGTGCTTCCGGAGATGCGACTCGTTCGTCGCGCTCACCTTGCGGTCGCCGAGCTTGCGTGTGTGAGGTACCTCGCGGGGCGTGCCGGGCCATCTCATTTCCCGGGCGCGACAGACGAGGATCGCGCGATTCTCGAGGCGTCACTTCGATATCTCGCGCGAGGACTTCGTCTTTCAGAACTGCACCTCGAAACAACGGAAGACAGCCTCGTCTGACTGAATTTCGGGGACTCGAGAGAGGTTCGAGCCCGTAGACCGTGTTTCGAGATGGCTCCTTCGAAGCGAGGGCGATAGCATTCGGGCCCTCATGAATAGTTCGGAGACCTCCGCTTGCGTTTTTTGCAACATCGTCTCGGGAAGGATTCCTGCGGTATTCCTTCTCAAGGACGACGACATCGTAGCGTTCAAGGATGTCCATCCGGTCGCACCGATTCACGCTCTCGTGATTCCTCGCAGGCACGTCGCAGGAGTTGGAGAAGTGGCCCTCGACGATACCATGCTATTGGGGCGGATTATCGCGGGAGCGCGCACGGTCGCAGCCGAGTTGGGTCTGTCGGAAGCGGGATACCGGCTAGTGATTAACGAAGGTGCGGGTGCGGGTCAGAGTGTCCTGCATCTCCACTGCCACGTGATCGGCGGGCGACCGCTCTCCTGGCCCCCGGGCTAGAAGGCCGGTGTCTTTCGGTCGATCCCTTCGCGATCCCGGCGTCGGGCGTGCTCGCGTACAGACGTACGCTCCGCGCGACCCGGCGCCGGGCTCGCTCGGTTTCGACCGAAATACACCGACCTTCTTAGACATTCCCAGCGCGGCCCTCCTTCGGGCTGGCTCGCGTACGGTCGTACGCTCGGGGCTGACCTCCTTCGGGCTGGCTCGCGTACGGTCGTACGCTCGGGGCTGACCTCCTTCCGGCTCGATCGGTTTCGACCGAAAGTTACTCGCCGTCGTATTCGGCCGCGCCAAGGAGCTGCAATTTTTCCGCCACCCAGCCAAACCATAGGTGTTCGGAGTCGGATCCTGCCGACCAGGAACAGTACGGACGCCGAGGATCGCAGATGACGTCCGTGCAGTGAGCCCCGAGCCCGCGCACGTCGTCGTTTGCAAGCTTGGCGAGTGGGACGACTTTTGGATGCCAGGTTGGAAGAGATGGTTGATCGAAATGGAGCACCCTTGCGTCCGGGCCTGCCACTCGCCGAAACCCCGCTACGGTGCCTGCGCCGGAGAGCAATCGGCACGCATCCTCACGATTGACCGTGCGCATCGGTAGAGCGATGGCGGCTCGTGCTGCTGCGTCCGCACTCGTGGAGTCGGCCATTGCAAGTGCGCTCGGAAGATCGGGATCTACGGAGGTCGCCTGAACGGACATCGGTGGTACAAGGAACGCCAGCGCGAAGGCGACCGCTTGTCCGCCAGGGTCGTGACCATTGAGTCGCAACACCACGTCCGTGCGGTCGTCCGCGTCGACGTCGGCGAACGCTACCTCCCACGACGCATCACTTCCCTCCAGACGCATGGCGCCGGAGTTGATCGGGAAGAGCCGAATGGTGCCGGCTTCTTCGATCGCGATCTGCGGTGCATCGGGATCCATGTCGGTTTGGACGACGGCGACGACTCCTCCGGAGGGCGTCAATGGTGCACGTCCAAGGATGCGCTCGACGTGCCGTACGCGCGCTCGTACCAAGTCGTCAGTTCGAGCATCGTCCGCAAGAGGTTGCACAAGATGAGGACGAGTTGACGTAGGCTGCGCAGCAGCAGCGGCGAGATTCGGAGCGTCTTCGATGACGGCGCGGATTGTCCAATGGCTGTCGCTGAGAACGAATCTCACTACCGCGTGGCCTCGTTCGGTCCAGGCTTCGCACGTGTCGATCCCGCACGCTCGCGTGGTCAGCGTGGCTCGAACGATGTCGAGGGCGCGCGATACGAGAGGAGAGCCTGCGGCGGTGTCTGAGCGAATGTGCCCCACAGTCTCGGCGAACGTGGACTGCCACGCGAGCTGAACGTCGGTTCCGAGCGCGGACAGGCTTCGGATGAGGGCGGACGGCGAGACGCTCGCGGAGCGCAGGACAGCCAGAAGTGTCGAGGCAGTTCGGTCTGGTGCATCTGGTGGTCGAGCGTCTTTCACCCGCTGCATCCAAGCCGACGAATCACCGATGTCAGACAGCTCCATAGGTGAAGCTTCGAACGGAGAGGTTCCGGCGATTGCGTCAGTCCATACCGAGCGCATCCCCGCCGGTTGATCGAGCACCGCCACGCTCTCGAGCAGAACATACGCGACGCCACTCGCGACCAGGCCTGCAATGACGCGGACACCCACCGGGAAATGTTCAATCGGAGAAGCTTCCGACGTGCCGTCCGCCGACCGAGTGACGTGCCAAGCTCCGAGGGCAACATCTGGGCTACCGACGAACGCGAGCCATCGCTCGCGTCCTCGAGCATCCCGGGGAAGCCCCAGAGCCATTGCGTGCCGCTGACCGTGGGTCGACAGCGCCTCCGCGAGACCATCTGGCCAGGCCCCCGGCAGTTCGCGGTCTGCGGTGGTCGGGGCAGGAAGCTGAGGCAAGCTGCTCCTAATGGGCCCGCGCACGGCGGTCGCCGGCGGGTGACCACACGCTAGAACAGAAACGAGGCCGGAAGTCAGCGTGAGCGCTGCAAGTAAGCGTTCGATCGATGTCGATCCCCGGCTCGGGATACCTCGTTCGGGGCGAGCGACCGGCGTGTCGCGAAGAATTCTCCGCATGCGGTGCCTGTAACAGTCTCGCGAGACCCGGTCGAGAGGCGTAACGTGGGGCCCCCCCCGGCGCAGCGGACTTGGCCGGAATGCATTGCCAAGCCGCTTGCACATGTTCGGCCGAGGTCGTAGGTGGCCTGTTGCAACGCAGGGACTCGTGCCATGGCGAAAAATACATCCTTCATCGATCGTCCGGTTCTCACCGCCCTCCAAGACGAAGTGCTCGTGTTAGACGGCGCGATGGGCACGCAGCTCTACGAGCGGGGAGTGCTGTTTAGTTCTTGCTACGAGGATCTGAACGCTTCGCGTCCCGAGCTCGTCACCAAGGTTCACGAGGACTACCTGAATGCGGGAGCTCGGGTGCTCGAGACAAACACGTTCGGGGCCAACTCGCTTCGGCTTGAAAAGTATGGGCTGCAAGCGAGAGTTCGCGAGCTCAACGCTGCTGGCGTTCGTTTGGCTCGTACGGCAGCCGGTGGGCGTGCATACGTGTTCGGTGCGGTTGGGCCTACAGGCTACTTTCTCGGGGATAGTGGACAACGCAGTAGCGACGACCTGTCGAAAGCCAGAGCTGCCTTCCTGGAGCAGACCGAGGCCCTCCTGGAGTCGGGCGTCGATGCGATCATTCTAGAGACATTTCGCCAAACGCCAGAGCTGCGAACCGCTTTGGAGTCAGCGGTCAAGGTGGCTGCAGGGCGTGTGCCGGTGATTGCGAGTGTCTCGCTCGATGACAGTGGCTGCATGGCTGAAGGAACGAGTTGTGACGCCGTCGCTCGAATGGTCATGGACCTCGGGGCGGCAATCGTAGGGGTCAACTGCTCGGAGGGCCCCATGGGCGCGCTCAGTGCAGCCGAGAAGATGATTCCGGTTGGGCTTCCGGTGTTGGTGTCGCCCAACGCTGGACTCCCACGCCGTGTCGACGAACGGATGGTGTATGTTGCTACGCCCGAATATTTTGGTGTCTACGCCATGCGAATGGCGCGGATTGGTGTGCGTCTCTTGGGCGGATGTTGTGGAACCACGCCTGAGCACATACGGCGCATAGCGGACTCCGCTCGAATGGCGAGCCCGAACGCTGAACGATCGGCTTCAACCGCTATTTCCGGAGCGGGCGACGGAACTTTTGGTGGCTATGTGTCCGTCGCGACCGTGGCGGGGATTCCCGGAGCGCTCGAGCCGCCGCCCTTGAGCGAACGCAGCCAGTTCGCGAGCAAGCTAGCCCGTGGACGATTCGTTGTTTCGGTCGAGGTCAACTCGCCGATTGGTCTCGACGCGTCGAAAGCTGTCGCTGCGGCAAGAATGCTCCGGGCGGGAGGTGTGGATTCCGTCAACATTCCTGACGGTGCTCGCGCACAACTACGAATGGCCAACATCGCCCTTGCGGTACGTCTGCAGCGCGATGCGGGTGTCGAAGTGATGCTTCATGTGTGCGGGCGAGACAGGAACCTGCTCGCGATGCTTGCGCATCTTCTTGGAGCCCATGACTTGGGGTTGCACAACCTCGTCGTCATCACCGGGGATCCTCCCAAAATGGGCGATTATCCAGACGCGACGTCTGTGTATGACGTCGATTCCATCGGAATTCTCAAGCTCGGGTCGCGCTTGAACCATGGAGTCGATCCAGCCGGAAAGCCTCTGGGTGCGACGACGCGGTTTCTGTTGGCGACTGGCGTTGAACCGGCAGCTTTGAACTACGAGCGAGAGCTCGCGAGACTGAAGGAGAAAAAGGCTGCCGGCGCGGATCTTGTGATGACGCAACCGGTGTACGATCCGAAAGTGCTCGAACGACTGCTCGGCGATTGCAAAGAGCTAGGTCTCCCCGTTCTCGTTGGACTGCTGCCTCTCGCGAGCTTCCGAAACGCTGAATTTTTGCACAACGAGGTTCCGGGGATGAGTGTTCCCGAGCCAATCCGCGAAAGGATGCGCAGAGCTGGGAGCGGCGCCCAGGCGAGGAAGGAAGGGGTCGCGATCGCGCGCGAGATGCTAGAAGCAGTTCGTCATCGGGTGGCGGGTGCGTACGTCATGCCACCGCTTGAGCGACACGAGCTCGCACTGGAAGTTCTCGATGGTTTTCTCGATCCATCGTAGCCGCTTCGGCTTGTTCGTCGTTGGGTTATCGTGGCTAGGGCTCGCGGAAGCTCGGTGTTCCAAGGGGGCCCCGGTGGCGTCTACGACGTTGAGTTCGGGCAGCGAAGCCGGCATCTCGGTTCCCGTGGTGCGTCAAGACGGCATGGTGCCCGCTAGGTGCCGAATCGATGGCCCGGGGACATCTCTCGGCTCCGTCCCAGCGGATGGCCCGGTCGTCGTTGGCGGCGGCGTGCCCTTCGATGGTGGGTATGCGATCGGATTGACGCACGGATCGGACCGGGGGACCATTGCGGCGATCGCATGGCTTGGTTCCGATATGGCATCATCCCATGTTGTCGATATTGGCCCAACTCCGAGCGATGCTCTCGCACCTCGGATCACTCGGAGCGACAGCGGATTGGTCGCAAGCTATTTCGCGCGCCGTGGGAAGTCTGACCCTACTCCGGACGGAAACAGGGGGCGCAGTCTTGTGTTGGTCGGAATCGATCCCCACAGAGTAGCGGCTCACGAGCTGCTCGCGACGACGCTGCAGCAAGGCGATGAATCGATGGCGTTCGACCTGGCGTTCTCGGGCGCTACGGGGCTTTTGGTGTGGGACGAAGTTTTCACTCCTCGTCCAGCCATCGGGGCACCTTCGGCCGGATGGGGAGGTCGCGGCGTCATCCGTGGCACTTTGCTCGACGCTGCGGCACACCCAGTCCGAACCTTCGACGTGTCGCCACCGGACTCGGACGCGGATTCGCCTCGGATAGTGACCGGATCGACCGGTTTCGCGGTGTTCTGGATAGCCAATGAGCCGGAGGATAGTCCGGACGCGCACTCGGGGACCGACCCCGGGGCAGCGGGTGAAGAGCGGACTCATGGATGGGTCGAGATGCTCTCCCTTGACGCGAGAGGCGTACCTCTGGGTTCGGTTCGGCGGCTGACGCCGGCGTCAGGGCACGTGTCGTCGTTTGACGTTCTATCGCTCGGGGGCGATGCGGAGACGGCATTCGCGGTCGTGGCACGTGACGATGGTGTGACGATGGGTGGCACCCGAGGTGGCTCGCTTGTCTATATCCGCGCAACCGAGGGAGGGGGAGAAAGCTCTTCTGTCGTTCCATCGGGCGATCTGGGCCGGGGCTCGCCGGAGTTCATCGATGCCCGACCCGCCTGGGTGAGTTGGGTAGGAGAGCGCGAGGAGCTCAGAATGATGCCTCTCGGTCCAAACGGACGCATGACTGCCAGCCCCAGCGTCGAGGAGAGTCTAGGCGAAGCTCGCCCTCTCGTCGGGGGATCTGCAGTTGGCGATGGGAAAGCTCGCCAGACGGCCGAGAGGATTCTGGCGGTCATTCCCGCCTCGAAGGAGGACGAGCCTCCGTCCGTCGCACCCGTGCTGTGCGTGAGTCCTTGATGTGCGAGCTTCCGTCCCAGTCCGGTTTGGACTAGATTTCTCCGTGTGAATTACGTTGTCCCTAACGTTGGTTGCGCTGCCCGGAATGTGAGGCAACGGCGCACAGCGCGGGCCCATAGCTCAATCGGTCAGAGCCCCCGGCTCATAACCGGGCTGTTCCTGGTTCGAACCCAGGTGGGCCCACAGGCGCACCTGACAAGGTGTGAAGGCGCCGTTGCAAACGACTCGGTGCGTGCACATTGAACCGCTGGGCCCATGGGCTCATCGGACAGTCGTTCCTGTTCATCCTGGAGTCACACTATTGAGTATCCCCGATCAGATTCACGCGCTCGAAAAACTGGCCACCATCGATACGGAATTCAAGGAACTCCACGACAGACTGGCGGAAGAGCGCTCTACGCTCGAGGGTTTGCGGTCTGGCGTAGCTAAACTTGATGAGCGACTAGCCGTCGATCGTGGAGCTCTAGCCACGATGGAAAAGACGCGTGGAGAGCTGATTCAGGACGTACGAAACATGACTCAGCAGCTCGAGCGTTCGCGGGAGAAGCTGTCGCGATCGCGGACCGAACGTGAATCCAACGCAGCGCAGCGCGAAATTGAGGAGTTGCGGAAGCTCGTCCGGGATCGGGAGGAAGAGATCGGCAAGCTGACTGCGAGCGCTGAGGCATCTCGTCAGCAGATCGTGGTGACGGAAGCGGACCACGGTAAGCTTTCGGAGGAGCTCGGGACGCGAGAAATCACGGTTCGAACGCGCTTGGGCGAGGTCGATGGGATTGCGAGCGAGAAACGCGCTGAGAGAGAAGCGGCGGTAAAGGTTTTGCCGGCGACGCTATATCGGCGTTATGAGATGATCCGGACCAAGCGGGACACTGCCGTGGCGCAGACTCGCGACGGGACTTGCAACGCTTGTCACATGGCGCTTCCGCCCCAGCTGTTTCATAGATTGCGGCGCGAGCCCCTACTCGAACAATGCCCTTCGTGTCATCGAATCATATATTTTTCAGCACCGATGCCCTCAGCGGGCGGTGAGGGTGATTCGTCGTCCGAAACTGCGTGACAGAATGCGGAAGCGGAGACGCTGCGCACGGACATTTGAGGATGGTCGTCACGCGAGTGCACGACGCGACTTCCGGTAGCCGTCGAGGAACAGACCGAGCGTCTTCGATATGAAAATATGTCCGACATGCCAGCGCGTGTTTCCCGACGACGCGTCGTTTTGCCCCGCGGACGGCACGCCTCTGAAGACCGCGAGTTCAGCACCTGCAGTGCCTCAGCTCGCGGATTCTCGCATCGGAGCAACATGGTGTGGACGGTATGAAATCAGACGAATTGTCGCGGACGGAGGGATGGGGCGCGTCTACGAAGGCATTGATACACTCACCAATAGCCGGATCGCTCTCAAGGTGCTTCATGACGATGTTGCACGAGACGAGGTATCCCTAGAACGGTTTAAGCGCGAGTACGAGATTAGCCGACTCCTTCCTCACGACCATATCGTGAGCGTTCTCGATTTTCAGTGCGACGGGGGATCGAACACGTGGCTGCTCGTCATGGAGTACCTTGATGGCGAAGAGCTTCGTTGTGTTCTCAAGCGTGACCGAGTCCTCGCGCCGGATCGTCTCATTCGAATCTTGTCACAAGTGGCGATTGGGCTCGACGAGGCAAATTCGCGCAATTTCATTCATCGGGACCTCAAGCCGGACAACATATTCCTCTGCGGCACACGCGAGGGAGACGTCGTAAAGCTTTTGGATTTTGGCTCCGTCAAGGACCAAAGCGGTCATCGGAAGAAGTTGACGATGCTCGGGACGACCATCGGCAGTCCCTATTATATGTCGCCAGAGCAGGCGCAAGGGCTCGATTCGATCGATGCCCGGGCAGACGTCTTTGCGTTGGGGGCCGTGACCTATGAGTGCGTGACGGGTCTGGTTCCGTTCAATGGTGTCAACGGGCCGTCGATTCTTCTCGCGATCTTGACCAGCGAGCCGGTACCTCCGAGCCGATGTTCGAGCGAATCGGTTCATCGGATTCCGCCGGAACTTGATCGTGTACTCGCGAGAGCCATGGCCAAGCGTCCTGCGATGCGGTTCTCGAGTGCAGGACACTATGTTGACGCAGTGGGGCATGCCTACGGATTGTCCGGATCCCATAAGGAATGGGCTTGCGCACCTCAGCGATCGCTAGCGCAGTGGTTGGAAGCTGTCGCTTCCGAGGATCACCCGACTCGAGTCGAGCCTCTCGACGAAGCTGCCGACCCATTTGCGACCGTAACGGCAACAGCAGATGAGTTCCCGGAAAGCGCATCCGCGAGTGACGAGCCTCCTCGCAATGCGCCTTCCTTTCGGATTGACTCGTACAGAATACCCGCACGTGCAGCGTGGGTGTTGCCGGTAGTCGTCGCCGTTGTGGCGCTTGTCGTCGGGGGCGCCGCTACGTTCATGCTGCTTTCTGCGAGGTAGAGCTCTGTCCCTCCCCGCGGACCCATACGCGCGCGAAATCCCCTACCTGGCAGTGCACGCGACTCGCTGCGTGCCGTCAATGCTCAAGAGCGCGCAAGGTCCGAGTGCCTCGAATCCGCAGTCGAGATGCAGCAAGGATCCCCGAAGGCACCCTACGAGTCCACCCGCATCGTCGCACTCGTCTGCGGTGCATTGGGGTAGCGGTGTCGAACATGGGCTAGTCCAGTCGAAGGCTGGATTGAGCTCGGAAGCTGCGCATTCCGCCCCATCCTCAAGCAACGCTGCGCAATCTATGGTCTCCGCGACTCCCGTGGGGCAGCTCATCGCGTATCCGCCGTCGCAGGTGACACTGACGCTGGGAGAGCACGAGGCAGCGTCGCCACTTTGTGGAACACAGGCGAGCCACGTCGGGTTGTTCTTTGGAAACCCTCCGCACCGCTGCGCGCCGTTGCTCGCGCAGTCCAGTCCTTGGTCCGACGAGTTCGGGCACCAAATAAGATTGGTGGATGCTCCGCCAGGACAGCTCTCGGACGCACAACCCGTGGCTCCCCCGCTTCCCGCACATACGGCGGCGTTTCCGTCCATCGAACACGTCTGCCCGAAAAGGGCGCAATCTTCGGCGTACGAAACCCACGCGGGTTGGCCGTCGCCCGAGTCCGCTCCGCCGTCCAAAGTGTATTGCTGCGAGCATTCGAACCGCACGTCCCCCGTGGGCCCGCCATCTGGTGACCCTCGGCAGGAGCTTCCAATCTCCGAACACGATGGGGTGCCATCGGGAAATATGCACGCACTCACCTCGCCACAACTCTGAACGTTGGCGAGGCACATCCAGAGATCGGCCTCATGACCCTTGATGGGATGGTTGGGATTGGCGGCGCAATCAAATGCCAATCGCGCTTGGACGACACATGATCCGAAGGCGTTTCGTCCAATGGGTCCCTCGCACGCTCCCAGCCACGCACAGGCTTGATTCGCGAGGGCTCGCGCGATCTCTCGCGTCTTGCAGATGCCGCTAGAGCTGGCAACCGTGGCGTCTTCGACGGCGCCGCGACAACCCGCGGCGGCGGGCGTCATTTCGCATTCGGTGCGAAGGTCCGCGGTGGAGTGAAACAGGTCGACGCAGGCCGCACCCGCCACTCCGATAGAGGAAACGAGGAACGCGACCGATATGCTAGGCGAGATTCGCACCTCAGAAATGCCCCTGCGCCAGGATTGAGGTCGGGCCGACAGACAGGCTGATCCTCGTGTTCAATGGAGCTTGACGCTCCGACGTGGTCCACAAAACGACAGCGAGCGTACCGGCGACGATCGCGCCAGTCCACACACCCGCTGCCGTCACGTCCCAGGCCCGCACAGCAAAACGCTGAGAATCGCACGCGTCTGAGCTAGTAGACCGGACGGTAGCGCACGAGGTCCGTCCTTCGTCCAAGGCGCGATCCGCCATCATGAAGGCCGCCGCTCCGCCGGCGGTCAATGCGATGGCGGCTGTTGTCGCCAGCATCGCCGTGGTTCGGTCGCGCAAGGTTGGAGGGCTGGCGTTTGACACGGCTGCGGTCGACGATGAGCGAGGAGCGTTCGGGTCGATCGAGCCGACGGGCTGCATCTCGCCGATGTCGCGATTCGGTTCGAGCTTGAGTTCAAGCTCCGACATGTCACTCTCGCGCATCATGATGATGCCCTTGGCTGCGATGCGTCCAGGCGAGACGGCCTTGATTTCGTGTGTTCCGGGGTCGACAGGATAAGGGTGGTCCAATGCTTCTCGGCCCAGCGGGGCGCCATCGAGTGTGACCAAGGCGTCCGAAGTATTCGGGACAATATGGACTGTCAGTCGTGGCACCCGAGGTTCGAGCCTTTCCACCTGCTTGCCGACGAGGCGCAGGACGTCTCGAGCATTCTCCTGCCGAGCTTGACTCTCGGCGAGAGTGTATAGGCTGAGAGCCTTCGCGAGATCGCCGAGTTTTTCCTCGCATAGAGCCAAATGATAGCGAACGCCCGCGGTGAGCTTGACCTCGGACACTTGCTTGAACATCGTAAGAGCAGCCTGCCAGTGGTTGTTGTCTTCTTCCTTCACGGCATTGCTGAACAGATCACGCGCAGCTCGGACTTCAGCCTCGCTCGGTTGCGCGAACGAGACTCCCGCTTGCCCGAGGCACCAGATGACGAGCGCGGTCATGCGGTGCCAACGTCGAATGCGTGAAGTGGGTGGGCGACAAACCACCATGGCTTCAGCGGGAAGCTACCAACATGCCGCAGGATTCGCGATAGTTATCGCGCGGAGCCATGGCATTCCATCCAGTATCCGATGTGGCAAGCGTGCGAGAGGCGTGCGAGCGAGCGCGGTTCAAGGGGCAGCGGGTCGGATTCGTTCCGACGATGGGGGCGCTACATGCCGGTCACCTGGCTCTGGTCGTTGAGGCAAGGAGACGCTCAGGGTTTGTGGTTGCATCGATCTTCGTCAACCCAACCCAGTTCGGGCCAGGGGAGGACTTTGCTCGGTATCCTCGCGACCTCGATGGCGACCTGCGTATGCTTGCCAGCGCTGGAGCAGACATGGTTTTCGCGCCCGACGCACTCGAGATCTATCCTCCCGGAGAAAAGACTCGCGTTCATGTCTCCAGTCTCACGGCGGGGCTAGAGGGCGCACTGCGTCCGGGGCACTTCGACGGGGTGACTACCGTGGTCGCAAAGTTCTTCGCGATCGTCGGACCTTGCGTCGCCGTGTTCGGTCGGAAGGACTACCAGCAACTCGCAGTCGTGCGCCGCATGGCTCGAGATCTCATGTTTCCCGTCGACATCATTGGACATGCGATCGTCCGGGATCCCGATGGGCTCGCGATGAGCTCTCGAAATCGATATCTGTCGCCGGACGAGCGAAGGCGGGCGCTGTCGCTCTCGAGAGGCCTAGACTCCGCGCTAGGTCTGTTCGAAAGAGGGGAGAGAGACGCGCGCGCGCTCGAACGCGTCGTGATTGAGTCCATCGTGGCAGCCCACGTCGACGTCGACTACGTGAAAGCCACAGACACTGAGTCTCTGTCACCGATCCTCGGGAGCGTGAGCACGACAGCGCTTCTCTCGGTCGCGTGCCGGTTTGGCTCTACGCGATTGATCGACAACGTCGTCCTTGGCGAAGACAGGGCTCCCCTCGTCGCTGCGAGGGAGACCTGAGCTCCCCCCCCCGGCCGCTTCGTGCTCGAGTGGATCGCGGCGAGGGATTCTCAAGATTAGAGTCGGCAATATCCCCGCTTGGGGCTATGACACCGCCATGAGCGATGGCTTCGGCAAATTCGTAGTGCTCGAGGGAATAGACGGCAGCGGTACGACGACACAAGTCGCGCGGCTCGCGGCTCGATTGCGGGGTGGCGGAAGGTCGACGCACACGACACGTGAGCCGAGCGATGGTCCTGTGGGCACGCTCGTGCGTCAGATCCTGACAGGGCGAATGGTCATTCCTGGCGGAGGCGCGCCAGGCTGGGCAACGATGGCTCTGCTCTTCGCGGCTGACCGCATGGATCACGTGGAGTGTGACATCGTGCCCGTCCTCGCGAACGGTGGAGTGGTCATTGCCGATCGCTATGACGCCTCGAGTCTTGCCTATCAAAGCGTTTCGAGCGGCGGCGAGGCACGAGAAGCTCTCGAGTGGATTCGGGTCATCAATCGTTACGTGCGGCGCCCCGACTTGACCATCGTCCTAGACGTGGCTCCCGATGCAGCCGCCCAGCGTCGATTGCTCCGTGGAGAGGCGGCGCAGATCTATGATCAGAGCGAAGTTCAGCATGCGCTCTCCGTCTTCTATCGGGAACTTGCGCGACATATGCCGGACGACAGAGTCATCGTCCTTGACGGGGCCGGAACTGTCGAAGAGGTTCACGAACGAGTATGGGACGCATATGGGCGGTTGGCGTGAAATTCAAGCCCGAGCCACCAAGCCAGCCGTGATGCATCGACGCCCAGGTGGGATGACGATTTCGCCGCGAGTCCCTAAGTTCCCAGCACGTCTCCTCGAGCGACGCCGCGTCCGGCTACCCATTCCTGAGCACGCATGATTCGCTTTCCGTCGGGCTGTACGAGAAGAAGCTCCAGGCACGCCTGCCCGCAGGCCACGAGAACGCAGCTCTTATCGGCCACAAGAACCTCGCCGGGTTTGCCGCTGTCGATCGCATCGAGCGCGCGTGAGGAGTGGACCTTGATCGTTCGCCCGCGGTTGGTCGTGAATGCGCCAGGCCACGGGTTCATGGCGCGGACAAGAGAATGAAGCGCTCGCGCGCCTGCCGTCCAATCGATTCGGCCGTTCTCTTTCGTGAGCATCGGAGCGAGGCTTGCAAGAGCAGAGTCCTGAGCTTCGAGTGCAAGGACCCCTCTCGCGTAGTCGGGAAGCAAGCGACGTACGCACTCAGCACCGAGGTGCGAAAGGCGAACGGAAAGCTCACCGGTGGTTTCCTCTGGCCCGATAGCCACTACGGTACGGCCGAAGGTTGGTCCTGTGTCCATCCCCGCGTCCAATTTCATCAGCGAGACACCGGTTTCCGTTTCGCCCGCGGCTATCGCCCATGCGATCGGTGCAGCCCCTCGGTATTTGGGCAAAAGCGACGCGTGAACATTGACACA